>OGOC01000002.1_pt1 | contig 173826 bp, 136 predicted proteins | sample 1552561 | NCBI WGS metagenome assembly OGOC01 (sample SAMEA2580148, study PRJEB22360) | human gut metagenome | biome: human gut; feature: human-associated habitat; material: faeces | place: Denmark | collected 2008/2010
CATTCAACTGCATATTCAAAAAATGAAGAGGGAAGCGGATGTTATAAAGAAAAATGAAAAAAGTGCCAATGATTACTTGACACAAACATGTTGTAATGAAGACGTGATTTCTGTATAATAAAAATATACAAAACGTGATTGAGAATGGTTGTTGTTCATAATCATAAAATTGTAGGAGTTTTTTGCAAGAGAGTATAGGAAAGTCCGATTGGACTAGAAAGGGAATTGAATGCGTATGAAAAAAAGAGTATGGTTTGGTGCAGGCTGTGGCATAGTTGGAGTTACAGCGTTGGCTGTGTCGACATTTTTATTTCAGACAAATATGGCTGAGGAAAACATATTTGGGCAGTTTTCTTCTGTAAAAATGGAAAATGACACAAAATTATTGTCTACGGCTGTATCAAATAAAGAAAGTCAAGGAATGACAGTGCATTTCCAATGGAATAGCAAGGAAGAAGAATGTCCTCATTTATATTATACCAATGTAAATGGTTTAGAGAATACAAATATGACTTCACCAGGCGTTCCTATGAATAATGATGGGGATGGTTGGTATTCCTATACTATTCCTGATGCAGACAGTGCAGAAATACAGATTAGTGTAAAAGAAAAAGGATATCAGACTACACGACAGAAAAAGAGTGGAGATGAATGGTGGTTTACAGCCGGTGAATGGTATGCAGAGAAACCTTATTCTGATACAGATACAACGAAAGAAGAAAAGGCGGGGCAGGAAATAGTTGAGGATGCAGTGACGGTGGCTAATGATAGTAAGGTTACTGTACATTGTTATAGCGCAGATACAAAGCCATCGCTATATTATTGGAATGCACTTCCTAATGATTTGGAAGTTGGGTGGCCAGGAACGGATATGATTAGCGATGGAGATGGTTGGTATTCCTATACTTTTGATAGTACGACAAAGATTAATGTATTATTTGTTTTGGGAGATAAGCAGACGGATGATTTTACTGCAAAAACAGGTGAGTGGTGGTACACAGGAAGTGAGTGGACCAGTAAGGATCCAACAGAAGGACCGCACAGTACGGTAGAACCTACTTCTACACCGAATGTTGTCACTACGCCAAATCCAGATATTATTACTACAGACAATGATTTTAGAGAAGAGACTATTTATTTTGTAATGACAACTCGTTTCTTTGATGGTGATAAAACTAATAACGTACATTGTGCGGATGATAAGATAGCAGGTAACGGAGATGATGATCCTGCTTGGCGTGGAGACTTTAAGGGATTGATAGAAAAATTAGATTATATTAAAGCGTTAGGTTTTTCGGCTGTATGGATTACTCCTGTTGTGGAAAATGCTTCTGGATATGATTTTCATGGTTATCATGCACTTGATTTTAAACGTGTAGATCCAAGGTTGGAATCGGATGGAGTTGATTATCAATTACTGATAGATGAGGCTCATAAGAGAGGAATGAAGATTATACAGGATGTAGTATTGCAACATACAAGTAATTATGGAGAACAGGGGCTGTATGATTTATTTGACCAGGAATATGTATTGGATAAAGGGGTCAAAGGAAATTCAGTGACGCAAAAGGCTAATGACATTTCAGCATTAGATGCACATGTGCAGACGGGATGCCAATATGCAGGAACACAAAATTATGGAAGTTATGATGCTATTCCTGATAGTCAACCTACTGCAAAATACCAAACAAGAAATGTTACGTTGCATTCGAATTCTAATTATCGAGATTTATCGGAGTGTTCTAGTGAAGCGTGGGAGAATTTTGTAGTTACAAAATATCAGATTGCAGGTGATTGTCAAGAGTTAAATACAGAAAAGCCGGAAGTATATAATTATGTTCTGGAAGCGTATGAACAATATATGAAAATGGGTGTGGACGCTTTTCGTATTGATACCGTAAAACATATATCTAGATTAACAATGAACAATGCATTTATACCAGGATTTTCTGCGTATGCGAAATCCATTGGTAAAAAGAATTTTTTCATGTATGGTGAAGTATGTTGCCGTGTATCAGAGGTAGTAAATCATGGAGTTTCACAAGTTTCACCGTTTTATTATACATGGAAACCAGAGAAGTCATATACATGGAACAATGAATCTGTAGATGGTAAAGATAACCTTGTAATGGCAGAAAAGGAATATGATGATCACAAAGGTTGGAAACCAAGTAAAAGTGACAATGCAAAATTGGATGGAAATAACTATCATGACCCAGACTATACATTAAGTTCAGGATTAGGAGTTATTGATTATGCAATGCATTTCAATTTTGAATCTGCAAATAAAGCTTTTGATATTGGTAAACAGGAGGATGACTACATGAATGATTCTACATACAATGTAGTATATGTAGATTCTCATGATTATGGACCAGCTATTAATGGAAATGATTCTAATAGATATGGTCAGGGTACAGAAGCTTGGGCGGAAAATTTAGATTTAATGTTTACTTTCAGAGGTATTCCATGTTTATACTATGGAAGTGAAATTGAGTTTCAAAAGGATGTGAAAATTGACGCAGGTAATTCAAAGCCATTGGCTGAGACTGGTCGTGCGTACTTTGGAGACAACATTGAAGGAACTGTAAATACTACGGATTTTGGTGTGTATAATGGTGCAACTGGTGCTATGGCAAAGACTTTGAATTCTACTTTAGCAAAACACTTGCAGACGTTAAATCGTATCCGTCGTGTAGTACCTGCACTTCAGAAAGGACAATATTCGACAGAAGGTTGTAATGGAAATATGGCATATAAGCGTCGCTATGTGGATAAAACTAATAGTATTGATAGTTATGTGTTGGTAGCTATTTCTGGAGGTTGCACATTTAACGATGTTTTAAAGGGAAAATATGTAGATTTGGTAACAGGACAAGAATACGATGGAAATAGTGGAACTATTACTGTTGAAAATATAGGAAAAGCTAATATGCGTGTGCTTGTGTATCAAAATCCTACTGCAGAGGCTTATGGAGCTGCTGGTAAAGTTGGAGAAGGAAGTATATATTTAAAATAGCTGTAAAATAATAAGGGACAGATCAAGGGGGGTATATCCTGTCAAATAGACAGGTTAAATACCATTTGGTCAGCCCTTTATTTGCATGTGTGTTTTGTACAGAGAATAAGAACGCAAAGGATGTAAAAAATCAAAAGTTAAATATTTCTAGGGAAGATAAAGAAAGGAGACCCTCATGTTATCTATAGAATACCCAAAATGCTCTACCTGTCAAAGAGCGAAGAAATGGTTAGATACACATCATATCACTTATACGGAACGTCATATTGTGGAAGAGAATCCTACTTATGATGAGTTAAAAGAGTGGTATGAAAGAAGTGGATTACCGCTTAAGAAATTTTTCAATACAAGTGGAATGGTGTATAGAGAGATGCAGTTAAAAGACAAGCTTGTGACCATGAGTGAAGAGGAGCAATTAAAGCTTTTGGCATCAAATGGGATGCTTGTGAAACGTCCGTTAATAGTAGCGGAGGATAAGGTGTTAATCGGATTTAAGGAAGCAGAGTGGACAGAAAAATTGATGTAGCAAGAGTTGCGTTAGTAAAGGAGACTTAAAATAGAACGTCTAAGTATAAATTTTTCCAAAGGAGTTAAACTATGCATAGTGCCATTATTCTGGTTTGTTATTATATCTAGTTAATGTGTAGGATAGTTAGAAAAGTCATCATAGATGGTAGTTATAAAAATAGATGGAGGAATTTATATGAAGGATCGTGTCGAAGTATTAAAAAGTTATTTACAACGACTGGGAAAGGGGGAGAGCCTAGAGAGTGTCAGAGCAGATTTTGTTAAGGAATTTGCAGAAGTAGATGCCACTGAAATTATGAAAGCAGAGCAACAGATGATGAAGGAGGGGACACCGATTACAGAGGTGCAGAAGTTATGTGATGTACATGCTGCATTATTTCATGGAATGACACAAGAAGAAAAGAAAAAGAATGAAGAAAAACGTACCGAAAGAGCAGAAAAGACGAAGAGATTAGTAGCATTAAAAGGACATCCACTGTGGACACTTACACAGGAAAATGCCAAATTGTTAGAACTTATAAAGGCAGCGAGAAAAGGCATAGAAGAAAAGGGAAAAGTGGGAGATGCTGAGTTTTCTGCTATAAGAGAATTGGCAATTCATTACGCGAAAAAGGGAGATTTACTGTATCCTGTGTTAAAAGAAAAATATGGTATTACAGGACCGGCTGATATTATGTGGACGGTGGATGATGAGATACGTGATGAACTTGTGGCATTAGGAAAAAGCAATGAAAGAGATTCGGCATGGATGGAACGTTTTTCAAAAGTGCTGATTCGTGCAGAAGAGATGATTTTTAAAGAGGAAAATATTCTATTTCCTAATTGTGCAGCAAACTTTACAAAAGAAGAATGGATGGGAATTTATCAAGACGCAAAAGATTATGCAGTGTGTTTTGGAGTAGAACCAGTGACATGGAAACAGGCAGAATGTGTGGAGCAAAGACAGGAAGAAAAATATACGAACGGAGAAATCTATATGGCGGGTGGTCATATGACAGTGGAACAGTTAGTTGCTATGTTAAATACCATTCCAATCGAGATTACACTTGTGGATAAAGAAGATAACAATTGTTTTTTTAATGAAGGACCTAAAGTATTCAAACGCCCGACTATGGCGATTGGTCGTCCGGTATTTTCCTGTCATCCACCGAAGGTAGAGCAACAAGTGCGGCGAATTATCGGCGAATTTAAAGCTGGAACGTTGGATGAAGTGCCTATTTGGATGGAAAAAGGTGGAAGATGCATGTATGTAAAATACATGGCTGTGCGTAACTACAAAGGTGAATATCTCGGCACCTTGGAACTGGTGCAGGATATGGAATTTGCCAAGGAGTATTTTACAAAGAAAAAACAGTAAAGTGCCAGGAAAGCATTATGGGTGAAAAATGTTATAAAAATAGGCATTTTAGTTTTGGATTATTTCGTATACAGTTAGCATGAAGATATAAATAAAAGGTTACATTTGCCTGATCATCCGTAATAGGGATACAGATTCGGTCTTGAAAGGCGATGCCATTTTTTAAAAGTGTGGATTACCAATGCAGGATATGAAAAAGCAAAGGCATCCATTCAGACATCTATGGATAAATTAAAGACGGATTATTTAGACTTGCTTTTAATACATCAACCGTTTGGGGATTATTATGGAACTTATCGTGCCATGGAAGAATTTTACAAAGCAGGCAAGATCAGAGCTATTGGAGTGTCTAATTTTGGACCAGATCGTTATTTGGATATAGAACATTTTTCAGAAATTAAACCTGCAGTAAATCAGGTGGAAACACATGTATTCCAACAGCAGAAAGTAGCTAAAGAATATATGCAGAAATATGGATGTCAGATTGAGTCTTGGGGACCTTTTGCAGAAGGAAAAAATAATATGTTTACCAATCCAGTCCTTACAAAGATTGGACAAAAATATGGAAAGAGTGCTGCACAAGTAGCATTACGCTTCCTACTTCAAATGGATGTAGTAGTCATTCCAAAGTCTGTGCATAAAGATAGAATGCAACAAAACTTTGATGTGTTTGATTTTAAACTAAGTGAGCAGGAATTGAGTGAGATTCAGGCGTTAGACAGTGGAGAAAGCTTATTTTTCTCTCACTATGACCCTAAAACTGTTGAATGGTTTATGTCAATTTTATAAAAAAGAACAAAAGCAAGAAGAGTCGATTTTTCTATAAATAATTATAGGAAAATCGACTTTTTATAAAAGTGCAAGAAAAAAGCATAGGTATTGAAAAATAATAATAAGAGGAGTAAGATAAACATGCTTACGTGAATAGAAAATGCATGTGTAAAAATGCAGTAGTAAGTGTCGTTTTGCAATATATGTTTGTAGAAATGGCAAAAGTGGTTTCATTCAATAGGAGGTTTTATAATGAATTTGTCACAAAAGAAGATTGTCACGTTACATGGAGAGCTTGCCTTGCTGTTTGCAGTAATTATTAACAGTTTTGGTGTCGTGCTTATGCTTTATTCTGGAGCTGGAATATCTGCAATTTCCAGTGTACCGTATGCTTTTTCCGAGGTGCTTCCTAATTTATCACTGGGAACGTGGACTTATATCTTTCAGGGCATTTTGGTACTCAGCCTTATGTTTATGCGAAAACAGATTGTACCATCGTATTTGTTTAGTTTTGTAGTTGGCTTTTTCTTTGGTAAACTACTGGATTTACATGAATTATGGATAAAGATACTTCCAACTACGCTGTCTATGCGTATTGTCTATTTTGTAATAAGCTATATTGTAATTTGTTTTGGTATCGCACTTTCCAATCGTTGTAAGTTGCCGATTACGCCAACTGATTTATTTCCAAGAGAGGTAGCGGATATTACAGAAATCAGTTATTCAAAAATAAAAATTGGATTTGATGTATCTTGTCTTGCATTGACAGCAGGATTAACCTTTTTTTGCTTACATCATATTGAAGGATTGGGAATTGGTACAATCCTTGCAGCCTTTACTATGGGAAAGGGCGTAAGTATTGCAGGAAAGATAATAGATCAAAAGTTTGCATTTGAAACATTTTCGGTATTACAAAGATTATCTGTATAAATAGGAAATGGAAATAGCCAATCTTTATGAGTAAGAGGTAAAGAGAATGGTAAAGTCCGCTTTACAAGTCAAAATAAAGAAAGGAAAAGAGTAGATAAAATGAGTTTAATAAAGGGAATACATCATGTTTCAATGACCTGTTGTAACGAACAGGAATATCAAAAAGTTGTAACATTTTACCGCGATGTTTTAAAAATGCCAGTTGCAAGAACATGGGAAAAGGGAATTATGTTTGATACTGGAAGTGGTGTAATAGAAGTATTTACGGATGGAGATATGCCATTGGAAAAAAGTGTTATCAGACATTTTGCACTTGCCACAGAGGATGTGGATGCCTGTGTAAAGGCTGTTGCAGAGGCAGGATATGAAGTGTTTATAAAACCAAAGGATATTTTAATTCCAGCGGATTTGGTGTTAAAAGCAAAAATTGCATTTTGTAAGGGCCCACTGGGAGAAGAAATTGAGTTTTTTCAAGAAAAATAGCTTTGTGGTATTGAAAAGGAAAAATTCAATCATAAATCGAAAAAATATGGAAAAGTACAAAAAAAGTACAAAAAAATGATGTATATTGTGGATAGGAAGAAATTCTGATAAAAAGTTTGAAAAAAAGAAAACCTATCTACAGTAAATGTAGGCAAAGGGCTGTCATGCGAGGTAATGTATGGCAGCCTTTTTGCATTTTTATTCTTGTTTTGAAAGCAATAGCATTAAGTTAAACCTTCTCCATTTACAAAAAGACTGGATTGAAAATCGAGAAAACAAAATTTTATGAAAAGTGTTGCAGTGGCAACAGAAAAATTAAAAAAAATAAACTATGATTAAAAACGAAAGGAAAACAAACGGATGAAAATCCAGCAGATGTAAAGGAGATATGATATATGACAAATTTAATGTATTGTATGCAGTGTCAGGAAACAGCAGGAAATAAGGCATGTACAAAGATGGGAGTATGTGGGAAAAATCCTGATTTAGCAAATATGCAGGACTTATTGATTTATGTAACAAAGGGGTTATCCCAGGTGACAACAAGATTGCGCAGCGAAGGAAAAGAGGTAAGTGAGGAAGTTAATCATTTTGTAACCGTAAGTTTATTTGCAACAATAACCAATGCAAACTTCGATGAGGAATTCTTTTTTCATAGAGTAAAAGATACGTTAGCCATGAAAAACAATCTGATGGAACAATTGGAAAGTACAGAAGGATTGTCGGATGCGGCACTTTGGGATACGGAAAAAAGTAAAAGTTCTTCTTCCTTTGGAAATTTGAAAAATATGGTATTTGGAAATTATTCTGGAAAAGAAGTAGATGCAATATTAAAGGAAAAGGCAGAATCAAAAGAAGTGGGGGTTCTTGCAACCGAAGATGAGGATATTCGTTCCTTAAGAGAGCTGATTACTTATGGAATAAAAGGTTTGTCCGCTTATATCAAACATGCAAATGCATTGGGACAGGACAGTGAAGCACTTCACATTTTTATGCAGGAAACCTTGGCAAAACTGTTAGATGACTCATTAAGTGTGGATGATTTGGTAGCATTGACATTAGAGACTGGTAAATTTGGTGTAGATGGTATGGCATTACTAGATACTGCGAATACAACCGCTTATGGAAATCCGGAGATTACCCATGTAAACATTGGAGTGGGAAAACGACCAGGTATCTTAGTATCAGGACATGACCTTTCTGATTTAGAACAATTGCTTATTCAAACAGAAGGAACAGGGGTAGATGTGTATACACACTCTGAAATGCTACCGGCTCATTACTATCCAAAATTGAAACAGTTTTCGCATCTGGTTGGAAACTATGGAAATGCTTGGTGGAAACAGAAAGAAGAGTTTGAAGCATTTCATGGTCCGATTTTAATGACAACCAATTGTATTGTACCACCAGAGGTTTCTTATAAAGACAGAATGTTTACAACGGGAGCAGCAGGTTATCCGGGATGCAAGCATATTGAAGGAGAAAGCGGAAGTCAGAAAGATTTTACAGAAATCATTGAATTGGCGAAAAAATGTGCAGCACCAGAAGAAATCGAAAGGGGAGAAATTGTCGGTGGATTTGCACATGAACAAGTATTTGCGTTGGCAGATACGGTGGTAGATGCAGTAAAATCAGGCGCAATAAAGAAATTTGTAGTGATGGCAGGTTGCGATGGACGTTCTGGTAAGAGAAATTATTATACAGATTTTGCCAAAGCACTTCCAAAGGATACCGTTATTTTAACAGCAGGTTGTGCAAAGTATAAATATAACAAATTAGACCTTGGAGATATTGGAGGAATACCAAGAGTATTAGATGCAGGGCAATGTAATGACTCGTATTCCTTAGCTTTGATTGCCTTGAAGTTAAAAGAAGTATTTCAGTTAGCCAATATCAATGACTTACCAATTATTTACAACATTGCATGGTACGAGCAGAAGGCGGTTATCGTATTATTAAGCTTACTATATCTGGGTGTGGAGAAAATACATTTAGGACCAACACTTCCAGCCTTTCTTTCTCCAAATGTAGCAAAAGTATTGGTAGACAATTTTGGTATTGCTGGTATTACTACAGTGGAAGAAGATATGGAACTCTTTTTTGATAAAAAAGTAGAGGTAGAGACAGAGGGCGTATCTAAGGATATGATGATTGGAGATATTGTAGAAAGAAATTCAGAAAACGCCAATGTATTATTAGAGGCAGGTATGCATTGTTTAGGGTGTCCAGCTTCTCAGGCGGAAACGTTGGAAGAAGCATGTAGTGTGCATGGGTTACGTTTAGATGATATCTTAGCAAAATTGAAATAAGGCTACCGCAAGTCCACTAGCTTTAGACAAGTGGAGTTTGCATAAATAAATAGTTTAGGCAGTAGTGTTGTAGGGGGGCAAAGGATATAAATGGACCAAAGATGTTTTTAAATTTAATGCATTAGAAAACGTTTTTCGATAAATTTTCATAAACCCACCTGCAGGAAGGGGATTGTGTGATAATTGTGTCACCAATAGCCGACATTCAGGTGGGTGTTTTCTATTTGGACAGGGAAGATGTATTTTTTAGTTGGATTTGTTTTCCGTTTATCTGAATGAGACCTTCATCCTGCATACGACCAAGTTCACGAGAAAGAGCACTGCGATTAACGCCTAGAAATTCAGCCAGTACCGTTTGGGAAAAGGGTATCTGCAACCAGCCATCCTTATCTGGGATCAGACTGTTTAAATAAAGGAAAATACGGTCACGCAGGGATTTCTGTCCCATAATCCGAAGTTTTAAATTAGAAAAAATATTCTGGACAGCCAGACTTTCAATCAGATTGATGGAAAACTGCTGTTGAAAACCATCTTTTACATCATGATTTTCTAGTAGAATGTGTAAATCTAAAAAAAGTATGGTACAGTCCGTAACAGCCCGAAGTTGTATGGGGCTATATGGTACTTGTTTACAGGCGAGCGCTTCCCCAAAGAAACTACTGGCTTTGAAATGATTCATGCTAATTTTATCAAAAGTTTCACTTAAAAAAGAACCTTCTACGGTACCGTTTAAAACGACACCTGCATATAAAAAGGGTTCTCCAATATGAAGTAAAAATTCATCTTTTTTGTAAAATTTGATACTTGCCTGCATAAACTGTAATAAGTCGTGGTAGGCAGTTTCTGGTATATGGGAGAATAAAGTACATTTGCTTAGCGTAAGAAAAAATGTTTTATTCAGTTCCAGTTCATTCATCCTTACTCCTCCTGAAAATATAAAATTACATATATATGTATTTCGTTGCAATCGTGATGAAAGCAAAGAGCTTTTTTGTGATTTACAAAAAACATCCCCTTTCAATTGAAAGATAGATTGTGGCGAATCAGAAAGAAACGATTACATTGACTTTATTTTTATAAGAAGGTAAAATAGATTAAATATACAGATTTAGATTTCGCAAGTACCTATGTATATGTAAAAAATAGAAAGGAGATTGTAGCAGACGGTAAAGCTGGGATAACGTTTTGGGGTTATCGGGTATGCGAGAGTGTGTGCTACGTTAGGTGAGAATGGATAATAAGAAAAAGAGAAAAGAAGTAATTTTTATTGCTATTGTTTTTGCACTGGCATTATCTTTTGCTTTTCATGTTTCAGAAATTATGAAGATGTTTTTTGAACTTGTTGGCATTATAAAACCTGTAATGTATGGCTTTATCATTGCCTTTATTTTGAATGTTCCAATGTCTGCGTTATCGGAACAATTAAAAAAATTATCCAAAAAGGTTCCCTTTTTGCAAAAAGAAAAGACAAGAGATTGCATTAGTCTGTTTTTAACGATTATAGTATTGTTGCTCATTTTATTTGTGTTAATTGCTAATATTATACCCTATTTCGTAGATTCTATAGCAGATTTGAGAAATGGGTTAGACAAAAATATGGAGTCCCTATTGAATTGGGTAGCTGCATTGGAAATCAACCATACACCTGTGCAAGAATACTTGGTAAATATCAAATGGTCAACAGTAGTCAAAAATCTTACCGATAATGCGGGCGGAATAGTAACAGAGGTATTTGGTAGTATTCCACAATTTGGAAGTTCTGTCATGGGATGGTGTGTTTCGTTAATCATTGCTATTTATATTTTATTCGATAAAAAGAGATTTTTAAGAATAGGCAAGGACCTGTTACATGTATATTGCAGCGAAAAAATAGAAAGAAAAGTGACACATGTAGGAAAATTGTTTGCCAGAACATACAGCGATTTTTTGTCAGGGCAATGTGTAGAATCTTGTATTCTTGCAAGTTTGATGTTTGTTGTGTTGAGTATTTTTCGGATACCATATGCAGGGATGATTTCTATTATGGCAGGGATTTTTCAATTTATTCCCTATGTGGGAACTTTTTTGGCATGGATAATAGGGGCATTTCTTATTTTGCTTACCCAATCGGATCTGGTTATTTTATATTTGATTGTATTTCAAGTTGTTCAGTTTTGTGAGGGGCAATTTATATATCCTAGAGTGGTAGGAGGTTCTGTAGGACTTCCGGCAGTATTTACATTAATTGCAGTGTTTGTTGGTGGAAATTTATTTGGAATATTAGGAATGCTATTTTTTATTCCACTGACCTCAGTTATTTATCAATTAGTTGGAGAAAATGTTAGGAATAGAAAGCAGAAAAAAGAAAAACAACATATACAAAATGCAAAGGGTGTTTCCGATTAGTAAAGATAACTTGCAATAATGAACAGAAATGTTTCAAAGAAATTTGTCCATTATCGCAAGAAAGAAAAGTTAAGATAAAGCTTCATAAATCAATTGAATAGCCTGTGCAAATACTTCTTCGCTTAAAGAAGAATAATTTACCACAAAAACGTGTTCCGCACTTTTAGGCGGATTTACGAAATATTGGGACAAAAAGGACATTTTGATGCCGTTTTGTTCCAATTTTTTTTGTAGTGTAGCATCCTCAATATTTGTATTAAGAGTCAAAAGAAAATGTAATCCGGCATCTTCTTCTGAGATCGAACAACGGTTAGCCAGCGGACTTTTTGTAATTTGTTGCAAAAAGCAATCCCTTTTTTTGTGGTAATAGTTTCGCATACGGTTTAGATGTTTTTCAAAATATCCTTCCGAAATAAATCGTGCCAAAGTGTATTGTTCAAAGTTTGGTACGGTACAAGAATAAAAGGACATTGTGGAGTAAAAACGGTTTACCAGATGTTTTGGCAATACCATATAGCTAATACGGATGGTAGATGCCAGTGTTTTTGTAAAGGTATTCATATAGATGACTTTTTCTAACACATCAATACTTTGTAAAGTGGGAATCGGTTGTCCGGTTAGTCGAAACTCGCTATCATAATCATCTTCAATAATGTAGCGTGTATCAGATTTGGATGCCCAGCCCAGCAATTCATAACGGCGACTGATAGGGGTTACAATTCCCGTCGGAAAATGGTGAGAAGGCGATAAATGTACAATATCAATTTCCTGTGCTTCTAAATCGTTAATTTGAATCCCGGTTTTGTCAAGAGAGGCATAATGGCAAGATACTTTATGGCTTTTATAAATTTGTGAAATCTTTCGATAGCCTGGATTTTCTACGGCATAATGTTTATCAAACCCTAAAAGCTGTATTAAAAGTCCGTACAAATATTCCGTTCCTGCACCTACTACAATCTGTTCGGGTGAGACTACCATTCCGCGAAAATCTTTTAAATATTTAGCAATCGCCTCTCTAAGTGGCAAAATTCCACCACAGGGAGGGTTGGTCAATAGTTCTGATTGCTTTTCATTCAATAGTTCACGCATCAATTTAGCCCAGATAGAAAAGGGAAATAGATTGTGTTGAGTCTGGTTGCTGGTGAAATCTGCCAGATAATAGGATTTTCCAGAGGACAAATGCATATTTTCAGCGGATAAAACAGGTTCCCGTTTCGAAGGGGATTGGTCAATATCTGCAACAAAAAAGCCTTTTTTGGGAATGGAGTATACATAGCCTTCTGCGATTAATTGTGCGTAAGCATTTTCTACCGTTATCACACTTATACCCAGATTTTTTGCAAAACTACGTTTTGATGGTAGCTTATCACCGGGATGTAAAACTTCCTGAAGTATGTCATTTTTAATACATTTATATAAATGTTCATATAAAGAATCTGAACCTAAATTCGTAAATGAGTAGGTAAGCATAATCGATATTTCCTCCAAACTGACTATTCTGAATATATTTAAAATGAGTATTTTAATATGGTCAGAAATAATTATAATGAATGTTATTGAAATTGTCTACCAGATTATGTGAAATAGGATAAAGAAAAGGAGAAAAAAGATGGCAGAAAACAGATATGGATTAAACAAACAGTTGGCACAGATGTTAAAGGGTGGCGTAATTATGGATGTTACAACACCAGAACAGGCAAAGATTGCAGAAGAAGCAGGAGCTTGCGCAGTTATGGCTTTGGAACGTATTCCTGCGGATATTCGTGCAGCAGGTGGAGTATCCAGAATGAGTGACCCTAAAATGATCAAGGGAATTCAGGAAGCAGTATCTATTCCCGTAATGGCAAAATGCCGTATTGGACACTTTGTTGAGGCACAGTTATTAGAAGCGATTGAGATTGACTATATTGATGAAAGTGAAGTGTTATCACCAGCAGATGATGTATATCATATTGATAAAACAAAGTTTAAAGTACCATTCGTATGTGGTGCAAAGGATTTAGGAGAAGCACTTCGTCGTATCAATGAAGGTGCATCTATGATTCGTACAAAGGGTGAGCCAGGTACAGGAGATGTGGTACAGGCAGTACGTCATATGCGTATGATGAACAGTGAAATTGCTAAGATTACAGCTATGCGTGAGGATGAATTATTCCAGGAAGCAAAAGAATTACAGGTACCATATGATTTAGTACAGTATGTACATGAAAATGGAAAACTTCCGGTTGTTAATTTTGCAGCAGGTGGAGTAGCAACTCCTGCAGATGCAGCTTTGATGATGCAGCTTGGTGCAGAAGGTGTATTTGTAGGTTCAGGTATCTTTAAGTCAGGGAATCCAAAGAAGAGAGCAAGTGCGATTGTACAGGCAGTGACAAATTATACAGATGCAAAATTAATTGCTTCCTTGTCAGAAGATTTAGGAGAAGCAATGGTAGGTATCAACGAGCAGGAAATCGAATTATTAATGGCTGAGCGTGGAAAATAATTAGGAGGCATGCAAATGACAATAGCAGTAGTTGCTGTACAGGGAGCATTTATTGAGCAAGAACAAAGATTGCAGGAGGAGCTTGGTGTAGATTGTATCGAACTGAGAAAAAAAGAAGATTTAGAGCAACCTTATGATGGAATTGTACTTCCAGGTGGAGAAAGCACTGTACAGGGAAAGTTATTAAAAGAATTGGATATGTTTGATACCATACATAAGCAGATACAAGAAGGTATGCCTGTGTTTGCTACTTGTGCCGGATTGATTTTATTGGCTGGTGAGTTGGAAAATGATACGAGAAGTTACTTTAAGACTTTACCGGTAACGGTACGTCGAAATGCTTATGGAAGACAGCTTGGAAGTTTTTATATAGAGCAGGAAGTAAAAGGCATTGGTGTAGTTCCTATGACATTTATTCGTGCTCCTTATATTTCTAAGGTTGATAGTAAAGTGGAAGTTTTGGCAACGGTAGAAGAACATATCGTGGCTGTAAAATATAAAAATCAATTAGCTATGTCCTTCCATCCGGAATTAGATGAAGATGTAAGAATTCATCAGAAATTTGTAGAAATGGTAAAGGAGTATAACAGGCAGTCTTTCGAACCATTGGATGAAAAAATTGGTTAAATTGTAGGTAGACAAGATAATCGATTACATTTTAGAAGAATCTTCACAGTTAAGGAAATGTATTTACTGTGAGGGTTCTTCTTTTCGTCTATAGGAAGATACCATAGCTACTTGACAACATTTTTATTGCTAATATAATAATTGTATAGGATTGCATTTATAGAAGGGCAGATAAAGATAATATTGATAACAGAAAAGAGGAAACAGGATGAAAACAAAGGTATTTATTGATGGTAGTGAAGGAACAACAGGACTTCGTATTCATGAACGTTTTCAGGGACGCGACGATATTGAATTGTTAAAAATCAGCTCGGAGCTTAGAAAAGACCCTGCTGAGAGAAAAAGGTTAATTAATAGTGCAGATATTGCATTTTTATGTCTTCCAGATGCGGCAGCAAGAGAATCTGTATCGCTTGTGGAAAATGATCACGTTGTAATCATAGATACCTCAACAGCACATAGAACAGAGGAAGGATGGGCATATGGTTTCCCAGAGCTTTCTAAGGCACATAAAGAAGCAATTATAAAGGGAAAGAGAATTGCAGTTCCTGGTTGTTATGCTTCTGGATTTATTTCTTTGGTATATCCACTTGTAGCAGGTGATATTTTACCAAAAGATTATCCAGTAAGTAGTTTTGCATTATCTGGTTATAGTGGAGCAGGAAAAAAGGCAATTGCTGTCTATGAAAGTGAAGACAGACCAAGTCAGTTTTCTGCTGGTCGTGAGTATGCACTTACACAACAGCATAAGCATTTAAAAGAGATGCAAAAGATTACAGGAATTGAGAGAACTCCACTGTTTTCCCCAATTGTAGATGACTATTATAGTGGAATGGTAGTATCGGTTCCATTGTATACAGATTTGTTGAATGGAAAGCAGACACCAGAGAGTCTCCTTGCTTATTTTGCAGAATATTATAAGGGACAGGAATTTATTCAGGTTAGTGCAGCAGATGATGAGATTGCACAAAGTGGTTTCTTAGCTGGTAATGAAATGTCAGGCTGGGATGGATTAAAGATTTATGTAACAGGAAATGAAGAGAGAATCGTTGTAACAGCACAGTTTGATAACCTTGGAAAAGGTGCTTCTGGTGCAGCAATCGAATGTATGAATCTGGTTTTAGGTTGTGAGCCAACAAAAGGCTTGCAAATTTAATTCGTATCCGTTACAATAACATCATGTGAGAACGAATGAAATAAGTAATACAGTGAAGAGAACAAGTAAGACAGATGGTATCTTTCAGAGAGTATTCGGTTGGTGTGAGAATACAGATATTCTGTTCTGAATACATCTTGGAGTAGCTGCCTGAAATAATAGTAGGGCATGACGGGAACGCCCGATATAGCGTTAGGATTTTATCCTGCTGAGAAAGACCTAGTCTTTGAAGCAGAGGTGGTACCGCGATAACTCGCCCTCTGTTCATCTTTTGATGAACAGGGGGTTTTTTACTGGCTCGGATACTTTATGTTATTACGTTATCTACATTGAAAAGAAAGGAAAGAAAAATAATGACAGTTTATGACGAATTAGTTGCAAGAGGTTTAATTGCACAGGTAACAGATGAGGAAGAAATTAAAGAATTAATAAATAATGGAAAAGCAACTTTTTATATTGGATTTGACCCAACTGCAGATTCTTTGCATGTGGGACATTTTATGGCTCTTTGTCTTATGAAACGTTTACAAATGGCAGGAAATAAGCCAGTAGTATTGATTGGTGGAGGAACGGGACATATTGGTGACCCATCTGGAAGAACAGATATGAGACAGATGATGACCTCAGAGATCATTCAGCACAACTGTGATTGTTTTAAAAAGCAGATGGAGCGTTTTATTGAATTTGGCGAAGATAAGGCAATTATGGTAAACAACGCAGATTGGTTATTAAAATTAAATTATGTAGATTTATTGCGTGAAGTGGGACCACATTTTTCGGTAAATAATATGCTTCGTGCAGAATGTTATAAGCAGCGTATGGAAAAAGGATTGAGCTTTTTAGAGTTTAACTACATGATTATGCAGTCTTACGATTTTTACTACTTATTCCAGAACTACGGATGTAATATGCAGTTTGGTGGAGACGATCAATGGTCTAATATGCTTGGTGGAACAGAATTGATTCGTCGTAAGCTTGGTAAAGATGCATATGCGATGACAATTACATTGTTATTAAATTCCGAAGGAAAGAAGATGGGTAAAACTGCAAACGGAGCAGTATGGTTAGATCCAAATAAGACAACACCGTTTGAATTTTTCCAATATTGGAGAAATGTAGGTGATGCAGATGTTCTAAAATGTATCCGTATGCTTACATTCCTTCCATTAGAAGAAGTAGAAAAGATGGCTTCTTGGGAAGGAAGTCAATTAAATGAAGCGAAAGAAATTTTAGCTTATGAGCTGACTGCATTGGTTCATGGAGAAGAGGAAGCAAAGAAGGCAAAAGAAGCATCACATGCCTTATTCTCTGGAAAAGGTGGCGATGATTCAAATATGCCAACAACAGAACTGGAAAAGGATAAATTGACAGAAGGCAGCATTGGAATCCTTGATTTAATGTTAGAGTGTGGTTTGGTTGCTTCCAAAGGAGAAGCTAGACGACTTGCAAAGCAGGGCGGTGTGTCTGTAGATGAGGTAAAGGTGGACGAAAATGCCCGCATAACAGAAGAACAGCTTGCAAACAGCATTAAGCTTCGAAAAGGCAAAAAGGTGTTCCACAAAGTTATCTTGAAATAGAAGGGAATGTTACAATGAAAGAGAAAAATCCATTATTGGTATTTATAATAGGTGTGGTATTGTTAGGTGGAGGTCTGTATTTTTTATTTAATTCTGTTATTGTAGAATCTACATGGGGATACGGCTTTCATTTAGGCAGTATGACTATGCCATCTGGTTTGGTAATTGTACCATTGATTTTAGGCGTGTTCTGGTGGGTGGTAAAACCAGATTCCTTTTTGGCTAAGGTCTTAACTGTGCTGGGTGTTGTGATTATTGTGGCATCCATTATTGCCAGTGTGCAGTTACGCTTTATACAAAAATCTCTATATGAATACATTATTATGGTCGTATGTATCGTAGTAGGTGCCGGGTTGCTGGCGAGAGTATTGCTTATGGGAGATGGAAAAAAATAAAAATCAATAGTTAATAATTTGTCCTCTTTAAGTAGGGAAGGAAAGAACCAAAAGCTACTTAGGGAGGACTTTTTTCTTTCACAAAAAATATTTCTACTTTACATTTCTGTTTTTTAAGTGAAACGTAGAGAATGATTTTGTGAAATTTCAGCATGGTTGAAACCAGAAATTAGCAGTGCAAGTAACTTCATAAAAAAAACTTTATTTTTTTTGCAAGGTTTAAAAATAAGGGGGGTATATATAAAAGGAAAGCAAGTTTGCATTTCAGGATAGACTTAGCGCCCCCAAGAGCAGGAGGTGATTTTGTTGCGCGACAAAAAGATAGTAAAGTTAATCGTTAAAAAAGATGAAGAAGGTTTAAAGGCTCTTACGGAAAAATATGAAAAACTGCTTACATATATAGCAACTGGCATTCTGGGAAATAACAAAGAGGATGTGGAGGAGTGCGTAAATGATACCTATTTAAAGGTATGGAATCATATGCAGGAGTTTGATTTTGATAGAGCATCTTTAAAGACATATATGTCTGTGATTGTCCGCAATACTGCTATTAACCGTCTGCGGAAAATCAGTAAGATAGAGGGTACAGCCCAAAAAGATGAACTTTCTGATTTGGCAGGAGATTATGCCGATCAGAGACAAGATGTGGAAGCTGCCATGGAACGAAAAGAAAATATGAATGCACTAAATATGATTATTGCAAATATGAAGAAGAAAGACCGCGAGATAGTATTGCGAAGATATTATTATTTGCAAAGTTCAAAGGAAATTGCATTTCATATGAAGATGAGTGTCAATGCGGTAGATAGTAAATTAAGCCGTCTTCGCAGGCAGATGAAGCAGGAATATGATGTGATGACAGGGGAAGAAAGGTAGGAGCGGTAAGTATGGAAAAGTATGTATTAATAGACATGTTTGAAAAACTGGATGCTTCTTTGTTGGAAGAATTACATTTGGAAAAAGATTTGAAAAGACATAAAAAAACAATACGAAGATTATTTGCAAATGGACATGTAAAAATTGCCAGTATTATAGCAGGGGTTAGTTTGTTTGCAACTGGAATATTGATTGTATTGTTACGTGTGAAAAGAAGATATTTTCGTAGAAGACCAGCTTAGTTATGTAAGGGGATGGATGTATAGCATTCGTGTTCGCAAATATTTCACAGTGCGAAGTAAATTCGGGAAATAACCTGCGCAGCAGGATATTTATAAATTTAGATTTTAAAGGAGAAAAGAAAGATGTTAGAAAAAATTACAGAAATGTTAGCAGATCAGTTGAAGATGGACGTAGCTTCCATTGATCCAGAAAAGGATTTAAAGGAAGATTTAGGTGTAGATTCTTTAGATTTATTCGAGTTCATTATGGCTTGTGAAGAAGAATTTGACGTAGAAATCGATACAGAGGAAGTTTCTAATTTTACAAACTTAAATGAAGTAGCTGCATATTTAGAGAAAATAAAAGGTTAATGACCAGAAAAATGAGATAAAGGAAGGTATTTTGCAATGCAGACAGAGGTAACAGAATTATTAAATATCAAATATCCGATTTTCCAGGGAGGTATGGCAAATATTGCTGAACATAATCTGGTTGCGGCTGTATCAAATGCAGGAGGATTAGGCATTCTTGCAGCAGGAGGATTAAATGCAGATCAGGTACGTGAGGAAATCAGGAAGACAAAGGAACTTACGGACAAGCCATTTGGTGTGAATGTAATGCTTTTAAATCCAGCAGCACCAGAGATTGCAAAGGTTTTAGTTGAGGAACAGGTGGCTGTCGTTACAACCGGAGCAGGTACACCAGAACCTTATATGAAAGACTGGTTGGAAGCGGGAATTAAAGTAATTCCAGTAGTTGCCTCTGTTGCCCTTGCAAAACGTATGCAAAGATGTGGCGCAGCAGCAGTCATTGCAGAAGGATGTGAATCTGGTGGACATATCGGTGAGAGTACAACTATGACATTGGTACCACAGGTTGCAGATGCAGTAGAGATTCCTGTGATTGCGGCTGGTGGTGTGGCAGATGGAAGAGGATTTGCCGCAGCTTTAATGCTTGGTGCAAAGGCAGTACAGATTGGTACTCGTTTCTTAGTGGCAAAAGAATGTATTGTACATGAGAATTATAAGCAGTTAGTCATAAAGGCGAGAGATATTGATTCTGTAGTAACAAGTCGTTCTACAGGTCATCCAGTGCGTGTACTGAGAAATGCCATGACAAGGGAATATCTTAAGTTAGAAAAAGAAGGAAAAGGATTTGAAGAGTTAGAACACTTGACGCTGGGATCTTTGAGAAAGGCTGTATTTGATGGAAATATTAAAGAAGGTTCTTTTATGGCTGGTCAGATTGCAGGGTTAGTTGATAAAGAACAGACAGCACAGGAAATCATTGAGGATATTATGAAGGATACAGATAGAGTATTAAAGCAGTTCTGTAAGTAGAAAGGACAAAGAGATGGAAAAGATCGCATTTGTATTCCCAGGTCAGGGAGCACAGAAAATAGGAATGGCTAAAGATTTTTATGATACATTTGAGAGCAGTAAAGAGGTGTTTCGTGCTGCGAATGAAGTATTGGATGTAGATATTGAAAAAATCTGTTTTGAAGAGGAAGAAAAGATTAATTTAACGGAATATACACAACCTGCACTTTTAACTGCATGTACCGCTATGTTACAGCCTGTTTGTGAGATTGTAAAGCCGGATATGGCAGCAGGACTAAGCTTGGGTGAATATACTGCCCTTGTTGCCTGTAAAGCAATGGACTTTAAGGATGCAGCAAAACTTACAAGAGTACGTGGAAAGTATATGCAGAATGAAGTACCAGTAGGTGTTGGTGGTATGTATGCAGTGCTTGGAGCGAAAAATGAACTTGTACAGGAAGTTTGCGATCATATAGAAGATGTTTATGTTGCAAATTACAACTGTCCTGGACAGATTATTATATCAGGAAAGATGGAAGCGTTAGCGGCTGCAAAAAAAGAGTTGGTAGAACAGGGAGTAAAACGTGTTATGCCATTGAAGGTGAGTGGACCATTTCACTCAGGTATGTTGGTTGGTGCTGGAGAAAAGCTTGCAAAAGAACTGGAGCCAATAAACATAAATACATTGGAAATTCCATATGTAACGAATGTAACAGCAGAGGTAGTTACCAAAGAAGATGAGATTAAGACGTTGCTGGAAAAGCAGGTTTCTTCTTCTGTGCGTTGGGAAGAAAGTATTAGAAGAATGCTGAAAGAGGGTGTAGGTACTTTTATAGAAATTGGACCTGGACACACTCTTACCAGTTTGATTAAGAAAATTGACCGTCAGGTTAAAGTGATTAATGTGGAAACAGTGGAAGATTTAGAAAAGCTTCGAGAAGCATTCCAATAAGAATAGAAAGTGAAATGAGGTAAAGCGATGTTAGCAGGAAAAGTGGCCCTTGTAACTGGTGCAGGAAAGGGAATCGGTTGTCAGATTGCAAAGACGCTCGCGTCTTATGGGGCAACAGTAGTATTAAACTATGCACATTCTAAGGATGCAGCAGAGGAAACCGCAAAAGAAATTTGTGAAAATGGTGGAAAAGCATCTGTTTATGGTTGCGATGTAGCGGATTTTGATGCGGTGGCAGAGATGATAAAAACGGTTGCAAAAGAGCAGGGCAGCATTGATATTTTAGTAAATAATGCGGGTATTACAAAAGATAACTTAACTATGGTTATGAAGGAAGAAGAGTTTGATGCCGTAATTAATACAAACCTAAAAGGTGCATTTAATTGCATGCGTCATGTGACAAGACAGATGCTCCGTCAAAAGGGAGGTCATATTATCAGTATATCTTCTATCGTAGGTTTAGTTGGAAATGCTGGACAGATAAATTACAGTGCCTCCAAAGCGGGCGTAATCGCTATGACAAAGTCATTGGCAAAGGAACTTGGTGGCAAAGGAATCACTGTAAATGCAGTAGCACCTGGCTTTATTGATACAGATATGACAAGAGTTTTAAAAGAGGATGTAAGAGAGAAGATGATGGCACAAATCCCATTAAATCGTCTTGGAAGTACGCAGGATATAGCAGAGACAGTAGCATTCTTAGCTTCTGATAAGGCAGCTTATATCACAGGACAAACGATTTCAGTAGATGGTGGAATGTATGCGTAGGGAGGATCTTATGAGTAAAAAAAGAGTAGTAGTAACAGGTATGGGAGTAATATCTCCGATTGGAAATTCTGTAGATAGTTTTTGGGAAGGTCTGAAAGAAAAGAAAGTCGGTATTAGAGAAATTGACCGATTTGATATAACTGAATATAAGGCAAAACTTGCAGCCATGGTAAATGATTTTGATGCAACACAATATATGGATCCAAAGTCTGCAAGAAGAATGGAATTATTTTCGCAATATGCAGTAGCTGCAACAAAGCAGGCACTTGACCAGGCTGGAATGGATTTAGAAAAAGAAGATTGCACCCGTATTGGTGTTTCCATAGGTTCAGGAGTGGGAAGTCTTACTGCTATGGAAAATGCCTATGATAAAATCATAACAAAAGGACCAAAAAGAGTACCACCTATGTTAGTGCCTTTGATGATTACAAACATGGCGGCAGGAAATGTTTCCATCCAGTTTGGGTTAAAAGGAAAAAGTTTGAATGTAGTAACTGCTTGTGCGACAGGAACCCATTCCATTGGCGAGGCTTGTCGTTCAATTCAATGTGGAGATGCAGATGTAATGGTAGCAGGTGGAACAGAGGCAGCTATTTCTAAAGTAGGTGTTGGCGGTTTTGCAGCTTTAACTGCATTGACAACTTCAACAGATCCGACTCGTGCATCTATTCCGTTTGACAAAGAAAGAAGCGGTTTTGTTATGGGCGAAGGTGCAGGTGTTGTCGTATTAGAATCCTATGAACATGCGGTAAATCGTGGTGCAACAATTTTGGCAGAATTAGTTGGATATGGTGCTACCAGTGATGCATATCATATTACTTCTCCAGCAGAAGATGGAGAAGGAGCTGTTCGTTCTATGAAGCTTGCTGTTGCAGAAGCAGGAATTGAACCAGAACAGATTGATTATATTAATGCACATGGTACCAGTACACATCATAACGATTTGTTTGAAACCATGGCAATCAAAGAAGCCTTTGGAAAACATGCCTACGAGTTAAATGTGAATTCAACAAAGTCAATGATTGGACATTGCCTTGGTGCAGCAGGCGCATTGGAATTTATTGTCTGCGTAAAATCTGTAATGGAAGATTATATTCATGCTACCGCAGGTTATAAAGTGCCAGATGAAGAATTGGATTTGAATTATACTATTGAAGCGGAGACTGGAAAGACCGTAAATTATGCACTAAGTAATTCATTGGGATTTGGTGGACATAATGCGACACTTGTTGTGAAAAAGTTTGATAAATAAGGTGGATGGAAAAGATGGAATTGGATTTAGAAGCAATTTTAAAAATTATGGACAAATTTGACCATAGTGAGATGACAGAATTTGAGTATGAAAACGATGCATATACCTTTCGTTTGAAATCAGAAAAAAAACAGGAATATATTGTTCCATCTGCGGCACCTGTATTACAACAGCAGGAAAATACATTAGTTGCAGAGCAGCCTACAGGTAAGAAAGAAGAAGGTACTGTAATTAAATCTCCATTGGTAGGAACTTTTTATTCCGCAAAGGCGGAAGGGGAAGCACCTTTTGTAGCAGTTGGGGATACGGTGAAAAAGGGACAGGTCATTGGAATTATTGAAGCTATGAAATTAATGAATGAGATTGAAGCAGAATCAGATGGAACAGTGGCAGAAATATTGGTAGAGAATGAGCAGCTAGTGGAATTTGGACAGCCATTGATCCGTTTAGTGTAGTAATACATAAGTTAGAAAAGAGGAGAAATATGCTTGGAATAAAAGAAATTGAAGAACTCATTCCACACAGACATCCATTTTTATTAGTGGATCGTATTGATGAGTTAGAACCGGGAAAACGTGCTGTGGGAGTAAAATGTGTTACCTATCATGAAGATTTTTTTAGAGGACATTATCCAGAGAAACCTATTATGCCAGGAGTTCTTATTTTAGAGGCATTGGCACAGGTTGGTGCAGTTGCAATTTTATCATCAGATGAATACAAGGGAAAGACACCAGTGTTTGGAGGAATCAATAAAGCAAAATTCAGAGATCAGGTTGTGCCTGGAGATTGTTTAAGATTGGAAGTTGAGATGGTAAAAGTAAAAGGACCTATTGGAATAGGAAGGGCAATTGCTTATAAGGGAGATAAGGTTGCCACAGAGGCGGAATTGACATTTGCATTGTTATAAGCTAGAAGTATGGAAAAGAGGATGGTTTTGTGAAAGGGAATCGTATAAAGCGTGTACTAATTGCCAATCGAGGAGAAATTGCAGTTCGTATTATTCGTGCATGTAGAGAAATGGGAATTACCAGTGTGGCAATTTGCTCAGACATTGATAAAGAAGCTATGCATGCACAGCTTGCAGACGAGTGCATTTGTATAGGTTCGTATAAATTAAAAGACAGCTATTTGAATATGGAACGAATTTTAAGTGCAGCGATTGCGGCTGATGTGGATGCCATTCATCCAGGCTTCGGTTTTTTATCGGAAAACAGCAAATTTGTTAAGATGTGTCAGGAATGTAATTTTACATTTATTGGACCAAGTATGGAAAGTATGGAACAGATGGGAAACAAGTCGGAGGCACGTCGAGTGATGAAGAATGCAGGAGTTCCTATTATTCCAGGTGGAGATACTCCGTATTTGGATGCGATGGAGGCAAAGCAGGAGGCAGCCAAAATGGGCTATCCTGTTATCATTAAAGCTGTCTCTGGTGGCGGTGGAAAAGGAATGCGTGTAGTTGAAAAAGAGGAGGATTTCCTTGACTTATTCCTTACAGCGCAAAAAGAATCAGAAAATGCGTTTGGTGATCGTAGTATGTATCTTGAAAAATATCTGGCAAATTGTAGACATATTGAGGTGCAGATATTAGCAGATCAGTATGGGAATGTGGTTCATTTAGGGGAGAGAGATTGTTCGATTCAGCGAAAACATCAAAAAGTAATAGAGGAAACTCCTTCCATTGCTGTGTCAGACGAGTTAAGAAAAAAAATGGGAGAGACAGCAATCAAAGCCGCAAAAGCTGCAAACTATTATTCTGCTGGAACCATTGAATTTTTGCTGGATAAGGATAATAACTTTTACTTTATGGAAATGAATACCCGTATTCAGGTAGAACATCCTGTAACAGAAGAAGTGACGGGAATTGATATTGTAAAAGAGATGATTCGAATTGCAGAAGGAAAGAAGCTAGGGTTTACACAAGAGGATATTAAGATTACAGGACATGCGATTGAGTGTCGTATCAATGCAGAGAGTCCAGAACAAAATTTTATCCCTTGTCCTGGTGTGATTGAGAGCCTTCATATGCCAGGAGGAAATGGTATTCGAGTAGATTCTGCGGCATATCAGGGATATAAAATACCATCTTGCTATGACTCTATGATTGCAAAACTTATTGTACATGGAGAAAATAGAAACGTTGCAATTCAAAAACTTCGGAGTGCGCTTAGTGAAATGATCATCGAAGGTGTGAAAACCAATGTGGGATTTCAGTATCGCTTAGTAGGGGAAGAAGCATTTAAGCGTGGAGATGTAAACTGGATTAATCAAAACTATTTCAGTTAGGAGTAAAGAGTTATGTTATTTCGTACACAAGGACGTAAGTCTAAGAAAATCATAGAAAATTACCATCGTCAGCAATTGACAGAAGGATTGTTTCAAAAGTGCGAGGCATGCAATCAGATCGTATATACAGAAGATGTGATAGAAAAAAAGCATGTTTGCCCAAACTGTGGACATTATTTTCGAGTGGCACCGATGGAACGTCTTGGAATGGTACTAGATAGTGGTAGTTTTGAAGAGTGGGATAAGGATTTAAAAACAAAGAATCCGTTAGATTTTCCTGAATATGAAAAAAAGGTTGCCAGAATGCAGCAAAATACAGGACTGTCTGAAGCCGTAGTTACGGGAAAAGGAAAAATTGGTGGAATCGATACTGCAATTGGCGTTATGTCAGCCAGCTTCATGATGGGAAGTATGGGGATGATTGTGGGAGAAAAGATTACCCATATGGTTGAGCGAGCAACCAAGGAACATCTACCTGTTATTTTGTTTTGCTGTTCTGGTGGAGCTAGAATGCAGGAAGGTATGATGTCCTTAATGCAGATGGCAAAGACATCACAGGCATTAAAGCGTCATAGTGAGGCTGGAAACTTATATATATCAGTATTAACAGATCCTACTACAGGTGGTGTTACTGCTAGTTTTGCTATGTTGGGAGATATTATTTTAGCAGAGCCAAAGGCATTGATTGGTTTTGCGGGTCCAAGAGTAATCGAGCAGACGATTCATCAAAAGTTACCAGAAGGATTTCAAAGTGCAGAATTTTTGCTGGAACATGGAATGATTGATAAGATTGTATCAAGAAAAAAGATGCGGAAGATATTGCATTTCTTATTACAGAGTGCTGGGTATCATGCAAAGGGAAAGGGTGAATCAAAAAATGGATGAAATGGAAATGACAACGTCTGTGGAGTGCGAGAATGATGTGATGGAAGAAAAGACCCTTACAGCATGGGAGAAAGTGCAGATTGCCAGAGAAAGTGATCGTGCATATACGCAGGATTATATCAATCATATTTTTGATCAATTTATGAAATTACATGGAGATCGGTTATACCGCGATGATGGAGCAATTGTGGGAGGAATTGCTTCGATTGAGGGACAGTTTGTAACTGTGATTGGTCAACAAAAAGGTAGAAATTTAAAAGAGAACGAAAAGAGAAACTTTGGAATGCCATATCCCGAAGGATATCGGAAGGCACTTCGTTTGATGAAGCAGGCAGAAAAGTTTAATCGACCAATTATCTGCTTTATTGACACACCTGGTGCGTACTGTGGTATGGATGCAGAAGAGAGAGGACAGGGAGAGGCAATTGCCAGAAACTTGTATGAGATGTCTGGAATCACAGTACCTATTTTATCCATTGTCATTGGGGAAGGTGGCAGTGGAGGTGCATTGGCACTTGGTGTTGCAAATGAAGTGTGGATGTTGGAAAATGCGACCTATTCAATTCTTTCACCAGAAGGCTTTGCCAGTATATTATGGAAAGACAGCAAACGTGCGGGAGAAGCCGCGGAGTGTATGAAAATCACAGCAAATGAACTAAAAAAATTGGGAATTGTGGAGCAGGTAATCAGAGAGGAAGAACCAGTTACGGATAGCAATTGTCAGTCCATTTGCCAGTGCTTGCGAAAAGAAATTGTGGCATTTCTACAAAAATACAGAGGGAAAACAAAACAAGAAATTGTAGAAGAACGTTATGAACGCTTTCGAGCATATTAAAGAAAACAGCGGTTTACGGTTAGGTAAATCGCTGCTTTTTTACTTTAATGGGATATAGACTTTTTTAGCGACAGTTTGTATAATAAATAGCAGACAAGAGAACTAGATGGTAGCTGTAATAGAGCGTGAAGAAAAGGGATGGTGTGAAGATGGAAAAAGAAATTCGGCTTCCCGGTATGAAATATTTAGAACGTGTGATAGAGGAGTTAGAATTTGAACTTTGGAAAGGAAAAGATGATCCATGCACATCCTGGTGTGTGACGTATATGTTCAATGACAGTGTGGAAAGCTATTTATTGTTGGAGGATGTAACTATAACAGGAAAGTATGAGAAGGAAAAAGAGTATATCTCCCTTCGGCTGGTAGAGGAGGAGAGGCGATATGGAGTGGTAGGACAGCAGGAGCAAAACTTTTTCACCATATGGTTTTCAAAGGTTACATTGGTGGCGGCCCTATATAGGTATGCAGATATTGGACATTTTTGGGTGAAGGGACAGGAACCGTTACGGCAATTAGTGTATGAGATAGAGATTATAAAAGATAAAAAAGCTTATCTGGGAGAATGGGCGTGTACAGAAAAAGAAATGCAATTATTGAATCTATTGGATTTTGCACCTTTTCGCAGTTATTATTGTGTACCATGGGAAAAAGGGGATGTATTTGACACAAGAAAAAATGGCTTTAATGCATATGAAGATATGTTGCAGCTACTAGGAAAATATAAGTTAGAAAAAGAAAAGTTAGGTGGCTGTAACATTTCAACAAAGTGCCTGAAGAAACAGTTGCGATTACAGAAGCAGTTATTAGAACGATTAAAACAGCTTCCTACAAGAAAAAGGGAAAAGGAGATATTTCGGACGTTAAAAACAAAAAAGGGATGTTTAGTCTATGAAATATTGCAACAGTGTATGGTAGAGGCATCTGATGTGTATAACCAAAGGAGCTTTGGGGAAAGAGCCGATTTGTTTGTGGATGACTTTAGGAAAAAATTGGTAGAAAAGTGGATAAAACAAGGCTGGGTAGGAAAGTATCCAGATTTTTCACGTAGAAAAGGTTTTTATTATGAACAGATGCATGTGGAGGAAGAACTTCCATTTACAACGGAACAGATGACCTATCAGTTTCATTGTATGGTGTCTAGGTGCAATCGACTTAAAAAGGTAAACTTGAGGCATTATTTTGGAACAAAGGATGAGACTTTACCGCTTCATTTTGGATTTTTTGCTGGTTGTGGGACTGGGAAAATCTATTCTTATAAAATAGAAATGAAATAGGGTTATTGTAGTGTTTTATAAGATTCATTTGAAACGTAGTATAGCAGTGTTAATGGAAGAGAGCAATTCTTTATAAAAGTGCCGCTTTTATGAGTAAGAAGCAAAGTGGATTGTGAAGATATTTGATTAAGAAACCACATAGAAAGGAAACATATATGCAGGAACAAAATAAGACAGAGGAACAAGGAACACATAAGAGAAGAGTTCGTTATAAGGGTACGCATCCAAGAAATTTTGCGGAAAAGTATAAAGAACACAATCCAGAAAAATATAAGGATACAATTGAAAAAGTAATTCGTAAGGGAAGTACCCCTGCGGGAATGCACATTTCCATTATGGTAAAGGAAATACTGGACTTTCTTTCCATTCAGCCAGGGCAGATTGGGATTGATGCAACGCTTGGTTATGGTGGACATACCTTGAAAATGTTAGAACAGTTGCAAGGAAAAGGACATATTTATGGATTGGATGTAGATCCGATTGAAAGCAAAAAGACAAAGGAAAGACTGGAAAACAAGGGATTTGGAGAAGATATACTGACTGTAAAGTTGATTAATTTTAAAGATATTGACCAAGTTGTGCAGGAGGCAGGAAAAGTCAACTTTATTTTGGCTGATTTAGGAGTTTCTTCCATGCAGATTGATAACCCAGAACGTGGATTTTCATATAAAATTCATGGACCATTAGATTTGCGCCTAAATCCGCAAAAGGGAATATCTGCGGCAGAACGTTTAAAAGAGTTGACACAGGATGAATTGGAAGGAATGTTGATTGAAAATGCGGATGAGCCATATGCAAAAGAAATCGCTAAAGCAATTTTTAAACGAATGCGTGCAGGAAAAGAGATAAAAACGACGACGGATTTAAGAGAGATTATTGAAGCAGTTGTGGAGAAACAAAAACCAGAAAATTTAAAACAGGAAATGAAAAAGTCCTGTCAGAGAACATTTCAGGCACTTCGTATTGACGTAAATAGTGAGTTTGAAGTGCTGGAAGAATTTCTTGAAAAACTTCCAGATGTATTAGCCCCTGGCGGAAGAGTTGCCATTCTTACTTTTCATTCTGGAGAAGACAGAATGGTAAAGAAAATATTTAAACGTATGAAAAAAGAGGGAATCTATAGTGATGTGGCAAAAGATGTGATCCGCCCTTCTGTGGAGGAGTGCCAGCGAAATCCGAGAGCAAAATCGACAAAGATGCGCTGGGCAGTGTTGTCAGAGTAAGAGAAAAGAAAGAGGGAAATAGAAGTGGCAAAGGAAAAGGAAATAAAAACAAATGCCATGCGCATTTTAGATAAAAAGAAAGTTCCATATAAAGTAAATACTTACGAGTGTGATGAATTTATTGATGGGATTCATATTGCGGATAAGCTGGGACAGGCATATGAGCAGAGTTTTAAGACTTTAGTAGCAATCGGGAAAAGTAAAGAGCATTATGTGTTTGTACTGCCAGTGGATAAAGAAATCGATTTTAAAAAGGCAGCTCGTGTAGTAGGAGAAAAAAGCATTGAATTAGTGCATGTAAAAGACATACAGGCATTAACAGGATATATTCGTGGAGGCTGTACATCAATCGGAATGAAAAAGCAATTTAAAACATTTATTTGTGAGTCAGCGGAGAAACAGAAGGAAATTATCATCAGTGGAGGAAAGCTGGGAGTGCAGTTATTGTTAGCACCTGATGATTTGAAAAAAGTTGTGAATGGCCAGTATGCAGATTTCATTGCATAATAGGTCAGAGTAGTTTGCAAGAAACGGATACAAATGTGTAAGGAGTGTTGTTGAACAATGATAGGGAAAGAAGATAATACCTTTAATGAAACGAGAGAAAAATCTGTGTTGCAATGGTTAGACGAATTAAAAGGGCATGAAGATTTGGTTGTGCGTGATGGTGTTAGGGTAACAACGGACTATATTTATGCATTAAAGAAAAGGATAAAACAATTAGAAGAAACAAACGAGTTAAAGGATACATTTTTGAAGAAATTGAAAAAAGAGAAAATGGATTTAATGGGAAAGTAATAAAAGAAAAGTTCTTTTGGACAATATACACAAAATGGTATTAGAAATAACTGGGAATTTATGCTTGCCTCATTTTGAACTGTGTGATACAATGAAAAAAATTACAAAATTATTAAGAATGTATTACAAAAGGAAGGATTGTTTCTATGAACAACAAATTTTCAGGCAAAATCAGGCAGGGAATTAAGAGAAGTGTAGCAGTTGCACTTAGCGTTGCTACGGTATGTTCCTTTACACCGTATTCATTAGGAAATACTCAAAAAATACAGGTAAAGGCCAGTGAAACACAAGATACGCTTCATACATATGATCGTTATTCAGAACCATTTACCTTAGATACGGATAAGGATGGAGAATTAGAGAATGTGTGGAGTACCTTTACTTATGGCGAATATCCACAGAGTCAAGTGACCGATGAGGAAACATTGAATATGCTTGAGGATATTTCAGAAGCTAAGTGGGTAGAGCTTGACAATCCAATTACAGATTATATAGGCTCAGAAAAGAATCTATATTATACAGCGACGATAAAAGGAACCAAATATTTAAGAATGAAAATGAGTGATTCTTATTTTGGAAGTCTTGGAGAAGAAACAGGATATTACCAGTGGGATTCAGACGAGGAATATCACTATTACGTTTATGAACCAATTACTTGGAGGATTTTATCGATCAATGAAGATGGAACAGATGCAATGGTAATTTCTGATGTCAATCTGGATACACAGCCATATACAATGGAGACTTCTGCAAAATATTTTAATCATAAAAATGTGCAGCCATATGAATGGAAATATAGTACTATTCGCAGTTTCTTAAATGGATACGATAAAACAGTAAATGCGTATGGAATGGATTTTTCTAATGCGTATAGCTTTATCAATATGGCATTTAGTCAGGAAGAACAGCAAAATATTCTTTCTACGACTGTAAAAAACGAAAAAGAGCAGAGTTACTATGGCTACTATGGAAGCTCAAATACAACAGACAAGATATATTGCCTTTCTTATAAAGAACTTGCGGATAAGGCATATGGATTTACAAACTATGAATCAAGAAGAGCTGTTACGACAGACTATACACATCAGAAAAATGCATATACAGCATACGGATTTAATTATTGGTGGTTGCGTTCCGCAGGAGATGGAACCAGTCGTGTTATGAATATTGATTGCTTCGGTCATATTCAGGACGGAGGAAATGGTGCAGATTACACAGATATTACAGTACGTCCTGTAATGCATGTAAATCTTACTGCTTTAAGTGAGAAAAATTACGCAGGTTATGTAGATGAAAATAGAAACGCGTATATTGCAAAAGCAACATTTGCTTTGAATAATGAAACAGAGACGATTTCACTTGTAAAATCAAATGGTTATATATATCTGCCAGCGGATTATGAGCAGGATGGCTATGATTATTACTATTATTACAATGGAAAGAGACTTAGAAGTTTTCCTGTTATTTCGAATAAAGATGTAACGATCAATGTTGTTCGTAAGGTTCATGCAAATACAATTACAATCTACTATAAGGCTACTTCTTCATGGAAAGATGCGTATATCCATTATAAGGTGGCATCAGGAAATTGGACAACAGCACCAGGGAAGAAGATGGAGTCAAGTTCAGAGGAAGATGGTTATAATTACAAATATGTAATTGATTGTGGAGATGAAAGTAGTGCAACCGTATGCTTTAACAATGGAAGCGGTAGCTGGGATTCGCAAAATGGTTCAAACTATAAGTTAAATGCACTTGGAGAGTATGGAATTACACATCACAATTCAAAAATAACAACAATATCTTTACGTCCAACTGCAACACCAGCGGTAACTGCGACCCCAGAAGTGACAGCGACTCCAGCGGCAACCGCAACACCAGTGATAACGGAAACTCCAGAAGTAACCGCTACACCAGAGGTGACAGAAACCCCAGAAATAACTGCACTTCCAACAAGTACTCCTGAGGTGACAATTGCACCTACACAGGTGCCAGAAAGTGCATTGGTTCTTTACTATAGCACAGGATGGGAAGAAGCGTATGCACATTATAAAGTAGATGGGGAAGATTGGACCACTCTTCCAGGAATAAAGATGGAAAAGACAGATGAGAGAGAGGGCTATACACATAAGCTTGTAGTTCCATTTGATACAAAGAAGAAAGTAACCGTATGCTTTAATAATGGAAAGGGAAACTGGGATTCAAAAAATGGAGCTAACTATGCAGTAGAAAGTGGTGTATATGGAGTAAAGAATGGTGTGGTAAGTCGGTTGGAAACAGAAGTAACGCCATTACCGACCGTTACACCAACTCCTACACAGAACCCAATCGAAAAGAGTATTACGGTTTATTATAGTACAGGATGGACGAATGCATATATCCACTATAAAAACGGAAATAAGGATTGGACTGCGGCACCAGGTGTGAAGATGGAAGCTACAAACGAAGTTGCTGGTTATAATTACAAATATGTAATTCCAGTCGATGAATCGGAAAATGCAATCGTATGTTTTAACAATGGAAATGGTAGCTGGGATTCAAAAGCAGGAGCAAACTATACATTGGGAAGCGTTGGAACATATGGAGTAAAAAATGGAGTAATTACACAAATAAAATAGTATATTACAAAAAGAGGAAAAGTATAACGCCTGAGGCATTGTCCTCAGGTGTTTTTTTGCAGGCAGATGTAATTTTTGATTGGTTATTCCGAATAGATAAGTAAGTGAAACATTGATAGGGGGTTGTTTATGTATTATCCAAATGCAGAAACTTTTTTACAGATTATATTTGAAGCATTACACGCACCATATGGTACATCTTATAATTACAGAGGTGTAAATTGGGCAATTATATATAAGTATGCGGATGCATCTTCTTTGCTTGCGTTGACTTTGGAGACGGTAGAACGGATCGCGAAGAACTACGAAATTCCAAAAGATATAATAGAAAACTGGCAAAAAGGAGCAAAAGAGGAAGTAATGTTTTCTGAGCAGCAACAGAAGGCATTGAAAGCATTTTTGCAAGAGGCACAGGTTGTGCAGTTGCCTTACACTGTTTTTAAAGGGAGTGTACTGGCAACCTTGTATCCCAATCCTGCATTTCGCAGATCCAAAGATACGGATCTTTTGATTACGATGGAAGATACTGCGGAGATTTTTCGATTTTTACAAAATAGAGGATATTTAAAAGAGGAGCGTACTTCGAAGGATGAAGTACCCGTATTTATTCATCCGGAAAGTCTGCACAAAATAGAATTACATTATACGTTGTGGGAAGAATTTAAGGGACCTAAAATACAGTTGTTGAATGCGATGCATATTACGGATAAAAATAGTTTGATAGAAGTGGAGACGCTAGGCTGTCCGACAAAAACTTTGGGATATACACAACATTTGATCTATATTATTTTTCATACGATTAAGCATTTAATCACAGAGGGAATCGCATTTCAATGTCTGGTGGATATTGCTTTATACGTGGATGCCTACAAAGAAAAAATTGATTTTAAACATATGTGGGAAATGTTGGAAAAACTAGGCTATGACTATTTTTCAGAATTAGTATTCTATTGTGCAATTCGATATTTACATATGGATGACAGCATTATGGATGGAAGAGGTACACCATCCTATGAAGATGTGGGATGTTTGATTGTAGAATTTATTCGGGATTGCACAATGCGGTTGACTCCGGAATATGAGGTATTATTAGCGGATCTTACAAAGATTTATGTGGATGGAATCGATGATCAGTATAATGTGCCAGCATTTCTGGAAGAAAATGAAGCAGTGTTTCAACCAATTCGGGAACGGGTAGATGAAAAATTGAAATTTATCCATACGTTTCATTTAAGTTGTCAGGAAGCAAAGGTAAAGACAAAGACATATCATGAAAAGGAAATACAACCATTGAATTTATCTGAAGCAAAAAGAAATGCCAAATATTTTTATCGGGCATATGACTTGACAATTGCTTCTGAAATTGAGATGGACGAATTATTTCATGTGACATTGACGGAAGAAGAAAAAGCACAGGCAGATATTTATGTATATCAGTTAGAGCAGGCGGATGCATTAAAAAATCCTGCTGTACAGAAAGTTACCCCTTCCTACATTTGGTTTGAAGTGGCATGTGGGCGAATCGTTTGCCGAAATGGAAATGAAATCATTGCAGAGCCAGATACACCAGAACTTATGAAAGAATTAAAACACTATATTATCAGCCATGCTATGTGTTTTAATATGTATATGCGGGGCATTGTTCCATTTCACAGTTCTTCTGTAGGAGATGAGAAGGGAGCTGTTTTAATCGTTGGTGATTGTGGGGCAGGAAAATCAACCTATTCAGCCATTCTTAGAAAGAAAGGATACAAATTGTTAGCGGATGATGTATCTGCCGTAACAATAAAAGACCAAGTACCTTATGTGCATTTGTCTGTTCCGCAGCAAAAATATACAGTGGAGAGCGCAGAAAAAGAGGGCTATAAATTAGAAGAATTGGAATGTGTGGATGAAGCGAGAGGAAAATATCGACTTCGACTGAAAGAAGAGCAGATGTGTGCATCGGCAAAACCAATGAAGGCAATTTTTGAATTGATACCAGATTGGCAAAAGGATGAACTTAAAATCGAAAAAATAGAAGGAATGGAAGCTTTAAAACTATTAACTTCTTATATTTTTTCACAATATATGTCCAATCACAATGATGGTCTTTCGGTAGAGGCATTTCAAACATTGCTTTGTATCGCACAAAAAATACCAGTGTATCGTATTTACCGTCCTACCAATAGAGATGCCAGACAGGAGGTATTGCAGACCATCTTAGAGCATTGTGAAAAGTAGAAGTAAGTGTACAAACAAATGTAACAAAGTTGTAACAGTTCTTGTAATATTTGTCTGGTGATGTTATTATTTAGGTGGATAGAGGATATTAAAAAGGAGGTCGTTTTATGAAACAGTGGAATAATCCAGAAATCATTGATTTGAAGATGACATTAACAGCAGGTGCGTATAGAGGAAATTCATTTATTAATTGTGCTGGAAAGGGACAACATAGTGATGCAACACACACTCCTACACCTACCATTTCAATTGCACCAGATCCATCTGTTGGACCAAGTGCTATTTTAGACTAAAATATAAATCAGTTGTGATATACCTGTTTTGCAGGTAGTATCATGAATAATAATCTGTCTAACAACACAACCAGCATTTCTGATACAGGAAGTGTTGGTTGTTTTCTTTTTGTCAAAATGCTTGTGTGTGAAAGGGAAAAAGACGAAATAATAGGAAAACACAGGCGGGGAGGTAAACGCAATTGAAAAAGAAATATGATGCAGCATTGGTACAGATGGATTCGGGAAAAAGTAAAGACAAAAATTTAGAAAAGGCAGTGGCAGCTATTGAGGAGGCCGCAAAGCATGGTGCAGATTTGATTTGTTTTCCAGAACTTATGAATGGAGAGGCGAGCGAAGGAAAGCAAACTGAGATGGCAGAAGATTTAGATGGAAAAACCATTTCAATTTTGAGAGAAAAAGCAAAAGAACATAAAGTGTACATTCACACAGGTTCTATGCATGAAAGGATAGAAGGAGAAAATAGATGTTATAACACCAGTATGTTACTAAATAGAGAGGGACAGATTGTTTCTACTTACCGCAAGATACATATGTTTGATGTAACGCTTACAGACGGGACCGTTTGTGCAGAATCTCAATATATAAAACCAGGAGAAGAGATTGTGACCGTAGAGACAGAATTGGGAAAGCTAGGATTTGCAGTTTGTTATGATATCCGTTTTCCTGAATTGTTTAGAAGGATGGCATTGGAGGGTGCACAGGTGATAATCGTGCCAGCCAGTTTTACATTAGCCACAGGAAAGGACCATTGGGAGCCGTTGTTACGTGCCAGAGCCATAGAAAATGGCTGTTATATTTTGGCGACTAATCAGATCGGTGAAAAAAACAGTTATTCTGCCTTTGGAAATAGTATGGTGATAGACCCCTGGGGAACGGTAGTATCACGAGCAGGAAATCGAGAGGAAATTGTGTACGCCAGGATAGATTTAGAGTATGAAAAAAAGGTGAGAACGATGGTACCTTCTCTTAAAAATAGAAGAGAGGATGTATATTTGGCATTAGATAAAAATGTGTGATGGGGATAGTGATTGCAAGGAAGAATTTTGAAAAAAAGTTGTAAAATAACCTCGAACCATGATACAATATTGCTTGGTGTGTATATAAAAAAGGTGAAAAAATTAAGGAAAGGAAAAATGCGGACAGAGTCTATTCACCGATGCTTGTTCGCAACTTAAAGAAAGATCGTATCTTTATTTAAGATGTTGGTAAGAAGAATGGAAGAAAAAAAGCAACAGAGCAGGTTTGAAAAAAAGACAACATCTTCGAATCCAAAGGGAGGAAGGTTTTCTAATACATCCAGAGCTGGAACGAAGAAAAAGGTAAACTATAGTGGTGGATATGATAGTGGTGGAGACAATGGCTATTTATGGGTAGTAGGATTTGTTTTTGCTATATTACCTTTAATCATTCATGCCAAGAAATACAATCCTAAGTTGGCAGGATTTGATTGGTTTTCTGTGAGTACATCTGCAGTAGATGTATTTTTGTATTATAAACAATGGATATTTTTCTTTGTTTTGCTGGTGATGCTTGCATGTATCGCGGTCACTGCATACAAAGGAAAAAGACAATTGAAATTTAGTATGCTTCTGATACCTATCGGTATTTATGGATTATTGAGCTTGTTATCTACTTTATTTTCAAAGTATAGTTCTTATGGCTATAGTGGTATCTATGAGCAGTTTGAAAATGTATTTGCGTTATTAGGATATGTTGTTTTAGTATACTTTGTATTTGAGTATGTAAACAATCAAAAAGATGTACGTGTATTGTTAAATGTGTTAGCGGTTGGAGCATTAATTATAGGAATAATAGGTACATTCCAAGGATTAAAACTGGATTTCTTTCGAAGTGGTTTAGGAAAAAGTTTGATTGCATCATCGGATGTATCCGCAGCAAATTTGAATTTTTCGTTTGCTATAGGAAGAGCCTATACTACACTATATAATCCAAACTATGTGGGTGTATATTGTACATTACTTATTCCGATTTTTACCGTATTAGTTCCATTTGCCAGAAACATAAAAGAACGGGTATTGTACCTGTCTGTAGTAATCACTTTATTGATTAGTATGTTTGCGGCACAGTTTAAGGCTGGTATTGTATCATTGGCATTTGTAGGTCTTATTATTTTATTTTTCCTACGAAAAGAAGTGGTAAAAAAATGGTTTATTGTTTTACCAGCGGTAGTGGGAGTTATTGTTTTGTATCTGGTTGTAGATACGGTCAATGGACATGTGTATTCGAAAAGTATTAAGGAAGCATTTACCATTAATAAGACAGCAGAAGCAGCGTTGTCAGAAATAGAGACAAAGAAAGATGAAATACAATTTACTTATCAGAATCAAACCTATTCTTTAACAGTAGATGCGCAAACAGCAGAAGATGGAACGATTTCTTACAGTAATTACGCACTTACGAAAAAGGATGGAACCAAAGTACAGATTAACCAGGCAGAAGATACAGGATACATGTATTTTGCAGATGAAAATCTGGGAACTTTTTATATGTTTGAAACGGATGTAGATTTTAATTATATAGAATCTGGGCAAGCTGTAGCAAGCACTGTTCGAGGATTTGATTTAGTAATCGACGGAGTAGAGTGGAAGTTTGTAAAAAGACCAGAAGGCTTTAAGTATCGCAATGTATATGCTAGAGAAACGGTAATTGAAACCGCAGAAACTGCATTATTTGACGGATATGAAGATTTGGCAAGTAAGCGTGGATTTATCTGGGCAAGAACAATTCCTTTGTTGAAAAAATATGTACTTCTTGGTTCTGGAGCAGATACATTTTCAATTGCATTTCCACAGCATGATTATGTCAGTGCAAAGAATCATGGATATGGCGAACAGCTTATTTCCAAACCACACTGCTGGTATTTGCAGGTAGGTGTGCAGACTGGTGTAGTTTCTTTAATTGCACTGTTGGTATTTTATGGAATGTACTTTGTGCAAAGTATTCGACTGTATAGTAAAAAAGTATTTGATTCCTATCTTTCACAGGCAGGAGTTGCTGTATTTGTAGGTACGATTGGATATATGATCGCAGGATTGACAAATGATTCAAGTATTACCGTAGCACCAGTATTCTGGGGAGTCATTGGATTAGGAGTAGCCATTAACTACATTTTAAAACAAGAAGAAAAAGATAAGCAAAAAACAAATAAATAAGAGTGTAAGTAAAAAGAGGTTGCCTGTATAGTAATAGGGCAATCTCTTTTTTTGTGAGTATTAAGTTAAAGTCTGTGGTTATGTAAGACGTTAGCGACTACGGTGATAACACGAGAAACTTGCAATGCGTGTTTCTTATTGTTTTATGAAGAAAAAAGCTAGTGTCTTTTTGGAAAAAAATATAGGAAAATAAGGGGATTCGTGATACAATAAAGATAATTGTGTATAAACGGACGTGTCTGTTAGGCAGGCACGATTAGTTACATGAATAAAGAGCCCAGGTTGATACAAGTTGGAATTTTGGCGATTGTTTTGATAACATGAGAAACCTGCAATTGGAGTTCCTCACAATGGATGAAAATCTCATAGGTTGCTCTGCGTGTTCACGCTTTCGCAATTACCAATACATATTTAGTAGAGTACAAGATATTACAGGGATAAAGGTTGTGTTTAACAGATGAAAATGGGAAAAGAGAATAATGATTTAATTACCATCATTGAAAAATTAAAAAAAGAAGGAAATGGAAAGGGTGTTCAACAAGCACTTGCGTTGACTGGAGAAACATTTTCCTGTGTTCGGATGGCTATGTATGAGTATCATGTGTATCAAGATACCTTTCAAAGAAAGTATGAATGGTCAGCGGGAGAACTTTCATTTGACAAGACATTAAATGAGACTCTGAAAAAGGAGATATTTGCAAGTAAAAAAGATATCTTAGAAAAGAGTCTATTGTCAAAAATCATGGGAGATAATATAGATGAAAAGGCATTGGAAGAACATGTTTTTTATCATTATGTGATAGAGACAAGAGGACAGGTTCATGGAGTGATTATTTTAGAGAGAGAAAAGGAATTCTCAAAAGTGGAGTTACAAGAGGTAGCTCTTATTATTTATATGGTCTCGGAAGAGTATAGCACAGAAAAGGATACGAAAGAGTTAAAAGTACAAAACAATTTTTTACAAACGCTGTATAGTAAGATGCAGACAGGATTGGTGCAATGCGTGATGGAAGAAAACGCAATGCGGGTGATATGGGCAAATGAAGCGGCATTTCAGATCTATGGTTGTACGAGAGAGTGGTATGAGCAGGTATATGGAAAGAGTATGGAGCGCTTTATTTATGTAGAGGACTGGCCCTATGTGAAGCAGCAATTAGAAAATATGCAGGTGGGAGAGGAAATCAAGGAGTACGAACACCGTTATATTAGCTATTTTGGACAGATGCGCTGGCTGCATGTAAATGCTTTGAAATTAGTTAATGAAAATCAAGAGGAAGTCATTCAACTTATTTTTTCCGATATTACCCATTCCAAACAGTTGGAAAATGATTTGGAACATGAAAAAGAAAGGTATCGGATTGCCATAGATAGTTCCTCTGATGTAATTTTTGAGTATGACCTACTCAATGATGAATATGTATCTTATGGTTCGTTTATTGATAATTCATTACCAAGGTCCACACCGATTTTAACCTCATCCTATAAAAAGAAACTGTTAAAGGGAAAGATTTGTGATAGTGATATGATTTCCCGTTATGTTGATTTTTTATCTGGAGATGATATGAAACCATTTGAGCTGCGGGAGAGGTATAAAGAAGGGGATTGCGAAGGGCATATCTGGGTGGCAATTGAAGGAACACCGATTTATGACAACGGAATGTTAATAAAGATCATTGGAAAGAAATCCAACATCAACGAAAAGAAGCAGAAAGAGAAAAAAGAACTGGAAGTCGTACAAAGAGATCGTTTGACTAAATTGTATACAAGAACGGTAGGAGAAGAGTTGATCCGTCAATATCTGGAAGAGAAAAGTCGAGAAGAAATTGGTTCGTTTCTGTTGATTGATTTGGATAATTTTCAGGTAATAAATGATACTTATGGCTATACCTTTGGTGATGCGATTTTAGAGGAAGTCGCAGAAGTGATTAAGGCGGCTACCAGACAAAATGATATATCGGTACGATATGGTGGGGATGAATTCCTTATTTTAATGAAAAATACAGAGCCTGGAAGAACCGCAGTGTATGGAAAGCGCATTCATGAAAAGATATGTGGATTGTATGCGGGAGAGGACGAGAATATCAAAGTCTCTTGTAGTGTGGGAATGGTTTCTACTGAAATGACACAGGAATATGAAACGCTGTTTCAATATGCCGACGGAATGCTTGCTTATGTGAAGAATCATGGAAAAAATGATGCGGTTTGTTATTCTCCATCCAGTAAAGCAGTTATTGAAATGCAGGGAACGGCTTATGTAAATGCCAATGAGGGTCCAGTGGAGGAAGTCCCAACAGGAAAAGACAATGAGGATATTGTAGCATTTGCCTTTTCTATTTTGGAAAAGACGAAAGATATGCGTAGTGCCATAAATCTTTTGCTAGGAAAAGTAGGACGTATGCTTCGCTTGAATAAAATCAGTATCATTGAGACGGATGCTAATTTCCTTAGTAATATCATTACATACGAATGGATCGCGAAAAAGGAATACCATGATTCTATTTGTAAATATAATCTTTCACAGGAAGAATTGGAACAATGGAAAAGTTGTTTTGATGGCGAAGGTCTGTTTGTAATGACAGATGAATGGAGAGAAAAGTTTAGCGATGGTGTAACGTTAGAAGGAAATGCTCCAAGAAAGCGCAATCAATTGTATAGTGCCATTTACGAAGAGGGCGAATTTAAGGGCGCCGTTGTATTTGAGCATTCTGATCCATTGGATGTATGGCCAAGGGATGTCCGTACAAAATTAAAAGAAGTTTCAAAGATTATATCAACACACATTACGAAAGCCAATGCGGATATTGCAAGTAAGGCAAAGACAGAGTTCTTATCACGTATGTCCCATGAGATTCGTACACCTATGAATGCAATCGTGGGAATGACAAGTATTGCACAGAGTGTTGTAGGAGATGAAAAGAAAGTATCCGAGTGTCTTGCGAAGATTGATACTTCTACACAGTATCTCTTGTCTTTGATTAATGATATTCTTGATATGTCTCGAATTGAAAGTGGAAGTATGAGTGTATGTCAGGAGGCATTTGATCTTGACAAATTGGTGAGTGAGATAGTGGTACTCATGTCTCCGCAGGCAGAAAATAAGGATATTAACTTAGTTGTAAAAAGATCATATACAGACTTACATCTGATTGGAGATGAACTACGTCTAAATCAGGTACTTATAAATATCATCGGAAATGCTTTAAAATTTACTCCAGAACGGGGAAGTATTACAATCGCAGTGCAACAACTGATGCAGGAGGATGATGCGGCTACCATTCGATTTAGTGTAGAAGATACAGGAATTGGTATCAACGAAAATAATTTAGAGCGAATTTTTACTGCATTTGAACAGGCAGAATCCAATACGGCAAGAAGATTTGGTGGTACTGGATTGGGACTTGCCATTAGTAGCAATCTGGTAAAACTTATGGGTGGAAAACTGGATGTTCGCAGTCAGGAAGGCGTTGGTTCAGAATTTTTCTTTACCTTGCAATTTCCTCTGGCTCAAACAGAGGAGAAAGAAGCAGACCAGACAGTAGAAAGTGGAGAAAAAGAAGAAATTCACTTTGAAAATTGTAGATTGCTGGTGGTAGAGGATAACGATTTAAATGCGGAAATTGCACAGACAGTTCTTGATATGGTAGGCATCAAAACGGAGCGTGCCGAAGATGGAAAACAAGCGGTAGATATTTTTCAGAAGAAAGAAAGCGGATATTTTGATGCAATTTTGATGGATATTCGTATGCCTGTTATGGATGGACTGGAAGCAACCAAATGTATTCGAACATCTGGAAAAGAAGATTCCAGAAAGATTCCGATTATTGCCATGACAGCCAATGCTTTTGATGAAGACATGAAAAAGTCTATAGATTGTGGTATGAATGGACATCTTTCCAAACCAATTGATATAAATAAATTGTATAAAGTGTTACAGGAAACCTTGCATGTAAACGAATAAACAATTCTTCACAAAAATTGAATAATTAGCAATACTATTGACAAATGTGAAGTGTATTGCTACAATGGGGTAGAAGAATTTGAGAAAATATAACGATAAAAAATAATAAAGCTGGGAGAATGAGCGATGGGTGAAAATAACAATGAAATCGAGAAGAGTTTTTTAAATAAGAGAGTATTATTAGTAGAGGATAATGAAATCAATGCGGAAGTTGTGACTTCCATGTTAGAAGTAAAAAATATTGCAGTAGAAGTAGTGTATGATGGAGAAGAAGCTGTGGACAAGTTCGAGACATCTGTACCAGGATATTACAATGCGATTTTAATGGATATTGAGATGCCTGTTATGAATGGTGTAGAAGCATCCAAAGTAATCAGAAACCTGCATAAACAGGATGCGATGACAATTCCTATTATTTCAGTAACAGCAAATCCTATTTTTGAAAATATTTTCTTCTCAAGAAAATATGGTATGGACGATTATGTTGGAAAACCAATTGAGCCAGAGAGTTTATATGCGGTTCTAAAAAAATGGTTTGATAAATACGCAAAATAAGAGTAAGAAAGATTTTGTATGTAGAAGTCATAATAATAGCTTATCCTTTTAAGGGGTAAGTTATTGTTATGAAAAAAGTTATGTGCAGAGTGGTCATTGATTAAGGTGCGGCTATTTAAAAAGAGAGTTGTTTAACAGGAATTCGACCTTAGATGTTAGCATAGAATAAATGCAGAAGGCAGTTTTTTAGGTAGGATAATTTAGGTATCTTGCATGTCTGTCAGATAAAATCGGATACTGTAAAAAAAATAGAAAGAAATCTTAAAAAAAACTTGACATTAATGAAAGAAAGTAGTAACATATAGAAGCAGTGTGGCTGCGAAAAAAATATAGGGGAATCATACAGTGGCAGTATCACGGTCTCCAAAACCGTTCACGGGGGTTCGAATCCCTCTTCCCCTGCTAAGGTAAGCATTCAGGCGTTTGTCTGGATGCTTTTTTTACGCTATGGGAAAATACATCCATAGAATAAAACACGCCGTGGGATGTGGACTTGTCCACTTTGTTCTTTTTAGAAAAATGTATTCTAAAGGGCAGTTTGCCAGTAAGAATGTGGTTACAAAGGAGATTAGAATGAGAAAAATAATTATATTTGAACGGGGAATTGAAACATTATCTTTTTTTTCTGCACAGTTAGCAATTGCATGGAAGCAGATGGGGATATCTATATTTTCCTATCAGTTAGATGTTGAGGATGAGACGAGACGAGAGGAACAGCTTCGAAGACTGAAGAAGTTTTGCAAACCAGGGGAGACCATGGTTGTGACGTTTAACTTTAATGGATTGCGGGGAGAGGAAGAACTATATAGAAATGGAGAGTTGTTTTGGGCAAGGGAACAGATTCCTTGTGTGAATATTATGGTGGACCATCCCTTCTATTATCCTGAGTTATTGGATAAAGTGAAAGAGGAACTTGGAGTGGAGTTGTATTATCAGGTGTTGATTGATAGAGATCATAAAAAATTTGTGGAGCGGTTTTATCCTGAAATAATACATACATTGTTTTTACCGCTGGCAGGGACTGGTATAGAATGGAGTTGGGAGAAAAAGAAATATGATGTGGTATTTACTGGAAATTACACACCTCCTTCTCAGTTTCGGACCTATATTGATCGCATTGATGAAGAATATACCCGCTTTTACGAAGGTATTTTAAAGGATTTAATTACACACCCTTGCCTTACGATGGAAGAGGCATTTGAAAAACATTTAAAGCAGGAAATGGGTGACTTATCCGACGAAGATTTAAAGATTTGTATGGGGAAAATGATATTTTTAGATTTGTATGTAAGGTTTTACTTCCGAGGAGAAATAATTCGTACTTTGGCAGAGGCGGATGTACCAGTGCATGTGTGGGGTGCTGGCTGGGATGCATTAGAATGTGAAAAAGCAGAAAATATTATCATAGAGGGACCTACAGATACACAGGGATGCTTAGAAGCCTTGGCGAAAGCTAAGATTGCTCTAAATGTTATGCCTTGGTTTAAAGATGGGGCGCATGATCGTGTCTTTAGTGCCATGCAAAATGGCGCAGTTTGTGTGACGGATGAAAGTATATATTTAAAACAGGAGTTGTGTGATGGCGAAGATGTAGTATTTTATTCGTTAAAAGAATACAAGAAATTGCCACAACAAATAAAGCATTTGCTGGAAAAGGAAGAGACTTGGACACGGATTGCTAGGAATGGGTATGATGTGACAAAGGAGAAACATGTTTGGAAGGAACGGGCAGAAGTAATTTTAAAATGGATGGAACAGCGATAGAAGGTTACAAAATTGGAAAAAATGTGTTAAATTTACTATTTTGTAACAAAAGCATAAAACAATTAACAAAATCAGCGGATAAAGTAAAACAAAATTAAGAAAAAAATAACAGAAATTAAGGACAATTGCGATGTATTAATAGACAGGGGGACGTATAATAAACAGTATAAAAGTTATGTGTGGAATAAGAAGGAGTAAGGAGTGATTAGATGAGGAGAATGCGAAAGGGAGTTGCAGCCGTTACCTGTGCGATATGTGTTGCAAGTACAGTATTTGTAGGCAGTTTTATAGCAAAAAGTGTTATTTCAAAGGCTGATAATATGGAAATAAAAGTGGGGGACCTGACAGTGAGTGTACCAGAGGAAATGCTGGCTGCAAAGGTAAATAGTTTCCTAAATATCAGATATCAGCCATCCTCTTCATCAACAATTATTGGTGAATTGAAACCTGGTGATACGGTAACGTATCTAGAGACGCTCGGTGAGTGGACAAAAGTAGATGTAAATGGACAGATTGGTTATGTTTATACCAAATATGCACTTACTGGAAACAGTTTGAAAAAGTACATAAAAAATAACTTGGACAAGTTTTCGGTAGAAGCAGTGCAGACAGAAGAGTCGTTTTCGAAGGTATATAAAACCAAAAAAGGAGCCAGAGCAGATGCTGCTACTTACGAGATGAACGGAAAGGTAAAGAAAACCGCTACTATATATGCAACCAAATCTTCTGCACAGACCATAAAAAATGAATATGAAACAGTAAAAAAGGCAGTTGTAAATGTACAAGCTCTTAGACTTAGAGAAAATGCATCTACAAAATCACCGATCAAAGCTGTTTTATCAAAGGGAACTTATTTGACAATTGTTTCTGACGCGAAGAAAGATTGGATGAAGGTAAAATATGATGGAAAAATTGGTTTTGTATCAAAGGATTACATAAGGGTAGCAAATGTAAAACAAAATAAAAGTAACATAGTAAAAACGGTAAAGAAAGATACAAAACTTAACGTTGAGCAGGTAGAAAAGAATTGGGTACAGGTTAGTTGTGACGGAGTAAAGAATTACATGAAGCGAGAGTATTGTAATGTATCCGCTCAGACAGACGACAAAAAGGTAACAGGTTTATTAGAGAACAATGTTTCCTGCAAAATAAAAAATGTACAAGATGACATTGCATTGGTTACCTTAAAAGATGGAAGCCAGGGATATATAAAATGTGCGAATTTAAAAGCACAGATTTCTATTGATGGTGTAAAGATCAATGAGGCAGCAGTAAATGCAGAGCAGAAAAAAATAGAAGAGAAACAGAACATACAAATCAAGAATGATGGAAAGGTTTCTAAGAAGAGAACGGATATTGTAAATTATGCATTAAAATTTGTTGGTAATCCATACAAATGGGGTGGAAACAGTCTGACAGAAGGAACAGATTGCTCTGGATTTGTAAATTTAATTTACAAGAAGTATGGATATAATTTAGCAAGATGTTCTTGGTTACAAGCACAAAATGGAAAAGAAATTTCATTTTCAGAATTACAACCGGGAGACTTGATTTTCTATTATGATAAGGATTTGGGAAGAATTGGACATGTTGCTATTTACATGGGAAACAACAAGATTGTACATGCAAAATCAACCAAAGCAGGTATTACAACCAATGAATGGAATTATCGAACACCTTATAAAGCTGTCAATGTAATTGATTAGCTGTGGATAATATAAAAAGTGGATTGTCATAGGAAAATGGCAGTCCACTTTTTGTTTACACACTCAAAATAGAATTACTTATGTAATAAAAAAATTATAAATAATACCCCAGATTATAATTTTGTTACATTTGCTGCTTGTGGTCCTTTTTCGCCATCAATTACATCAAATTCAACGCTATCCCCATCATCTAAAACCTTGAATCCATCCATATTTAATGCTGAAAAATGAACAAAAACATCTTTTCCTTCTTCGTCAGAGATAAATCCAAATCCCTTCTTGGCGTTAAACCACTTAACTGTACCTTTCATAAAAAATGCCTCCTAAATATTTTTTTGTGCTTGATTATTTTATTACACCCCATCTTTGTATATGAAACACATGGTACATATTTGTAATAAAAGCATAACACATGTTAATAAATTATCACATTTTGCAAAAAAAGTCAAATTTTTCATCGGGATAATGGAAAAAATGTTCAAAACATAATAGGAAAGATGAAATAATTTGTGAAAAATGTAGAAGAATAAAAAGTGGGAAGAAAAAATGTGAACTATGGTTTTTTGCATGACAGTAAATACCAATTATGGTATACTGTCAACAGTGATGTAAAATAAAAGAAAGTAAGGGTGAAAGAAGAATTGAAGAATAGAATGGTACAATGGGAAAAGATAGATGCATATGACCTTGTAAAAGAAGAAGCATTAACAGACTTAAATAGTGTAGGTTATGTGTTGAAGCATAAAAAGACAGGTGCAAAAGTGGCTGTCATTTCTAATGATGATGTAAATAAGGTATTTTCGATTGGCTTTCGTACACCACCAGAGGATTCTACTGGAGTAGCGCATATTGTGGAGCATACAGTATTGTGTGGTTCCAGAGAGTTCCCTGCAAAAGATCCTTTTGTAGAATTGGTAAAGGGGTCTTTGAATACTTTTTTAAATGCCATGACTTATCCAGATAAGACAGTGTACCCGATTGCGAGCTGCAATGACAAGGATTTTCAAAATTTGATGCATGTATATATGGATGCGGTATTTTATCCAAATATTTATAAAAAAGAAGAGATATTTAAGCAGGAAGGTTGGCATTATGAGCTGAACGATGTAGAGGATGCGATTACTTACAATGGTGTAGTATATAATGAGATGAAAGGTGCATTTTCATCACCAGAGCAACAATTGTATCGTTTGATCCAAAGTTCTTTATTCCCGGATACTGCCTATGGTGTGGAATCAGGAGGAGACCCAAAGGATATTCCAACTTTAACTTATGAAAATTATCTGGAATTTCATAAAAAATATTATCATCCAAGCAATAGTTATATTTATTTGTATGGAGATATGGATGTAGAAGAAAAACTGAGATGGATGGATGAGAAATATTTAAGTCATTTTTCTTATGCACCAGTTGATTCAGAAATTAAGTTCCAGAAACCATTTGCGAAAACAAAAGAAGTGGTGGAGGCATATCCTTTGACAGAAGGAGAAGATTCAAAAGACAAGACGTATATTAGTTATAATACTGTCGTGGATACTTCATTAAATAAAGAATTATATGTAGCATTCCAGATTTTGGAATATGTGTTGATTGACAATCCTGGTGCACCATTAAAACAGGCACTTTTGGATAAAGGAATTGGAAAAGATATTTTAAGTTCTTATGACAATGGCATTTTGCAGCCAGTATTTTCTATTATTGCGAAGGATGCCAATGAAGAACAAAAGGATGCGTTTATGGATGTACTTACCAGTACATTACAAAAACTTGTCAAGGAAGGGTTAGATGAACAGGCATTATTGGCAGCGATTACTTATTTTGAATTTAAGTATAGAGAAGCTGATTTTGGTTCCTATCCAAAGGGATTGATGTACGGATTGCAGATGTTTGATAGCTGGTTGTATAGTGATACAGAAATCTTTACGCATATATTAGCAAATGATACATTTGCCTTTTTGAAGCAACAGATTAAGAGTGGATATTTTGAAAAATTGATTGAAAAGTATTTGCTGCATAACGCCCATAGTACCATAGTTATTGTAAAACCAGAGGAAGGACTTACGGCTAAAAAAGATGCATTGGTAGCAGAAGAGCTTGCTAAATATAAAGCATCATTATCACAGGAGCAGTTAGAACAGCTTGTAAAAGATACCAAGGCGTTGAAAGCATATCAGGAAGAACCATCTACACAGGAAGAATTAGAGTCAATTCCAATGCTTACAAGAGAAGATATGAAAAAGGAAGTTCGTCCGTTAATTAGTCAGGAGAGAGAAGCAGAAGGACAAAAGATTATATTCCAAGATGTGTATACAAATGGAATTGCATATATAAAGTTTGTTTTTGATATTTCGGAGTTGACAAAGTTAGCACCATATCTTTCTCTTCTAACTACTGCTTTAGGATATATGAATACGGAGGCACACACCTATTTAGAATTTAGTAATGAAACCAATATCTATACAGGTGGATTGCTTGCAGATACCAACACCTATAGTCAGGTTGGTAAAAAGGATGCGTATAAACTTACTTTCGAACTTCGTACAAAGGTATTGTATGAAAATATTAAGAAGGCTATGTCTCTTCTTAAAGAGATGGTATTTACAACGGACTTTTCGGATGACAAGCGTTTATTGGAAATTATTGTAGAAGCAAAATCAAGATTGCAGATGAAATTAAACGGAAGTGGTCATAGTGTAGCACTGACTCGTTCCATGAGTTATTTTTCTGAATTGGCGAAATTAAATGATGAAATGGAAGGAATTGCCTATTATAATTTCTTATGTGATTTAGAGAAAAATTTTGCCAAGAAGTCTAAACAGGTTAAGGAAATATTTAAACAGATTTTACTTTATGCGGTTAATAAAGAAAATATGTTGATGAGTGTAACTGCAGATGAAGATGGATATAAGGCTTTTGTGGAAGCTATGCCTGAGTTTTTGTCTGCGGTAGAAGAAAAACGTACACAAAGTAAACCAGAAGCAGATATTTCTATGCTGGCACATGGAAAGCAGGAAGGATTTAAGTATGCAGGACAGGTGCAGTATGTAGCTAGAAGTGGAAACTTTTTTGATGCAGGACTATCCTATCATGGGGCATTGCAGGTACTTAAAGTAATAATGGGATATGATTATCTGTGGAATAATGTGCGCGTAAAAGGTGGAGCGTATGGATGCATGTGCGGTTTTGCGGTTACAGGAAATGCTTATTTTGTATCTTATCGAGATCCAGGTTTGAAAGAAACGAATGCTATCTATGAAAAGGCATATGAGTATGTCGAAAATTTTGAAGTGAGCGACAGAGATATGACAAAATATATGATCGGGGCAATTAGTAACTTGGATACCCCTTTGACACCATCTGCTATAGGAACACGTTCGTTTAATGCGTATATGAATGGTATGACAGAAGAATATTTGCAAACGACCCGTAATCAGGTTTTGGAAGTAACCCAGGAGGATATTCGTGCGTTAGCACCAATTATAAAAGTATTTGTGGAACAGGGAAATTTATGCGTAATTGGAAATGAAAAGAAGATAGAAGAAAACGAAGAATTGTTTGATCACATTACAAGTCTGTTATAGTAAGTGCATGATTGTTTGTTCGTGACGAAAGAAAAGGAGGAGCTTGTGAACAATAAATTTAAGTCTGGTTTTGTAACACTGATAGGTCGGCCAAATGTAGGAAAATCTACACTGATGAATCAAATTATAGGGCAGAAAATTGCGATTACATCAAGTAAACCGCAGACTACAAGAAATCGTATACAAACGGTTTTTACAGATGAAAGAGGACAAATTGTATTTTTGGATACACCAGGTATTCACAAAGCAAAGAATAAACTGGGAGAATATATGGTAAATGTGGCAGAACGCACCCTCAAAGAGGTGGATGTGGTTTTGTGGCTTGTGGAGCCAACCACTTTTATTGGGGCAGGAGAACGCCATATTGCGGAACAATTAAAGAAAGTATCTACCCCAGTTATTTTGGCAATCAATAAAATTGATACAGTAAAAAAAGAAGAACTACTGGCAGTGATTGCAGCGTATAGTCAAATTTTTGAGTTCTCTGAAATTGTGCCAGTTTCTGCACTGAAAGGAGAGAATGCGGAGCATTTGGTGGAAACACTGTTTTCTTATTTGCAGGAAGGACCACAATTTTATGATGAGGATACGATTACGGATCAGCCAGAACGACAGATTGTGGCTGAGTTGATTCGTGAAAAAGCATTACGATTGCTTAGTGATGAAATTCCACATGGAATCGCAGTATCGGTAGAGAGCATGAAAGAGCGTAAAAAGGGAAATATCATGGATATTGATGCTACCATTATCTGCGAGAGAGATTCACACAAGGGAATTATTATTGGAAAAAAAGGTGCAATGCTAAAAAAAATTGGTTCTAAAGCCCGTGTGGAAATTGAAAGTTTGTTGGATATTCAAGTGAATTTACAGTTATGGGTAAAAGTGAAAAAGGACTGGCGTGATAGTGATTTCTTATTGAAAAATTATGGATATAGAGATACAGATTATTGATGCCGGTGCGTTGTATAAAGAAAAAGAATAGTTATAAAAGAAGGGAAATTAGGAAAGATTGGGGCATTTTGGAAAGGGACTTTCTGCATAAGTACGATAGAATGGGAGAAGCTAAGTAAGAGGAACTTTTTCTAAGTGAGAGTAAACGGGAATCCCGCGCTTAAGAAAGGAACGACAAAAATGAGGAACGAATATTGGAAGAAATTTGAAGAAACAGGTTTTGTGACAGACTATTTAGATTATGTGCAGGCAAAAGGCGGCGCAGTGGACAGTGAAGGAGTAGTGCAAAATGAATCTGGAAACGGTGACAGGGATGGTGTTGTCAGCGATGCCGATTGGGGAATATGATAAACGACTGGTTATTCTTACCAAAGAGCGAGGAAAGATTTCTGCATTTGCAAAGGGAGCAAGAAGGACAAACAGTGCATTGATGGCATCCAGTCAGCCTTTTGCTTTCGGAACATTTACACTTTATCAGGGGCGTAGTTCATATACAGTGAATCATGCGGAAATTGATAATTACTTTGAAGAAATTAAGGGAGACTTAGTTAAAATCTCTTATGCATCCTATTTTTGTGAGGTTGCAGCGTATCTGAGTTATGAAAATATAGAGGCAACTGGATTGTTGAAATTATTATATCAGTCCTTTTTGGCACTGAATTTTGCTAAAATACCCGATGAATTAGTAAGAAGTATATTTGAGATAAAAGCGCTATGCTTTAACGGAGAGATGCCTCAAGTATTTGAATGTGTAAAATGTAGGAGAAAACAGGCAGATTTGCATCAGGTGTTTTTAGGCGGATTTTCCAGCAGGGCAGGAGGTATGCTTTGTAAGGAATGTGTGGGACAGGCATCAGATGTGCTGGTGATTTCTCCTACAATAGTTTACACATTACAGTATATTGTCAGTAGTAAGGTGGAAAAGTTATATACCTTTTTATTGGAAACAGAAGCATTGAAAGAATTGCAACAAGTGGCGGCACAGTATATGGCTTGCTATGCACACGGAGAGTTTCACTCGCTGGAGATGTTAGAAACCTTAGTGTTTTCCTTTGAGAAGGAAGTGTCTGGCAAGTAAAAAAGGCTTGAAAAATAAAAGGTGAAATAGTACAATGAAACTATTGTACAGAGAGAAGGGATACAAAGAGATGGGAAGAAAAGTCGCATGTACGATGTGTTTGATCGGATTGTTAGCACTGTCTGGCTGTGGAGGTTCTAGCCATTTAAAGATGGATACCGTGGAGCAGGATACGATGTATCTTGGAAAAAATGGTAAGATTGAACTGGTTAATGTAGAAAAGTTTGACAAAGATTATTATTCAAAGTCAGAGTTGAAAGCATACATAAAACAAACAATAGCAGAGTATGAGGAAACAAAGGATAGTGGCGAAGTATCGATGGATAGCTTTTCCGTAAATAATAAAATTGCAAAGGTCTTGCTTACCTTCGATAGTGTGGATACCTATAAAGCATTTCAGGGGGAGGAATTTCAGGTAATTCCTGCCGAAGAAGTGGAAGATAATCTGGTGTTGCCAGATACGTTTGTAGATGCTGAAAAAGACACGAAGGTGGATAAAGAAACCGTGTTGAAAAATAAAGAATTGAAGTTTTTAATTGTGGAAGAGGCATTGAGTATCCAGCTAGAGGGTACAATCAAATATTATTCGGAAGCAAATCTGACAGGAGATAACCTGATTCAGACGACAGGAAAGAAAAGGGCAGTTATTGTTTATCAATAAGATACATATAGAAAGGTTGGTAGTAAGATGGAAAAAACGATGGAAAAAATCGTAGCATTGGCAAAGGCAAGAGGTTTTGTATATCCAGGTTCTGAAATCTATGGTGGTTTGGCAAATACTTGGGATTATGGTAATCTTGGAGTAGAGTTAAAGAATAACATTAAACGTGCATGGTGGAAAAAATTCATTCAGGAAAATCCATATAATGTGGGTGTAGATTGCGCGATTTTAATGAATCCACAGACATGGGTAGCTTCTGGTCATTTGGGTGGTTTTTCAGATCCTTTGATGGATTGTAAAGAATGTCATGAACGTTTTCGTGCAGATAAAATGATTGAAGAATATATGCAGGAAAATAACATTGAATTAGAAGGCAGTGTAGATGCATGGTCAAAAGAAGAGATGGAAAATTACATTAAAGAAAAAGAAATTTGTTGTCCATCTTGTGGAAAACATAACTTTACAGAAATTCGTCAATTCAACCTTATGTTTAAGACATTTCAGGGTGTAACGGAAGATGCAAAGAATACCGTATATTTAAGACCAGAGACAGCACAGGGTATTTTTGTAAACTTCAAAAATGTACAAAGAACTTCAAGAAAGAAAATTCCATTTGGTATTGGACAGATTGGTAAGTCTTTCCGTAACGAAATTACACCAGGTAACTTTACATTCCGTACAAGAGAGTTTGAACAGATGGAATTGGAATTCTTCTGTGAACCAGGAACAGATTTAGAATGGTTCCACTATTGGAAAGAATTTTGCTTGGCATGGTTATCAAATCTTGGTATTAAGGATGATGAGATTCGCGCTAGAGACCATCAGCCGGAAGAACTTTGCTTCTACAGTAAAGCTACCACGGATATTGAATTTTTATTCCCATTTGGTTGGGGTGAATTATGGGGAGTGGCAGACCGTACGGATTACGATTTGACACAGCATCAAAATACTTCTGGGGAACCAATGGATTATTTTGATGATGAAAAGAAAGAAAAGTATATTCCATATGTAATTGAGCCTTCACTGGGAGCAGATCGTGTTACATTAGCCTTTTTATGCAGTGCTTATGATGAAGAGCAGTTAGAAGGAGGAGATACTCGTACAGTACTTCACTTCCATCCTGCAATTGCACCTGTAAAGATTGGTATTTTACCATTGTCTAAAAAATTAAATGAGGGTGCAGAAAAGATTTATGCAGAATTGAGCAAAGAATACAACTGTGAATTTGATGACAGAGGAAATATTGGAAAGAGATATAGAAGACAGGATGAAATCGGAACTCCATTCTGTATCACATATGATTTTGAATCAGAAGAAGATCATGCGGTTACTGTTCGTGATAGAGATACGATGGAACAGGAGCGTATTCCAATTACAGAATTAAAAGAATATTTTGCAAAGAAGATGGAATTCTAATCAAGATTTTGTTTGATGGAAGAAACCTTTGTTGCAAGGTGAGATTAGGCAGGGGCTGTTACATTATTTATAATGTAGCAGCTTCGTCTGTTTTGAGAGGAAGGAAAAATCATGGATTTTGAACAGGCAAGAACATGGGTAGAACAGGCAAATCAAAAGGCGGGTGAGATGGGATTAGAAGCAATGTCACATCTTATGAATGGTCTAAATAACCCGCAGGATAGATTGCATATCATTCATGTGGGAGGGACAAACGGAAAAGGTTCTATTTGTTCTTATATTGCTTATATATTGGCATCCGCAGGTTATAGAGTGGGACGTTATATTTCTCCAACTATTTATGAGTATAGGGAACGGATACAGACGTTGGAATGCGAGAATGGGAAAACTGTGGTTCGTTACATTTCAGAACAGGATTATGTAGAACTGATGCAAAAGAGTAAAGTAGTATATGACAAAATGGAACAGGAAAATCATGTATTGCCATCTGCCTTCGAGTTGGAAACTGGTATTAGTTTTTGCTATTTCAAGAAACAAAAGTGTGATTTTGTCTTACTTGAAGTGGGGATGGGTGGAAGAAGAGATGCCACCAATATAATATCCCATAGCGAATGTACGGTGTTTGCTTCTATCAGTATGGATCATATGAATATTTTGGGAGACACATTGGAGAAAATTGTAAAGGAAAAGAGCGGAATTATAAAACCGCAAGGAACCGTAGTTACATATGATTATGGATGGTTGGCAAAGGAAAATAAGGAGTCTGATATAACTACTCCGATTTTAAGACAGGTCACAGAAAAACAGGAAGGAAGCATAGTCTCAGCGGATTTTAGCAAAATTGGAGAGGAAAAGCATAGCTTGCAGGGAATCACATTTTCTTATGAAACCTATGAAAACTTACAAATTACATTGTTGGGAGAAAATCAGACCAAGAATGCTGCTGTTGCTATTGAAGCAATAGAAAGGTTGCAAGCAAAAGGATATGAAATTTCCAGAGAGGACATATATAGAGGAATAAAAGAAACCAGATGGGATGGGAGATTTCAGGTAATATGGAATCATCCGTATTACATTGTGGATGGCGCACACAATGTAGATGCAGCAAAAAGTCTGAAAAAATCCATTTCTATGTATCTAAAAGGAAAGCAATTGTTGTTTGTGGTAGGGATATTAGCAGATAAAGAATATCAAAAGATTATGGCGCTACTAGGCCCTTATGCAGAGAAAATAATTACGATTACACCAGATAATCCAAGAGCCTTGTCTGCACAGGAGTTGCAACAGGTAGCACTGCAATATTGTCCTTGCGTGGAAGTTGGAGAAAATGTAGAAAAAGCATTGGATATAGTACAGAAAGAAGAAAAAAATTACGGTGCCGTTTTAATATTTGGTTCTTTGTATTATTTACATTCCGTATTTTCTTATATGGAAAAAAGGAAGAAGCGTGAAGAAATAGAGGTTGAAAAACCTTTTTAGAAAATAAAAAAGCAAAAGATCGTCGGTAAATGACGACCTTTTGCTTTTTGTTAGTTTTTATCGGATGAATCTGCTGCTACATTCCAAGTATCAGGCATACCTGTATCTGTATTTTCTACAACATAATAATCATCCTTTTGACAATCTTTAAAAAATGTATATTTGCTTGTTGTGTGTATGTTCGAAAAAGTTCCTTTTTTTAACAAAGTAGTTTCCTGCGAATTTAGATTTCTTCGGTAAATTGCATTGCCTTCCCCATTATTTCCTAAATCTACCTGATAGTAAAGATACATACCATCGGGAGTGACATTGTAGGTGCTGGTAGGTTCTTTGACTAATACAAGTTTATTTGAGCCGTCCAGCTTCATGCGGGTTAATACGTGATTGTTATTTAAGTCTAAACAATATAAAAAATCATTGGATGCCGTTACATAGGCAAAATTTCCTTCTTCTAAGGAAGTGCTATCCCCGGTGTTTAAATCCATTTTATAAATATTGTGATTGTCTGAAACACCAGTGTAATAAAGAAAACCATCCTGAATTGTGTAAGGATAGATTGCTTCTGTTGACAGTTCCCCCTCTTTTGATTTGTCAATGTTAATTTTTCCTATTCCAAAGCCTGTATCAGTATTATGTTGAAAATAAACAGTGTTACCATAAAGTGCAACCATATTAACAACGGAGTCAAATAAAGTTTTCAAATGTCCGCCTGTTTTATCCATACGGTATAATCCTGTTTTACTTGTTTCAAATACATTTTCCGTTGTCTGATTTTGGTTTTGGTTATGACGACCATAAATAATATACTTTCCAGCTACATTGATACCATCTGCGGTATCAGTGGAAAGTTTTTTAAAATTACTCAAGTCACTGTTCATAACATATAAACGTCCCTCATCAGACGGATTACTAAAATAAATATGCTTGTCATATTCACAGAATAATCCACCATTAAATAAGTTTCCACTGGAATTTCCAATTGTATGCTCATCATTGTAAACCGTCTGTCTGGAACGATAGCTAATAATCACTAATACACAAAGTGCCAGAATGAGTATAATTGGTAAAATTTTTTTCTTCATCTAATGCCCCCCTCATTGTATTCAGTTTATATGCAAGTACAAAATCTCTATTGATTCTATTATATAGGTCAGCACAATTTAATGCAAGGTTTGGATGATAATTTTACTTGAGACAAAAGGGGAAAATATGGTATGATAAAGTTTAGTGTAAATAAGTGATTGAAAGGAAAGGAGAAGAAACGTTTTTCGTTTCGCAGTGAATATGAAATGGATTTACAATTGATACGACAGGAAATCGATGCAATCGATGAACAGATAACAAAATTATTTGAAGAAAGAATGGAACGAACCTATCAGGTTGCGGAGTTTAAAATAAAAAATGGAAAGAAAGTGTATGACAAAGAGAGAGAGGATTCTAAGCTGGATGCACTTGCAGAAAAGACGGAGGATAGTTTTAACAAGCAGGCAATTCGAGAATTATTTTCTCAAATTATGTCCATTAGCAGAAGAAAACAGTATACGCTTGTAAAACATGATGAAATAGAATGTGAAGGATTGACAGGAATTGATTCACTTCCACAGGGAAAAAAGAAGGTTGCCTGTTTTGGAGAACCAGGAAGTTATACGGAACAGGCAATGGCACTCTTTTTTGGAGAAGATGCAGTAGCAAAGTATAAAAATACATTTACGGGGGTTGTGGAGACCTTGGAACAGGGCGAGACAGAATATGCTGTATTGCCGATTGAAAATTCTTCTACAGGAAGTATCAGTGATATTTATGATTTACTTGGGAAGAGCAATATTTGTATCATTGGGGAATTGGAAGTAAAGGTAGATCAAGCATTGATTGGTCTGGCAGGAACGTCTCTTGATGACATTAAAAAAGTATATTCTCATCCACAGGGCTTGCTTCAGTGTAGAGAATTTCTGGCACAACATCCAAATATGACTGCTGAGGCTTACGATAGTACATCTGGAAGTGTAAAAAAAGTAGCAGAGGAGAAGGATGCGTCTTTGGCAGCAATTGGAAGTACACGGGCAGCTGCGTATTATGGTTTGGAAGTCTTACGGGAAAATATCAATGGTCAGAGCAACAATACCACTCGTTTTATTGTAATTACCAAGAAAAAGATATATCAGAAAAATGGAAAAAAGGTAAGCATTTGTTTTTCTATTAAACATGAGGCAGGTTCTTTGTATAAAATGTTGTCTAATTTTATGTTTAACAACATTAACCTGACACAGCTTGAATCTCGTCCGATAAAAAATAGAAAATGGGAATATCTTTTCTTTTTAGAGTTTGATGGAAACTTAGAGGATGCAGCCGTACAAAATGCATTGCGGGGAGTAAAGCAGGAAGCAGAATTTTTCTATTTATTAGGATGCTTCTAAAAATAGCGTAATCAGATACACAATTGTATCATAACTCCTTCACAATTTACACACACTTTTTCTGTAAACTGTACTTGTAAGTTACAAAGACCAAGAAAAGCGGATGGGGTTATCAAGCAGTCCGCCAAAAGCGTTTTGATTATAATCGATGGATTGCCATAGAGAAAAGAGGAATGATTATGATGGATGAGACACAGAAAAATGAATTTGAGGGTAAAGAAGAACAGAAGGTAAGTACAGAACAAAAAAAGGAAAAGAAAAGTAAAAAAGTGAAACCTGTTAAGTGGATTGCAGGTGCTTTAGTTGTAGGAATGTTAGCGGGAGCTGCATTTGAAGGTGGACAATATGCAATGCAGCAGCAAAATAAAAAGCAACAGGAAAAGAATGCAGAGAAGCAGGCAGAACTTAGTGCATTGACTACCAGCAGTGTTTCGGGACAGGATGTTTCGTCTGTTGTATCCAATGTAATGCCATCTATTGTTGCGATTGATACAACCCTGACATCTACAGTAGAATATTGGGGACAAAGCTATGAGCAAGAATCCTCTGGAAGTGGTTCGGGAATTATCATTGGTGAAAATGAAAATGAACTATTGCTCGTTACCAATAACCACGTTGTGGAAGGTGATAATGCTACGGTAAAGGTAACTTTCTCTGATGAAAGTACGGCAGAGGCTACCATAAAAGGGGCAGATTCCAATGCAGATTTAGCAGTGTTAGCTATTAAGAAAAAAGATTTGACAGATGAGACCAAAAAGAATATAAAAATTGCAACATTAGGAGATTCGACGAAAACTAAAGTTGGTGATATGTCAATTGCAATTGGAAATGCATTAGGATATGGCCAGTCTGTTACAGTTGGATATATTAGTGCAAAGGATAGAAAAGTCTCAATGGAGGATAGTACCATGACACTGTTACAGACAGATGCTGCAATCAATCCTGGAAACAGTGGTGGTGCTTTGATCAATGCATCTGGTGAGGTAATTGGTATTAACTCAGTCAAATATGCATCGGATGATGTAGAGGGCATGGGATATGCAATCCCTATTTCAGACGCAGTACCAATTATCAATGAGTTGATGAACCGCGAGCAACTGTCAGTTGCACAACAGGGTTATCTTGGTATCAAAGGTTCTGATATAACGGAGCAGTTGAGTGAAACCTACAATATGCCAGAAGGAATTTATGTAACGGAAGTGACAAAAGGCTCACCAGCAGAGAAAGGTAAGATTATTGCAGGAGATATTATTACGGCAATCAATGGACAGGATGTGAAGACTTTAGAAGAATTACAGGAAGTGCTTACCTATACAAAAGCAGGAACAAAAGTGACAATTACAGTTCGTGAGTTAAAAGACGGAGAATATGCAGAAGAGGAGCGTACCGTTACATTGGGAAGCAAGGGAAAAAATGCTTCTAAATCAACGCAGAACGATAGCAGCAATGATGCACAGCAAAAACAGCAGGGCACACAGGAAAATAATAAATAAAAGCTGTGTTGGAACGATTGCTTAATAATTGAATATTGCTTGACAGATAATATGCTATCATATAAAATAGTAAAAGAAGTTTGCAACGAAATAGATGGTTGTAAGCTTCTTTTGCTATTTTTTAGATAATAGTTTTAAAAACCATATAAAATAGTAAACGAAAATGTAACCAAAAAGGGATACAACAAATAGAAAGAGCAGGAGAAGTGCTATGGGTAAAATTGCAATTATGACAGACAGTAATAGTGGCATAACGCAGAAAGAGGGTAAGGAACAGGGGATTTTTGTAGTTCCAATGCCATTTTTAATTAATGATGAGGAGTATTTTGAAGATATTACCTTAAATCAGGAAGAGTTTTATGAAAAGCTGACACAAAACGCAACGGTATCTACATCACAGCCATCCATAGAAAACTTGACGAAACAGTGGGATGAAATTTTAGAAGAATATGAAGAACTTATCTATATTCCTATGTCCAGTGGATTAAGTGGAAGTTGTTCGACTGCTACAATGTTGGCTCAGGATTATGATGGTAGAGTGAAAGTTGTGGACAATCAGCGCATTTCCGTTACGCAGAGAAGATCTGTGGAAGATGCCTGTCGTATGGTAAAAGAGGGACGAAGCAGTAGTGAAATTTGCGAAAAACTGATGCAAACAAAACTAGAAGCCAGTATTTATATTATGGTAGACACCTTAAAGTATTTGCGAAAAGGTGGAAGACTTACTCCAGCAGTTGCTGCATTGGGAACGATACTTCGTATTAAACCAGTGCTTCAAATACAAGGAGAAAAACTGGATACGTTTGCAAAGGCAAGAACAATCAAGCAGGGAACAAACATTATGTTGGATGCAATGGAGAAAGATGTTGCACAACGCTTTGAAAATAATCTTGATGATTTGTATATAGATGTGGCACATACACAGAATGAACAGGGAGCAGAGGAGTTAAAACAGGAAATTGAAAAAAGATACCCTCAGGTAAAGGTTCGAATCAATCCGTTATCTCTTAGTATTTCCTGTCATATTGGACCAGGTTCCTTGGCAGTAGCAATGGCAAAAAAGGCAAAATAATATTGATGATTTTCTAAAAAGAAGAAATGTGGCAAATGAGAGGATTGTTTTGTTACATTTCTTTTTTTATGCGAGTGAAAGGAAACCTCGTTCACTGAGTAGAAATTGAAATCGCTAACGTTACATAAAAAATGTTATGCAATACAGCTAAAAAAGTTCTTTCTAAGTTGTAGAAATTGTCAAAACTGCCAACGGTTTGTTAAAAGAATATTGATTTTGTTACAAATATATTATAAAATATTGTTTAGAATAAAGGAGGTAGAATTGTGTTTAATAGAAGGTTGCAAAAAGCACTGGCTTGTGCGATGATGGGGATTGCGGTAACAACGGTTGCATTACCAATAAGTACGGAACAAATGGGAAAGGTAATGGCAGCATCAGATAATTTAGTATTAAAGGATATTAGTATTGACGGAAGCACCAGTAATGTGCAGGGAACAAGAATTACATTATCTGCACAGTGTACAGGTGGTGCAGGTGAGTATACATATTCTTATGGAGTAATGTTACCAAATGGCAAATATGAAACAATTGCAGAGGAGACTAACAGAGACAGTATCAACTATACACTAAATGAAGTTGGTACATATAATTTCTTGGTACGTGTTACAGATGGCTATGATGTGGTAACAGACACCATTGAATGTCAGGCAACTCGTGCTAAGGTGGCATTAAACAATATAAAACTGAATAAAGTAAGTTTTAAAAGCAACGATACAGTCAAATTTACTGTAAATGCTACTGCGGCTGCGGGAACTGTAAAATCAAAAATTGTTCTGAAAATGCCAAATGGAAAAAATGTATTAGTAAAGGGTTATTCTTCTAAAATGACAGCTAGTTATAAAGTGAAGAAGAAAGGAACTTATAAGGCTACTATTTCAGTGAAGGATAGCAAATCAAGTACAAGTAAAACTATTCAATTTAAGGTAAAATAAGAATTACTTTTCTATGAATGGATGCAGCCATAGTAAGATAATCATGCAATTTGTAGTTTTAAATTGTGTTGAAATAAGAAAATCATCAAGAAAGCAAAGCGTAAGGAGGAGAAGAAGTTGAGAAAAAACAACAAAAAAATATTGGGTAGTGCATTAGCATTAATGCTTGCAGCTACCAGTGTATGTTCGAGTACGCCTGCATTGAAAGCGGAAACAGTTGAATATGTGCAGGAGATTACACAAAATAATGCAGAGGATCAGATTCTTATCCATGCAAAAGGTACTGGATTGAAAATTTATGCATGGGCAGCAGGCTCAAAAGAGTTATTTGGAGCTTGGCCTGGACAAGCGATGGATTCTGATCCAACAATGGGAGATGGCTGGTGTTATAAAGCCATTGACAGTTCTTGCATTGGTTTTATTATTTGTGATTCGAATGGACAGAAATTGACAGATGACGTTACAGATAAGAAAGCAGGAGAATATTGGTATGTAGATGGAAAATGGTCTACAGAAAATCCAAATGGTGGTGCAACAGCCACACCGACAGTATCAAGCACACCGACAGTCACACCAACACAGACACCTACAGAAGATAAACTTAAGATTAATAAGATTACGCCAGAAGACGGTACTACATTAAAGGCAGGGCAGGAACAGCAGATTACAGTAGATGCTTCTTCTGTAATCGGAGATGGAAAGGTATACATTAAATTTTATGTTACCTGTGATGGAAAGAAAGTAGGGGACAGCTACTATGCAAGTGCATCAAAGAAGAATACCTTTGAGTTTACTCCAGAAAAGGGAAAAGAGTATGTGGTAAATATTTATGCGCAGGCACATGATGAAGAAAATACAACAATTCATCAGATGGTAACCTATAAGGCAGATGAAAATGGTTCTGTTGTAACACCACCAGCATCTACAACACCAACCCCAACGGTAAAGCCATCGACTACGCCAGATGCAGGAAAAACAACTCCTACACCAACGGCGACATCGACAACAATACCAACACAGACACCTACTACTACGTCACCAATACAGACACCAACTTGTGGAGGACCATCAGTGACACCAGCAGTAACACCTTCCATTGATGATTCAAAAGTAACACCTTCGCCTTCAAGTCAGGACTTATCATTGAAGACAAGTACAAGTAAAACTTCCACGGTAAAGGCTGGAACAAGTATTACTTTAACTGCAAATGCATCAGGCGGAACTGCACCATATAGCTATGTATTCTACTATAAAAAGGCTGGAACAAGTAAAAATGTTACTATTCAGAAATTAGGGAAAGCAAATACTTGTAAATGGGTGCCAAAGGTAAGTGGAACTTATACATTATATGCAAAGGTACAGGATACAGATAATGATTCTGTTGTTAAAAAGATTGCAGTTATTAAGGTAAAAGGATTGACCGTAAGCCTTTCTGCAAATAAAAAGTCACCACAAAAGAGAAATGCAAAGATTAAATTTGTTATGGGTGCAAAAAATGCATCTGGTACTGTAAAATACAAATATACGATTAAATTGTCAGGTAAAACAGTAATCAAATCTTCTTATAAGCGTGGAAAGACATTTACATGGAATCCAAAGAAAAAGGGAACCTATGTGATTACTATTCAGGCAAAAGATAAGAACACAACAGTATCTAAGCGCGTTAAATTTAGAATTAAATAAAAGGGATAACATATATCCATCCATTGTGGAGGTGCTACATTTGTAGTGCCTCCATTTCTGTTTTTGGAAAAAATAGTTTTTTCAAGAATTATTGCATAAAAAAAGTGGAAAAGTTTTGTAAGAGTCAACAGTACAAATTCGTTGAAATAAGAGTAAAAATGCGATACAATGAGAAATGTGTGATTAAACAAAAAGTAGAGAATTGTTCAGAAATTGGATAGAAATACTGCTTTTTGCAAAAAAATATGAAAAAACTTCACGAAAAGGAAAGGAGAATGGAGTAAATGAAACATGGAGTAGCAAAGCGTGCATTGGGTGTTGTAATGACTTCTGCTATGGTTGCGGGTACAGTAGGAACTGTTCCGTTGGGGAATTGGAACAAGTCTGCAGTAGATACTGTTTTAGCAGCAGGACAAAGTGCAATGTATGTAGATAGTACAGATTATTATAACGCTGCATATGATAAGGAGAATGCGTATACAGGTGATGATTTAGGATGCACATATACAAAGGAAAAGACTGTATTTAAAGTTTGGTCACCAGAGGCAGATAAAATGACACTAAATCTTTATGCAACCGGAAGCGATAAAGAAGAAGGTGCAAAAGATTTAGGAAACTTTTCTATGAAGAAAACAGATAAGGGTGTTTGGGAATATACCTATGAAGGTGATTTGAAAAATACCTATTATACCTATCGTGCAATGATCGATGGCATGTCTTATGGCGAAACAGTAGACCCATATGCAAAGGCAGCTGGAGTAAATGGGGAGAGAGGTATGGTTGTTGACTTAGACAGCACGGATCCAAGTGGTTGGGATACCAATTATAAGAGAACCGCTACTAATTTGTCCGATATTGTTGTTTGGGAAGTACATATTCGTGATTTTTCCATTGATGTAAGTTCCGGTGTATCAGCAGAAAACAGAGGTAAATATAAAGCATTTACGGAGAGTACAACTGTAAATGGAGAAGGAAAAGTTTCCAGTTGTGTTGATTACTTAAAGAAGATGGGAGTTACACATGTACAGTTGCTTCCAATGTTTGATTATGGCGGAATAGATGAGACAAAGACAACAAACGAATTAAGTGATAGCAATTATAACTGGGGATATAATCCGGTCAACTATAATGTGCCAGAGGGTTCTTACTCTAGCAACCCATATGATGGTAATACTCGTATTAAAGAAATGAAGCAGATGATTCAGGCATTACATGATGCTGGAATTAAGGTTATCATGGATGTGGTATATAATCATACTTATGAAACAGGGACATCTTGCTTTAGTAAATTGATGCCGGATTATTATTACAAATTGACTACCGATTCTGCAGGAAATGTAGTTTATAATGATGAATCTGGTTGTGGAAATGCCACACGTTCCGGAGCCGCTATGTATGATAAATATATGCGTGACTCATTAAAATATTGGGTAAGCGAATATAATATTGATGGTTTCCGTTTTGACCTTATGGGTATTCATGATGCAAAAACGATGAATAACATCCGAAAGGATATGGATGATAATTTTGGAAATGATACAATTGTTTTATATGGTGAAGGCTGGACTGGTGGCGGTTACAGTAAGGACAGTGCATATAAAGAATATTGTAGAAATCTAGATGAAGGAATTGGATATTTCAATGACCAGATTCGTGATGCTATTAAAGGAGAAACAGGTAACGAAAAGGTAAGCCAGATTGGTTTTGCACAGCAAAACTATGGATTAGATGGAACATATACAGATCATGAAAAATTCCCTACCAGTGTATTTGGTGGAATTATGGGTTCTGTAGGTAAGAACACCAGCAATTGGTGGATGTGGAGAGCATACTGGGCAGATACTTCTAATCGTGTGTTATCTTATGATTCCTGTCATGATAATATGACTGTTTGGGATAAATTTGTACAGAGTATGGGTGTAAAAGACTTTAGCACTACAGATAACAGATTGTTAAATATGAGCCGTATGACCGCAGGTTATTTATTGACTTCACATGGAGGAACTTTCCTTCATGCAGGTGAAGAGTTCGCAAGAACAAAGAACGGTAATGAGAACAGTTATAATGCAGGCGATAGTGATAATAAATTAGATTGGAATCGTATTTCTTCTTATGGTAACTTAACAGATTACTATCAGGGAATGATTGCAATTAGAAAGGCATTTAGCGGATTTAGAAATATTTTAACAGAAACTGGCGACGTGGTTGAGGAAAATACAGCTTCTGGTTTCTTTAACAAGGTAAATGGAAACAATATTACAAACATTCCGGAGTTTACAGAAGTAGTAGAAGGAAAGAATGAGAATAATCAGATTCAATCTACAGTTAATTCGATTGGTTACTATTTATCAAATGATGTAGCAAATGAATGGAATCAGGTTGCTGTACTTATGAATAATACTACTACAGCGAAGACCGCACAGCTTACAGCTACAGACGGTTCACAAGAGTGGGTATTGGTTTCTGATGGTAAACAGGCATCTGTAACAGGTATTGCAACAAGTTCAGGAAGTGCTATTACAGTTCCTGGAAAATCTGTAGTTGTAGCAGTACCTAAGAAAGCATTTGATAGTGTGAAATTTACAGGTGAAGATAAAATTATACCAATTACAGAAGAGGACAAAGACGAGCCTATAGTTTCTCCTGAACCAACGAAAGAACCAGAGGTCACACCAGCGCCTGTAACTCCTTCAGCAATAAAAATTTCAAAATTCACAGTAACACCTACTACCGTAAAAAATGGAAGTGGTACAGTGAAAATGTCAGTGAAGATGGCAGCATCTACTACGGACGCTTGTGAGTATCGTTTTTATGTTTATAAGGGTGATGTACTTGTGAAATCATCTGCATGGAGCGAAAAAGATAATTTTGAATGGAAGGCTACGAAGGCTGGCACTTATACAATTGTGGTAAGAGTACGAGACACTGCTGGAAATATGGTCAGTGCAGAGAAAACAGTTTCTGTATTTGATAAATTGACAGTAAAAAGTGTGAAGGCAGATAAGAAGGTAGTTAAGAAAGGTAAAAACATTACATTTACCGTAAAGGCAACAGGTGGTAAAACTGCTTATAAATATAACTTTAAGGTAGTGAAAACATCTGGAAAGATTGTAAAGAAATCAAATACAATCAGTTCGGGAAAATGGATTTGGAAAGCAACACAAAAGGGAACTTATAATGTAAAAGTTACAGTAAAAGATAAATTTGGAGCAACCGTAACAAAGACGATAAAAATAGTAGTAAGATAATAAGAAAAAGAAAAGCGACTGTTATTTGCAAAATGTGAATAGCGGTCGCTTTATTTGTTAAATGTGAACAAAATGCAGAGAAATATTATTGAGTTTTTACAAAATAATTACAAAACGTCTTTACAATAGTTGGGAAATTAGGTAAAATAATAACAGTGAAAAAGCTATGTGAAAGCATGAAAAAGGGCAGGTTTGAAAAGAAAGGAGAATACTATGGCAAGATATTCATTAAAGAAACGTTTGTTTAGTGTAGCTATGGCAGCGGTGCTAACAACTTCTACAATTTATGTAATGCCGTCAGTAACAGTAAAGGCAGAAAAAGGAGAAGGAACGGTCAAGGCCAAACGAAGTTTTGACAGTAACTATGATGCGCAAAATGCGTATAGTGGTGATGATCTTGGCTGTACCTATACCAAGGAAAAGACTACATTTAAGGTATGGAGCCCATTAGCTACTAAAGTTGTGCTATGTCGCTATGAAAAAGGAAATGGCGGTTCAGTTATCGAAGAAAAAGATATGACAAAGGGCGATAAGGGTGTCTGGAGTATTACCATTGATGGAGATATTGTAAATACATACTATACCTATAAGGTAACTGCCAATGGAGAGACAAAAGAGGCGGTTGACATTTATGCAAAAGCAGCAGGTGTAAATGGACAGCGTGCCATGGTTGTTGATCTGGACAGTACAGATCCTGCAAATTGGGATAAGAATTACAAGAGAGAAAAGACATTGTTGAGTGATATTGATGTATGGGAAGTACATGTTCGCGATTTCTCCATTGATGTAAGTTCTGGTGTATCAAAAGAAAATCGTGGTAAATATAAGGCATTTACAGAGAGTACAACAGTAAACGGAGAGGGAAAGGTAGCCTCTTGTGTGGACTATCTGAAAGAATTGGGTGTGACACATGTACAGATTATGCCAATGTATGATTATGCATCTGTAGATGAGACAAAGGTAACAAGTGATTTAGGAAGTAATTATAACTGGGGATATGACCCTCTAAATTACAACGTACCAGAAGGTTCTTACTCTAGTAACCCATATGATGGAAATGTTCGTATTACTGAGATGAAAGAAATGATTCAGGCATTACATGATGCTGGAATTAAGGTAATTATGGATGTGGTTTACAACCATACATATGATACAGCAGATTCAAACTTCAATAAGATTATGCCAGATTATTACTATAAGTTAAATTCTGATTTGACTTACAACAATCAATCAGGATGTGGAAATGCTACAAGAAGTGATAGCGCAATGTATCGTAAATTTATGATTGATTCTATTTCTTATTGGGCAGATGAGTATAACTTAGACGGTTTCCGCTTTGACTTGATGGGAATTCATGATGTAACTACAATGAACCAGATTCGTAAAACATTAGATGAAAAATTTGGTGAAGATACGATTGTTCTTTATGGAGAAGGTTGGACTGGTGATGGAAACTATGATTCTAACAGTGCACATAAAGCAAATGAGTCGCAATTAGATGATGGAATTGGATACTTTAATGACCAAATCCGCGATGCGATTAAAGGTGAGCACAAATTTGATGGAACAATTGGTCTGGTTCAGACAAACTATACAACAGGTGACTACTTAGAGCCAGGAGAAAAATGGCCAAACAATGTGTTTGGTGGAATTATGGGTTCTGTAGGAAAAACCAGTGGAACATGGGGAATGTGGAGACCATTTTGGTCAAAATCTTCCAATTGTTCTCTTAGCTATACATCGGCTCATGATAACTTGACTTTATGGGATAAATTAACAGAGAAATTTGGCAAACAGTACGATTCTACAGATGACAAACTGCTTCGTATGAATAAGATGGCAGGAGCTACTGTGCTTGTATCAAAAGGAGGAGCCTTTATGCAGGCTGGTGAAGAGTTTGCCCGTACAAAGCATGGAGACGATAACAGTTATAAGAGTGCAGATTCCGTAAACAAGATTGATTGGAATCGTTTGAATACACATGAAAATATTTGGAAGTATTATGAAGGTATGTTAAGTATTCGTCAGGCATTCTCTGGATTTACACAGATTACTACAAGAAGTGGAGATAACTGGCATCCAAACAATAACAATCTTGAGTGGATTGCACAGGATGTTTACGGAGTATCTGCTTTTACAGAGACAAATAATGTAAAGGGAGAATGGGATCGTGTTGCAGTTATTATCAACAATAAAACAACAGATGCAACAGTAGATTTATCTAAATATAGTTCAAAATGGGTAGTGATTGCAGATGGAAATACAGCAGGTCTTACTAAGATTTCAGAATGTGATGGTTCGGTAAAAGCAGCAGGAAAATCAGTTGTTGTGGCAGTACCAAAGGATACATTTGATGCAAACCCAGATGTAGGAAACAGAAATACAGCACCTACAATTTCAATTGCACAGACATCTATTGAAACAACACCTGGTCAGAAAGTTGAATTTGAAGTAAAGGCATCAGACAAGGATGGAGATACTGTTACATTGACAGCCTCTGGTTTACCAGAAGGTGCAACTTTTGAAAATGGAACCTTTACATGGGAAAGTGCAAAGAAAGGTGAATATACCGTAACATTTACAGCTAGTGATGGAAAAGACAAAACAACAAAGACAGTTACAATCAAAGTAACTTCTGCTAGCGAAGCATTAGAAAAGTTAATTGCAGAAGTAGAAGCAGCAGGACTTTCAAAGGATGACTATACAGAAAATGTTTGGAATGCTTTACAGAATGCTTTAGAGCAGGCAAAGCAGGTTACAGCAAAGGAAGATGCATCGCAGGAGGAAATTACGAATGCAGTAACAACGTTACAGAATGCATACGATGCAGTATTAGCTGAAAAAGAAGCAAGAGAAGGATTACAGACATATGTAAAAGAGGCAGAAACGACAATTGCCGCAGCAAATGAAAGCAATGATGCTTCAATCATTTCAGATGCAAAGACCGTATTAGAAGAAGCAAAGACATTGTTGGATGGTGTTGCAACGAAAGAGGCATACAATGTTGCTAAAAGCAATTTAGAGGATAGTGTGAATGCATTAGTTGTAGGTTCAGGAAAAACCAGCTTGCATGTATCTGCATCTGCGTTTAGTAAAGTGTATGCATATGCATGGACTGGCACAGGTACTTCCGCTGAGAAATTGTTAGGAGCATGGCCTGGAAAACAGTTGACAGAAAAAGATTCAGATGGAAACTATGTGATTGAATTAGATGATGTTGCGGCAGATTCTAAGTTTAATTTAATTATCAATGATGGTTCTACTTCACAGACAAAAGACATTGAAGATGTAAGTGGAAAAGTAACGGTAACAGTAGACGCTACAAGTTCTGGTACACAAAATGGAAATAAGGTTTACAATGCAAAGGCAACTAGCGAGCCTGTTTCTGCAACAACACCAGAAATTACAAAGAAAAGTTTACAGGCAGTAATAAAAGATGCTGAAACTTATAAAGAAGAGGACTACACAGAAGAAAGTTATGCTGCATTAAAAGAGGCTATGGAGACAGCATCCAAAGTCAATGATAAGGAAAGTGCTACACAGCTAGAGATTAACCAGACAACCAGAGTGCTTCGAGCAGCTATTCTTAACATTGTAAAGAAGCAAGGAAACGTTGTAGAGCCAACGCCTGCTGCTACTGCATCAACAGAACCAACAGCAGAAGCAACAAGTACACCACAGCCAAATCAGAGTAGTGCGCCAGATAGCTCATCTGCACCAGAACAGTCTAGTACACCAAGTCCAACAGATGTACAAAATACACCAGAGGCAACAACCAATCCTACAAACCCAGTAGAAACTGTACAGCCAGGTATTGATGATGCAACTGCGGCTCCATCAGTTACTGCAACAGTTGCTCCAACCGCTTCACCAGCAGTGGAAAGTGATTTTAAGATTTCATCTGTTAAGTTTAGTCCAAGCTTGTGTCAGGTGGTAAATAAAAATATTACATTATCTGTAGCTGCAAAAGGTGGTGTTGGAACATACAAGTATAAATACGAAGTTTATTTAGGAAGTAAACAGGTATTAGCAAAGAATTATGGTAGCAGTCGCACCTTAAAGTATAAGCCTACGAAAGCAGGTACTTATCGATTTAAAGTTTCTGCAATGGATGAGGATGGCGTAGTACGCACTGTAACAAAATCCTATGTGGTTGTATCAAAGAAATTGGCAATTTCCTCTGTAAAGATTGGGAAAGCTACTGTGAAAAAGAACAGTAAAGTGAAATTCACAGTAAAAGCAGTTGGTGGTAAAAAAGCATATAAGTATAATTTTGCCATTATCAATGCAAAAGGAAAGACCGTTAAAAAATCAGGATACACAACAAAGACCTCATGGAATTGGAAGGCAAAAACAACTGGAACATTTAGAATTAAATTTACAGTAAAAGATGCAACAGGAACTGTTGTAACAAAAACTGTAAAGAAAGTTAAAGTTGTAAGATAATGTAAAAGGGATTTTAGAACAACGCTTGATTGTTGTTCTGAAATCCCTTTTTTTCTACAAAATTGAGAAAAGATTGACAGCGTGCTATAATGAAAAAAGAAGATTATGGTAGAGAGAAAAGGTATTTTATATGAAGAAAAAAAGGGAATGTGGAAGAAGAATAAAGCACACATGGGCAATGCAGGTAGAAGGATTGAAGTGGTTATATGTATTTCAGGTGATATATGCGATTACTTCGATTTTATTGTTTCGCCCTTTATGTAATTTTGTGATAAGAAAATTATTACGTCTATATGGGTATAGTTATATTACTTCGGAAAATATGTTGCTCTTTTTTGGTAAACTACCAGTGATAGGCGCACTTTTATTGCTGCTATTGCTCTTTGCGCTGTTTTCTTTTTTGGCATTAATGTATATATATCGCTATATTAGTGATGTTTGTCATAGAAAAAATGTCAATTGTTTTTCTAATGTATTGTCCACATATAAAGATGTAAAAAGATTGTTACTGGAACGGCAATATAGTGCTATTTTTTTAGTGATTGGAACGGGCTTGTTATATGCAATGCCGATTATTTTCTTTGCCATGAAAAACATTCCATCCGTTCATTATGTTGTAAAATCATTTCTGAAGATAAAAGAGTTGAAAAGAATGTTATATATAGGCATGGTGCTCTTTTTGGGGGTTATGCTGCGACATACTTATACATTATCTTCTTTTTTTGAAGGAGAGAGTTCATTCAAAAAAGCAAAAGAAACGAGTAAAAAAATATTTTTAAGAAGACCTATACGAACAGTAGTGGGGACCTTGTTTTGGAATTTGGTGTCCGTTGGCTTTTGTGGCATTTGTTATACGATTATAATAGGGATTACAATTTTACTAATCTTGTTATTTGTTTCGAATAATCTGCATGTGGCAGTTTTTTGTACAGTGCAGGAAAAACTTTATTTTATGGGTTTTTCTTTATCGCTTCTGTTTTCTATTACATTACAGATAACGGGAAATATACAGTTTTTTGATTGGGTTAAGGAAAAGTCTGAGAAATACGAAGAAAGTGAAAAGATTAGTACAAAGGAAAAATATGCAGGAACAAAGTTACTGAATAAAAAACTTTTTATAAGTGGCATTATTTTGGTTCTTATTTTAGATAGCGTTGCAATTTATGATACAATACAGAATGGTAAAAGCAGCAATTGGGGAAAGAATGGAAATGCGGAAATTACTTCTCACAGGGGAGCTTCCTTTTATGCACCAGAGAATACAATTCCAGCGATGGAAAATGCAATTTCACAGGCAACCGATTATATTGAGATTGATGTGCAACAAACAAAAGATGGAGAAGTTGTTTTAATGCACGATTCATTGATGACAAGGACCGCGGGAGTAAGTAAACATGTATATGAAATGACGTATGAGGAAATCAAACAGTTAGATGCAGGAAAGTGGTATTCTCCAGAATATGCAGGAACAACCATTCCAACATTGCGGGAAGTGTTGCGATTTTGCAAGGGAAAATGCAAACTGAATATCGAGGTTAAGGCAAGTGATAAAACACCTGGATTGATAGAAAAAGTGGTTGACTTAATCGAGAAATATGACTTTACCAGACAATGTGTGGTAACGTCTGTATATAAAAAAGCATTATGTGAAGTAAAAAAATACAATAAAGAAATTGTGACAGGGTATATATTATCTTCCGCATATGGCCGATATTATTTAGACAAGGATATTGATTTTTTGAGCATGCGTGTTACCATGGTTACGGAACGAATCGTGTTGTTGGCACACAAATATGGTAAGGAAGTTTATGTATGGACGGTCAATTCAAAGCAAGATGCATTGTATATGAGCCAGTTGGGGGTAGATAATATTATTACAGATCGTCCGGCATATATTCGGAATGCATTATATGAGGAGAACGCAAATCGAACAATACTAAACTTACTTCGCATTGGTTTTCAGCAAGGTGATTAGAGAGAGAGGGATCAAGATGAGGAAAAGGCTGACTACAATTTTAATAACAAGTCTTATTATGGTGTTGGCATTAGGGGGAGTTTGTTTTTTTGTGTATAGGCAAAATAAGAAATTGCAGAATGCACAGAAAGAATTAAAGCAGCAGGAATTGGATATTTTTCTGGATAATTCTGAAAAACAAGTGTTTGACGAAAGGCAGATTACAGCCACTTCGTTGGACACAAAGCCAAAAAAAGCAAAGACGATATATTCCAGAAGTTATACAGAGGCTAAGAATGCTTATATTAAAAAGTGCAAAAAGAAGAATTTATATGATTTTGATAGTCCTTTGATGGAGTGGAATTTGTATGGTACAAACAATCTCTCCATGTATTTGTATTTTAAGGCATCAGAAGATACATACATTCGTTATACGATACAGGTTGAGGATGACAGGATACCTAATTTTACGAGAACCTTATACAATGGAGAAGCTAATAATCTAACCAGAGAACATGAATATCAAATAACTGGTTTTGTACCAGGTATGAAAAACCTGTTGATTTTGGACATGTATGGAAAAGATGACAAGTTGCGTAATCAAAAAGTATTTGAAATCAATGTGCCTGCATTACAGTCGGGGGCAGAGACAAAGTTATCGGTATCCTCTGGACGAAGTGAAGAACAGATTAGCAATGGACTTTATACGGTTTTTGGACAGCAATCTATTTTATTGTATGATAATAGCGGTGTGCTTCGAGGAGAAATTCCTTACAATCATGTGTCCTCTCAGAAACTTTTTATAGAGGAAAATAAAATGTACTATGGAATTGATGCAAATCATGTTGTGGCAATTGGTCCATTGGGTCAGGTAGAAAAAGTATATACATTGGGTAAATATAGTCAGTATGAGGACTTTATATACAATGGATATGGAGATTTGTGGATATTAGCAACCGAGAAAGGCAAAAAGAGCAAATCTGTAAAAGATACGGTGATTTCGTTGAACTTACAAAATGGAGATATTAAGGAATTGTTTTCAATGGAAACACTATTGCCTAAAATGATGAAAACCGCAAAAAAGACAAAAAAACAAAAGGAACTTAACTGGATTGATTTAAACAGTTTGACACAGGTGAATAGTGATGAAATACTGGTAAGTTCCCGTGAGTTATCTTCTATTTTTAAAGTTATAAATATCAATAGCCGTTCGCCAAGGATTACATTTATTATAGGGGAATCAAAAGTTTGGAAAGGTAGTGGCTATGAGAAGAAGCTTCTGGCAAAAGCAGGACAGGCAGAAGCAAATCAGGCACAGGCGGATGCGCAGGCAAACAGTCTTGTGGATTTAGGTAGTGCAGCAGAAGTATTCTATGCACCATTTGGACAAACTTGTATACAACAAGAGAGTTCAGATAAATTATCAGATGGCCAGTATTATTTATATGTCTGGAACAGTAATTATGGTTACAGTGCTACCAGACCCAAAATAAAATGGACAGGATTTAAAGGAGTTGGCACAAAACAACGGGAAGCAAAATGCTCCTATGTTGAAAAATATTTGATAGACGAAACGGCTGCACAGTACAATCAGGAGGAAAATAAACAAGTGGCTTACACACCGAAAAATGGAAGTATGCAATTTTATGGAACACAAAGCATATATAATTTTGGTAGTGCCAAGGAATATGCAGAATATGATAAAAAAGGAAAACTGATTCGAAAATTCAGTCATTCTATACCGAATGTTTCGAATGTGGAAAAACAGGATTTTAAGGGATTTTGGTTTCGATAAGTAACAGATGCGTCGATAGAGACAACTCGGAAAAAACAGGATTGTTTTTTTCGGGTTGTTTTACTTTATAGAAGAAATGTGGTATAGTTGTAATAACTATGAACTTTTGTAATAGGTTTAGAGGATAGAACGTGTTCATTTTTTCTAAATCTGGCTAGAAAATAGAGAAAGGATAGGACAAAGAGTAATGGAAAAGCTAATCAACGAGATAAAACAGGAAGTGACTCAGGCTTTTGTAAAAGCAGGGTATGAGGAGAAGTATGGAAATGTTACCGTTTCGAATCGCCCTGACTTATGTCAATATCAGTGTAATGGAGCATTAGCGGCTGCAAAACAATATAAAAAGGCACCAATTATGATTGCACAGGAGGTAGTAGCTTTCTTAGAAGAAAGTGAAAGTTTCCAGACAATTGAGGCAGTAGCACCAGGTTTCATAAATATTACGCTTAGTGGAGCCTATTTGGCAAAATATGTGTCAGCTATGGCAGCCAGTAAAAAATACGGTGTAGAAGAAGCGAAAAATCCAAAGACAATTATTATAGATTATGGTGGACCAAATATTGCAAAACCATTACATGTAGGACATTTACGTTCTGCTATCATTGGAGAAAGTATCAAACGTTTCGGCAAATTTATGGGACATAAAGTAATCGGAGATGCTCATTTAGGAGACTGGGGACTTCAGATGGGATTGATTATTACAGAATGTAAAAAGAGAAATCCTGACTGGGTATATTTTGATGATAACTTTGAGGGAGAATATCCAAAAGAAGCACCTTTTACAATGGCAGAGTTAGAGGAGATCTATCCATATGCTAATGCATATTCCAAAGAGCATCCAGAATATCGTGAGGAAGCACAAAATGCAACCTTCCTTTTACAGAACGGAAAACGTGGATACCATGCTTTGTGGGAGCATATATTAAATGTATCTGTAAATGATTTGAAAAAGAACTACGAAAAGCTTAATGTGGAGTTTGATCTGTGGAAAAAGGAAAGTGATGCACAGCCATATATTGCGGACATGGTAGAAGATATGAAGAAGAACGGATATGCTTATGTGAGCGATGGCGCATTAGTAGTAGATGTAAAAGAAGAAACGGACAAAAAGGAAATTCCACCATGTATGATTTTAAAATCAGATGGAGCGACTCTTTATAATACAACAGATTTAGCAACTATCGTAGAGCGTATGAAACTCTTTCAACCAGATGCAATTACTTATGTGGTAGACAAGAGACAGGAACTATATTTTGAACAGGTATTTCGTTGTGCAAAGAAAACAAAGTTGGTAGGTGATGACACAAAACTTACATTCCTTGGATTTGGTACGATGAATGGAAAAGATGGAAAACCATTTAAGACAAGAGAAGGCGGTGTTATGAGACTGGAGACATTGATTCAGCTCATTACAGACGCTGTTTATGACAAAGTAGCTGATCGAAATGTCTCTGAGGAAGAAGCAAAGGAAATTGCGAGAAAAGTTGGAGTGGCAGCATTAAAGTATGGTGACTTATCTAACCAGGCATCAAAAGATTATGTATTTGATATTGAGCGTTTCTCTTCGTTTGAAGGAAATACAGGTCCATATATTTTATATACAATTGTTCGTATCAAATCTATTTTGGCAAAGTATGAAGAAAAAGTCGGAACATTGCCTGAGGAGACTACCTTATTAGCGGCAGCCAGTGACAGTGAAACAGGACTAATGCTTGAACTTGCTAAGTTTAATGATATGATGGAGAACGCATTTGAAGAAAATGCACCACATAAAATGTGTCAGTATATTTATGAATTATCCAATGCGTTTGCAAGATTTTATCATGAAAACAAAATTATTGCGGAAGAAGATAAGGAACGTCAGAAATCATGGATATCACTTATTTGTCTTACAAAGGGTGTATTGGAAGTTTGTGTTGATTTATTAGGTATGGAAGCACCAGACCGTATGTAAAGAAAGAGAGGGAGTTTATGAAGTTTACAAAAATGCATGGTTGCGGAAATGATTATGTATATGTCAACTGTTTTAAAGAACAGGTCGCAGATCCTTCACAGTTAGCAATTCAGGTTAGTGACCGTCATTTTGGTATTGGATCGGATGGATTAATTTTAATCTGTCCATCCGAGCAGGCAGATTTTCGTATGCGTATGTTTAATGCAGATGGTTCGGAAGGTAAAATGTGCGGAAATGGTGTACGTTGTATTGCCAAGTATGTATATGATTATGGCTTGACAGATAAGACTACAATTTCCATTGAGACAAAAGGCGGTATCAAGTATTTGGAACTTCATGTAGAAGATGGAAAAGTGCAGACTGTAAAAGTAGATATGGGAGAACCAATTTTAAATGCAAAAGAGATTCCTGTGGATTGGAAAGCAGAAAAAATGATTGGGGAAAAAGTGACGATAGATGGACAAGAATATGAAATGACTTGTGTATCTATGGGAAATCCACATGCAGTTGTTTGGGTGGAGGATACAGCGTCACTACCTTTGGAAAAGATTGGACCTGTGTTTGAAACACATCCGATGTTTCCAGAACGTGTAAATACAGAATTTGTTCAAATCTTAAATAAAAAAGAAGTAAATATGCGAGTTTGGGAGAGAGGATCAGGGGAGACCCTTGCCTGTGGTACTGGAGCATGTGCTACCGCAGTGGCTTGTATCCTAAATGGAAAGACAGAGGAAGAAGTTGTAATCCATTTGCTTGGTGGAGATTTAAAGATTCAATATGATAAAAAGACGAATCATGTATTTATGACAGGGCCAGCAACCACCGTGTTTGACGGAGAGATTGCTGTAGTATAACAAAAAAGTGACAGAAACCTGATGAGAGTAGGAGGAAAAAGATGGTAGTAGCAGATTTATTAAAGAAAATGACATATGAAGTTGTACAGGGTACCATTGACAGAACGGTAAGCGAATTGGTTTTTGATTCCAGAAAGGCATGTAAAGATGCAGTTTTTGTTTGCATTAGCGGTGCCGTAGTAGATGGACATACTTTTGTAGAAGAAGTAGTGCAAAAAGGGGTTACTACGGTAATTGTAGAAAAAGAGGTAACTGCACCCGAAGGAGTTACAGTGGTAAAGGTAGAGAGTACCCGCCTTGCATTAGCATGTATGTCGGCTGCTTATTTTGGAAATCCAGCCGAGCAATTAAAAACAATTGGTATTACAGGTACAAAAGGAAAAACAACTACCTCTTATATGGTAAAATCAATTTTGGAAAAAACTGGGTTTAAGACTGGATTGATTGGAACCATTGAAACCATTATTGGTGATAAGCACATTCCAGCAGTAAATACCACACCAGAATCATATATTGTACAGAAAACATTTCGTGAGATGGTGGATGCAGGGATTGAGTGTGTAGTGATGGAAGTTTCCTCTCAAGGGTTAATGTTACATAGAGTTGGAGGATTTCAGTTCGACTATGGTATTTTTACAAACTTAGAGCCAGATCATATCGGACCAAATGAGCATAAAGACTTTGATGAATATTTACATTGTAAGGGCATGTTGTTCAAACAGTGCAAGGTTGGAATTGTTAATATAGACGATGCACATACCGAAAGAGTGCTGGAAGGGCATACTTGCCAGGTGGAAAGCTTTGGCTTCTCTGAAAAGGCAGACCTTCGTGCAGAAGATGTAAAGCTAATTCACAGACCAGGATTTTTAGGAGTTTCCTATCATGTAACAGGCAATTTGAATATGCCCGTGGAAATTGATGTTCCTGGTAAATTTAGTGTATATAATTCGCTGGCAGCGATTGCAATCTGTCGTCATTTTGGAGTAAAAGAAGATGCGATACAGACTGCATTAGAAGGAATACGTGTAAAGGGAAGAGTAGAATTACTTCCAGTATCAAAGCGTTTTACACTTATGATTGATTATGCGCATAATGCTATGAGTTTAGAGAGCCTTCTTACTACCTTAAAGGCATACAACCCAAAACGTTTGGTATGTATGTTTGGCTGTGGTGGAAATCGTTCAAAACTTCGTCGCTATGAGATGGGAGAGGTATCTTCTAAGCTTGCAGACCTTACCGTGATTACATCAGATAATCCTAGAAATGAAGAGCCACAGGCGATTATGGATGATATTCTAATCGGTGTAAAAAAGGCAGACGGAAAGTATGTAATGATTGAAGATCGAAAAGAAGCAATTCGTTACTGTATGGTACATGCGCAGGATGGTGATGTGATTGTGCTGGCTGGAAAGGGACATGAGGATTATCAGGAAATTAAAGGAAAGAAGCACCATATGGACGAGAGAGAATTGGTAGCACAGGTCAAGGAAGAAGAGAATATTCAGTAAGGAGGAAAACATGAAGGAGATTCATGCATATGAGCTGGCAAAGGCAGTAAATGGAACGATTCTTTCTGGTTCAGAAGATACGCTCATTACCTCTGTTAGTACAAATTCAAAAGAAATTGAGGCAGGAGCATTATTTGTTCCGATTGTGGGAGAACGTGTGGATGCACATGATTTTATTGATATGGCATTGGAGGCAGGGGCAGTAGCTACGTTTACTGCTAGAAAATGCAGCGAATTTCTTCCAGGAAAAGTTTATATTCAGGTGGAGGATACGACAAAAGCATTGCAACAGGCGGCAGCTTGGTATCGAAGTTTGTTTGATGTAAAGATTGTAGGCATTACTGGCAGTGTGGGAAAAACCACAACAAAAGAAATGATTGCAGCCGCTTTAAGTACCAAATATAACGTATTAAAGACAAAAGGAAATATGAACAGCCAGATTGGATTGCCGCTGATGATGTTTTATTTAGAAGAAGATATTCAGGTTGCGGTAATTGAAATGGGAATGAGTGAAGTTGGAGAGATGGAACGGCTGGCAGCTATTGCAAAGCCAGATATGGCAGTTATGACCAACATTGGAGTGTCCCATATTGGACAACTGGGTTCTCAGGAAAACATTCGCAAGGAGAAATTAAATATTATTGATAACTTTTCGGGAGAATGTTCTTTATATTTGAATGGAGAAGACCGATTGCTTCATGAAATGAAAGATTACGTTGCAGATGTAAAGAAGGGAAATGAGGTAGATTCGAATCTCTTTGACCGTAAAACAATTGCTAAGTTTGAAAATTGTGTTGTCAAGGAGTTTGGATTAAACGATTCTTGTGAATTTCAGGCAATGAATATCACTATAGAAGGAGAAGGACAGCAATTTAAGTACAAATCGGGCGCTTTAACAGAGACAATTACCTTATCTGTTCTTGGAGAACACAATGTATTTAATGCTACGGTTGCATTGGCAGTGGCAGAAGAGTTTGGAATTGCACCATCTGAGGCTAAAAAAGGCTTAGAAGCATATAAACCGATTCGCATGCGTGGACAGATATATGATTGCGAAGGAAAGAAGATTATTGATGATACCTATAATGCCAGTCCAGATTCTATGAAGAGTGGTGCTTTGATGTTACTAGATATGGAAGGGGTTCAAAGGAGAATTTTAGTATTTGCAGATGTATTGGAATTAGGTGCCTCCTCCAGAGACTGCCATTATGGTGTAGGAACATTTTTGGCGGAGACAAAAAAACATGGACATCAAATTGATATGGTAGTAACGGTTGGAACGGAAGCAAAGGCAATTTGCGAAGCCATAAAAGATTGCGGCAGCAGTATTACTGCTAAGGCTTTTGCAGAAAAAGAGGAAGCCATTCAGTATCTACTTTCACAGGTAAAGGTAGGAGATGCCATACTTGTAAAGGGTTCTCGAGGAATGCATATGGAAGAGGTTGTAGAAGCATTAAAAAAATAAATGGAGTAATAGATGAAGTATGCAAGTGTGATTGTGAATATTTCACATGAAAATCTGGACAAAGTATATGAATATGCAGTGCCAAAGGAATGGGAACCCTATGTACAAATTGGTACACAGGTACTCATTCCTTTTGGTGCAGGAAACAGACAGATTAAAGGCTTTGTGTTAGGATTATCAGCTACTTCAGAATTTGACCCAGCAAAAATCAAACCCATTTCCAGTGTGATGATGGATGGTATGATTTTAGAAAGCCATTTTATACAACTGGCAGTATGGATGAGAGAACGATATGGTTCTACTATGAATGATGCCTTACGTGTGGTTTTACCAGTCAAGAAAAAGGTAAGAGAAAAACAGAAAAAATATTTGCATTTAGCTGTAGATTTGGAGCGACTGACTCTATTTATAGAAAAATGTGAGAGAAAGAGTAACAAGGCGCGGTTACGTGTTGCAATGGCTTTACAGGAATATCCAGATATAGAAATGTCTCAGGCAATCAAAGAGCATCAGGCGAGCAGAGATGCTATAAAGGCGTTAGAGCAGTTGGGAATTTTGACGATTTCTACGGAGAGAACCTATCGAAATCCAGTACAGTCTCACATTTGTGAGGAATACAATATTACACTTACAGTATCCCAACAAGCAATCGTAGAAAATATCTGGGATGGTTATTTGCAGGAAAACAGAAAACCGTGTCTGATTCGTGGAGTGACAGGAAGTGGAAAAACAGAAATTTATATGGAACTTATGAAGCGAGTGATTGCACAAAAAAGACAGGTTATTTTTCTTATTCCTGAAATTGCATTGACAGTATCTATGATAGAGCGGTTTTATCAACGATTTGGAGATCGGATTACAATATTGCACTCAAAACTTTCTGAGGGTGAAAGATCCGATCAGTATAATCGAGCGAAAAATGGTGAAGTTGATATTGTGATTGGTCCGCGTTCTGCATTATTTACCCCTTTTGAAAGGCTGGGGTTGATTGTGCTGGACGAGGAACATGAGCCAGGGTATCAAAACGAAAACCAGCCTAAATACCATGCAAGGGAGGTTGCGATACAAAGAGCAGCTATGTGCGATGCTTTGGTTGTTATGGGATCTGCAACACCTTCGGTAGAAAGTTATTATAAGGCAAAATGTGGAGAGTATCGCTTGTTTACTTTGGAAGAGAGAGCCAATGGAAGTACCGATACGGATGTTTCAATCGTAGATTTACGGGAGGAACTTAAAAACAGGAACACATCTATTTTCAGCAGAAAATTGGCAGAAAAAATTCAGCAATGTTTAGAACATAAGAGACAGGTATTATTGTTTATCAATCGTCGCGGATATGCAGGTTTTGTCTCCTGTCGAGCTTGTGGTCAGGTTATGCGCTGCCCGCATTGTGATGTTTCACTTACAGAACACAAAAACAACACGCTTATGTGTCATTATTGTGGGTATATACAAAAGAAACCTGCCAAGTGTCCTACCTGTGGTTCTAGCTATATTGCCGCATTTGGAATTGGTACCCAAAAGGTAGAGGAATACGCAAAACAGGAGTTTCCAAATGCCCGTATTCTTCGGATGGATGGGGATACTACCGTAAAAAAAGGAGAATATAGCAGGATTTTACATCATTTTAACAGTGGTGATGCAGACATTTTAATTGGTACCCAGATGGTTGTCAAAGGTCATGATTTTGAAAATGTTGCATTGGTGGCTGCCATGGCGGCAGATTTATCTTTAAACATGAATGATTTTCGAAGTGCGGAACGGACATTTCAATTGCTTTATCAGGCGGCAGGGCGTGCTGGACGACGGAAAAGTACGGGAGAAATGATTATTCAAACCTATCAACCGAACCATTATAGTTTGGAGATGGTAGAAAAGCAGGATTACGAAGGTTTCTATGAAAAGGAACTTTCCTATCGAAAGCTATTGGAATATCCGCCCTTTGGTTCTATCTTAGCTATCTTGGTAGTATCAAAATCAGAACCAAGGGTAAAGCAAGCTTCTGAACTTTTAAAAGGAGCAGCGTTGGAAAAGGCGAAAGACGATACGACGATTATTGGTCCGGCAAACGCGACGGTGTATCGGGTAAGTGACCGTTACCGCAGGTTGCTTTATATAAAGTCAAAAAAAATGGAGACATTAATGGAGATAAAATCTTTTGTGGAAGGATTTGTACATTATTCAGAATGTTTTCGCCAGGTAAGTGTATATTATGATTTGAATCCAATGAATGGATATTAGCAGAAATTGGATGTATCATACAAGAATAAAAGTGTAAATTTAATTTTGCAAGGCATAAATAAAAATATTAGAGGAAAGGAAAAAGAATTATGGCGTTGAGAAATATTAGAGAAATAGGAGACGAAATTTTAAATAAGCAGTGTAGAGAAGTAAAGGAGATGACACCTAGAATAGAAACATTAATAGAAGATATGATAGAAACTATGTATGATGCACAAGGTGTTGGATTGGCAGCACCACAGGTAGGAGTGTTGAAACGTATCGTTGTAATTGATGTTTCTATGGAAGAAGAGCCAGATCCAATTATATTAATCAATCCAGTGATATTAGAAACTTCTGGGGAGCAAACAGGATATGAGGGCTGTCTTAGTGTGCCGGGGAAATCTGGTCTTGTGACGCGTCCAAACTATGCTAAGGTTAAGGCATTGGACATCAACATGGAAGAATTTATCATTGAAGGAGAGGAATTGTTGGCAAGATGCCTTTGCCACGAAATTGATCATTTAGGTGGACATTTGTATGTGGAAAAAGTAGAAGGTGACTTATTATCAAATGAAGAATTATCTGCTATGATGGAAGAAGAGGAAGAATAAGAAGCAGCATAAGAAAGGATGTGGTACGATGCGAGTTGTATTTATGGGAACTCCAGATTTTGCAGTCGGTACATTGGAGGCTATAATTAAGGCAAGACATCAGGTAGAAGCGGTAGTGACGCAGCCAGATAAGCCGAAGGGAAGAGGAAAAAATATGCAATTTCCTCCAGTAAAAGAAGTAGCATTGAAATATGACATTCCAGTATATCAACCAGTGAAAGTAAAGGAGGAGGCATTTCAGCAAGTATTGGAGAAGATTAATCCAGAAGTGATTGTGGTCGTGGCTTTTGGACAAATATTACCACAATCTATACTTTCTCTTCCAAAATATGGATGTATCAATGTACATGCTTCCCTTTTACCAAAGTATCGTGGCGCAGCACCAATCCAATGGGCGGTAATTGACGGAGAAAAGGAAACAGGTGTTACTACAATGCTGATGGATGAAGGTCTAGACACAGGAGATATGCTAAAGAAAGTTGTAGTACCATTGGAGGAAAAGGAAACAGGCGGAAGTTTGTTTGATAAACTTGCACAGAGTGGTGCAGAATTGTTGTTAGCTACTTTAGAGGAGTTAGAGCAGGGAACATGCACGCGGACAAAACAGGATCATGCGTTGTCTACCTATGCAAAAATGTTGGACAAAAAGCTTGGAAAAATTGATTTTTCAAAATCAGCCGAAGAAATCGAGCGTTTAGTTCGCGGTTTAAATCCATGGCCAAGTGCGTATACTACTTATAATGGAAAGACATTAAAGATCTGGGATGCAGATGTAATAGAGCGACAGGTAGATGGTGCAGTTGGAGAGGTTGTGGAAGTGAATAAAAAAGAATTACTTGTAAAGACAGGAAAAGGAATGCTTTCTTTAAAGGAATTACAATTAGAAGGAAAAAAACGAATGGAAATTGATGCCTTTTTAAGAGGAAATCAGATAGAAGCAGGAACAAAATTGGGATAATTGTACCATACCATCTTGCGTGAAAAAGGAGGAAAATATTATGTTCTATAGATATTATTTTGACCCGACTTATATGTTGGTCATTATTGGTTTATTATTGACTTTAATGGCTTCTGCGTTGGTGAAAAGCACCTATGCAAAATATAAGAAAGTGCATAGTATGTCAGGTATGACAGGAGCACAAGTAGCAGAAAGAATTTTACATCAGGCTGGGATCTATGATGTGCAGATACAGCACATTGCTGGAGATTTAACAGATAACTACAATCCTAAAACCAAAATTCTTAGTTTGTCAGATGCCGTATATAATAATACATCGGTAGCTGCAATTGGTGTAGCCGCACATGAATGTGGACATGCCATTCAGCATGCGAAAGAATATGCACCGCTTAATTTGCGTTCGGCTATGGTACCAGTGGTAAATATTTGTTCTACTCTTACATGGCCAGCAATTTTTTTAGGAATTATTTTAAGTTGGAATCAGGCTTTGATTACGTTAGGAATTCTATTTTTTTCAGCAGCCGTACTCTTTAGTTTGGTTACGTTACCAGTGGAATTTGATGCATCACATAGAGCCTTGAAAATACTGGGAGGCACAGGAATGCTTACACAGAATGAAGTAGGAAAGGCAAGAAAGGTATTGACGGCAGCAGCACTTACTTATGTGGCATCCGCAGCAGCTATGATTTTACAACTGTTACGTTTAATCCTTTTATTTGGAGGAGATAGAGATCGATGACAAACAATCAGGTAAATATGCGAGAGCTTGCACTGGAAATTCTGTTAAAAGTATTGGAACAGGAAGAATACAGTAATGTGGTACTGCAACAGGTGCTTACAACATACCAATATCTGGAAAAACAGGATCGTGCATTCTTAACGAGACTTTGTGAAGGTACCATTGAGCGTAAAATTGAATTGGATTATATCTTAAACCAATTTTCAAAGGTAAAAGTAAAAAAGATGAAACCAGTGATACGAAATATTCTTCGTCTAGGTGTTTATGAATTAAAATACATGGAAAATATTCCAGCCAGAGCAACTTGTAATGAGGCGGTTAAACTGGCTCAGAAAAAAGGATTTTACAACCTAAAAGGTTTTGTAAATGGTGTACTCCGCAATATTGAAAGAAAAAAAGAAGACATTATATATCCGGATAAAAAAAAGCAGCCAGTTACCTATCTGAGTGTGTGTTATTCTATGCCAGAGTGGATTGTACAGATGTGGAAGCAACAATATGGCTTGGCATTGACAGAAACTATGCTTAAAGCGGCATTTAATGAGCGCCCAACTACAATCCGTTGTAATTGTGAGAAAACTACAGTAGAACAGCTTACTACCAGTCTTTGTCAGGAAAATATACGGGTAGAGCCAGGGGCTTATGTGGATACTGCATTATATATCTCTGGGTATAATTACTTAAAGAAGATAGAAGCATTCAAGAAGGGTGAGTTCACCATTCAGGATGAAAGTTCTATGTTAGTAGCACTTGCAGCAGATGTTAAAAAAGAGGATTTTGTAATTGATGTCTGTGCAGCACCAGGTGGAAAGAGTATGCATGTAGCAGAACGATTACAAGGAACAGGAAGGGTGTCCTCCAGAGATATATCCGAGCAGAAGGTAGAGCGTATCCGAGAAAATGCAGAGCGTTTGGGACTAAAAAATGTGGAACCAAAAGTACAGGACGCACTTACGGTGGATGATACTGTATTAGGAAAGGCAGATATTGTAATTGCTGATTTACCCTGTTCTGGATTAGGTGTAATAGGAAAGAAAAATGATATAAAATATAAAGCCAGTATGGAGGGAATCCGAGAACTTGTCCGCCTGCAAAGAGACATATTAAAAATAGTTTCTTCTTATCTAAAGCCGGGAGGTACTTTGATTTATAGTACCTGTACAGTAAATCAGATGGAAAACGAAGAAAATGTAAAATGGATAGAAGAAACACTGGGATTACAGCCAGAGAGTTTAGATGCTTATATTCCAGAGAAGTTGCATAGTGAGACAACAAAACAAGGATTTTTACAGTTGATACCAGGCGTACAACAAACAGATGGATTTTTCCTTTCCAGATTTAAAAAGCCGGTTAGCTGAAAAAGAAATGAGGAAAAAATGGAACAGATAGATATAAAGTCGTTATCATATGATGAATTAATACAGACAATGGTCGAGATGGGAGAGAAACCATTTCGTGGGAAACAGATTTATGAATGGCTGCATAAAAAGGCAGTCATGAGTTTTGGTGAGATGACAAATCTATCCAAGGCATTGCGAGAAAAATTAGACAAAACATGTTATATTGCAGAAACGAAAAAATTGGAAAAGTTGGTTTCAAAAGATGGAGCAACTACAAAATTTTTGTTTGCCTTGCGAGATGGCAGTGTCATTGAGAGTGTATTGATGAAATATCGACATGGAAACAGCGTCTGTATTTCTTCTCAGGTGGGATGCCGTATGGGATGTCGGTTTTGTGCTTCCACCTTGGGAGGTTTGGAACGAAATTTAACAGTATCAGAGATGCTTGGACAGATTTACGCGATTCAGAATATATCAGGTGAACGTGTTTCTAATGTTGTCGTAATGGGAACGGGCGAGCCTATGGACAATTACGATAATTTTGTAAAGTTTGTCCATATGTTGACCGACGAACATGGATATCATATCAGTCAGAGGAATATTACCGTATCTACTTGTGGACTGGTAGAAAAAATACGAAAACTGGCAGATGAGAAATTGCAGATTACGTTGGCAATTTCACTACATGCACCAAATGACGAGGCAAGAAGAAAGTTGATGCCAGTGGCGAATACATATACGATAAAAGAAATAATGGAAGCTTGTGATTATTACTTTGAAAAAACAGGTAGAAGAGTTAGTTTTGAGTATAGTCTAGTGAAAGATCAGAATGACAGTGAGGCTTTTGCACAGGAACTTGGAAGATTACTTCGAGGAAAGAACTGTCATGTAAATTTAATACCAGTAAATCCAATCAAAGAAAGAGATTATAAAGATTCTGACAGTTATTTTGTGGAAAAATTCAAATTAACTCTTGAAAAGCTGGGAATAAATGTTACTATTAGAAGGGAAATGGGCAGAGATATAGATGCTGCCTGCGGACAATTAAGAAGAAGTTATATGAAGCAAAAAGAGGAGGAATAGCATGAAAGCATATTCCATTACAGATGTTGGAATGGTTAGAGAAATGAACCAGGATTATGTTTTCTGTTATACAGATCCCGTAGGACAGTTGCCAAATCTGTTCCTTGTTGCGGATGGTATGGGCGGACATCAGGCTGGAGATTATGCATCCAGATGTTGCGTAGAGACGATTGCAACAAGTGTGAAAAATAGTCAGGTTCGTTCTCCAATTGGTATTTTGGAGAATGCAATTCAGGAAGCGAACAGAGTCGTATTTTGTCAGGCGGAGGCAGATGCATCGCTTTATGGTATGGGAACAACGATTGTTGCCGCTACTATATTGGGACAGGAATTATATGTAGCAAATATAGGAGATTCCAGAGCGTATTTAATTCGAGAAGAAATGCATCAGATAACAGAAGACCATTCTTGGGTAGAAGAAATGGTTCGAAATGGTGAATTAGAAAGAAAAGATGCAAGGCATCATAAAAATAAAAATGTGATTACAAGGGCAGTTGGTACCAATGCGTTAGTACAGGCAGATTTCTTTGAATTGTGTATGCAAAAAGGGGATGTTTTGCTTATGTGTACGGATGGATTGATTAACATGGTAGAAGATGAGGACATCTTTGACATTGTAAAGAACAGCACAGATATAGAGGCAGCGGGCAAGGAATTGGTACGCGTGGCGAATGCCAATGGAGGAAAAGATAACATTGGTATTGTATTGGTAGAAATATAGAATAAGTGCAAAGGATAGAAGCATAAGGAGGAGTAATATGATAATTCGACCTGGAGTATTTATAAATGACCGGTATGAAATTATTGATAAAGTTGGCACTGGCGGAACAGCCGATGTCTATAAAGCAAAAGATCATCGGCTCAATCGATTTGTAGCAGTCAAGATTTTAAAAGCGGAATTTAGCAATGATAAAACATTTTTAGGAAAATTTCGTGCGGAGGCACAATCTGCTGCTGGATTATCTCATCCCAATGTTGTAAATGTGTATGATGTTGGTGATGAAGAAGATATGCATTATATTGTAATGGAATTGGTAGAGGGGATTACATTAAAGAGTTTTATTGAGCGAAAAGGAAAACTTGATGTAAAAGAAGCCGTAGGAATTGCTATACAGATTGCACAGGGAATGGAAGCTGCGCATGGAAATCATATCGTACACAGAGATATTAAACCACAAAATATTATTATTTCCAGAGAAGGAAAAGTAAAAGTAACCGATTTTGGAATTGCAAAAGCAGTTACTTCGGATACGATTACATCAAATGCCATGGGTTCCGTACATTATTTATCACCAGAACAGGCAAGGGGCGGTTTTAGTGATGAAAAAAGTGACATCTATTCACTTGGCGTTACCATGTATGAAATGTTGACAGGACGAGTACCGTTTATTGGCGATAATACTGTTTCGGTTGCATTATGTCATTTGCAGGAAGATGCCGTTCCAATTCGAACATTAGAACCGACGGTGCCAGTTAGTTTAGATCGAATTGTGCAAAAATGTATGCAAAAGAAGCCAGAGCATCGTTATTTATCTGCATCTGCGCTCATTTCGGATTTGAAAAAGTCACTTTCGAATCCAGATGGAGCATATGTGCAGCTTTATACACCAGATATGATTGCGGATTCTCCTACCATCAATCTTTCTTCAGAGGATTTAGAACAAATTAAGCAAGCTTCCAATGATGAGAGACAGAAAATGGAAGATACTATGGATTTTGGTGCAAAAAGAAGTGATAGAAGAAATCCAGTAGTAGAAAAGAAAGCGGAAGAGGATGACGAGGAAGACGATGAGGAGGAAGATGTAAATCCAAAGTTAGAAAAACTGATGAGTATTGGTGGTGTTCTTGCTGCTATCTTAATTGTTTTTATTATCATCTTTATTATCGCTAAGGCAAGTGGATGTTTTGGTGGAGGTACACAGCAAAAAGAAGAAACAACACCATCACCAGAAGTAACGATAGAAGCAACGGAAAAGGCAGAAAAAAAGACCGTTCCAAATGTAGTAAATACAAAATTATCAGATGTACAGAGTCAATTGGAACAATTGGGACTAGAAGTTAAAGTAACGGAACAGTCTTCAGATACAGTAGAAGCAGGCTATATAATCAGTCAGGACTTGGAAGAAGGAACAACCATTGAAGATGGTATGGTAATCAATTTGGTTGTGAGTACAGGAAATAATAAAATCAGCGTAGAAAATGTGGTTGGTCAGGATGCAAGCAGTGCAGAGAGCATTTTGAGCGGACAGGGATTTAGTGTTAGAAAAGAATACGAATATAGCGATACGACAGCAGAAGGAAAAGTAATAAGAACAAGTCCAGCGGCAGGAACTTCTGTAGCAAAAGGAGAAACAATCACAATTTATATTAGTAAAGGAAAAGAAGATACTACAGTAGAAGTACCTGATTTAAGAGGCTGCACGAAGAGTGAAGCAAAGAAAAAGCTGGAGGAGAAAGGTCTGGTACTGGGAAGTGTGACCGAAGAGTATAGTGACAGTGTTGCTAAGGGAAAAGTTATTTCTCAGGGCTACAGTGTAGGAAGTAAAGCAGAAAAAGGTACAAGTGTATCTATCGTCATTAGTCTTGGCGCAGAGCCAAAATACCGTTATGAAGCACGAATTTCCATTTCAGACAACCCATTTAATTCAGAAGATGAGACTGGAGTAATTAAGTTAATTCTAAAGCAGGATGGAAAGAGTAAGACGGTTTATGAGGAAAGCCATAGTTTAGGTGATTTTCCACTGAACATCGGTGTAATAGAAGGATACAGCACTTCTACTGGAGAGATTTATATGTATCTGGATGGCAAGTGTGTGGGAGGACCATACTCTGTGAAATTTACAAAGGTAGCAGAATAATGAATGGAAAAATAATAAAAGGAATTGCAGGATTTTATTACATTCATACAGGAGAACAGGGTGTATTTGAGTGTAAGGCAAAAGGTGCATTCAGAAATAAAAAGATGAAGCCTCTTGTAGGTGACAACGTGGAGATTACAGTGCTGGATTCAGAAAAGAAGATTGGAAATGTAATCTCCGTAGAAAAAAGAAAGAACCAGTTGATACGTCCTGCGGTTGCGAATGTAGATCAGGCAATTGTAATTTTCTCCTGTGCAAAGCCACAGCCAAACTTGAATCTGTTGGATCGTTTTTTGGTATCAATGGAGCAATATAATGTGGAGACGATTATCTGCTTTAATAAGTGTGATTTAGTTACTGAGGAAGAAATGGAGCGACTAAAGAGTATTTATGAAAGTAGTTATCAGGTATTGTTTACCAGTGTAAAGGATAGTGTAGGTATTGAACTTTTAAAGGAACAGTTGAAGGGCAAAACCAGTGTTTTGGCAGGCCCTTCAGGGGTTGGAAAATCATCCACGATCAATTGCATTATTCCAGAAGCAAATATGGAAACGGGACAGATTAGTCAGAAAATTGAGCGTGGAAAACATACCACCAGACATTCGGAGTTGTTTCGTTTAGCAAAAGACACTTATATTATGGATACGCCTGGATTTACTTCTCTGTATGTGACGGATATGGAGAAAGAACAACTTCGTTTTTACTTTCCTGAATTTTCGGAATATGAAGGAAAGTGTCGTTTCCAAGGATGTGTACATGTACATGAGCCATCATGCAAGGTGAAAGAGGCTGTAGAAACGGGAAAATTGTCAAAAGAACGATATGAAAATTATCAAAATTTTTACGGAGAAATTAAAGATAAGAAAAAAACATACAAATAGACAGCAGCGTATGGAATAAACGAAAAGTATTGTAAATAAAAGATAAAGTGAGGAAGAAATATGTACAAATTAGCACCATCGATCCTTTCGGCCGATTTTTCAAAGCTGGGAGAAGAAATTAACAAAATTGAGCAGGCAGGGGCAGAATATGTTCATATTGATGTTATGGACGGAAGCTTTGTTCCTAGTATTTCCTTTGGAATGCCTATTATGAAATCAATCCGAAAACAGTCAAAATGTGTATTTGATGTACATCTTATGATTGAGGAACCGGTTCGCTATTTGCAAGATTTTAAGGATGCAGGTGCAGATTTAATTACGGTACATGCAGAAGCTTGTAAGCATTTAGATCGTACGGTAAATGCGGTAAAGGAAATGGGATTAAAAGTAGGTGTAGCATTGAATCCAGCTACTTCTTTACATGTGCTTGATTATGTGCTTGATCAGTTGGATATGGTGCTGATTATGAGTGTAAATCCGGGATTTGGTGGACAATCCTTTATTCCATATTCCCTGACAAAGATTCGCCAATTGCGAGAGATGATTGATCAGCGAAATTTAAAAACAGATATTCAAGTAGATGGTGGAATTAAGTTGACAAATGCAGAGGAAGTCTTAGATGCAGGAGCAAACATATTAGTAGCTGGAACTGCTGTATTTGGTGGAGATGCGGCTGCGAATGTGAAGGCATTTAAAGAGATTTTTGCAAAAAAGAATTAGAAAATAAAGACAATACGATGGAGGAATAATAAATTATGAAATTAGGAATTGTTGGATTACCAAATGTAGGAAAAAGTACATTATTTAATTCATTGACAAAAGCGGGAGCAGAATCAGCAAACTATCCATTCTGTACAATCGACCCAAACGTGGGTGTGGTTGCAGTACCAGATGAACGCTTAAATAAATTAGATGAAATGTATCATACAAAAAAAGTGGTACCTGCTGTGATTGAGTTTGTTGATATTGCGGGATTAGTAAAAGGAGCATCCAAGGGAGAAGGTCTTGGAAACCAGTTTTTAGCAAACATTCGTGAGACAGATGCGATTGTACATGTGGTACGTTGTTTTGAAGATAGCAATATTGTGCATGTAGATGGTTCTATTGATCCACTTCGTGATATTGAAACAATCAATTTAGAGTTGATTTTTTCAGATATTGAAATTTTGGACCGTCGTTTGACAAAGCTTGGAAAAGGTGCGAGAAGCGATAAGAGCCTTGCGAAAGAATTTGATTTAGTAGATCGTTTAAAGGCGCATTTGGAAGCTGGAAAGTTGGCAAAAAGCTTTGAAGTACAAAACGAAGAAGAGGAAGAACTGATTAAAACTTATAATCTGCTTACTATTAAGCCTGTAATTTATGCGGCCAATGTAACAGAGGATGATTTGGCAAATGATGGTGCAGACAACGAATATGTACAGAAAGTAAGGGAATATGCAGCTTCCGAAAATTCTGAAACATTTGTGATCTGTGCACAGATTGAGCAGGAAATTGCAGAATTAGAAGAGGACGAAAAGAAAGAATTTTTAGTGGATTTAGGATTACAGGAATCTGGTTTGGAAAAATTAATTCGTGCAAGTTATCATTTGCTGGGACTAATTAGTTTCCTTACAGCAGGAGAAGATGAATGCCGCGCATGGACAATCACAAAGGGAACAAAAGCACCACAGGCAGCAGGAAAAATTCATACAGATTTTGAGCGTGGATTTATTCGAGCTGAGACAGTAAGCTATGAGCATTTAATGGAATGTGGTTCTATGACAGCAGCCAAAGAAAAAGGTTTGGTTCGTTCGGAAGGAAAAGAATATGTTGTTCAGGATGGTGACATTATTTTATTCCGTTTCAATGTTTAAAATTTAGTTTATAAGATTTGGGTATCAAAGACCTTAATTGGAATAAAAAATAAAGTAAAATAGAAAAGTAATACATAACAGAGGCATATCTGTATGTATTACTTTTTTTTATTTTTCGGATTGTTTGCATTGGATGTTACCATCAATTTTGTAACTCTTTTCTGTGAAACTGGTAAAAAAGGTTGAAAGTTTCCCTAAAATGGGATAGAATAGTAACATAAGTGGTGGAAAGTGGGATTATGTGGTGGAAAGTGGTGAGTAAGTGGTTACTTTCCCAAAATAATCAGATAGGTAGGTGCAGGCAATATGTTTATGGGCGAATATAACCATTCCATAGATGCAAAAGGTAGAATTATCGTGCCTGCTAAGTTTAGAGAAGAATTGGGAGACGAATTTGTAGTAACTCTGGGCTTAGATGGGTGTTTGTTTTTGTACCCAAATGCAGAGTGGGAAGAGTTTGTCGCACAATTAAAACAACTACCTGGAAACCGTCAGGCCAGACAGTTACAGAGATATTTCCTTGCTGGTGCAGTAAATTGTGAAGTTGACAAGCAGGGACGTATTTTGATTCCCGCAAAACTAAGAGAACATGCAAAACTGGAAAAAGAAGTTGTGTTTGTAGGTGTGCTGGGAAAGATTGAAATATGGAGCAAAGAGCAGTGGGATGCCAATAATGATTTTGGAGATGTAGAATCCATTGCGGAGAATATGTCTGAGTTGGGAATTAGTTTCTAACAAAATTGGGAGGAAAAAACATGAAATTTGAACATGTATCCGTACTATTAGAGGAAACGGTTGCACAACTGAATATTCAGCCGAATGGTATATATGTAGATGGAACATTAGGCGGAGCAGGACATGCCTATGAAGTATGTTCTAGACTAGGAGAAAATGGTAGATTTATAGGCATCGATCAAGATGAAGCTGCTATTTTGACAGGAAAAGAGAGGCTGGCATCATTTGGAGATAAAGTGACGATTGTCCGAAATAACTATTGCAATATGCCGACAGTCTTAAAAGAACTTGGCGTAGAAAAAGTAAATGGTATTGTGCTAGATTTGGGTGTATCTTCTTACCAGTTAGATACTGCGGAGCGAGGATTTTCCTACAAAGAAGACGGACCATTGGATATGCGGATGGACAACCGACAGACTTTGACAGCAAAAGATATTGTAAATGGATATAGCGAGATGGAATTATATCGCATTATTCGTGATTATGGAGAAGATAAATTTGCAAAAAATATTGCAAAACACATTGTTCGCATGAGAGAGGAAAAGGAGCTTACGACTACCTATGAGTTAAATGAGGCAATTAAGGCTGCGATTCCTATGAAAATTAGAAAGAACACAGGGCATCCTTCTAAAAAAACATTTCAGGCAATTCGAATTGAATTGAACAAAGAATTAGAGGTGCTTAATAATACATTACAGGATATGATAGATTTGCTGGATGAAGGTGGAAGAATCTGTATCATTACCTTTCATTCATTGGAGGATCGAATTGTAAAAAGTATATTTAGGAAAAATGAAAATCCATGTACTTGTCCACCGTCTTTCCCTGTGTGTATGTGTGGGAAAAAATCGAAAGGCAAAGTAATTACAAGAAAACCAATTTTACCATCGGAAGAAGAGATGGAGAGAAACCGAAGGTCCAAGAGTGCAAAATTAAGAGTGTTTGAAAAGAGATAACGGAAGGGGAGAATAAAATGCGAACACAAAATAACAGAAGGTATACGAATCATACCTCCTCTGCATACAGCTATGTAGATGGGAACACGGTAAGAAAATTGGAAGTAGCGGAAGAAATTATACCAGAAAGACATACGGAACCGATACAAAAGGAAAAAGCAAAAACAGCAAATAAAAAAGCAAAAGTAGAAAGATTACAGGGAATGGATTTGTTTTCTATTTTATTTTTGTGTGTGGCACTTATCTTTGCAGGCGCTTCTTGTGTAAAATACTTAAATGCACAGGCAGATGCAACACATATGAAAAATCAAATTGCTTCTTTAGAAACTGATATTATGAATTTGAAAGAAGAAAATAAGACAGCACAGGAAAGCATAACATCCGAGATTGACCTAGATTATATATATAAGATTGCAACAAAGCAATTGGGAATGGTTCATCCTAGTAAGGATCAGGTTGTAACTTATGAAAGTGGAACAAGCGATTCAGTGAAACAGTATGGGGATATTCCAAAAGGAACAGATAAGGGACTTGTAGATAAGATTTTAGGAAAAGAAAAATAAAATGTGAAAAGATAACACAAATCAGCTTCGTAGTTGGTTTGTGTTATCTTTTATGAAGATGGTATCATTTTATTATGGGTGAAAGCAGGTACAAAAATGGAACAGGGAAGACGAAGAAAAAGAACAAAAAAATTTACACCTAGAATGCAGGGAACGTTGTTATCAATACTTGCATTGATATTCATTTGTTTTTTATTTTTGTTGTGGCAGATTGTACATGGAATGGAAAAAAACGGAAATAAATATGCAAAAAAGGTATTAACGCAGCAGAGTTATGTAAGTAATGCCATACAATATAAACGTGGAGACATTCTAGATCGAAATAATACGAAATTAGCAACCAGTAAGTTATTATACAATGTAATCATTGATCCAAAGACCATTTTATCAAAAGATGGATATGAGGAAGAGACTGTGAATGCACTTACATCATGCTTTGATGTAGAAGCAGATGAGGTAAAAAAGATTATCAAAGATAGACCAAAGTCACAGTATTATGTTCTTCTAAAAAACATAGAAAAGGCATCTGTAGAAAAGTTCAATGAACAGGTCGATGCAGAAAAACAACGTGCGAAGAAAAAAAAGGAGCAATGCAGAATTGTTGGTGTTACCTTTGAAAAGGTTTATAAAAGAAATTATCCATTGAACGAAAAAGCATGTAGTGTAGTTGGTTTTTCCAGTGCAAATAATGAGGGATTATGGGGATTGGAAAATCAGTATAACGATTTGTTAAATGGCGTTTGTGGACGTTCCTATGGTTATTATAGTGCGGACGGGGAATTGGTAAAGACGGTAAAGTCTGCACAAAATGGAAATTCAATTGTCACAACAATAGATTCCAATATTCAGGCGATTACAGAGAAAAAAATAAATAAATTTATGAAAGAGACGGGAGCAAAAAATGTAGCGGCTCTTGTAATGAATCCGAAAAATGGAGAAATCTATGCGATGGCATCCAATAAGCAGTATGACCTAAATAATGCATTTGATTTATCGCAGGTTTATTCGGAGAAGGAAATTAAAAAATTAAGTGAGAAAGAAAAGACAGAAAAGCTAAATGAAATGTGGAGCAATTTCTGTGTAAGTTATGCATATGAACCAGGATCGACATACAAACCAATGACCGTAGCCGCAGCATTAGATGAAAATATTGTAAAAGATGGACAGTCCTTTGTCTGTGACGGTGGAGAGACGATCAGTGGTGTGCATATATCCTGTGTAAGTCGATTTGGACATGGAAATCTAACGTTAGAGCAATCCTTAATGGAATCTTGTAATGATGTTATGATGCAAATTGCATCCAAGATGGGAAAGAAAACATTTTACAAGTATCAAAGTATTTTCAATATTGGAAGAAAGACAGGAATTGATTTACCAGGAGAGACAAGTGGTTCCTGCTATAATGAAGATACATTGGGACCAACAGAACTTGCTACATCAAGTTTTGGACAGAGTTTAACAACCAATATGGTTCAAATTGCAAGTGCATTTTCTTCTGTAATAAATGGTGGTTCTTATTATAAGCCACATTTGGTAAAGCAGGTGTTAGATGATAATGGAAATATTGTTGAAAATATTGAACCAACATTAGTGAGAAAGACTGTTTCAGAACAGACAAGTGCATATCTGCGAAAATATTTGAAAGCAACGGTGGAAGATGGAACAGCCGCAACTGCTGCTATTCCAGGATATTCAATTGGAGGAAAAACAGGTACAGCACAAAAAATTCCAAGAAAAGCGAGAAAATATCTGGTTTCCTTTATTGGAGCAGCACCAATGGATGATCCAGAAGTTGTCGTATATGTAATTGTAGATGAACCAAATGTAGAGGATCAGGCACATAGTACCTATGCACAGGAAGTTGTGCGTAATATTATGAAAGATATTTTACCATTTTTAGGTGTGTACAAAGATGAAAAAGCTGCAAAGAATGCAGATAAAAAAGAAAATGGAGATACAACAACAGGTGCCACAACAGCACCAACCAGTACAGATACACCGGCAAGTAGTACACCACAGGCGACACAGCAGCCAGCAAAGGAAGAAGATACGGAAGGATATGATCTTCCAGATACCGTAAAGACAGCTCCAACACCAGAAGCAACCACAACGGCAACAACGGAATAAAAGATTTTGTGTTTTTTTACTGTTTTGGAATAGCAGCCTATCTAGAATAATACAATAGGTACAAATAGATTATATAGAGGCGGTTTATGAAGAAACAAAGAGAACTCAAAGAACAATGTGCGGACGGCAGAGTGATACATGCCGTCCGCACTTATCATAAAAGAAGCTTGTTCTTTGTGTTAGTTATGGTATTTGTGATTTTTCTTTGGCTATTTGGGAGACTACTCTATTTAATGGTGGGAAGGGCAGATCACTTTGGAGTTATGGCAAAAGATATACAAGAGCGTGAAAGAAGTATAAAAGCCGAGAGAGGACGTATATATGATAGAAATGGGGTAGAACTGGCTTCTAATAAGCCTGTATCTACCATATCTGTTATTTATAGTCAGGTAAAGGAACCAGAGAAGGTAATATCCGTTTTAACAAAAGAATTGGGAATGGATGAGGCATTTGTTCGCAGGAGAGTAGAGAAAAAATCTTCTATCGAGAGAATTAAATCTAATGTTGATAAAGAATTGGCAGAACGCATTAGAAAATACAAGTTAGACGGTGTTATGATTGATGAAGATTATAAACGATTTTATCCATATGAGACATTGGCATCTAAGGTGATTGGCTTCACAGGTAGTGATAATCAGGGAGTCATTGGGCTGGAAGTTAAATATGACTCTGTTTTACAGGGGGAAAATGGAAAGATTCTTACCCTGACCACTGCAAAAGGGGTGGAAATCGAAAATGTCGCGGAACATAGAGAAGAACCTGTTCCTGGCGATGACTTGTATATCAGCTTGGATGTGAATTTACAAATTTATGCAGAACAGGTGGCAAAAAAGGTTCGGGAAGAAAAGAATGCAAAGAATGTGAAAGTCATTCTAATCAATCCAGAAAGCGGGGAAATTTATGCCATGGTAAATGAACCTGAATTTAATTTGAATGAACCTTACCAATTACTGGAGGAACTGAAGGGAGAGAGTGGAAAAAGTGAAAATGATAAATTGAATAATATGTGGAGAAATGCCTGTATTAGTGATACCTATGAACCAGGTTCTACCTTTAAGGTTATAACGGCTACGGCAGCACTTAGCGAAGGAAAGGTAAAGGTGGATGATTCGTTTTATTGTCCAGGTTATAAAACGGTAGAGGATCGAAGAATCCGATGTCATAAAACAATTGGACATGGAGCGGAAACATTTCGCGAGGGCATTATGAATTCCTGCAATCCTGTTTTTATAGAAATTGGTGCCCGTACAGGAGTCAGTGATATGTATAAATGGTATAAGCGACTCGGTTTGATGGAGAAAACAGGAATAGATATACCAGGTGAAGCCAATTCTATTTTTCATAAACAAAAAGCTGTGGGAGAAGTGGAGTTAGCTACTATGTCATTTGGACAGTCGTTTCAGATTACGCCATTGCAACTGCTTCGGGCGGTCTGTTCTGTGGTGAATGGAGGGAAAAAAATTACTCCCCATTTTGGCATCAAAGTAGTAAGTCGAGATGGCACATCTGTAAAACAGTTAGATTACGAAGAAGAGGATGCGGTTGTATCACAGGAAACACAGGATACAATGAAAGAATTATTGGAAGCGGTTGTGGCAGAAGGTGGAGGAAAGAATGCATATATTGAAGGGTATCGCATAGGTGGAAAAACTGCAACTTCAGAAAAACTGCCACGAAGAAGTGGAAAATATATTTCTTCTTTTTTAGGCTTTGCGCCAGCAAATCATCCTAAAATCATGGCATTATTATTAATTGATGAGCCAGAAGGCGTATATTATGGAGGAACGATTGCTGCACCAGCGGTTCGCTCTATTTTTGAGAATGCGTTACCTTATTTGGGAATCGAGCCTTCTTATCAGTAGATTTTTTGTGTGAAACCTTGCATTCAGCCAGGGAATGGAATATAATGGTTTCGTTATGTATAAAAATGTGTTGCAGAAAAGTTATACATAATCAAGTGAAAAAAGTAACCATATATTAGAGTCTGGAAGTTGACAAGAAACTAACCGCTCTTTTGATGTTACAAAAAAATATATTTGAGGTGAAAGACATGATGGTAATAAACTCGTCAATGATAAAATTGGTACTTCCTGTATTGATTTCTTTTGCAATTAGTGTAATTTTATGCCCAATTGTAATTCCATTTTTACACAAATTGAAATTTGGACAGTATGTTAGGGAAGAGGGACCAGAGTCCCATTTGAAAAAAGCAGGAACGCCAACAATGGGAGGATTGATCTTTCTTTTGAGTCTTGTATTGACTTGTATCTTCTTTATTAAGGGAAACCAAGAGGTAGTGCCTGTACTTTTTGTTACATTGGGCTTTGGTCTGATTGGTTTTTTAGATGATTATATCAAGGTTGTTATGAAACGGTCTCTTGGATTACGTGCATGGCAAAAGATGTTAGGACAGTTTTTAGTGACGGGTGTCTTTGCTTACTATCTATTAAAATATACAGATTTAGGAACTGGCACATATATACCATTTTACGGAGAAGTAAACATGAGTACACCATTGTTTGTAATTATGTTATTCTTTGTATTCTTGGGAACGGTAAATGGAGTAAACTTTACAGATGGATTAGATGGTTTGGCATCTAGTGTAACAGTGATTGTGGCTACTTTCTTTTCTGTTGTAGCAGTTGGTACCAGCAATGGTGTAGCACCAATTACATGTGCAGTAGTAGGAAGTTTATTAGGCTTTTTGCTGTATAATGTATATCCTGCCAAAGTATTTATGGGAGATACTGGTTCTCTTGCATTGGGAGGTTTCGTGGCAGCCACAGCATATATGTTAAAAATTCCAGTGTTTATTCCAATTATTGGATTTATTTATTTGTTTGAAATTGTATCAGTTATGCTTCAGGTAAGCTATTTTAAACTGACAAAAGGAAAGAGAATTTTCAAAATGGCACCTGTCCATCATCATTTTGAATTATGCGGATGGTCAGAGACTCGTGTAGTAGCAGTATTTTCATGTGTAACAGCATTGCTTTGTCTAGTTGCATTGCTTGCACTTTAAAATTTGGTGAAAGATAAATAAGAGGAAAACTTCTTACGATTGTATTTAGAAGGAATTGCTTATAGAGAAAAGAAAGGATAGATGACAGGGGATATGGAATGGAGCGAAAAAAAGGTTCTTGTTGTAGGAACTGGTGTTAGTGGAATTGCGGCAACAGATTTATTAGTTGAAGTTGGTGCCAATGTGGTATTGTTTGATGGAAATAAGGAATTAGTACCAGAAGAGATTCGGGGAAAGTTGAAAAATACAAAGGGAGTAGAAATTGTCCTTGGGGAATTACCAAAAGAATGTATCGATTCGTTGGATTGTGTTGTTATTAGTCCTGGAGTTCCTATTGATAATCCACTTGTAGTTTCTTTGCAGGAAGCTGGTAAAAAGATTTTAGGTGAAGTGGAATTAGCTTATTTGTTGTCAAAAGGAAAAGTAGCAGCGATTACAGGAACCAATGGAAAGACAACGACCACAGCTTTAGTAGGGGAAATCCTAAAAGCACATTTTGCATCTAGTTTTGTTGTGGGAAACATTGGAATCCCATATACACGTATGGCAACACAAATAAAAGAGGATTCTGTTGTGGCAGCAGAAATCAGTAGTTTTCAGTTAGAGACAATAGATACTTTTCAACCTGAAGTAAGTGCTATATTAAATATTACACCAGATCATTTGAATCGACATTATACAATGGAAAACTATGCAAACACAAAATTGAGAATTGCATCTAACCAGACAGCAGATCAGGTTTGTGTTTTAAATTATGAAGATGCCATTTTAAGAGAAAAAGCGAAGGATATTCCAGCTCGAATTTTCTATTTTAGCAGTTTACAGAAATTAGAAGAAGGAATTTATCTGGATGAGCAGAAAAATATTATATTTGCATATAATGGAAACAAGGAATTGGTATGTAATGTAGAGGAACTTAATCTGCTTGGAAAACATAACTATGAAAATGTAATGGCTGGTGTTGCCATTGGTTATTTTATGCATGTACCGATGGAATGCATTCGTGAGGTCATAAAGAAATTTAAGGCGGTTGAACATAGAATTGAGTATGTAACAGAAAAGAATGGCGTAAAGTATTATAATGACTCAAAGGGAACCAATCCTGATGCGGCTATTCAGGGTATTCGTGCTATGGTAAGAAAAACGATACTAATTGGTGGAGGCTATGATAAAGGGTCCGAGTATGATGAATGGATAGAGGCTTTTGATGGAAAAGTAAAGCTTTTAGTTTTATTGGGACAGACCAGCGACAAAATTGAACAATGCGCCAGAAAGCATGGATTTGACCAGATTGTAAAGGTGGGATCCTTAGAGGAAGCGGTAGATGTTTGTGCGAAAAATGCAGAGCCGGGCGAAGCAGTATTATTATCTCCGGCATGTGCAAGTTGGGGAATGTTTAAGAACTATGAGCAGCGTGGTGACTTATTTAAAGAATATGTTCGTAACTTATAAGTAACTGCGAAAACATAGTGGAAATGATGCTAGGAAAGCGAGGGAGTACATGGCTGGGAAAAGAAATAGAAAAAGAAGTGAAAAAAAAACCGGCATTTTTTATGATTACAGTATGCTTTTTTTAGTTATTTTTTTGATATTCTTTGGGTTAATTATGCTATACAGTACCAGCTACTATTCTGCATCTATACATCAAAATGATGGGATGTATTATTTGAAAAGGCAGGGTAGTTTCGCAATATTAGGAATTGCGGTTATGTTGTTGGTTTCTAAAATAGATTATAGATTTCTTTTAAAAAAGATACCAAAGACAAATCTATATTGGCCGGGTATGCTCCTGTTCGTTTCAATTTTATTACAAATATACGTTTTAATAGCAGGTGAAGATATAAATGGTGCGAAGAGGTGGATTTCCATTGCAGGAGTGATTACTTTTCAGCCTTCCGATTTTGCTAAAATTGCCATTATTATCTATACTGCATACAATATTTACTTAAATCCAAGACTATTAGATAAAGTAGGTGGATTTATAAGGATTGCGATACCAGTAGGAGTCGATATTATTTTGATTGCCGCAGAAAACCTTAGTACGGCAATTGTAATCACCCTTGTATTTGGTGGAATGTGTTTTATCGCCAGCAGAAATAAAAGATATTTTGTGTTTGCCATTATATTGGCAGTCATAGCGGGAGTGTTATTTATCCGTTTCGGAGAAGGATTCCGTATGAGTCGTGTAATTGCATGGAAAAATGTAGAAACAGATTCAAAAGCATATCAGATATTACAAGGGTTATATGCGATTGCTTCTGGAGGTATGTTTGGTAAAGGTTTGGGAAACAGTATGCAAAAGCTAGGGTATGTTCCAGAGGCACAAAATGATATGATTTTTACTATCATTTGTGAGGAATTAGGAGTTTTTGGTGCTTGTTGTGTTATGTTATTGTTTATTTTATTACTTTGCCGTATTTTCCAAGTCGCAGTAAATTCACCAGACTTATTCGGAGGAATGCTTTGTGTGGGTGTTTTGATACACGTAGCGGCACAGGTATTGCTGAACATAGCGGTTGTAACAAATACAATACCATCGACAGGAGTGGCGCTGCCGTTTATAAGTTACGGTGGTACCTCTTTGGCAGTATTGCTTATGGAAATGGGATTCGTATTAAGCGTATCAAATCGAGTTACGATATAAGAACGAGGCAAGTATACATATGTGTTATATCACAGATTGCAGGATTTATCATATATGTATGGCTTGCCTTGAAATTTAGTCAAAGAAAATGGCGAGAAGGCTTCTAATGGCACAGAAACAGGAAATGGTGTTGGAGGATAGAAAATGGCGGGAAAAAAGAAAAAAATTTTTCTAATAACAATTTTAATGCTTGTTTTTTTAATCATTATTGGAGTGGGATTTTTAGGAAGAATTAAGAATGTAAAAGTTGTGGGATGTGAGTATTATACCCAGGAAGAAATTGAAAAGCAGATTATGGATAGTGAGATTACAAAAAATACCTTTGGATTATACTATACCTATGCCACAGGAAAGGGAAAAGAGCTTCCATTTGTGGATAGTATTTCCGTAGAAGTAAAAGGAATAAACAAGGTCATTATCTATGTAAAAGAAAAAAGTGCAGTGGGTTGCATTAAATACATGGGAGAATATATTTATTTTGACCAGGATGGGGTTGTAGTAGAGAGTACAACCAAGAAGCAAAAAGCAATTCCATTGATTGAGGGAATTAATTTTAAAAAAATGAATTTGAATGAACAGTTGGAAGTGGAAAAGGAAGAAAAGGATATTTTTGAGCGTATCACAGGAATTTCACAGTTAATTTCAAAGTACGACATAGAGTCCGATAAAATTGTATTTGATAACAAAAAAAAGGTCATGTTGTATACAGGTAAAATTAGAGTTAATTTAGGAAAAAGAAATGATTATGAGGAACAAATTGCAGAACTTTCCAAATTATTACCAAAGGCAAAGAAAAAGAAATTAAAAGGTGTGTTAGACATGGAATATTTTGAAGAGGGACAGGATCAGATTATATTTAAGGTAGATGAATAATAAATGAAACTTATCTGGAATGATTCACATTTGAAAAAGCTTCTAAAAGGTGTGTTTTATTGTTCCTTACGCCATGTAAAATAATAAATTCAGTAAAAATTTTTATTATATGTTACAAAAAAATGAAGAAAGTTTATAAAACATGCAAAAAAAACTTGATTATTTCTCGAAAAAAAAGTATCATATATGGTAGGACTAAGATAGTCATAATATGAGTAAGTATATAAAGGAGGAGACAACCTTGCTTGAAATAAGAACGAATGAGGCTGATGCGGCAGCAAAAATTGTAGTTGTTGGTGTTGGTGGAGCAGGAAATAACGCTGTAAATAGAATGATCGAAGAGAATATTATTGGTGTTGATTTTGTTTGTGTAAATACAGATAGACAGCATTTACAAACATGTAAGGCACCAACATGCGTACAGATTGGTGAAAAATTAACAAAAGGACTTGGAGCAGGAGCACAGCCTGAAGTTGGGGAAAAGGCTGCAGAAGAGAGTCGCGAAGAATTGACCGACATTATTCGTGGGGCAGACATGGTTTTTGTTACCTGCGGAATGGGCGGAGGAACTGGAACAGGTGCAGCTCCAGTTGTTGCGCAAATTTCAAAAGAGTTAGGTATTTTAACTGTAGGAATTGTTACAAAACCTTTCCGTTTTGAAGCAAAGACTCGTATGAACAATGCCATTGGTGGTATTGAGAAATTGAAAGCAAGCGTGGATACTCTTATTGTGATACCGAATGACAAATTATTAGAAATCGTAGATAGAAGAACAACAATGCCAGATGCATTACGCAAAGCTGATGAAGTATTACAGCAAGGTGTGCAGGGAATTACAGATTTGATTAATGTACCTGGATTGATTAACTTGGACTTTGCAGATATTAGTACCGTTATGTCAAATAAGGGAATTGCACATATTGGTATTGGTATTGGTAAAGGTGATGAAAAGTGCGTGGATGCTGTTAAGCAGGCCATTACAAGTCCATTGTTAGAGACAACAATTGAGGGAGCATCGGATGTAATTATCAATATTTCAGGTGACATCAGTTTGATTGAAGCAAATGACGCAGCTACATATGTGGAAGAGTTAGCTGGTGAAGAAGCAAATATCATCTTTGGTGCTATGTATGATGATACTGCACCTGATTCTGCTGTTATTACTGTCATTGCTACAGGCTTAGAGGAGAATGAGGCACCACAGGCTCGTTCTGCAAGCAGATTGATGAATAATGCAATGAAGACAAACTTCAATACACAATCATCTGTAAAGCCAGTACAGACAGCAAGACCTGTTAGTCCTGTAAAACCAGTGCAGACAGCAAGACCACAGGCAATTAGCAGACCACAGTCTAATATTTCAAGATCTGCGTATGAAACACAACGTATCAACGATACACCAAGTATGTCCTCTAATATGGATAATGGTGGTGGAATTAAGATACCTGATTTCTTGCAGAGAAAAAGTCCAAAGAAATAAAAATAGCTAAAAATAATAAATAAGAGGCTACATTATAGAAATATAATGTAGTCTCTTTTTTTATAGGAAAAGAGAGGTGCTTTTAAGTAAAAAAAATAACGAATCAGGTCGTAAAGTTTCACCTAAGAACTTCTATATTATGACAAAATTTGCAAAATTTACAAGTTACAATTAGGTCAGTTGAGATAAATGGAGGTGACGATGAACCAAATTATATATTTGGATGTATTTTTTCTGACAAATTTTATAATTAGTGAAACCTTGCTTATATGGTTACGGTTGGTGACTGGTAAGACGAGCAGATATCTTCGCCTATTTTTAGGTGGGGTGTTTGGTAGTCTTGGCACAGTTGTAACGCAACTATATATTTGCACAATACTAAAAAAATATACTTATAGCGATTTTTTATTGCAACTGATTTCCCTGTTTGGAATCGTTTTTCTTATGTTGTGGATTGTATATGGAAAAATGAAAAGTGGGGAATATAAAAGTTGCCTTTTAAAATTTTTTTTAGGAACAATTCTTTATGCGGGTATTTTGATGACAGGAATTCCTAGTGTGACAATGACAAAAAGTGTTGGACAGAAAAATGTAATGCTTTCGTTTCCTGCATTATGTATAAAATCAATTTTATTATTGCTGTTGGCTCCTATTTGTAGATACTTTTTTGAAAAAACAATACAGAACGGAAAGCAATATATACCAATTGAACTGGAAAAGAATGGTGTCGTTCAAAAAGGAATTGGACTGTTAGATACTGGAAATTGTTTATATCATCCATGGACAAAACAACCGGTAGTGGTAACAGAGCATCGTTTTTTACGTCCTTTTTTTGATGAAGAAGAATATGAAAAACAGGAAGAATTGTTGCGATATGGAGTAGATTGTGCAGTATGCAAGGAGCGAATTATATGGATTCCCTTTTGTAGTGTTGGAAAGCAGGAAGGGCTTATGCCGGGGATGCACTTTGAGCATTTACGGTTACAACGGGGAAAATCCTGTGTGGATTATTCCAATGCATTAGTGGCATTTTGTAAGGAAAAAATATCGGTCCGGGAAGAGTATCAGATGATATTACATAGTAGTTATATTGAGTAAATTTTGTAAATGGAGGAATAAAATGCTATTAAAAGTGTCAATGCAACATAAATTTCAGTTTCGTATGCTTCCGGATTTTCGGAATGTATTATTTCCGCAGAGAGGCGATTTACATTATATAGGAGGGGCAGAGGTATTACCATCTCCTTTGGAACCGGAAGAAGAAAGAGCATGTGTTTTAGCACTTATGGAAAATAATGAGGAAAGTCAGAAAGCAAGAGCAACGCTGGTAGAACATAATTTGCGACTTGTAGTGTATATTTCAAAGAAATTTGATAATACAGGCGTAGATGTGGAGGATTTAATTTCTATCGGAACGATTGGGCTGATTAAAGCCATAAATACCTTTAATATTGAGAAGAATATTAAGCTTGCCACCTATGCTTCCCGTTGCATTGAAAACGAAATTTTAATGTATTTGCGTAGAAACAATAAAACGAAGTTGGAGGTTTCTATTGATGAACCTTTAAATGTAGATTGGGATGGAAATGAATTACTTTTATCAGATATATTGGGTACAGATGAAAATTTAATTTCACAGAATATTGAGAGTGAAGTGGACAAGAGTCTGTTGGCGAAAGCACTGGAAAAATTGACAGACAGAGAGCGTTCCATTATAGAAATGCGCTTTGGACTAAACAGTAGTGAAGGATATGAAAAAACACAAAAAGAAGTGGCAGATATGCTTGGCATTTCACAGTCCTATATCTCGCGTCTGGAAAAAAAGATTATGAAACGATTACGACGGGAAATGTTGCGAATGGAAGCATAAAAATAGAAAAAATGGCAATCCTATTTCAAAAGGAAAATGGAGGAAGATTGCCATGGCGTCATATAAAGTGGAAATATGTGGAGTAAATACATCAAAATTACCTTTATTAAAAAATCAGGAGAAGGAAGAACTATTTGAAAGGATATTAAAGGGAGATAAAGTTGCAAGAGAAACGTATATTAAGGGAAATCTTAGATTGGTATTAAGTATTATACAACGTTTTTCAAATAACAATGAAAATGTAGATGATTTATTTCAGATTGGTTGTATTGGGCTTATGAAGGCCGTAGACAACTTTGATGTAACGCAGGGAGTGAAATTTAGCACATATGCGGTACCTATGATTATAGGAGAGATTAGACGGTATCTGAGGGATAATAATAGTATCCGTGTGAGTCGTTCCCTGCGAGACATTGCATATAAAGCGATATATACAAAAGAGGCTATGATGAAGCAGTCAGACAAAGAACCAACCATCCAGGACATTGCAAATGAGTTAGGAGTAAAAAGTGAGGATATTGTATATGCCATGGATGCGGTGCAAAGTCCAGTTTCTCTTTATGAACCTGTATATACAGAGGGCGGGGACACGCTGTATATTATGGATCAGATTAGTGATAAGAAGAATAAAGAGGAAAAATGGGTGCAGGATATATCCGTAAAAGAGGCTTTGAAACAATTAAATCAAAGAGAATATGATATTATAGCAATGCGCTTCTTTCAGGGGAAAACGCAAATGGAGGTGGCAAGAGAGGTGCATATCTCTCAGGCGCAGGTGTCTCGTTTGGAAAAAAATGCGTTAAAAAACATGAGAAAGTATCTTAGTTAAAATGCTTAATATCTGATGGCTAAGTTTTGTATACACAAAATGCGTGAGAAGATATCGTTCTATTGGATGGACAAATACATTTTTGTAATTAAATTGTCTTTAAAACTTGCTTTACGTCGAAATAAATGATATACTAAATTGGACAAAAGTAATTTCTTCCCAATTAAGATAGGCCATGTATTATACGAGTATAGGAAGGAATAGAGAGGTTGATGTAGAATGGGGAGATTTAATCGTGATGCAAGTACAAATTTAGTATACATTGCTTCTGATTGTATCTTTGGTATGATTTCTTATTTTATAGCAGGATTATTTTCTGGTATAGGTTCCATTTTTTTGCAGCGAGATTATTTTTTGATTTGTCTGGCATTTCTGTTGATATTCGTTTTGGCAAATAAAGAATCAAGATTGTATAATGTTACCACCTTTTTTTATGTAGATCGAATTATAAAACGAGTTTCCAAGTCATTCCTGATTTCAGCCAGTGTTACTTCGACCTTGTTATTTTATGTGGGAAGAGCCACTGTAGATCAACATTTTTATATCATGTATTTATCGATATCCTACATTTTTTTATTGGGAAATGCGTTTTTTGTTCGATATTATCTGATGAAACATTTCGCTCATGCTCCTAGGACTATAATTATAGGAAAGCCAGAAAAGTTTCAAAGATTTGAACGCTTTGTAAGGCAGAGTAATCTGGAGATGGAATTAGTTGGTTACGTCAGTGTGAGTGATGAGGATTACAACAAAGAAGAATATATTGGAAAACTTAGTGAACTGGAGCATTTAATACATGCTTATGGTATTGACCAGATGTATATTATGCAGAGGAAAAGCAACCAAATTGATATACAACCATACTTAAACATGTGTATGGAGATGGGCGTGACGGTTCGGATTATTATGAATGTGTTTCATGCAGGTGCAGCACAGACTTATGTCAGCAGTGTAGGAACATATCCAATATTGACATATCATACCGTATCCTTGAATGCGACAGAACGTTTTTTCAAACGTCTGATTGATATTTTTGGAAGTTTATTTGGAATTATCTTGTCTTCTCCGATTATGTTAATTGCAGCCATTGCAATAAAGCTGGATTCTCCTGGAGATGTTATTTTTAAGCAGGAGCGTGTAGGACTAAATGGAAGACATTTTTATATGTTCAAATTCCGTAGTATGTGTGTTGACGCAGAAGAAAAGAAAAAGGAATTGATGGAACAAAATGAAATGGAAAGTCAGTTTATGTTTAAGATGCAGAATGATCCTCGTATTACTAGGATCGGAGGAATTTTGCGAAAGACAAGTATTGATGAATTACCACAGTTTTTCAATGTGTTACGAGGCGAGATGAGTTTGGTAGGGACCAGACCACCTACAGTAGATGAAGTGGAGCTTTACGAAAGAGGACATTGGAGACGAATGAGTATAAAACCTGGAATTACTGGAATGTGGCAGGTGAGCGGACGTAGTTCTGTTACCGATTTTGATGAAATCGTTGAGATGGATACACAGTATATTGATCGTTGGAATGTATTACTGGATATACAGATTTTATTAAAGACTGTATGGCAGGTATTTCGTAGAAAAGGTGCATTTTAGTTGACATCAAAAGGGCATTACACAAATGTGTGATGTCCTTTTTTGGTTATAGGTTTCAAGGGTTCGTATTCCTTCCTTTGCATGAAAATGCTTATTTTACAAAACAGTATAGAATATTACTATTGTAAGACAAAGAGATAAGAAAATTTTAAATATCGTTACAAATCTGTTAAAATGTGAATATTTGTATTGAAATAATCATGAAAGATGATACACTAGGATACGAAAAAAAATACGGTATGTAATTGAAGGGTGGATATGACATATGAAACAATATGAAGAACCGATTCTTATCGAAAAAGAAAAGAAACGAGAAGGAAGAAGTTTGCATAAGAAAGGCACAAAACAAATTTGTCCTAAAGAAAAAAATCAATATGCAGCAGATTGGACTTGTGCAAATTGTCAGCATTGTATTCATCAAGAGGGATGGAGCTGGTTGAATGATCGTTGTAGCATTGCTTAGTAAGTAAATGATACCATTGGGGCAGGAATGATAGTAAAAAAATAGCATAGATTGTTTCGTGTATGAATATGTTCACAATCTATGCCTTATCATTACATTCCGCCTAGTGGAATTTCTTTAATTTTCTTATCTTCAATTTTAATTTCCTTATCACAGTAATTTAATACGGAGCGACGATGTGTAATTAAAATACAGGTTGGTTTTGGTGTTAGAGAACGAATACCTTCTAGCACTCGTAATTCTGTTTTTTCATCTAAAGAGGCAGTGGCTTCATCCAAAACCAGAAAAGGAGCATTGCGAACCAACGCTCTTGCAAGAGAGATGCGTTGTGCCTGTCCTTCGGACACGCCATGTCCCTTTTCGCCAATCACAGTATTCATGCCATCTGGCAAATTCTGCACAAAATCATAAGCACTGGATGCCTTTAATGCGGCAATAATTTCCTCCTCTGTTGCATTACGATTTCCCATTCGTACATTATCTGCAATCGTACCACTAAATAAGGTATTTCCCTGTGGGACATAAGAAATGAAATGACGGGAAGTTGCAGTAGATTTTTCGGTTTGTCCCATGCTGTTAAAAAAGGAAATCGAACCAGAATCACTGTTTAAAAAGGACATAATCAGTCGAATGAGTGTTGTTTTTCCAATCCCTGATTCGCCAACGATGGCAACAAATTCACCGGGATTGATGTGTAAGGATGTATCCTCAAAAATGGAATCCTCATTATATCCAAAAGTGATGTGTTCTAAGTCGGCGCCGATCGAGGTTTGTTCTATTGTTTGATTTGGACGTTCCTCTGCTGGCAAATCCTGAATTTCAATAATACGTCCCGCACTGGCAAGAATTGATACAATCTTTGGGATGGTTTGGGCTAAGGAAATCAGTGGTGCCTGCACTTGTCCTACCAGAGAGAGAAAGAGAGACATCGTACCATAAGTAATGCTTCCCTTTGAAATTCCTAATGCACCCCAGGTAAAGGCCAAAATATAGGCAAATTGAAATCCTACATTGATGGTGCTTGAAGTGGCAAGACTCATGCGGTTCTTTTTCAAAATCCAGTATAAGCGTTCGTTTCGTAACTCATACAAGTGTTCAGAGGAGTATTCTTCATCGCAAAAAGACTTTATAATCATAATGTTGCTAAGACTTTCGTGGATGAAAGAACGGTATTTTGATTCCGATTCCTGTACTTTTACCTGTAATTTTTTCAGACGTTTTCCTAAAATAACGCTGGCAAGAAATGCGACAGGTGCAATCAAAAGAGAAGAGAGTGCCAGAAAACGGTCAAATACAAATAAAGTGATAAAACTAGAGGTCAGTTGTACAATCAAAATAAGAATGGATGGGATTGTACCTGAAATACCATTGGCAACGGCATCGGTATCACTGGTAAGTCGAGTCATAAGATCCCCTGTATGGTATTTACTGACGGAAAGCCAGTTTGTATGTAAAATCTTTTCATATACATTTCTTCGAATTCCAAAGGAAAATTTTTCACTGATAACAACGGATACCAGTGAAGTAAGAATTGTAATTGTTTGTGAAACGATTAACACAGTGACAAAGGCTGCAATACTGTAAGCAATTCCTTTTCCTGCAGTAGCACGATCAATAATGTTTTTACTGATTAAGGACATCCCCAGACTTAACAGACTTGCTGCAATTTGAAAGAGTAGCATGACAGAAAGTGAGGGGATATAAGGCTTCGTATAGGAAAAAAGCCATTTTGCATAATTTTTTTGATTTTCTCTATCATGATAGAAGTTTTTATATTTATCGAACAAAAAATAACCTCCTAGAAAGTAAGTTTTAACTAATTAATGAGTATCATGTAACAGGTTCAGTCAAAATGGAAGCTTGGGCTGTTACAGTAATCGGAACTTGTTGCTGTTATGAAACCGATGGAAGGGAAAAAGAAAAGGTACTGCCTTTACCAGGTGTGCTTTCACACCATATTTTTCCAGAGAAGGTTTCTACAATTGCCCGACAGATAGAGAGCCCTAGACCTGTAGAAGAGACACCGGGAGTGCGAGCCTGTTCTACAATGTAGCAGCGATCGAAGATTTTATCGATATGTTCAGGTGCAATTCCAATGCCTGTATCTGTTACGGATATAATAATTTGTGTATCTTCCTGTCTGGCTTTTAAGCAAATGCTATCATGTTCCTTGGAATATTTCAATGCATTGCTAAAAAGATTATCCAGTACCCTCGTTAATTGATGGGGATCGACTGCTATACAGGAAGAAAGATACTCTGGCACATCTAATAACAGATGACGAGAGGAATACATTTCATCCGCCTGTCTGGAAAAGAAAAAGTCTTCCAAAAAGAAACCCACAGGAAGTTGTTCTATATTCAAAGTTAGATAATGATTGTCCAGTGAAACAAGTAAAAAAATATCATTAATCAATTGTTCCAAAACAGAAACGCGATTATTGATTATGTTAAGCAGTGGGGATACTTTCTCCACTGGGTAAGAATCCATTGTATTTAGCATTTCTACCGCATTTTTTATTGCTGTAATAGGGGAACGTAAGTCATGGGAGATATTGGAAAACATTTGGGTTCGTGCATTTTCCTCATCCAATAGACGTTTATGTGTCTTGGCAAGTTCCAGATTCGCAATGATTAATTCAGCAGATAGTTCTTCTACAGATAAATCTGGAGTTTCAAATTTCTTTTTATTCATAAATAGTATCCTTTCTATCCTAGCTGTTCGTTATTACAAAGAATATCGTTCGGCAGGAATTTGGTTGTATGCGGATAGTTATAAAAATAGTATGTAGGATTGCATGTTGCCTGACTTATTTGGATTTAAAACAGTAGCCTTTCGACCACACACTTTCAATCAACGTAGAGCAACCTGTATAAGTTTCTAATTTTTTTCTAAGACGACTTACATTAACCATGATGGAACGTCTGTCACTGTCAAGGTAAGAACCCCATACTGCCGTTCCAATTTCTTCAAAGGTACAAGTTTTACCAACATTCTGCGCTAAAAATGAAAGTAGGTCAAACTCTTTATTCGACAGTGGGATATCGGTTTCCTGCCAAGTAACCTTATGAGCCAGCAAATGGATACAAAGGGGCGGAAACTCCAAAACAGAAGAATTGTCCTCCTTTGCTTTCATTTGTTGGCTTCGTCTGATATTTACCTCAATACGTGCCGCCAGTTCTCTTAAACTGTAAGGTTTTATCATATAATCATCTGCACCAGATAATAATCCAGTGATTCGATCTTCTTCTGTAACTTTACCAGATAAAAAGATAATAGGAACATCAGAAGAACTGCGAATGGTTTTGCAAAAAGTAAAGCCATCTGTTTCGGGTAACATAACATCCAAAATGATACAGGAGAACGTGTTACTTTTGATATATCGCATTGCTTCTTTGGCAGAAGCGGCAATAGCAACTAAGTATCCTGCATCTTCAAAATAGGATTTGTTCATTTCTAACACTTCAGTATCATCATCAACCAATAAAATCTTATGCTTCATATAATCAGCCCCTTAAAAATAAAATATGGTACTTCTTATTTTATTATATATTATTTTTGTTTTCATTGACAATTGTTTTTGCAAAAATTATAATAAAAAGGATTATAGTTATTTTTAGTTTTAACGAAAATACGTGTCCGTTTGCTTCAAGCGGCAGGAAAAATGTAAAACTTATGGGGGAATGAAAAATGTCTGCTGTGTATGGAATGTGTCATTGGGAAAATTTGGAATATGAATCACAAATAAAAAAGATGGAATTCGCATTATATCCATATAAAATTGATCGTTATAATACGGAGGAGATGGGGATTGCCGAATTTGGTTGTGGCATTCAGCATTTTACGCAAGAGGCAGAACGTGAAATATTGCCATTTAAAGATGAGAGACAGGGAATACTTATGACTGCAGATGTTGTTTTGGACAATCGTGCAGAATTGATGCGTCAATTAGGGGTCAGTAACCCTGGTGTAGCAGACGGAGAACTGGTATATTTGGCATACTCAAAGTGGGGAGAAGAATTTGTAAAACTACTTCGTGGCGTGTTTGCAATTGCCATTTATGATATGCAGAAAAATATTTTGTTTCTGTATACGGACCATACAGGAAGTAGAGCCGTAAATTATTACAATGGAAAAGAAGGTTTTGCCTTTGCTACGACATTTTCTTGTATTTTAAAAGCATTTCCTCAGATCAGATATAATGAAAAATGGATTACTGCCTGTGAAGCAACAATTTCACCAGACATGGAAATCTTTAGGGAGATTACACCCTATGAAGGTATCTTTCAACTGGAGGCAGGAACTTATCTGAGAGTTTCTGAGCATGAATGGGAGAAAAAAGTGTATTGGGAACCCTTGAAGAAAAAGGAAAAACTACCATTTGAGGATACCCACTGCCGAGAGATTTTCCGTTCGACATATGAACAGTGCGTAAAAGATGTGTTGCGTTCCAGAAAAAATACAGGAATAATGGTCAGCAGTGGCTTAGACTCTACAGGGGTAGCCTGTATTGCTGCAAATCAACTGAATAAAGAAGGGAAAAAACTGTATGGATATACTTCCGTTCCAGATGGGGAGTTTCAAAGCAAAGATAAGTATTCAATTGCCAATGAAGCTTGGGGAGCAGAAGAAATTAAAAAGCAACATGCCAATTTTCAGGTGAATTTAGTTCCCTGTGCTGGAATGGACGGTTTGACAAAGTTAGAAGAATTGACACCGTTATTAGAGATTCCTACGAAATCAGCCCCAAATGTTATGTGGATTGATGAGATTTACAAACAGTGTCGGGAGCAGGAATGTTATATTTTGTTAAAAGGGCAAAATGGGAATGCGACAGTTTCTTATGGAAAAATATTAACGAATTTGTTTTACCAGATGAAGCATTTTCATTTTCTTAAGGCTGGAAAAGAGAGAAAGGCATTTGCAAAGATGATGGGAGTATCGGAAAAAAGGATTATAAAAGCGTTTTTTAAAGAATGGATACAAAATCATCAAACAGAAGACTATGTGGATAGAACCATATTACATAATGATTTAGTTGAAAAATATGAAATAAATAATGCAATCAATGCTATGGTTCATAACTCAGGAGGCGGGATCTTAGATAATGAAGTGCAGATGCGCAATTTTATGTTTGATTATATTAACTTTGCACAACTAGGGCTTTACGATACTCGTTTTTCTCTAATACATGGAGTGTTAGTGAGAGATCCAACAAAGGATAAAAGAATGATAGAGCTTTGTCTTAGTCTTCCAATCGAGTGTTTTGTTCATAATGGAGTGGAACGCAGGCTTTCAAGAGAATATATGCAGGGAATTATTCCAGATAAAATTACAGGGATGATTCATCATAGAGGAGAACAAAGCGCAGATTTTATGGAACGAATGAAGCGAAATAAAGAAAAAAATAATGAACAAATTGAGAGACTATGTAAAAATAAGCAATTATTCTCCTATATAGATCAACAAAAACTGGAAGTTTTATTGCATAAGTATGAGCAGAAGGAAAAACAGAGGGATGAATTTTCGCTGTATGCATTATTGCTCAATGTATGTTCATTATCCATTTTCTTGGAAAAAAGATAGGGAGATAATATATGGGGGAATGTGTATGAAATATTATAAAATTTTTGGCTATGTAGTGAAAAGTGCGTTTGAGATACAGGAAGCAGTAGAAGTTAAGGAACAGGACTGGGATGTACTTGTCGAGTTGGGGCTTCCTCCTACAGAAGTAAAAGATGCACTCCAAAAAGGGGAGAATTGCAGAGTAGACCGTAAAATAGCTTGGTTTTACATGCGAGAGATAGGTATGTATTATATTGAACAGGGAAGGCATATTATAATATGGAAAGAAAGTGAACAGATGACAACACTGGTTCGAAACTATCATTTATTAGGTTCTGCATTTTCTTTACTTATGTTTCAAAGAGAAGTGATCCCTATGCATAGTGGAACCGTGGAGATTGCTGGAAAGGCGGTTGTGTTGCTCGGTGGTTCGGGAGCAGGAAAGTCAACCACAAGTATGCTCTTAAGGCAGCAGGGAGGAAAGTTTGTTTCCGATGATATTACACCATTGAAATTGAAAGAGGGAAAGGTGATGGTATCTCCTGCGTTTCCTGTACAAAGATTATGTAGAGATGCTGCACTTCGTCAGGGGATTGATTTGGAAGAACTGACCTATATCAATCCAGAGAAGGATAAATATGCCATGTTTTTGAAGGAAGGCTATTGTGTGAATGATATGCCATTGGGGATGATTGTAGAATTAACTTTGACCTATGGAAAAGAGCTGCAATTTAGAGAAATAACAGGCATTGAGAAATTGAAACTGGTCTATCGAAACGTGTTTCAGGGCTTTATGCTTGATGTAATGGGAATTACAGAAAAAATGCACAGGACCGTTTATGAGGTGGCACAGCAGATTCCTGTTTATCAGGTAATTCGCCCGGTAGAGGGATATTATTCTGATCAGGTTGTGGACTGGATAACAACAATGTTACAAAATTGTTAGAAAGGTTTACAAAGGAATGAAAGAGTGCTACCCTATAGAAGAAGAAAAGATGAATAGGAGGAATTGAAATGAAGAAGTGGAATAATCCTGAAGTGGTTTCATTGGATATGAGCTGTACAGCACAGGGAAAACATATTTGTGAAAAGTTTGATGAGATTAGAGTGGATCAGAATGGTAATTACTGGGCAGGTTTCTGCAGTGGTGAAGACTCTAAGCCTACTCCATCTGGAGAAGTTATTGTTAAATAATTGCAAATAACATAGGACTGATACAAAAGGCCGCAGCATATAATGTTGTGGTCTTTCTTTGTACGATGAATGTGGAGAAAAGATGTGATTGGGCTATTAAAAATATTATTTTGAGTGAAAAAGTTTTAATGGTTTAATTGTTTTTTGGAGAATCTTTACATTTTTCTTGCAATTATCCCAAAAAAAAGTATAATAAAGAATAGGAGAGAAACGTAAAAGAAACAGAATGATATTCGGGATAAAAAGAGTGAGTTGAAATGATTTTGAAAGGAAGATGATGGAATGATTAAGAGAGAGGGAAGGGTCAAGATTAAAAATATGCCAAACGTAACAGAGTTGGCAGGGGAAAAGGTTATGGTAGACTTTACGCATGGAAAGTATTTCATGCTCAAAGGTGTTGGAAATGATATATGGGAAATGCTTGAGGATGAGATAGAGGTAGATTCCATAATCGAAAGATTATTGCAAGAATATGAAGTAGAGGAAGAACAATGTGTAAGTTCTACAATTAAATTTTTAGAACAATTAGAAGAACTGGAATTTATAGAGGGAATTGTATGAATCTAGTCAAATACATAAAATACAATAAAAATCGTAAGATTACGTTGGAAGCTTGGATTTTTTGTATGTGGTATCGATTTGTGATATTTCATATTCCAATGAAATTTTTGGAAAAACACTTAGGGGTTCGAGATGGGGAAAGTCCTATGGAAGTGCAAAGATGTGATTATTATTGGGCAACGAGAGTTTCCTATGAGGTGAACCGAATTGCAGATAAAACACCATGGGACAGTAAGTGCTTTGTAAGAGCATTGGCAGCTAGAAGAATACTAAAACGTAGAAATGTAAAGACTACATTATACTTAGGTGTAGGAATGGAAGATGGAAAGCAGATGATTGCACATGCGTGGCTTCGATGTGGTTCTTTTTATGTAACCGGTGGAACTGGTGAAGAGTTTGCCATGGTCGCAAAGTTTAGAAATTGATTTTGCACCATGGCATTTTTGGTATTATGATAAAATGACAAATAAACAGATTAAGTTGCAGGGAGAAAAATGGGTTCCTTGATAAGCGGACGGTTCTGTTATTGAGAATATATTCATGAGTGAAAGGACAGAGGATTTATGAATTTATATATACGGAGGAAAAAAGAAAGAAAAGTAAGTATGCTTGTGATTTTGTTGTTTTTTATAAGTATATTTAGTGGATGCATTTGGGGAAAGTTCCCTAAAACTGTATATGCAGCAGGTAATCGTATTGTTATTGATTCTTACAATATTGAAAAAGGAGATTTTACTCTGGGTTCTACAGCGACCATTGCTTTTAAATTAAAAAATATAGGTGGTTCTGTTAATATGAAAAATATTTATATTCAAATGAGTTCTAATAGTGGAATTACACCTGTATATGGAGAAAGCAATCAAAAATATGTAGATATGCTGGATGCAGGCAGAACTGTGGAAGTGGTGTTTAAGGTAGATGTGCCTACTACTATTGAGACAGAAAAGGCAGAAGTAATGTTAAAAATAGAATATGAAAATGCAAAAGGTGAGGACAAATCTAATCAGGCTACGGTATATATACCAATCAAAAATACAGGTGAATTGGAAATAAACAATGTATCCGTTGCGGACAGTGCAAAAGTAGGAGCAAAAACATTAATCAGTGTAAGTTATGCAAATGGCAGCGATATAACCTTGAGAGATGCGGTAATAAAGATAGAAGGAAACATAGAGGATGAGGGAACTTCTGTGGAACTTGGAAATATAGAAACAGGTATTTCTAAATATAAAGATATGTACGTTACTTTTACAAAAACAGGGGAACAACCGGTAGAGTTAACCATATCTTATAAAGATGCTGAAGGAAAGACCATTACCAAAGAAGTATGCAATGAGACGGTAAACGTAATGGCAGCAGATCAGGTAATAGAAGATACGGATGATAATACACAGGTACAAACAAACGACAAATTGAAAAAAAATATTTTAAAAATCCTTGTTTTATTCGCTATTGTTGGAGTGTGTGTTGGTATTTTTAGAGATTGGAAGAAAAGAGAATAATTGGTATACGATAGTTTAAAATACACCCAGAGAAGGAATACCAAGGTGGATAAAGGAGGAATGCCATTTATGGAAATGAAGATAAATATAAAGCGTTGTTTTTATGAATTGTGGAAAAAAAAGAAGCTGATTGCATTAATTGTTCTTTTAAGCTTTTTAGTAGGCATATACATGATGTTAGACGTGGAGGAAGTAGGAAATTATTCAGCGACCGCATCCATTTATAGTATGCTTAATTATGGAACGGATGAGGGAACTTCTAGTAGTCAGAAGACTGGGCTTGATGAGTTTTCGGAAGTAGTAGGAAGTTCTAATGTTGCCAAAAGAGCTGTGGCGATGTTAGATATTGAGTGGATTACAGAGGCGAATATACAGTCGATGTACAATATATCCACCAGTGGAAACTTTTTATATGTATCTACTTATTCCAATGATAAGAATATTGCAGTAAGTGTGGCAAATGCAGTGGCAGAAGCTTTTGTGGTAGAGTATAAAAACTTAACAGGATTAGAAAATGTGCAGGTGTTTGAAAAGGCAGACCATGCCACTTATTATAGTGGAGATGCTACAAATCGAAAATTGACATTGATTATTTATACTGGGGTAGGCTTCTTTTTGATTTGTGTGTTAGTGGTGCTTCGCACGATATTTTCAGCTAAGGTACAAGATTATGGAGAATGTACGTTAGATGGAACGATAGAACTTCTGGGTGTGATACCGGAACAGGAAGAGTAAGGAGGATTTAAAATGAGTAATAAAACACTTCTGACGGTTTCTCTACCAGAGAATAGGCAGGTGGCAGATGAATATGACAAAATTGTAGTAAAAATGTATTTGCAACACCAGCATAATATGCAGAAATGCAAAGAGAGACAGCAGGATAATGATGTTATTTGTGAGCAGAACTGTTCTACATTTTTAATTTGTGGAACAGACCCTTCTGTTGGAACGAGCAGTGTAGCGTTACATTTGGCAGTAGGTTTGGCAAAATCAGGAAAACATGTGCTTCTTTTAGACATAGATATGAGAAGCAACAGACAAAAGAAGCTTGTGGGAAAAGATTGCGAACATACATTGGCAAATTACCTGATGGACGAATGTGCATTAGACGAGGCTATCGTTGAAACAACAATAGAGCATATGGATTTTATATCTGGGGGGATTGCGGTAGATCCAGTGCAGCTTTTGTGTTCCGCAAGAATGAAAGGTTTTTTTGAAATTATTAAAAAGGAATATGATATGATATTGATGGATGTTCCTTCCATGGGGGCTTCGGCAGATGCAACTGCAGTTATGAATTATTCAGATCAAATTATTCTGGTGGCTGCACCCTATAAGACATACAAAAAGCAGTTGATAGAAAGCTATGAGACGTTTCAAAAATATGGGGGAAATTTGCTTGGCGTTGTTGTCAATTGTGTGGACCGTTACGGTTATAAAGATTATATGAGAAATGCAGGTTACTATACAGAACACCAAAAGGAAACTTTGTTGGGAAAAATAAAGAGGAAGCTTGAAAAAAAGCAGCAACAAGAGAAGCCAAAGGAAAAAAAGACGGAAGAAAGAAAAGTAGAGAAGAAAAAAGAAAATAAAAAGGGTCAGAAAAAATAGAGTCAAGCATAGGGGTGAGAAAATTTATGAATGCAGATGTGAAATATTTGCTTTGTTTATTAAAGAGCGTTTTGTATAATGAGACGCCACCAGTTCCTACCGAAGAAAATGATTGGGATAATATTTTTGTAGCGGCAGGAGCTGGTGAGATTCTTACTTTATTATATAAAAAGATAGAAGAATTGCCGTTGGATAAACAACCAGATGCAGAAAAGATGATTTGGTTGAAAAATTTTAGCATGCAGACGGGAATGAAAAAATTACAATGCTATGATTTATTAGCACAATTATTACAAGAAGCAGAAAAAAGAGACATAAAAGTGATTGTTTTTAAAGGTCCGATTTTAGCAACACTTTATCCAGAGCCGTTGCTTCGTAATTCTTGCGATTTGGACATTTATGTGGAACCAAAAGATGTAGCGGCTATGGAAAAGTTATTAGTTTCACTAGGCTATGAAAAGAATATCAAACATTCCAAAGAATGTGTGCCTGTATATGTTTATAGCAATATCCTTATGCTTGAGGTACATTGCAGATTATATGAAGATTATACAGGAAAACGAATTGATCTGTTAGAAGCCATGGACTTGACGAGAGAGGACACCAGGATGCAGGTGAATGCCTGCGGGCTTGATGTTGTTACGTTAGGGTATGAGCAACAGCTCGTGTTTTTGATATTTCATTTAGCGAAGCATATTTCGTATAATGGTTGTACCCTAAAGACAATTGCAGATATTGTATTATATATCAATACATATATAAAGGATATTGATAAAGTCGCTTTTTGGAACAAAATGAAGCAGTTAAAATATGAGACATTTTGTAGAACGTTGTTTAGCATAGGCTGTTATTATTTCGGTATGACGAAAGAGATTTTTGTGGACAATTCGTACAGTGAAAATATTGCAGTATCTATGATGCAGCAATTGTATTACACGGGAATATTAAAGTCAAATTTAGAAAAAAAGAAAGATGACCGAAGGGCGGCATCAATCGCATTTCAATCGGTGTATGGAAAGGAAGATAAGAAGGTCAGCAAGGGACGTATTTGGTTAAAAACCTTGTTTCCAAGCAGTAAAGATTTATCGTTTCGATATATGTATGCCAGAAAACATCCTGCATTAGTGTGGGTTGCATGGATTCATCGTGCGTGTAACCAACTGACGATTCGTTTTGGAAATCAGGATGTGGAACAGCTTAATATGGCTGTAGATGTAAAACTTGCCAACCAAAAATTATCTTTATTAAAGGATTTAGATTTAGCACGAAAAGATTAGTGGAGGACAATTATGAAGATTGCTATGTTGGGACATAAGCGTATTCCATCCAGAGAAGGTGGAGTAGAAATTGTTGTGGAAGAGTTGACAACAAGAATGGCTGCATTGGGACATCAGGTTGTAGCATACAATCGAAAAGGAAAGCATGTATCGGATAAAAGTTGCACTACACTACAAAAAAAAGAATACAAAGGCGTAAAGATTGTACAGGTGCCTACTATAGATAAAAAGGGGTTGAATGCACTGATTTATTCTGTGTTGGCTAGTGTGCATGCTGTTTTTGGTAAGTATGATGTATTACATTATCATGCGGAAGGATCATGTGCAATGATCTGGTTACCAAAACTATTTGGTATTCATACAGTAGCAACCATACATGGGTTGGATTGGCAACGGGCAAAGTGGGGAGGCTTTGCTACAAAATATTTGAAGTTTGGTGAAAAGATGGCTGCCAAAAAAGCAGATCAATTGATTGTATTGTCAAAAAATATGCAAAGATATTTTATGGACACTTATGGAAGAGAGACCGTTTATATCCCAAATGGATTGACAATGCCAGAGAAAAAAGAGGTTTCTATTATTCGGGAACGCTTTAATTTGGAAAAAAATTCATATATTCTTTTTTTGGCAAGGATTGTACCAGAGAAAGGTGTACACTATTTAATTAAAGCGTTTAAAAAGTGTAATACAGATAAGAAACTGGTAATTGCAGGTGGTTCCAGTCATTCTGCCGAATATTATCAGAAGATTGCACAATTTGCAAAAACAGATAGTCGCATTCTTATGACCGGATTTGTGCAGGGAGATGTATTGGAAGAATTATATAGCAATTGTAGCTTATATGTATTGCCTAGTGACGTGGAAGGAATGCCAATTAGTCTTTTGGAAGCGATGGCTTATGGAAGGCGTTGCCTTGTAAGTGATATTCCTGAAAATATGGAATTAGCAGGCGAACATGCGGTTAGTTTTCAACAGGGAAATATAGAGGATTTACAGGAAAAATTACAGCAGTTAATAGAGCAGTCAGATACGGAACAAACGGAAAATACTACATATGTGGCAAATAACTTTAACTGGGATACTATCGTTGAAAAAACAATGAAATTATATGAAAAAGGATGTTAATGGAATGAAAATTGGAATTATAACGCATCATTATATAAAAAACTATGGAGCTTTTTTACAAACGTATGCATTACAACAATATCTGGAGGAAACGTATCCAGAGGCAGAAGTAGTGATTGTGAATTATGTGAATCGAAAACATCAGATTATTAATATAGGTGGTTGTTTTCGATTCTTTTGGAGAAAAGAATCCTTCCTAGCGTATTTGGAGAAAATAAAAATTCCAAGAACATTTTCAAAGGCTGAAAAAGAATATCTTCATATTACAAAAAAGGTGAAAAATGCAGAGGAAATTAACCAATTGGGATTGGATGTAATCCTTATTGGAAGCGATGAAGTGTGGCATTATGAGGATAAAGCTGCTTCACCTATTAAATTTGCAGTAGGACTTTCTGCAAAGCAAATAGCATCTTATGCACCAAGCTGTGGCAGCGTAAATCTGAAACATCCTATTCCTGAATATGTGCGAGAGGGACTACATAGGTTTACACATATTTCTGCCAGAGATGATGTATCGGAACGACTGGTACAAAAGGTCTTAGGATATAAACCTGTGCGTGTATTAGATCCTACACTACTATATGATTTTCCTGTTTATGAGGATGATTTTACGAGAAAATTAGAAAAGGAAAAATATATTTTGATGTATTTTTGTGACAAGCTTCCAGAAGCTGGAATAGAAGTTATCAAAAAATATGCCAAAGAAAATAATCTGAAAATATATGGAGCAGGGGAGTATGCAAAATATTATTCTGCGGTTACTATCAATGTATCCCCTTTTCAATGGGTAGAAATGTTTCGTCATGCACAATTCGTTTTTACAGGGACCTTTCATGGTGCTGTCTTTTCGCTGATTACACAGCGAAATTTCGCAGCATTTTTAACGAATCCAAGCAGAATAAAAAAAGTAAATTCGTTGCTTGCGCAATTTGAAATGGCAGAGCGGATTTTTGAGGATGGAGAATGGACAAAGATGGAAGCGTTATTAGATACGCCAATTGATTATTCCTCCTTTCAAGAAAAAAAAGAAAAAATAAGACAGTCAAGTTACGAGTATTTAAGACAAGTGGTAGCAGAGCAGAATTAGGATGATAATGGAGTGTGAAAGAGATGGGTAAGCATGCTTATTTAATAATGGCACATAACAACTTTTCACTGTTGCAAAAAGAGTTGATGCTGTTAGATGATGAGAGAAATGATATATTTATTCACATTGACAAAAATACAAAAGATGTGGATTTTGCGTACATTATGAAAAAAGTACGCTATTCGCAGGTATTTTTTATACCGAGAATGAAGATTAAATGGGGAGGGTACTCTATCGCACAGTGTACCATTAATTTATTAAAAGCCGCTATGAAGGAAGGAAGCTATCAGTATTATCATTTGTTATCAGGGGCAGATTTGCCCATCAAGACACAGGATGAGATTCACGAATTTTTTCAAAGAGAAGATGGAAAAGAATTTGTATCATTCGATCAAATACAACCTAGAGAACAGGACATCAGACGAGTGAAACGGTACTATTTTTTTCAGGACCGATATGGAAGAGAATATAAACGGGGAAAATATTTTTTCCTTTATTTGATAGATATGATTTCACTAAAGGTACAAGATTTTTTTAAGGTGGATCGTTTTAAAGGGCAACAGATTGAGTTACAGAAAGGACCAGAATGGTTTAGCATTACACATCAGTTAGCGAAGCTTGTGGTAGAACGGGAAGAATGGATCCGAAAACAGTTTATTCATACAAGATGTTGCGATGAGGTATTTATTCAGACCGTTGTCAATAATTCAGAAAGAAAAGCTTATTTATATCAGAATGGATTAACAAGGGAAGTGCCTGCCTGTCTTAGAAAAATTGATTGGGGAAGAGGAAAGCCTTATACATGGACGGTAAAGGAATATGAGGAACTTATAAATTCTAAATGCTTGTTTGCCAGAAAGTTTGATCCTTCTGTGGATGAAGAAATTATTTCAAAATTGATGGAACATCTTACACAATCGGTGTAAGAAAGGATAGTGTTATTTTTAGGAAAGGTGTGAAAATATGTTAAAATTAGACGCAAAGTTTACAAAAATAACGTTTACTCTTTTTGCACTTTCCTGGTTTGTAGGCGATTATACAGGAAACTGGCATGATGATTACAAATACTTACTGTGGATATTGTCGTTAGTATTAGGTCTTATGCCATTGATTTATTATGCGGTTGGATATAAAAAGGATTCCAAGAAAATAAAATGGGATACTTATACATTCAAGTACGTGACATTGGTTGTAGTGGTATTTGCTTTGGTTTCTATTTGTGCGATTCCTTTTAATGGGCATCATTTATTTATGTGGAAAGATTTGTTTTATATATTTATGCCTGGGCTTTATATATTGGCAATCGTTAATTTAGATGACAGTGACAATTTTGACTACTATATTGACTTGATATTTTGGGGATTTGTAGCGAATTTTATTCTGATTGCAAAACCGTCCTCATTTACGTTATCAAACTTTTTAAGTATCTCATTTGCAGATTCCTATTCTCCTTGGGAATCGGGGTTGGCGGATGTGTATATCGTCTGTTTTGTGTATTATTATGCAAGAAAGAAGAAATTACACTATATCATAGCAGCTATTTTAAATATTCTATCGTTTAAACGTTTAAATCTGGTTTTTATGGCCATTTATATTCTCATTGAACGTCTACTGAAGGATAAACCTGTAAGTAAAGCAGTAGAATTGCTTGCAAAAGCGGCACTGATTATTTCGCCATTGCTTATCTATGCGGCTATGTCAGATAGTTTTGCAGCTTGGTTTGAAAATCAATTCGGTATGGATTTGAATGGTTTTACTATGGGACGTTTTAACCAGTTAAATCAAATTTGTGATTTGGATGCGAATATGACTGGTCTTGGGATGACCCATTATATGCTGATTAAGATTGACTTTGATATTCACAGGTTGCATTGTGATATTATGCGAATTTTGATTGAGACTACGGTTGTTGGTTTAGTAGTATTCGTAAATTCTTATATAAACATAGCGAAAAGAAATCAAAAAGGTTTTGCACTTATGGTATTTTTCTTAATCGTGATGGTTTCGTCTACTTGTATAGAAAATACACTTTATTGGTTATTGATTTTCTTGGTAATAGAGAGTTTTCAACGGATAGCAAAGAGAAGAGAGGAAAGAGAAAATGGAGAATGTCCTGCCAATCGTTAGTATTATAGTGCCTATTTATAATGGAGAAAAGACATTGTATCGATGTGTCAAAAGCATTATGGAACAAAAGTTTACAGAATATGAACTGCTTTTGATCAATGATGGTTCCGCAGATAGAAGTCTGGAAATTTGTCACGAATTAGAGAAAAGCGATAAGAGAATCCGTGTAATGGATAAAGCAAATGAAGGTGTTTCGGCTACTAGGAATTTTGGAATAAAAAAAGCACGAGGAAAATATATCCAGTTTGTGGATTGTGATGATTACGTGGCAAAAGATTATTTAGATTGTTTAGTAAAGGCTCTAGAAAAAGAACAGGCAGATCTTGTCATTGCAGGATATACCAGACATAAAAATGGAAAAGTTACAAAAAGAGTGCCACAGCCACTCACGTTTGAAAATTTGAATGCATTTTCAAAAGAGTTTTTCAATCTATATAACCAATGGTTCTTAAATACGCCTTGGAATAAGCTATATCGGAAAGAAAAAATTGTGGATAAATTCCCTTTGAATATGTCGTTGGGAGAAGATTTACTATTTAATTTGCATTATTTGAGATATTGTGAGAAAATAACTGTAATAGACCACGCAGGTTATCAGTACTGTATTGAAAATGAAAATTCACTGGCAATTCAATATAGAAAGGATAAATTTGAAAATTCTATGTTATTGCATGAAAAGGTGCTGGCTTTTTCAAAAGAAGTATTAGGTTTGAACGAGGAAGAGCAGTGGAATGACATAACTTTTTTAAAAGAAATCCGCTTTTCTATGAAGCATTTGGTTCGCTCTAGTACAATATCTAAAAAAGAAAAGAAAAAGCAGATAAAGGCTTGGCTTCAAATAAAAGAAGTGAAGGCTGCGTATGGGCGATGTAAACAGTTATCAAAACCAGACCGCTTGCTAAAGGTTTTGATAGAGCAGGAATGGGTGGAGTTTATTTATATACTATTATCCATCCTATAAAGGAAAAAATGTTTTGAGAGAACAAAGTTCTTATAGTGCAGAGAAAAGATAGAATTTGGAGGAATAGAATGATGAAACAAGCAAAAGACAGGGAGAGATGGATCGATTATATAAAAGCAGTAGCGTGTTTGTCTGTCTTGACATTTCATGTAATTTATGGATTACAGAATGCGGGTTTGCCGTGTGGAAGCTTTTTAGCAGGAGTAAAGCTGCTTTGTGGCATTTTCCAAATTCCTGCGTTTATGTTTGCCAGTGGTTATTTATTTGGGAGAAAACCCATGGGAAATTACTTTCATTTTCAAGGAAGAAAAATAGTAAATTTGGGTGTTCCTTATATTGTATTTTCGATTGTCTATTATGTTATCAATGTAACATTTAGCTCATCTGTCAATTTTTCTTATACACCAAAAGACCTGTTAAAAATTTACATAACACCAATTGCTCAGTATTGGTATCTTTTGGCAACGTTACTTATTTTTCTATTTTTACCAATTTTAGAAAAACTAATAAAAAATGAATGTATGGTATTGGCATTTCTGGTGGCTTGGAAGATTGTAAATACCTATCGATTATCCTTGACAAATTATGATTACTATTTTGCACAGTATGCAATGTATTTCTATTTGGGAACATTATATTGCAGGCATCATGACAAGTTATCCCTAAAGAACGAGAAGATACAAAATACATTGGTTGTTTTACTTGGATTTTTGGCACTCTTTGTATCTTTATATCAGTTTGATTGGGGAGAAATGTATTCTGTTGTTGAATTTTTTATGGCGGTAGTATCGATTTATCTGCTGGTCTGTTTCTTTGAGGGACAGAAGGATATACAGAAGAATCCATTCCTTGATGTCGTTGCAAAATATTCTTTTCAAATTTATCTGTTGCACACCATGGTTACGGCAGCAGTGAGAATTTTATTATGTAAAATAGGAATTGTTTCACAAATCCCACAATTTATATTCGGATGGGGATTGGGACTTGGCATTACACTTTTGGTTGCCTGGGTATGTGAGAAAACAATTCTTTTGAATATTTTCTTTTTCCCAGAGAGGACTATAAAAATCATAAAGAATAGAAAAAAGTAGGAAACGAGTAAACTGTGTAGAGAAAAGAGAACGGAGGAAGTGAAATGAGCACAGCAAAAAGGATAGAGTGGATTGACGTAGCGAAAGGATTGGGACTGTTTTTGGTTGTAGTCGGTCACGCTATGACTACACCCATACGAGATGCTTCTTTTTTATGTTATGCAATCTATACTGCCATTTACTTCTTTCATATGCCATTTATGTTTTATCTGTCTGGCAGAACCTTTGGGATGGCAGAAAAACGATATGCTTCTATGAATACAGGGGTGTTTATAGGAAAGAAGGCAAAGCAATTACTTGTTCCCTATGTAGTTTATGGCATTCTTGTGTATTTGATTTTTGCATTGGCAAATAGTGTGCCAAAGCTAAATCAAATTTTGGAAGATGCAGGGTATGGAAAACAATCTATATTTGCTTGGGGATATGGTACCTTGATTGGAGACAATCTGTACGCATATCACTTGTGGTTTATTTATGGGTTATTTTTAGCAACTATCTTTTCTTATTTGATGGGAAAATATATAAAAAACAGTAAATGGGTGTTGTTTATAATTGCTATTCTTTTCTTAGTGATACGGGTATATGTAAATACCAGCTATTGGGGAATTGCAAATCTGGTTATGAAATGTTACTTATGGTTTGTGGTAGGAACTTATTTTGATTTTTCAAAAGTAGTTGGAAAGTTATGGAGCATTCTCTGGCAAGTTTTTTCCTTGATATATTTGTTTTTCATAGCAAGCAATATTAATGGTTGGAATGGATATAGTGGCACGCTCTTGTATGAAATGATAAAATGGATTGCAGATGTAGGTCTTCTGATACTTTTTGTGAATCTTGCACTTTGGTTAAAAGGGTTGGTTAAAGGATTTTTTTCCTATACGGGAAAGCGTTCGTATGGTATTTATTTATTTCATCAGCCATTTTTTGCCTCAGGAGGAGGACTGGTATTATATAAAGTCATGGGAATTCCATTGATTATAACGGTACCTTTCACAATCCTTATGTGTTATCTGTTCCCTGTTTTGTTTTTAAAGCTTCTAGATACAAAATATGGAAAGGATTTAAAACCCTATCTATTAGGAACACCAAGAAAGGAACGAGGATAATATGAAAGTATCTGTAATTATACCTGTTTATAAAGCGGAGAAATATTTGGCAGTATGTGTAGATTCTGTTTTACAACAAACCTATAAAGATTTAGAGGTTATTTTAGTGGAGGATGGTTCACCGGATCAATGTGGACAAATTTGTGATGAATATGCAAAAAATGACTCCAGAGTAAAAGTAATTCACAAAGAGAATCAGGGTGTTTCTATGGCAAGAAATACAGGACTGGAGCTTGCTACTGGGGAATATGTACAGTTTGTGGATAGTGATGACTATTTAGATATACATATGATTGAAACGTCAGTAAATGCATTAGAAGAGAGTAAAGCAGATTTAGTATTATGTGGGTTTTACGAAAAAAACCTTAATTTCGGCAGGGTTTCAAAAGCGGAGGAAGATGCAGGTGTTTATGAAAAAACACAATTTTTAAAAGGAATTATGAAAAATCCCTATTCGTTTCATTATGGTGTATTGTGGAATAAATTATTTAAGCGTGAAATAATAGGAAACCTTCGTTTTTTAGCAGATATGGATTTTGGAGAAGATTTTATTTTTAATCTGCATTATTTTGGTTGTTGTCATACAATCAGAGTTATTGATGAGCCATTGTATTATTATATCCGTTATAATATGGATTCACTTATGTATATTCAGGCTGAGGGAAAGCGTGAATTTAGTAGCTATTTACGATACTTAGAAAAGCGATTGCTGTTATTTGAGAGATATCAGAATTTTTATAAAGAACAGGGACTATACGAAGCCTATGCCAATCAGGTGAACGAATATCTGTTAAAAGTGTATGTGTCTGAAAAAATTGAAATAAAGAGAAGGCATATGACAAAACAAGAGAAGAAACAGTGTCTTGCCCTCTTAAATGAAAATAAACAGGTAAAAGCCTTAAAACAAGAAATGGCACCTGCTTATTATAGAAAAAAAGTATTAAAATTTCGGTTGGCTAAATATAAGGTTATATTGCGGGATACATTTGTAAAGAATTAAACGTAAAAGGATAATGAAAAAGGACCTTTAGGATAGAAGGAGGCAGTTGCGTGAAGCAGGTTACATTGAGTGTTATTGTACCAGTGTTCAATGGAGAGGCGTATATTGATCGTGCGATGAAGGGAATTTTGTCCCAAACTCTGCATGAATTGGAAGTTATTGTAGTAAATGATGGTTCTACGGATTGCAGTTTACAAAAATTGAAAAAATGGAGCGAACAGGATGCAAGAGTAATTCTTGTGGATAAAGAAAATGAAGGGGTTTCCATTGCCAGAAATTTAGGAATGAGCAAAGCTTCTGGTAAGTATCTGACATTTTTGGATGTGGATGATTATTTAGAACCAGATGCCTATGAAAGAATGGTAGACAGCTTGGAAAAAAGTGGTAGTCAAGCTGCATTATGTTCCTTTTTTTCAGAATATAAAGATGAGATAGAACAGGTACTACTTCCATGGAAAACAGGAACAGTGCTTACGAAAAAAGAAATTTGGGAACAGCTAATTCCTTGGATGATAAAGGTATATCCAGAGGATGGAATTTCTACAAACATTTTTGGTTCTGTGTGGAGACTTTGTGTAAGTCAAGAAGCATGGAAAATGGCAGGCGTAGAGTTTGACCCTAAGTTACATATTGCGGAAGATTTTGACTTTTGTATTCGATTATACAGTAAACTGGAAAAGATAAGCATTATAAAGGAACCCTTATATCATTACATTCGCTGGGAGAATACCACACTTGCTGTTTATCGCAAAAATCAATTTCAAGAGGGAATTGACAATCAGATGCGATTGAAACATTTTTTAGAAGAAGAAGGAAAGTATGAGCAGTTAAAGAGGAGGTTTGTAGGTAGTTACGTGGATGTATGTATTGGTAGTTTGGTAAATTTTGTGCGTCCGGGAGCACCGCCTAAAAAGCAGGTGCGAAAAGAACTTAAATCTGTGGTGGAGCAGATTGCAACAAGTCCACTGCAAAGCGAATTTTCCAGACAGCCTCTTACGAGAAATCAAAAATTAGTTTTATGGCTTATCAAGAGAAAATGGGTGCGTTTGATTTTATTATTGACAGAGATTAGACAGAAAAGAAAAGGATAAAGGGAACAGGTTACTTTTGTCTGGATTATTATGGATAAAATAAGTAGATAGGATGGTGTTATATGTATTCTGGTGGAAGAGTAGAGAAAATGAAAAAAAACATTGCCTGGGGTACGTTCAGTCGTATTGTGGTAATGATTTACAGCTTTGTATCACGAACATTTTTTATTAAATATTTGGGATTGGCAAATAATGGTATCAATAGTGTGTTTACTGAAATCCTGACGATGCTTTCTTTTGCGGAGCTTGGAATTGGTACCGCTATGAATTATAGTTTATACAAGCTTGTGGCAGAGAATGATGTGCCAAAAATAAAGTCCTATATGGATTTTTATAAAAAGGCATATCGTGTAATTGCAGCTGTGATTGGTGTAGTTGGTCTTGCCATTATGCCAATTATTCCTCATATGCTTTCTACGGAAGATATCAATGGTGCAGGTGGAAATATTTACTTGATTTATTTTCTGTATTTATTTAATACGGTCTGCTCTTATTTTGTCTCTTATAAATATAGCTTATCAAATGCAGAACAGAAAAGTTATATCTTTACCAATATCAATCTGATATTCAATCTGGTATGTCAGACGGGACAACTGGTAATATTATTTTTGACAAAGAATTTCTTGTGTTATTGTTGTGTGGGAGCAGTAGTGCAGTTAATACAAAATTTGGTAACCAATTGGTATATGAATCGACTATATCCGTATTTGAAGGATAAAGATGTAGAGAAATTATCGAAAAAAGAGATTGGACCAATCATTAAAAATGTAAAGGCGTTGGTAATTTCAAGAATTGGTTCTATTTGTGTCAATGCAACAGACAACATTATTATAACTTGGGTGATTAATGCAACAACATCTGGTTTGATTGGAAATTATAATACATTAATTCGAAATATCAATGGCTTTATGACGATTATCATGAACTCACAGACTGCCAGCTTTGGAAACTTGATTGCATCCGAAGGAAAAGAAAAGCAGTATATCGCTTTTAAAAATTTCCGTTTCCTTACATTCTGGATATATGGATTTGCTTCTATCGTGTTATTTACGTTAATGACTCCGTTTATCGTAATCTGGTTAGGAAAAGGGTATACAACCTTGACCATTACCATATTTTTGATTATGCTTAACTACTATTTAAGTGGGGATCGAAATGCGATTTACAATGTTAAAGTAGCAGGTGGAATTTTTGAGCAGGATAAATGGCTTGCTTTAGTTACGGCATTTTCCAATCTAAGTATTTCAATTATTGGAGCAAAGTATCTTGGCTTACCTGGTATCTATGTGGGAACGGTGGTTACAGGGTTAATAGAAACCTTTGTACGTCCGCATATTGTATATCGCGATTTGTTTGAGGTAAAAACATGGGAATATTACCGAATTGGATTGCAGTATTTGGGAGTGGTCCTTTTTACGGGGGCAGTATGTTTGGGCTTACAAAAGGCTATTTTACCTGCTAGTGTGATTACTGCTACGGTGGGAACTACAATTGTAGCAAGAGCAAAGGAAATTGGCTTGCGCTTCTTAGTGCTTGCGATTTTGACTGTAAGTATTCCAAATGTGGTATTTTTCTTGATGTATCGAAAGACAGATGAGTTTATTTACTTAAAAAACATTTTTGCAAAAATATTTGCTAAATTCAAAAGGAAAAAGGCATAAGCAGGAGGTTTCATATGGCAGATAATATCATAAAAAAAGTCAGGCATTTCTTTTATTGTATAGTTTGGATTGGAAAAGATAAAATTACAAAACCTTTTATCGGGCAGCCACAGATTAAATCTGTGGAAGAAACCTATGAAAAGATTTTAACAGATCATGTATCTGTCAGCCGCTTTGGAGATGGAGAGTTTAAGTGGATGGCAGACTTACCACAGAATACGTTTCAAAATCCATCCAAAGAGATGCAGCAACGACTGATTGAAATTAGTAAAAGCGATTTAGAAAACCATATTGTTTGTTTATCCGATACATTTGGTGATTTAAAGCAATTTAATGCGTATGGAAGAGAATTTTGGGGCTGTTTTATGGGAATGTACCGTAAGAAATGGATGCGTTTTTTAAAGCCTGGAAAAGTATATTATAATACGAATATGACACGTCCCTATATGGACTATGTAGATAAATCCCCTTGTGCCATGCGATTTGCCATGTTAAAGAAAATTTGGCAAGATAGAAAAGTTGTGTTAATTGAAGGGGAAAAATCAAGGCTGGGAGTGGGAAATGATTTGTTTTCTACTGCGGCATCGGTACAGCGAATATTAGCACCAGCAACAAATGCTTTTGATAAGTATAAAGAATTGCTAACGCGTGCATGTCAATTGGAGAAAGATACGTTAATTTTAATCGCACTGGGTCCAACGGCTACAATTTTGGCATATGATTTGGCAAAGTGCGGGTATCAGGCATTGGATATTGGACATGTGGATGTGGAATATGAATGGTTTCAAATGGGTGCGACGAGTAAAGTTCCTCTAAAAAATAAGTATGTAAATGAATCCTTACAAGGTCGCAATATTGGCGAACTTCAGGATGAAGAATATATTTCACAGATTATTGATAGGATTGAGTAAATTTAAGCGTATTACAGGGATAGGAGAACGTATGATTTCAGTGATAGTACCGGTTTTTCGGGTAGAAAAGTTTTTAGACCAGTGTGTAAGGTCGATTCAGAACCAGACATACAAAGATTTGGAAATTATATTAGTAGATGATGGAAGTGACGATAATTGTCCTGCCATGTGTGATGCCTATGCAAAAGAGGATCGCAGAATTAAAGTAATACATAAAAAGAATGGTGGATTATCAGATGCGAGAAATGCAGGCTTAGAGATTGCAACTGGGGAGTATATTGCATTTGTAGATAGTGATGATTATATAGCTACGGATATGTATGAGAAAATGGCAGCAGTTATGGATACTATGCAGGATGTGGATGTAGTAGTCTGCCCTTTTCAAAAGGTGGCAGAAGAAGATTGCTATAAAAAAGAAAATTCTCAAAATGATGTATGCAAGCACCGCATTTTAGAGCATGATGGGGTTGTACGAGAAATGTTTTTGGAACAGTATGAGCTATACATCGTTGCATGGAATAAATTATGTAGAAGGAAAATGTGGAAAGAAGTACGTTTCCCAGTGGGGAAAATACATGAAGATCAATACACAACCTATAAGATACTATATGAGGCAAGGAAGGTTGCCTTCATGGAGCAGCCATTTTATTTTTACCGTCAGAGACAGGGAAGTATTATGAGCCGATTTAATGCCAAAGGCTGTATGGACGATATCATGGCATTACAGGAAAAGATGCAGTTTTTTGAGAAAAAGAAAGAGTGGGAATATGCATGCTGTGCCAGTCGGAGTTTGGAGCATATGATCTATCATTATCATAGGGCAGAAAAGTATAAAGAGAAGGATACAGCAAATGCGATTCGTACTTTATTTATAAAAGATTGGAAGCAAATAAAAAAGCAGAAAATAAAAGGCATTTCAAAAGAGAGGACAGCGTATTTTAATAGTTTTATGATTTCGGATGCATGGATGAAATGTTATATGAAATGTTATTGGAAGCTGCTCGGTTTAAAACGTAAGTTAAGGAAGTAAAAGAGGAGGAGTCGGTATGATATCTGTTATTGTACCTGTTTATCGTGTAGAGTCATATATCGAATATTGTATACAATCAATTCAAAATCAGACATATAAAGATTTGGAAATCATATTAGTGGATGACGGTAGTGACGATGGATGTCCGGAAATTTGCGACAGATACGCAAAAGAGGATAAGCGTATCAAGGTGATTCACAAAAAAAATGAAGGTTTAGCCAGTGCAAGAAATGTTGGATTGGAAGCAGCTACAGGGGAATATATTTCCTTTGTAGACAGTGATGATTATATACAAACGGAAATGTATGAAGTAATGGTGGCATTTTTGGAACGAAATCCAGATATAAATATTGCAATGTGCAGATATAAACAGGTAGAAGAGACCGGTCATACGGTTTATTTTGATAGGGCGACAAAAGATTTTTATACATTAGATCATGATGCTATTGTGAAGGAAATGTTTTCCGAGCAATATGCCATGTATGTAGTTGTATGGAATAAGCTATATCGGCGCACAGTATGGGAAACCTTGCGTTTTCCAGTTGGAAAACTCCACGAGGATGAATTTGTTTCTTATAAATTTTTATATGAACAAAAGCGTATCGGCATTTATTATGATCGTTTTTATCATTATCGAAAACGACAGGGAAGCATTACACAGGAGAAGGAAGTGCAATCATATTTGGATTGTACCCAGGCATTACAGCAGAAAATAGATTTTTTCAGGGAAAAAGAGCAAAATGAATATGCAATGTGCATCAGTCGTTCTTTAAGTACCCTAATCTACTATTTTCAATGTATAAAGAAAAAGGGAGATAAAAAGAGTGCAGCCCAGATTCGGAATATATTTTTGAAAGAGTGGAAAAGTACAAAGAAGGAAATATATAAAGAATTGCCAAAAGAGCGTAGAAGCTATTTTTTTTCTTTTGCTATCTCTGAGTTTGTTTTATATTTATATATGCCATTGTATTGGAAAGGACTGAGCATAGTTAGAAAGATTAAAAGAAAGTTGCAGGGAAAGTATTATTTGTGGAAAGGGAAAAAACAGGCTACCAGCAAAAAGAATCCCACTATTATGTCTATTGAGGAAACCTTGGAAACCATCATTGCAAAACGGTGTTCCGTTAGTCGATATGGAGATGGTGAGTATAAATGGATGGCAGGATTGCCACAAACCTCTTTCCAGCACTTTTCCAAGGAAATGCAGCATAGATTGTTGACGATTTGTAAGAGCGAGGAAGAAAATCATTTAATTTGTTTATCGGATGGCTTTGGAAAGTTGGATTACTTAAATAAAGAAGCGCAATTTTTCTGGTATACATTTATGGGAGAAAACAGAGAAAAATGGATTTCCTATTTAAAGCCTGGAAAGGTGTATTATAACACGAATATGACACGCCCGTATATGGATTATGTTGATAAATCTCCTTGCGCACATCGCTTTGCATTATTAAAACAGATTTGGCAGGACAGAGATATTATACTGATCGAGGGAGATAAGTCCAGATTAGGAATTGGAAACGATTTGTTTGAAACGGCTCGTTCGGTGAAACGTATCCTTGCACCTGCCAGGGATGCCTATGATAAATATACGGAAATTATGGAAGCGGCTTGTAAACAAGACAAGGATGCGTTGTATCTGATTGCGTTAGGACCTACAGCCACGATACTGGCTTATGATTTGCACAAGACAGGGAGACAGGCTATTGATGTAGGGCATGTTGATATTGAGTATGAATGGTTTTTAATGGGAGCAACGAAGAAAGTGGCGATTGAAAATAAATATGTCAATGAGGTAGACGCAGGATTGAATTGCAGAGAAATGTTAGATGAGACATATCAGTCACAAATCATAGAAAAAATAGAATGGTAGAACATAGATGGAGGAAAAATATGAGCGACATGGAGGATTTGATTTCAGTTATTGTTCCTGTATATGGTGCGGAGAGTTATTTGGAAAAGTGTATTCGTTCCATTATGAATCAAACATACCAAAATTTGGAAATCATTTTGGTGGATGATAAATCACCAGATGGCAGCGGAGAACTGTGTGATCAATTAGCAAAAGAGGACGAGCGTATTATCGTGATTCACAGAGAAACAAATGGTGGCATTTCTGCGGCAAGAAATACAGGAATTGACATTGCCAAAGGAGCTTACATTGGATTTTCTGACTGTGATGACTATATGCATGCAAGAAATTTTGAAATTTTGCATCGTCTATTGGTGGAGCATCAGGTAGATATTGTTGTAGCGGACTATTTAGAAATTGAGGATGACGATAATGATCATCAGGATGCAGAGATTGCATATGAGCAAATTCAAATAGAGCATTATGGTGGAGTGGAATGTATGAACCACCTGTTGACAGAACGAAATGTAAAAACAATCTTGCCTTGGAATAAATTGTATAAACGAAGCGTGTTTGATGTGGGAAATCGCTTCCCTGAAGGTATCAATGGAGAGGATGATTTTTGCATTCCGCATTTATTGTGTGCAGCAGAAAAAGTAATCTATACGGATGTAGCTCTATATTATTGGAGAAAACGTCCGACCAGTTACAGTCGTTCCTTTAAATTATCCAGAACGACCTATCTTTATGTATTAGAGGAACGGGAAGAATTTTTAAAAGATAAAATATCCGATGAATTAAAACATCGTTTTCTCGTTCACTATATGGAAATATTATGGGATTTTTATTATTTGGTAAAAATTAATTACCCAAATGAAAAAGAACGCTATAGAAGTTATCGTAAGAAATTCCAAAATAAATATGAAGAGAATAAACATATCCTTCATATATCCAAAAAGAAGAAATTAAAGTGGGATGTGTTTAGAAAGGCAATTTTTATCAGTGATGTCTGGTACAAAATCGATCAAATAAAAAGAAAGACCATTCGAAAAATGAAGGGAATTGACAATTATTATAATTAAAAAAGTTTGAACGAATGCTTTTGCAGTAAATTTTGTAAATATTCATACAAGCATTGACAGGAAAGGAAATTTTGCATGGAGAGCATGATAAGTATCATAATACCAGTTTATAAAGTAGAACAATATGTAGAACGTTGCATAAAATGCATACAGGCACAGACTTACACAAAGTGGGAGGCAATTTTTGTAGATGATGGCTCACCAGATAAAAGTGGAGAAATTTGTGAGAAGTATGCGAAAGAGGATAGCAGAATTAGGGTGATACATAAAAAGAATGCAGGTGTAGCGGCGGCAAGAAATACAGGGATCATTAGTGCAGAAGGGGAGTTTATTGCATTTATAGATAGTGATGATTATGCACATCCACAGTATTTAGAATATTTAATGAAGTTACAGAAAAAGTATGATGCAGATTTGGCAATTGTGGGATATGAACTGTCTTATGGAAGTGACATAGGAGAGGGAAAGCCACAAGGGGAAGTTGAAGTGATGGACAGTGCAGAAGCGATTGAAAAAATAATGGAAAATCAACAGTTTTGCAGTCCATGGTCTAAATTATACAAGAAAAAACTGTTTGAGAAAATTAGATATCCAGAGGGTGCAATTTATGAAGATTTAATGACTGCATTTGAAATTTTTCAGGCAGCAGATACCATTGTGTATCAAAATATACCATTGTACTATTATTTTCAGGTATCAGAAAGTATTACAAGAAGTGAGTTTCATTATGGAAAGCTGGATGAGGCAATTGCATTAAAAAAACAGTATGAATTTATTTCCAAGCATTTTCCAAGTTTGTCCAAACAGGCAAAATACAAATATTTATATAATGTGTATGGACATATCTTGTGTTTAGTTAAAGCAGAGGATACATATGGAAAGCAAAAATATGAAGAATTTTGTAAAGTCTTTAATGAAAATATAGATTTTTTCAAGCAATATGGTGACTTAGATAAAAAGCAGAAATTTCGTTGTGGCATGATAAGACATCCTAAACTATATCGCATGTTATATAAATTGACAAAAAAAGTTTGATTTGGAGGAAAGTATGAAAGTTGGAATAATTTCAATGCAGCGAATTATAAATTATGGTTCGTATCTGCAAGCGTATTCGTTGAAAAAAACAATTGAGCAACTGGGACATGAAGTAGAATTTGTAGATTATACAGTGGAGCCACCGATTGTTCCTCAAAAAGAGGTGTATGAGCCAAGAAAAAGAAAAAATATTGTTCAAAAAGCAGTAAATTATATATGGGAACATCGAACTGCAAAGAGCAGAAAGATACGAAAGTATAATCGCTACTTGATGGAGTTAGGAAAAGACTTTAGAACAAAGTACTTTTCGGAATTAGGCATAACTGAGGAGAAAAATTGTCGTGCAAAAGAAGATGTGATTGTAATTGGCAGTGATGAAGTATTTAATTGCCTACAGACAAATCCAGATGTAGGATATTCCAAAGAATTATTTGGAAAGAATGCAAATGCAGAAAAGGTAATCAGTTATGCAGCTTCCTTTGGAACTACCACGGTAGATGGTTTAGAACAGTATGGAATTAAGGAGGAAGTGGCAGAACTGTTGAAAAAAATGGATGCGATTTCTGTCAGAGATAAAAATTCAATAAAAGTAATTGAACAGTTGATTGGTATAGAGCCTGCATACCATGTAGACCCCGTCTTTTTATGTGCCTATGAAGGAAAGATCCCCGTTAGTGTACCAATGCAGGATTACATTATTGTATATGGGTATAAAGACCGTATTACCGAAGAAGAAGCAAAGGAGATAAATCGTTTTGCTGAAAAAGAAGGAAAAAGGGTTATTACAATTGGACAAAAGCAGAGATTAGAATGGGAACACATACAACCATCGCCATTTGAGGTGTTAGCATATTTTCAACATGCAGATTATATAATCACAGATACATTTCATGGTTCTGTATTTTCGATTAAATATGGGAAAAAATTTGCAACAATTATTCGGGAGGCAAATGTCCAGAAGCTGACGGATTTATTAGAGCGTTTCAGCTTGTGCGATAGAATTGTAACAAAGATTCAGGACTTGGAAAGTGTATTGAAAAAAGAGATAGATGTGGCATCTGTACAGGAAAAAATCGAAAGAGAAGTTGAAAAAAGTAAGCAATATTTAGAAAAGTCTATGAAATAATATAGCTTTGTAGGTATAAAAGTAAGCGAAAGTTTGAAGCTGTGTGTGAAACGTTTACATAAATAAAAGGAGAGAAAAGTTTGGAAATCTGTAAATTACAGCAATGTACGGGATGTTTTGCTTGCAAAGCAATCTGTCCTAAGAACGCTATAAAAGTAGCGACGGATCAATATGGAAGTACATTTCCACAGATTGACACTGAAAAATGTGTCAAATGTAATCTTTGTAAAAAGGTCTGTCCAAACCAGATAGAAAAGAAGTTTACATATCCTGAAACATGTTTTGCAGCTTGGAGTTTGAATAAAGCGGACAGAGCATCCTGTGCTTCTGGTGGAATTGCAACTGGTTTGGGACGTTATATTATTGAGCAAGGTGGAGTTGTATTTGGAGCTTCTTTCTTGAAAGAGAAGGAGTTAGAACTTGTGTTTTCTAAAGCGGAGAATATGGAAGAGTTAGAAAAGTTTAAAACATCCAAATATGTACAAGCAGATACTTCTAATGTATATGAAAAAGTAAAACAGGAACTTTTGCAGGATCGGCAGGTACTTTTTATAGGAACGCCATGTCAGGTGGCAGGAGTACAGGGCTATTTACAGAAGCCATATGAAAAACTTTTGACGGTAGATATTATCTGCCATGGAGTGAATCCAATGCAATATTTAAGGCAACATGCAAAGACAGTATGTAGGACAAAACAAGTGTCGTATCCGACCTTTAGAGGAGCGAAAGATTATGCTATGCGGTTCTTTAATAAAAAGCATGAATTAATCTATGAAAAGGATGCATATGAAGATTACTATTTTCGTGCCTTTTTGTGTAGTATGATGTGTAGAGAAAATTGTTATGTCTGTCCCTATGCAAGAACAGAACGAATTTCTGATTTGACGATTGGAGATTTTTGGGGATTAGACAAGCAAACATTAAAAGAGAGTTATAATGGAAAGGTTTCCGTCATATTGCAAAATACAGAAAAGGGAGAAAAATTGTTATCTGCATGTGCAGAAGGGCTTTATATGGAAGAACGCACAGTGGAAGAAGCCTTAAAAGAAAATGAACAATTAAGAAAACCTGCGTCAAAATATAAAGACCGAGAAATCTTTTTAACGCACTACCCTCAATTGGGATTTGATGGAGCAATGAAGAAAACTTGTCTCAAAAGGGAGATTATGCAGCTAAAGTATAAAAAAACAAAATGGAACATAAAGCGTTGTCTAAAAAGAATCATAGGTAGACAGGATAGATAAGGTAGAGGTGTTATAGATGAATGTAAACATAATCAGTAAATATCGTTCTCAACTGATGGGTATTGCCATCGTACTGGTTGCATTATTTCATAGCAATATTGTCAGAGCAAACAATGTTTTGGATTATCTTTGTTTTAGCGGAGATATAGGAGTAGATATGTTCTTTTTCCTCTCTGGCTTTGGCATGTTTTATGCGTATTTGAAAAAGCCTACAGTACAAGGGTTTTACTGGAAACGTTTGGTTAGAATTGTACCTGTTTGGTTTTTGGTGAATTTATATATTCAATTGGATAATGCGGGATTTCAGGTACAACACATAAATTTGTTGGAATTTTTCAAACAAATGACAGGCTTTAGTTTTTGGATAGATGGAAATTTATATTTTTGGTATATTCCAGCACAGTTGGCATTCTACCTCATCACGCCATTGTTTATGTATTTTTACAGGAAGGATAAAAAAAATGCCTATGCGGTGTTTGGAATTGCATGGATTATTTTGTTACTTGTAAGTATATTGTTGCATGATGCAAAATATTTTATATTTCTATTTCGTTGGCCAGTGTACTTTTTAGGAATCGGTATAGGTGAATTAAGCTATAAACAGAAAAGTATTTCCAAAAGACAGATTACGGCACTTATGTTTCTTATGTTGGCAGGTTTTGTGTTAGTAGATTTTATCAGAAAAAATAATGGACATGGTATGATAAGATATGACTTCAAATATTTTGCTTATGTAGTGATTGTCATTCCATTCGTTTTTGGGTTGTCATGGATTTTTTCAAAGATTAAATGGAGAAAGGTTATACTAAGCTTTTTAGGTGGGATTACATTGGAAATATACCTGTTGCATGAGTTTATACTTAGAAAGATTTGCAGTGCGGTAGAGAAAATACCATTTGATTCTTGTGGAATTATTTTTAATATATTGGTGTTCATTGTGGCAGTTGGCATTTCATGGTTGTTGCATAGCTGTGTTACCTGTGTGGAGAAATGGAATAAAGAGAAAGTGAAATTGTATGGAAAAAAAGAGAGTAAAAAGTAAGTTGTTAGATGTTGTGATTGCGTTTGGCAGTGTTTTTCTTATTGCAGGTATTCTTCTTTGGAAGTGCAGTATCATGTATCAAACCCCAGATGATCAATACATAATATCCATTTTATCTGGAAAATTTCTGGGAACGCCCAGTGCGTATGTAATTTATATAAAGTATCCGTTGGTATATATACTGGCAAAGTTATATAAAATATTTCCTACGGTAAATGTATATGGAACTGCCTTACTTTTGTTTCAAATCATTGCAATAGGGATTCTTAGTTTCTATATAATAGAAAAGCAAGATAAAATCTCCCGAAAGTTAATGATATTACTGGGAATTTATAGTATAGCAGGTTGTTGTTGGATGGGAAATTTATTGAGCATTACTTATACAACGACAGCAGCAGTGACAGGGGCAGCGGCAGTTGTTGTTTATACGTTGGGGAAGAATCGATGGATCGATTATGTTACGGCTATTATATTATGCTTTATTACTTTTAATCTTAGGAGTGCAGTGTTTATTATGATACTGCCGATTTGTGGAGTTTTTTGGTTAGACAAAATGCTTAGAGAAAAGGAATGGAAAAAGCAGTTTATTTGGCTGGCAGGTATCGGATGTATCATTGGCGGAACCTTTTTCATCAATATGCAGGCGTATGGCAGTGAGGGGTGGAAAAATTATTTGCAATACAATCAAGCGAGAACACAACTTTATGATTATCATCAAGATGTAATAGAAAACTATGATAAATATGAAAAGGTATATCAGAAACTGGGAATTTCCCAAAAAGAGAATGCCGTACTATTGTCAAAAAACTGGTCATTGTGTGATAAGAAACTGTATGAAAAGATGGAGAATTTGGCAAAGCAGGCGATACATAAGCCTGGGGTCATAGAGCACTGTAAAAACACAGTAAAAAAAGTTATAGTTTCTGGTTTTCTGGATAATAAAGGAATGTTTTTGGTTTCTGCTATTTTTTGGATTTCTGCTATTAGCATGGCGGTGAAAAAGAAAGAAAAACATATTTTATTGCTGGAAGGAGTGCAGGTAGTACTATTTGCTGTATTATGGTTCTATTTAGGCTACAAAGGTAGAATTATTCCAAGAGTAGCACATAGTTTATTGTTGCTACAAATGGTTACGCCAGTGATTTTTGTTCTTAAATTAGCGGAGGCTGGAATTCGTAAAATAACAGAAAAAAATGCAAAGCTTCTAAAAGGAATCATACTTGTTTTATTATTGGGAATTCTTGTGTTTGATGTCAGACTGATAAAAAAAATAGATCGAGTCAATAAAGAAAATACATCTGGTGATACCTATCATCAAATTGAAAACTATTGTAGGGAACATGAGGGAAACTTCTATTTTGCAGATGTGACATCAATAGCAGCCTGTAATTATAAATATACGTTTTGGGAAGATAACAGATATGTAAATAACATAATGTTAGGAGATTGGTTTGCGAATAGTCCTGTTTATGATGAAAAATTAAAGAAGGAGCATATTACAGAGGTGAGTGCTTCACTTTTAAAGAATAGGAATGTGTACCTAATGGTTCGCGAAGTGGAACAGACGGATTATTTTGATGTTGTTTCGAAAGAGGTAAAATTAGTAGAAAAAGATAGAACAAATATGAAAGAATGTGCTTATGTATGTTATCAGTTGGAAGGTGATAGCATACCAGAAAAACAATAATTCTTTTATGAATAGTTACATAGGTTGGAGTTGTTATAAAAAAAGCTATTGCAATAAAAGCTGTGTATGAAATATCAGTTAGGAGGATAAGATGGATACAAAAAACAGTAAGATGCAATATAGTATTGCAATCGTCATAATAATGTTACTTTCGGCGGGATTTGTATATTATTTTTCAGGAACCACTTCTCCTGTAATTCCCGATTATTATGGAGATGATTCTGCTGTGTTTCAAGTGGTTGGAAAAGCATGGACAAATGGAAAAATTCCATACATACAAGCGTTTGATCACAAAGGCCCATTCATTTTTTTCGTGGAGGCTTTGGGCTATTTGATTGGAAATTATGGTGTACTTTTGATGCAATGGCTCTTTATGAGTGCTAATTTCTTTGGAATATTTAAGATTGCGCGTTTGTTTTTACGGTACAGTAGTGCGATGCTTGCTACCATTGCTTCTTTTCTTATTCTCATTCCCTGTTATAGTTTTGGAAATTATACAGAGGAGTATAGTCTGGTATTTATAACATTTTCTATCTATTTGGGAGTAAAGTATCTTTTACAGGTAAATTGGAAGAAAAAAGAAACGTTGCTTCATCCGTGGAAGTATGCAGTTTGGTATGGAATTGCATTTACTGCAATACTCTTTATGAGAGTGACAAGTGCGATTGCAATTGTGTGTTTAGTATTTGTGATTTTGTGCATTTTGCTACGTTTTGGCATGTGGAAAAATCTCTTAGAAAATATGGGTGGATTTTTATTCGGTGTGGCAATTGTTTTTGTACCATTTTCCTTGTATTTTCTTATAAAGGGTGCTTGGTATGATATGATGTATGGTACGATCATTCATAATATTATGTATGCATCGAGGTCCTCTATCTTTATGCAAACGGGAGCACCCTGGAAAAGTGTGTTAATCGCATTGTTTACGACTGGGTTATTACTTGTTGTTTCGATTTTATATTGGATATATGAAAGAAAAAATAATTGGATTCTTGGTGCTTATGGCACATATTCCTGCAAAGGAAAAGGATGATTTTCTTGCATTTGGTTCGAATGCATTGTCACAGTGGTACTTATTTGCAGGTGTGGATCCAAGTTATAGATTTTGTTTTGCACAAAGCTGGATGGCAAGTTGCAGTGATAAGCTAAAAACAGAAATTTCTGAATACTTGAATGATAAACCTGCAAAATGGATTGTTGTAGATGTAGATTACGATACGGAGGAAATGGAAACAGAGTATTGTGCTGAATTTGCCGACATCATACAAAAAAGATATGCGTTAATAGATACGGCAAAAATGAAGGATAACCATATATGTTTTCAGTTATATCGATTTGTAGAGTAGATAAGAAAATAGAAAGAGGAGTGAGTATATGAAAAAGTGTTCTGTAGTGGTACCTTGCTATAATGAAGAAGAAACCATACCAATTTTTTATAAAGAGATACAAAAATACATTGTAAATATTCCGCAGTTAGAGTTTGAATTTATTTTTGTAGATGATGGAAGTAAAGATGCGTCCTTACAGGAAATGAAAGCACTTGCGGCAAAAGATAAAAGAGTAAAGTACATATCCTTTTCCAGAAACTTTGGAAAAGAGGCTGGTTTGTTTGCTGGATTGGAGGCAACAACAGGGGACTACATTGTAACTATGGACGTAGATTTGCAGGACCCGCCTTATTTATTGGAAAAAATGTATCAGGCAGTTGCAGAAGAAGGGTATGATTGTGCAGCAACCAGACGGACAAATCGAAAGGGCGAGGCGAGAATACGTTCTTGGTTTGCAAAAAAGTTCTATCAAATTATAAATAAGATTTCCAATGCAGACATTGTAGATGGGGCAAGGGATTATCGATTTATGACGCGGCAAATGGTTGATTCAATTTTATCCATGCGAGAGTACAATCGTTTCACAAAAGGAATCTTTGGATGGATTGGATTTAAGACAAAATGGATACCGTTTGAAAATGTAGAGCGATCCGCAGGAACTACGAAATGGTCATTTTGGAAATTGACTTTATATGCGTTGGAGGGAATCATTGCGTTTTCCACTACACCATTATGGATATCATCTTTGCTGGGAATTTTCTGTTGCTTTGTTTCCTTACTTGCATTGGCGTTTATTATTATTCGTGCATTGATGTATGGAGACCCTGTTGCTGGTTGGCCTTCTATGATTTCTGTGATTATCTTTATTGGAGGGCTTCAGTTATTCTGCATGGGAATTTTAGGAATGTATGTTTCTAAACTTTATTTGGAGGCGAAAAGAAGACCTATTTATATTACAAGGGAAACTAATATCAAGACGAAGGAAGAGTAGGAGTGTTTAATATATGAAAGAAAAGAAAGAAAACAGAAAGTGGGCAGCATTGCTGTCGGTGGGTGCAACCGTACTGTTGCTAGTAATATGTGTAATCGGAATTCCATTTATGTATCAGGTATGTGATGATAAATATTTGATGCAATTTGCATCAGGGCAATATTTGGGAACACCTAGTGACTATATGATACATATCCGTTTTCCAATTAGTTATTTGTACTCTTTTTTCTATAAGCTATATGATGGAGTTGACTGGTATGGAACAATTATGATCGGAATGCAACTACTTTGTTTAACATTGCTTGTTTATAAAATACTAAAAAAGATTGAATCCCAAAAGGCAAAGATAGCTGTAGTAATTCTTGTATATGGTATTGTGCTTTCCATGTGGATTACAGAGATTGTAAGCATTACTTATACAACAGCCGCTGCTTTTTTAGGATTGACAGCCATTGTATGGTATGCTATCTCAGACAAAAAATGGAAGGATTACTTGTTTTGTATACTTCTTATGGTGATTTGCTATAACATCCGCTATGAAACATTTTATATGGTAGCACCGTTCGCAGCCGTTTTATGGTTGTATGATTTTATTATGCAGAAAAAGAAACTGGCACCGATTTTATTTGTGCTTGGACTGGGAGCTGGTCTGTTAGCAGTTATTTTATTTGACCATCATATGTATGGTTCTGCGGACTGGAAACATTTATTTGCCTATAATGAAAAACGTATCTTGTTGTATGATTACTATCATGATGATTTACTGGATTATAGTAAATATGAGGAGCAATATAAAAAATTAGGTATGGATGAAACCAGTCGGGATATTATTGAGTCCTATGACGTAACATTAGTTCCTGAATTGCAGGATCAGATACAGAAATTAGTGGACGTACATACTGAAAATCGTTCAATAGCAGAGAGATTAAAAGAAGATTTTCATAAAATTATATTTGATGTTCTATTAGGAAATAAATTAGTAACATTACTTTCTGCCATTGTGTGGATACTGACCTTTGCATTGTTGATTCGTTATAAAGATTGGACCAGGGTTCGTTTGGCTGTGGGATTTGTGGGATTGCAGGTAGCCTTATGGTTGTATCTAGGCTTCCGTGGACGTATTATGACTCGCGTTTCCAGAAGTATGATGTTTCTATTTACAATAATGGCATTGCTTTGCATATATTTCTTTTGGCAGGATAGAAAAGATGAAATTGATTGGAAGCGTATTCCAAAAAGTTTGATTGCGGCTTGTTGTGTTGTCCTGTTGGGAACATCCTGTGTGGCATATGCTAAGCAGAGAAATATAAATCTAGATTCTTATGCCAGAACAAGTTACTATGATGTGGAATCCTATTGTAATTCTCATGCAAATAATTTCTATTTTGTAGATGTATTTTCTATTTCCAATTATGAAGGTGGATACCATTATAACTTTTTCAATAAAAATGAATACGTGAATTTTGCCATGTTGGGGGATTGGATGGGATATAGTCCACTGTTCTGGCAAAAATTAAATGATAAAGGAATCACCAATATTCAAGATTCTATTTTTGAGGAAGATAATATATATGTAATTGCAAGTACCGATCGGGATATGAGTTTTATGGAGAAATTGAGAGACAATGTTACTTGTAAAGTGGTAGATACCATTCAGAGTTCAAGAGGGGTTGTTTACAATGTATACCAACTAACAGAGCAATAAGGGGGGATTGCAAAAGAGTTAGATACAGGTTAAGAAGTAAGGAGTAAAAATGGAAAAGACGGAGAAAAATCATGTATTAGAAAATGTAATAGTAGTATTGCTTCCATTGGCTGTGTTTGCTATATGGGTATTGACTTGTTGGGATTTAAACTATCAGGTGCATGATGATCGCTATATGATGGAGTTTGTTTCAGGAAAATTTTTAGGACATTCAGATGCACATTTAGTATATATCAAATATTTATTTGGACTGTTTTTAAAGTTTATGTATACTACATGGACTGGCATTGATTGGTATGGCACATTTTTATTTGTGATTCAGTTTGCGACAATAGGAATTATAAACTGGTATTTAGTCTGCAGACAAAAGAAATTGCGTTGGAAGGTAGTCACAGTAGCAGTATTTTACAGTTTCTTTTGCCTTTGCTGGTTAAATGAGGTAACTTGTTTTACCTATACAACAGTAGCGGCATTAGTTGGAGCAGCGATACTGGTTGTGTTTGCGTTGGCAAAAGATCGGTTACAGGATTTTGTTATTGTAATCCTACTTTGCCTGTGTTGCTTTAATCTGCGGGCAGATGTTTTTTTCATGGTTTTGCCCTTTGCAGGAGTCTTATGGTTGTACAAATGTATCAAAACAAAGGATATACGATATGTAAAATTCTTAATTGGTTTGGGCGTTGCGTTGGCAGTATGCTTTGGACTTGACCAGTATGCTTATAAAGATAAGGAATGGAAGGCGTATCAGGAGTATAATCAGGCACGTACTTTGTTTTATGACTATTATTATGACGATATGGTTGTGTATGAGAATTATAAAGAAACCTATGAAAAGTTAGGAATTACCAAGAATGCCTGTGAAATTTTAAAATCCTATGATTTATCTTTGTATGATGAGAAACTGTATGAAAAAATAAAAGAACTTCCCCAATATCATATGGATAAAGGCAGCATTTTTCATAAGATGTGGAACGGACTAAAGACGGTTGTAACAGACGGATTATTAGAGAGCAAAGTAATGACAATCGTATCTATTTTATTCTGGGGCATTGCAATCTTACTTGCATTACTGGGTGGGGATAAAAATAGTATTCTGATAGAGGCAGTATATATTGTGTGTCATGTGATTTTATGGGAGTATCTGGGATGTAGAGGAAGAATTCTACCAAGAGTGGCACATAGTATGTTGTTAATACAAATAATAACCCCTTGTATTTGTGGCCTTTTTGCATGGGAACATAGAAAAGAACGAAGCTTTAAGTGGAAAAGAAAGCTAGTGGCGCAAATGGGATTGGTTGGTTTTGGAGTTATTCTTATCGGTGTATGTTCTTATGATATTTTACATGCACGTAAACTAATCAACAAAAATCACAAGGAAGCAGGATGGCGAGATCATTATATCATGGAAGAATATTGTAAGGAAAACCCAGATAATTTCTATTTTTTTGATGTTTTTTCTGTGGTGGAATGTAAGTATACATACACATTTCATAATCCTAATACATACGAAAACTTTTTATCTTTAGGAGATTGGTTTGGAAATAGCCCAATCTATAAAGAAAAGCTTAAATTAGAGCAAATAAACAGTGTTAGAGATGCAGTATTGCATAATAAAAATGTTTATATCATTGGAATAAAAGGGAGAGATTTGAGTTATATTACAGGAATTACAAATGAAAGACTGGAATTGAAAGCGGTGGATGATTTAACTGGAGGAAATGATGAGTATGTGGTTTATAAAATAAAGTATCTTACCGATAAGCAATTCTAGTATATTATAGTATGAAAAACAAAGGAATAAGAATGCTCATGTTACATTGGAATAGGGAGGAAACGAAGTATGAAAAAATGGAGTAAAGGTTTGGATGCTCTGACGAAATGGACGGTATCTATATTGTTTACTGTGATAATTCTCTTTTTAACAGGCATCAGTATATTCGGCAATTGTTATATGGATAATAATGAGTTTACTTATTTTGTATCAGATCGTGCATGGATGCATATGTTAAGTATAACAGTAGTATTGCTGATAGGTCTTAGCTATCGTAAATTTTTGAAGGGAAAACTTTCCGAACGGTCAAAAAAAATAATCTGGATGGTTGTTATGGGCATGTATCTGATTATAGTTACAAGTATCGCATTGTATTTGTCATTGGAGCCAAGGGCTGATCAGAAACATGTGGTAGAAACAGCTACGGAAATGTTACATGGCAGATATGCAGCTTTTGCAAAAGGTGGATATATGGACCTATACCCAAATCAAACGGGAATTGTATATATTTTTTATTGGTTGTTTCGCATATTCCCTTTTGGGTATAAAGTAGTAATTTTGTTAAATGTAATTGCACTACTGGTAATTTTTCTTGGAATGACGGGAATTGGTAGAGTATTATTAAAAGAAGGACAGGAAAGATATGCAACAGGTATTATGACGATGTTGTTTTTTCCATTAGTATGCTATGTAACATTTATTTATGGGAATCTGATGGGAATGGCACTTTCAACGCTGGGATTGTATGCGACATTACAATATCTGAAAACACGAAAAATAAGCTGGATAAGCTGTGCTGTAGTTGCATCTGCCTTTGCTGTATTGATAAAAGAAAATTACTTAATTCCTGTGATTGGCATTGTAATCTTTATTGTACTGGACTTTTTCCGAACAAAAGATAAGAAATCTATTGGCTTTTTAGTTGGATTGCTTTTTCTAACAATCGGAGTAACCAGTGTAGCACAGCTACATACAGAACATATAACAGGGTATAAAAAATCTTCTGGAATTCCATCTTTGGCATGGGTAGAAATGGGAATGCAAGAGGGATATACAGGTTATGGATGGTATAATGAATATAATAAAAAAGTATATAAGGAAAATGACTGTGATACCAAAAAAGCAAAGCGACAGGTGAAAAAGGATCTTGTTGTGACCGTAAAGACGTTTGCTTCCAATCCTGCATATGCATTGAAATTCTTCTATCAAAAAGTAGCATCGGAATGGAATAATCCGACATTTGAGGGTGTGTGGATTAATAATACCTATAGAAGAGAATTGGAAAAGGTGGAGGTAAAACCTGTATCAAAGTTTTTTACTACAATGATAAATGAACCAGGAAGGAAAGGAATAAAAGAGTATTGTAACTTGTTTCAGACCTTAACTTTAGTTGGGGTGTGTATGTGGCTTTTGCTTGGACGAAAAGAAGTAAAAATAAACCAATTGTTACCAATAACTATATTTGTTGGAGGATTTATATTTCACTTTTTCTGGGAGGCAAAAGGACAATATGTTATGTCATATTTTGTTTTATTATTTCCATATGCAGTACGTGGGTATCAGCACCTACTAAAACAACTGGAAGAATTCTGCAACAAAAAAGAGGAAACATGGAGCGTCAGATGTAAGAAAAATAGGGGAGTGATTGTGTTAATGGCAGCATTTGTAATTATCCTACTTGTTTCCGTAGCAGGGCAACAGTATATGGATAAAGTGGTAGGATTTCAAAATGCAAAGTATGAGGAATTTTTGAGGGAGGGAAATAAGTAGAAAAAGGTATTGAAAATTGGTAACATAGTCCCATTTTTATCATATGCTAAAGTATGGTAGAATAACAATAAGAAAAGAAGAAAACTAAACAAACGAAAAGGCAAACTTATCGAAAGATAGGGGCGCAAAGCCAAGGGTCTAAGGTGAAAAACTATGACAGCCGGTTACCGAATTTTTGGTATACGTAAGGACTCTATTGGATTCTATCCAAAAGAGTCCTTTTTTTGTTTGTTTGGCATTATAAAGGGGGACTTATATTATGGGGAACAAATCAAAAAAGAAACTAATAGCGGTAATAATGAGTGTAGCAATGGCGTGTGGTATGCTTACAGGGACAAATATACAAGTGAAAGCAGCTACGCAGGCAGATGAGACAACTGGTTATTGGGGGGGATTTTGGATTTTGTATAGAAACGAAGAAAGACCAGAAAGTTTTGATGAATATAGCAATTGTAAATGGTATTGGGGAGATTGGGGAAAGATAAAAAGTGAAGAAACACATTTAAACAATGAAAAAGCTGTTAGTAACATGATTTTACAGGTTCCCAAGGTAACGAAGGCATTATTAAAGGATGGGGAAGAAATACATTGGTTTAGTTCTAAAAAAAGAGGATATCGTTTTCAAATTTATGGAGAAATAGTAAAAAAGGATACCTCTGATGTAAAGGATGATGAGGAAACGGTGCCAAGTGAGATTGTCACACCAAGTCCAACCGTAGAACCAACGAAGGTGCCAACACCGACACCAACAGTAGAACCAACCAAACAACCAACACCAAGTCCAACCGTGAAACCAACAGAAAAACCAGATTTATCAAAATGTTGTTGGACAGGCTTTCAGGTACTTAAATTAGGAGAAAAATGTCCTGCTTCATTAGCAGAAATTAGCCAGAGTGAGTGGATGTGGGGAGACTTTGGATATTTAACAAAATGTGAAAGTATTTATAATCAACAAACAGTCTCAGAAAGAATTATATCGGTTCCCAATAAAGTAAAAGAAATGTTAAAAGAGGATGAAGATATACATTGGTTTGCAATAAGACAGCAGGGATATGGATGGAGAGTTTATGGAGAAATTTATAATGTTAATGTGGAAAAAAGTATAGAAAAAGGTGCGGTGCAAAGTAAAGAGAAGGAAGTTGTAGTAGAAAACGTTTCTGATATAGAAAAATTAAATAAGGTTTATGAAAGTGGTACAGTAATCCGTACATTGGGATTTTATAAAAAAGGAGATGGTGGTGCAGCTACATATGAGATTGCGAACAGAAGCAACGAAGCAGACTATGCTAATTTTGTTACCAAAACTGGACAACATGTAAACTATGTAGTAGAAAATAATACCATCAACATGAAACAGTTGGGTGCAGGTGTATGTGAAGAGAACAATAATGGTACAGTGACAAAGACAGACAATGATGATGCGAAGCGTCTCAATGTAGCAATTGAGTTGATTGATGATTATGAGAATGGAACCATTTATTTTCCAGCAGGAGAATATCGATGTGCATCTAAAGTATACATTGGAGGAGATAACTACACAATAAAAGGCTCAGGAAACAAAAGTATTTTATACACAGATAATGGATATCAGGGAGATGAACATTTTCTAACTGTACTTGGAGATAGCATTACATTGGATGGGTTCCGTGTGGAAGCCAGAGAAACAAAATGGGTACCTTATTATCGTCAGTGTAGTGTAATGTTTGCAAGCAATATCAATATTTTAAATTGTGAATTTTCCGTACAGGAAAATGTAATTTCCTATAATAAGAGTAGAGACAGACAGTATACAAATATCACACTATATACAGGTTGGCATAATGTAACGATTGATAACTGTGTAATGGAACAGATGGGATGTGTGGAACGTGGAGCATGTCTTGGTATTATTGATATGTGGAGCAATGGATGTTCTGGAGCATCTGTAACAAATTGTACGATGAGACAGAATGCACATGATGAGATGATTGGAATATTTACAAAGACAGGAGCCAATGCTTCTATCTCTGATATATATATTGCAAATAATAAAATGTATACCGCATCTGCATCAAATGTAAGTAAGAAAACTATGGCAATAACGATGGCATATGACGAGTCAAAACAGATTTCTAATATTCGTTTTGTAAACAATTATGTGAAGGCAGAAGTACCATCTAACTTTATGACATTTGGTTCTTTGGCAGATTGTGTCATTAAAGATAACGTATTTGACATTGTGCATACAGGTTCCAGCTACGGCGGCGTTATGTTTGATGCAAGAACAGGTGTAACCGTTGAGAATAATAAGATTAACATTTCATCAGATGTAAAGAATGGTGGCATTATGCAAATATTCAAACGAGATGGTGTTTTTAAGAACAATGATGTAAACTGCGAATGTTATGTATATGCAGGCTCTTACATGGGTGGAAAATTGATCGGAAACAATATAAAATTAGAAAAAGGTTGTCATGCAGTTGCCATAACACCAGAGGAATTTAAAGAAAATAATGTTACCGTTACAGGTAAGGTAGACAATTTTATTCATTATGATGGACTAGAGTATGATTCTATTATTTCTGGAAACGAATTTGATTATGACTATGATGATTCAAAAGATGAAATTTATCCAAGCAATGGAGGCAGTTTTATTTATGCTGGTTTTCATGCTGGAATTAATGGACATACAGTTACAGTTACCTCGAATAAAATTCAGACCTCCAATCAGGTAACTTCAAAAAATAAAAGCTTGCTTTGTTATGGAGTTGGCAACACAGAACCACAGACGTTTAGGTTCAAAGATAATCAGGTCGGTTTGTATAGATGGGTTAGAAGTTTATATGGACAGAATATGGAAAAAGTTACGCTTGAAAATAATTATGATAAGGCGGGCAACTCAATCACAAAAGACGAATATACGGTATTTTTTAATAATACAACATACTAAGAAGAAAAGAATCTTACGGTCAACAAAAGCGTAAGATTCTTTTTTTGTGTAAAGAGGCAAAATTTTATAGGAAAGTACTTTATTCTTGCTTGTGATATGTCCCATATGATAAAATAATAAAATGAGATAAAATATAATTACTGTTTCTGAATACATTTATGTCTGTAAAATGAGTGCAGACAAGAGAATAGGACAGTTTACAAGGAAATGGAGGATTAGTGAATGATACGAGTGTTACATTCCGTCAGTAATATGGATCGTGCGGGATTGGAGACTATGTTGATGAATTATTATCGTCATATAGATCGGGAATTGATTCAGTTTGATTTTTTGGCAAATAAGCCAAAACCGGGAGCTTACGAAGAAGAAGTGAAACAGTTAGGTGGACGAATTTTTGTTTCGCCTGGATTTAACCCTGCTAAATTACCACAGTATAGAAGCTTTATGAAGCAGTTGTTTCAAGAACATCCAGAGATACAGATTGTACATGCACATAATGGAGCGTTGGCTTATTATGCATTGCGGGAAGCACAGAGAAATCAAATTCCACATAGAATTGCACATAGTCATAATTCGAAGATTAATTTTGATTTGAAATGGCCAATCAAACAGTATTGTAGGGCGCATATGAAAAAAGCGGCAACAGATTTTTGGGGCTGTGGAGAATTGGCTGTGGAATTTTACTTTGGAAAAGAAATTGCAGAAAAAAAGCAGTATACATTAATTCGAAATGCTATTGAGGAAGAACGGTTTGTATATCAAAGAGAAGTTAGAGAGAAGTTAAGAAAACAGTATCAGGTAGAAGATAAATTTGTAGTCGGTCATGTGGGACGGTTTATGTATCAGAAGAATCATACCTTTTTAATTGATATTTTTGCAGAAATATATAAGCAAAATCAAAATACGGTATTACTATTGATTGGGGAAGGAGAACTGGAACAGAAAGTTCGAGAAAAGATTTCTAAGCTAGGGCTGACGCAGGCGGTTATTTTTACAGGTTCCATTCCAAATGTAAATGAAATGTATCAGATGATGGATGTGTTTCTTTTGCCATCCTTGTATGAGGGATTACCTGTGGTTGGGGTGGAGGCTCAGGCATCAGGTGTGCGTACCATTTTTTCAGATACGATTACAAGAGAAGTATCGGTTACAGATACAACGGAATTTGTTCCTTTGGCAGCATCCGCTCAAAAATGGGCCGATGCAGTCCTGAAATATGCCAATGGATATGAAAGGAAAGATATGACAAAGGAGATTATAAAGGCTGGGTACAGTATTCATACAGAAGCAGAAAAATTGCAAAATTTATATATTAAAATGATGGAGGAGTAAAGTACGTGCAGGAAAAAGAGAAAAAAAAGAATCATTTTCTTGACCTATTAAAAGGAATTGCGTGTATAGGAGTTGTGTTTGGACATGCGTTGTTTCCTGGGCAGTTTGGGTATTTTGTATTGACTGCTGCTACAGGAATGGTTCCTATATTCTTTTTAATATCAGGATACTATTCTTATCAGGCATCACAAGAGAAGTTACTATTAAAAACTAAGAGAAAAGAAAAACACATAGCAATGATAACAGGTGGTGTGTTGGGGCTATATTTGCTTTGGATGTTGCTAAGGGTTCTTTTGAGAAAAAAAGCATTTTCCACAATAGTACATGTAATCAATGTTCGTTCTGTCGTTAAGTTTTTGGTGCTGAACGATACGACCATGTTCGATGGTGGACATTTATGGTTTTTGCTGGCGTTATTATATTGCTATATTGCGTTGTACATAATAGGTCGTTTTCAACTTATGAAGTTTACTTATCCAGTTATAGCGATTGCATTTGTTTTGCGTATCTTTGCTGTATCTTGTGGAAATTGGCACTATAGTCAGAATTTTTGGGTGGATGGATTTCCTTACTTTTTTCTGGGCTATTATTTGAGAGAGCATTCGGAACGGTATGCTAAAGTGAAAAGTAACCTATGCGTAGGTTTGGCAATTGGTGGTTTCTTATTTAGTGAAATTGCAAATATGGGAGGTGTGTTCCTGTTTCGACTAAATATTTATGAAATCGGTACGATTTTAATGGCAATCTCTCTTTTTGTTTATGCCATCAAAAATCCTGAAATTGGAAAAAATTCATTTCTGGAGAAGATAGGAAGAAACTATTCTATGTTTGTTTATATTGTTCATGTTATAGTTTTACAGACGATTACAGATTATGAAGGTATTATTCTAAAAAGTATTCCTACTTGGTATTTGTGGATAAAACCGATTTTAGTGGTATGTCTTACTTTATTGCTTGCCATGCTTTTTGACAAGAGAAAAGGAGTTTATAGGAAGTTGTTTCATTTATATGAATGAATATTTAGGTAATAAAAGTAATTTGAAATTCATAAATATAATAGCGTGTATGGCTTGTGATTTTTTCTGTTTCTCTCTATGTATATGGTTGGTTAATAAAAAGAGTAAATGTTACAATGGCGTTTTGGGTAGATTTGTTAATCACAAGTGTGATAGTTTTTCTGTTGGCAAATCTGTTTCATAAAATAGTAGAAAAAAGAATTGAGTGGTTATTACAGAAAGTGCAGAAATAGTATGAATATTGGGAAGAGAAGGAGAGTTTAATAGTGAGACAGCTTATTGAAAGAATAAAAATATGCTATATTTTGGGAGTATGTGTAGCAACTGTATTATTGAGCGGAAAAGTCATTCATGCAGCAGTAAATCAGCAGAATACGGGGACGGAAAAGGTGGCAGTGGACAAGACTGTGTCCATTGCAGATACACAAGAGTATAAGAATATGGATTACTCTTTTATGAAAACATTTCAATATGGCAGTGTAGTAAAGGCTTCGAAAGAATTTGATACCGTTGAGGATATGAAAAAAGCTTCTATAAAAAAAGGAAGCTATGTTCGTACAAAAGGGTATTATGCGGATGGAGATAATGGGGCAGCATGTTATCTAATTGCAGAAAAGCAGGAAACGGGAGGTATCAAATTAGAGAACGGTTTGTATGCGAACATTCAACCAGATACCTATACTGATAACAACGGGGAAAAATGGGTCGTTGGAAATGTTCTTCAATATGGAGCGAAGGCAGATGGAAAGCAGGAAGATGAAGTAGCCATTAACAACGCAATTAAAAGTATTGGTACATTTACAAATGAGAAAGATTCAACTGGATATGAATGTGAACGTGGACTTATTTATATGCCTGCAGGAGAGTATAAGTGTGCTAATACGATTCGACTGGGATACAGCAATGTAAATCTGGTAGGAGACGGAGCAGATACGGTACTGTTTACAGACAATGATTATAGAGATAAGGAAGGCTACGCGGAATTCTTTTTTGAAGTTTGGGGAGCCAATCATACTTTTATAGCTAATTTTCAAATTGAAGCAAGAGAAGTGGATTTGTATCATTATATGCGACAGTTTGTAGTGCTTTATAGTGAGCAGGTGTATCTTTATCAGGTGAATCTGTTAATTCCGCAAAGTACCTATTCTTCCTATTATTTTGAAGACAAACAGTATTCAAATTTTTGCTGTTATACGGGAAATAAGTTTGTTACCGTAGATGGTTGTAAAATGGAACAGATGAGTGGTACTTATCGTGGTGCCAATGTTGGTGTGTTGGATATATGGTCTGGCGGAGAAGAAAATATTACTATTATGAATTGTGATTTCTATGGAAATGCCAGAGATGAGCAGTTTGGATTTTTCAGTAAAGACGATGAAAATGCATCGGTAAAGCATATCAATTTTATCAACAATACCATTCATTCTGTACAGTTAAAGTATCCCGATATTATTGGAACAAGAACGATGTGCTTTTCGGTGGCATATGCAGATTCCAAAAATGTAGAGAATATCCGAATTGCAGGAAATCATTTTATTTGTGAAACAGATTCCAAATTTATGACGTTTGGAACCGTAAAAAACTGTGTGGTGGAAAACAACATAATTGAAGTGAAATGTACCTATCAGACTTGGTCTATGGTATTTGATTCTAGTAATGAAAATGCAGAGGATATTTTAATACAAAAGAATCAATTCTTTTTAACCAGTGATTATGGAATTGGAAAAGGAAATCTTACAGGTGGAAATCTTACATTAAAAGAAAATCGCATCTTTTCGGATGTGGAATTGGCATTTGGTATTTTGGGACCTGAAATACATGGAAATGAGATTATCTTTTTGAAGAATATGAGCAAGCTGGCAAGCAATGCCAACTGTACAGATAATAAGATTTATTTGTATAAAGGACTTGGAAATATCGGAACAAATAAAAGGCAAATTGTAAATTATGGTGGGGATAATACTGCAAGTTACAATTTTAGTGGAAATGAGATTTATGACTATGAGCGTGTGGACAAGCTGGTGGTATTTCAGTCGTTGATTATGCTTGATGGAGATTTAAAAACATTAAACGTGACAAACAACAAATACTATATGCCAAATTCCAGATTTTTATCAAGTGAGTACAGTGAATCCATTCCATATAAAGATACCAAGGGTACCTACTATAAAAATAGTATTTTTCGAAAGAAATCGGGAAGTTATGGAAAAATTAACGTATTGAATAATACATTTCAAATGGTAGAATTAGAAAAGTCCGATAGTACATTTACATATTCAGGAAATCAATGTTTAGCACCTGAAGCTGATTTGACAGAGCAACTATGCAGTACAGTGAAAATTTTAAAGGATGGGGAAGAAGTTACAAATATTACTGCTACAGAGGATAGTGTGGATTTAAGTGCTGAAACATTTGTTGTTGTAAAACAGGATTCGGATGGAAATGTGATAGAAGAGAAGAAAGTTTCAGGAAAGAAGATACGCTGGTATACATCTGTAGAAAAAATTGCTACCGTTTCTACATCGGGAAAAGTTACGCGAAAGCTGTATGGAGATGTAGCTGTTTATGCGGTTCCTTTGGATGGCAGTGGAGTATATGGAAAGTGTGTATTACATTTTGCAAGACAGAAAGCAGATTCCATTGCTTTTGCACAAAAGAAAATTGAATTACAATCTGGATTAAAATATTATATGGAATATACGGTATTGCCAAAAGGAGCAACTCAGGAATTGATTTGGACAACTTCGGATAAGACAGTTGCTACTGTGGATCAAAATGGAACCATTACGGCTATAAGAGAAGGAAATGCCACAGTAGAAGGAACTTCTGTAGAAAATCCAGAATTAAAGGCACGTATTAATGTTAAAGTCTCTAAAGTGACGGTAAAGAAGATTTCGTTGAATGAGACGGTACTCGATGTGGACTATTCCAAAATAGGAACAACAAAGCGGTTGAAGGTATCAAAATATATTCCTGAAAACGCAACCAATCAGGGAATCAAACAATGGAAATCCAGTGATGAAGAGGTTGCAAAGGTAGATCAAAATGGTGTTGTAACTTTTGTTGGAGTAGGAAAGGCAACGATTTCAGCGTATTCTATGGATATGAGTTGTGCGGGAACTTGTAAAATATATGTACATCTTCCTGCGGTTTCCAATTTAAAGGTGAAGGAATATACCAATGATAGAGTTGTGCTGAATTGGGACGAAACGAAAAAAGCAGATGGTTATTATGTATATCAATGGAAGCAAAGCACAGCAGAATGGGTTGTATTAAATGATGGAAATCCAGTGACAGAGACTTCCTTCGAAATAGGAAATTTAACTTCTAATACAGATTACACCTTTTCTGTCAGGGCATATAATGCAGGATGGGAAACAGGAGAGTGCGTTGTTTATGAAAGTCAGGATAAAAAAGTATCTGTAAAGACCTTAGCATATACACCGGTTACGAAAATATGGAGCAGTCATGAAAATGTAGGAATCCCGTTAAATACTACAGTTACTTTAACTTGCACATATAGCCCGAACACTGCAAATTATAATAATTTAAAAGCGTCTTTTGCGATAAAGAATAAGGCGATTGCATCTATTGAAGAAATAAAGGAAGTAGAAAAAGGAAAGTATTCCGTTACGATAAAAGGGCTTGCTTACGGAACTACAGTGTTGACATTTGCAATCAATGATGCATGGGGATTAAAGAAAGAAATTCCAATCGGAGTGTTGGCAAAGCAGTCACTTCCAGAGGAGTATATCACGGTGACGGGTTCCGCAATAAAAGCGACCATTCATTTTAAAGGATTTGATAATGAAAAGGATTTGCTACAGGAAAAGGCGATTACCGGGTATATGATTCGAAGAACAGAATCCATTGAATTTACAGATGTAAAATATATACCAGCGGATGGTTCAAACGAATATCTCTGGGAGGATACGGACGTCGTGCAGGGAAAAAAATATTCGTATACGGTGACTCCTTGCTTGAAAGCGGAGGATGCGTATTTCCTTGGATATGGAAATGGATACCATGGCGTTACCATTCCACAGTCTGTAGAGGCAGAAAAACTTTCCATGGAGAAAGAAATTTATGTAATACCTTTAGGAGAGAAAAAGAAAATTCATGCGAAAATAGAACCAGCAGAGGCAATGATTGATAGTTTAAATTGGCGTTCCGAGAATGAAGGAGTTGCTACTGTTATACAGTTGCAGAAGGAACAGGCGGTTTCGGGAACTGATTATGCTACAGTAACAGGTTGTATTACTGGTGTAACAAAAATATATGCAGAATTAAAAGAAAACTCTAAATTACAGACAGCAGCTACGGTAATCATTACACCTGGAAAGGTAAAAAATGTGAAAAAGGCATCAGATACGGATTCGGTAAGTTTGCTTTGGAATGCGGTAGATAATGCAGATGGATATTATGTATATCGTTGGAACAAGTCAGCACGTTCCTGGGAGTTAGTTGGCGATGTACAAGAAAACAGTTTTACGGATAAAAAGTTGGAAAGTAGCACAATGTATCAATATAAGGTTTCAGCCTATTATCAATACAATGCCAGTAAGTATGAAGGAACGGTAAGTGAAGAGGTGATTGCAACTACAGAATCCTTGTTGGCAGACGATTTTAAGGTAAAAGCAACTGGTTATGAAGGTGTATATGATGGAAAGCTACATCATGCAGTACAAGTTACTGGTACAAAGGAAGGAGATAGTATAAGCTATAGCGAAGATGGAAAAGTTTGGGATCGTTATGTGCCAACAGTTAAAAATGTATTAGATAGTAAGGTAATTTATGTATCTATTACAAGAGACGAAAAAAGCTATTATATGAGTGTTATATGTAGGGTATCTCCGAAATCTATGAAGGATGCACAGCTTCGACTAGAACATACACAATATAATTGGGACGGAAAAGAACATCGTCCAAAAGTGGTGATGGAGGAAAATATTGCTCCAGAAGAGTACCAGGTGACGTATCAGGGCGAATGTAAGAATGTTGGAAAAGGAATCGTCATTGTACAAGGAAAGGAAAATTATAAAGACAGTTGTATCTTAAATTACCAAATTAAACTGATTCAGGGAAAGACATACATACATTCTGGATATAAGTATAAGATTACAAGTAAAACTACTGTTAGGATGATGGGGGCGACAAACACACGTAAGACTACCATTCTAGTTCCTAATGTGGTTAATTTAGGTGGCACAAAGTTAAAAGTAACAGAAATTGGTGCAGCCGCCTTCAAAAAATATAAAAAACTTATTTCTATTAAAATAGGAAGTAATGTAACAAAGATTGGTGCACAGGCATTTGCTGGAGATACGAAATTAAAGAAATGTGTATTCCTAAATGCTACCATTAAAACAGTAGGAAAAAATGCATGGAAGGGAATTAGCAAGAATGCCAGTTTCTTTGTACCAAAAAAGGGAATAAAATGTTATCAAAAGAAATTAACGAAAAAGACTGGCTTTACAAAAAAAATGAAGATTAAAAGAAATTAGCTGTGCATTTGTGAAAAAATATGATATAATGAGCGTTAGCGAGCTTATGCGAAATATAGTATTACATCTAAAATAGGACTAGGAGGTCTAGAGATGAGCGACATTTTATATATGGTCTTGCCATGTTATAATGAAGAAGAGGTGTTACCTGAGACATCGAGACAATTAAGAGAAAAATACGAGGCATTGATTGCCGCAGACAAGATTAGCGATAAGAGTCGAATTGTATTTGTAAATGATGGTTCAAAAGATCGTACATGGAGTATTATTCAGGAACTTCATGAACAGAATCCAATGTTTAGTGGAGTAAATTTAAGTCGAAACCGAGGACATCAGAATGCTTTATTAGCAGGACTTATGACTGCGAAAGAGTGTGCGGATATGGTTATTTCCATGGATGCAGATTTGCAGGATGATATTGGTGTCATTGATGACATGCTGCGAGAGTATTACAATGGAAATGATATTGTATATGGAGCGAGAAGTAAGCGTGAGACAGATACCTTTTTCAAACGTTTTACAGCAGAAAGCTTCTACAAATTAACCAATGCCTTGGGTGGCGAAGTCGTATTTAACCATGCAGATTGTAGATTAATGAGCAAACGTGCATTAAATGGTTTAGAGCAGTACAAAGAAGTAAATTTATTCCTTCGTGGTATTGTTCCGATGATCGGATATCCATCTACGGTTGTTACTTATGAGAGAAACGAAAGATTTGCAGGAGAGAGCAAGTATCCATTGAAAAAGATGTTATCATTTGCTATGGAAGGGATTACGTCTCTAAGCACAAAACCAATTCGTTTTGTCACAACTGGCGGAGTGGTATTCTTTATAGTTGCGTTAATTATGATGATTTATACGGTAGTGCGTTACTGTATGGGAGCTACTGTTGCAGGATGGTCTAGTATCTTGATTTCTGTTTGGTTTATAGGCGGTGTTCAGATGATTGCACTGGGTGTGATCGGAGAATATATTGGAAAGATTTATATGGAGACAAAACAGCGTCCAAGATACATAGTTGAAAGATTTTTAAATGATCAGGAGTATCATGCAAAATAATTAATTGAATATAAAAAAGCTTGTCGTATTGTATGCGACAAGCTTTTTTGTATGAAGGAGTTTACTGTTTACTATGGAGAGTATTTTTAGGAAACATTGTTTGGTCTGCATTCCTCATAGGTACATCCAACGATATGATAACTTCCAGATGTATCAATAGCACCACCACTATAATTAGAGGTACAGCGTTGAAAATGACAATCTACAATTTTTCCTCTGGCACCGTACATAAGAATACCTCCACCACTTCTTGCATGGCAATTGATGAATTGTGAATTGGTGATATTGCCTGCATGGCAGTAAACAGCACCTTCTTGACAGTAAGAAAACACACATTCCTCTATAATAGGAAGAAAGGCATTATAAATGGCGCGACCATTTGCGGTGTTTCGGAAGATGCAACCACTGATGTGTAGTCTGGCACGAACGGCACGAAAAATGCCGTATTGTTCCATTCCATCAAATTCACAACCAGAAAAGTGGCAGTTTTTAGGGGTTTCAAAGGAAAATAAATCTCGACCTTCCAAATTCCAACCCAATGCTTTGCTACTTTTCATAATAAGCGTTCCTTTGCAAAGGAGTGTATAACGTAAATAAATAGTAGCGTTTTGAATTTCCAAAATACCAAATTCGCTTACAATTACCGGGCAATCAAATATGGTAGAATAGCGTATTAAAGTTTCTTTGGAAATAATATAATCCTTTTTACTATTGATATATTGAATGATAACATCATCCTTTGGATAGCAATGTGAGTAATCGCATTTTTCTATATTCGATCGAATCGGTCCATTATAGTAAATTGCACTTCCAAATTCTACCGCACAACAGTTATCAAAATAGCAGTTGGAAATAACGGTATGTTTGTTTGCAAAAATAGCACCACCATTATGAGAATTACAGTTAGTGAAAGTACAGTGTTGTATTTGTGCGTTTCCATACTGAACAAAAATGGCACCGCCATTTTGAGTGGAAAAACAGTTTTTGAAGGTACAATATTGGATATGCGAAGTATCTCCATTTATCACAAGTCCAGATATGAAACTGGTATCTTTAATGGTACAATCGGTAACGGTTACGGTGCTGTGACTTGCGGACAATAAACCACCATTATGACTACATTGAAACGTACTGTTTTTTAACGTAATGGTCGAATGGCGGTGGCAGTAAATAAATGCATGTTGAAAAAGACTGCTGTTTACATTTTTTGAAAATTCTAACCAACTGTTTTCTATGATTAAGGTACCACCCTGTATATCAAAATTTTGTTCCACTTTTACAATTGCATTGGAAATATGTACCGTAGTATTTTTAGGAATGACAATTGTATCATGGAAAATGCAGTTGCCGCGGAAATGATAAGTGTGATCATTTTTTATATCCTCAGGATGCACATGTTCCGTATAAGCATAATTAAGCATATAGTAAGAAAGATCTGTCATAGTGACAGGCCAGCCACTTAGCTGCATTTTATCAAAAAGAGTAAGACAATTCTGATATTCTTTACAATATGCAGAAGAAACAAATTGAAGAATCGTGTTTCTTTCATCATTGGTAAACTCTAGTAAATCTGCAAATAAATCCAGAGATTTTTGCTCATTCAAAGAAATATTATATTCAGACATAGAAACATTGTACAAATCCAGAAGAAAGAAAATTTTCTTTTCTCTTGTTTCCAGTGCAGCAACGATTTCATCAATTAGAACCTGAACGTCTTTGGAAAGATTCATAATTGTAATCGTATCTTTGGAGGATAAAGAAAAGCCTTTTGTAATCAGGCGCTCCAATTCAAAGTTACTAAAAGGATTGGCTTTGTTGTTTAAGCGTGTATGCATTAAAATAGCGGCTGCATACAAGGTTTTAAAACCAATCGGTTCCATATATAGAGGATGTTTTCTGGAAATCCAGAGGTCCTTTTTTTTATTAAATTTTGTTAGAGTACCAACACGCATAAAGTTACTCCTTTCTTGCGTAAAGTTATTGTGCTATTTTGGTATATACATTGAATTAGGATTGGTATATACATTGAACAAGGTGCTATCTGTTGGCGTACAATTTTCAAATTTACACTGAATGACACTTTGACCATATTTCAAATTTGCAAAGTAGATAGCACCACCTAAATACTTTGCGTGGCAATCCTGAAAATTGCAGTTATATATGGTTGTATTGGCTAATGAATGGGAATGAATAGCGCCCCCATGCATATTGTGACAATTTGAAAAAGAACAGGAACCAATAAATAGCTCTTTTTTGGAAGTGTTAAGGAAGGCACCACTTTTACAATTGTCAAAGCTTGATTTACTAATATCTGCTGAATTACCAGAAAAGTCGATTGCTGGCTTTTGAATGGTATTTTTAATATAGGAATTTCTTAATTTTAATTGTCCACTGTTTTGTTGCAAAAAAGAAGTCTGGTTATTGCAATCAATAGTGGAATGTTCAATGCGAATGTTTGGTGTATCTTCAATCGAAAGCAAATAGGGTGCATTGCATTGTTCTACAAAGAGTTCGGAATTGCGGATGATAATTTTCCCGTTTTTAATAGAAAATTTTCCATCAATTTTAACTTTTGCGTGATCTAATACGATTGTACTGCAATTAGAAATAACCAAATTCCCGTGTATTTTCAAATTGGATTCAAACCTTTTAATAGAACCATCATCTAAGGATAAATCTTCAATTTCATTTGTTAATGAAAAGGATGGGAAAATATATTCCAAAACAGGGGTAGGAATGTCATACCCCGAGAGTTTAAAATTTTCATATAATAGAACAGCGGAATCTAATTTTGTATCATAATAAGAAATGGTCTGTTTGTTTAGTTCATCTGTGGTTTGGTAACCAAGATTTGTAAATTCTTTTAAGAAGGAGGTCTCTGTATCTGTGAGGTTAAAAACCTGACAGTATCCCTCAATAATATCATGACAATAGGTTGGTGAAATCAGACCGAAAAAAGAAAGTCGATATAGGTCCGCGATAAAGCAATATTGTTCTTGCTTGGTCGCAACGGTACGAAAGACTTCTGTTATTTTTAAGTCAAAATGATTTTTTACCTGTAGAGGTAATTTCTTTTGTTGTTCACTATCCAGATGTAAACTATTTAATATAGAAGAAAAACAATCCAGAGTAGCTGGAAGTTGATCTTTGTAACCGTATACAAGTACCGCAAGTCCAAAGCAATAGATATACTTAAAGTTTGCAGAATTTTGCGCAAGAGGATGTGAGGGGGTGCTCATATCGTTTCTTTTTTGCGCTAAATATTCTAACATATTCATTTTGTTGCCTCCCAAATTATAAAATACACTATATGATGCCTAAAAAGGCTAATACTCATTATATTATATATCGTACCGATTTTTGATATTAGATAGTGCAAATAAAAAAATAATTCAAATGTGTAGTATTAATAATAGAAGAAAGTAAAAGAAGTCAGCATAAAAAAGGGATATGGTTGACAAGCTTTTGTTTATTCAGTACATTGTAATAAGAAATAGAATAGAAAGCTATTATATAGAAGAAAAATTTTAGGAGGATGAAAAATGGAATTTAGGCCATGTATTGATATTCATAACGGAAAGGTAAAGCAAATTGTTGGAGGAAGTTTAAAAGATCAGGGAAATCAAGCAAAAGAGAATTTTGTGTCAGAGCAGGATGGAGCCTTTTATGCAAATATGTACCGAAAAGATAGATTAAAAGGTGGACATATTATTTTATTAAATCCCGTAGGCAGTGAGTATTATGAAGCGGATGTGGAACAGGCAAAGCTTGCATTGTCCGTATATCCAGGGGGCTTGCAGGTTGGTGGTGGTATTACTGATGCCAATGCAGCTTATTTCTTGGAGCAGGGAGCTTCTCATGTTGTAGTTACCTCATTTGTATTTAAAGATGGGAAGATTAATTATAAGAATTTAGAAAGTCTTGTAAAAGAAGTGGGAAGGGAACATCTTGTTTTAGATTTGAGTTGTAGAAAACGCATTTCAGAGCAGGGGGAGGAACAGTATTTTGTTGTAACGGATCGATGGCAAAAGTTTACAGATATGATTCTGGAGAAAAAGGCGTTAAAAGAGTTGTCGTCGTATTGCGATGAATTCCTGATTCATGCGGTTGATGTAGAAGGAAAAGCCAATGGAGTTGAGAAAAATCTAGTATCTATTTTGTCGAAAAGTGAGGAAAATACCATTACATATGCAGGTGGAGTGGGTTCTTTTTCTGATTTAGAGGAATTAAAACAATTGGGAAAAAATAGAATTAATGTAACAATTGGTAGTGCTTTAGACCTATTTGGCGGTACTATGGATTATGCAAAAGTTCTAAAAAAGTGCCGTGAATAACCAAAAATTACTGTGCAATATTTATGGTTGCAAAAAAAAACTTACAAACTTAACAAAAATGTTTCTTAGATTTTAAGGGGTTCACATATTAGAAAAAAATTACAGAAGATTACAATGTTAAAAATGACCGAAAAATGCGAAAAAATAAATTGAAATTTGGTTAAAAATTACACAAAAAAATTTTGCAAATAAAAAATTGTAAAAAAATGTCTCCTGAAACAGGCTTGATTTTGACACAAACTACCGTTATACTCTAATGCGTAGTGAGCAACTGTTACTGACCAAAGGAATAAAAAGTAATTTGAAAACAGAGATGTGTGTTTTATGTTAGAGATTACATATTGCACGGAGGCAGGAAAAGGAGATTAACTATGAAACTAAATAAGATTATTACAGTCGGTTTGTTATGTGGACTTTTTTGTTTTGCAAAACAAGATATGGTCGTTGCAAATGCAGCAACTGTAGATACAACTGTAATAAGCAACAACATGATGACACAAGAAGATGAGGCAAATCAGTTACATCAGGAAGCTGTTACAGGAACTGCGATTGATACAGTATCGCAGGGAGCAATAGCTGTAGAACCAAATGCGGTTACAAATGAAGCAATCGGAGGTTCGCAGACAGTTACTGGAGAGGCAATTTCAGATGGAAATTCTATATTGCCAGCAGCAGCTACCAAGGTTACGGAAACTACAATTACGAATAGTACAGTAAAAATGTCTGGCGTAAAAACAACAGCACGAAAGACAAAAAAGAAGTACACTGCAACAGAGTTGAAACTTATGTCTTGTATTATTTACTGTGAAGCTGGTTGTGAACCATATGCAGGAAAAAAGGCAGTGGGTATTGTAGTTATGAACAGAAAACGTTCTAGTTCATTCCCAAACACTATCAAAGGTGTAATTTACCAGAAGCATCAATTTGGACCGGCATCAAATGGTTCATTAAAGCGCGCACTACAAAGATATGAGTCGGGTAAATTTAATTCCGCAACAGAAAAAGCTTGTATTAAAGCAGCTAAAGCTACACTAAATGGAGATAAAATGGTCAAGTACAATAATAGAAGTTATAACATGAAAAATTATTACTTCTTTAGTAGGAGAGTAGCGGGAGCAAGATTGACGATTAGACATCATCAGTTTAAATAAGATTTAGAATAGAGAGTATTGCACAAAGGTGCGATACTCTTTTTTTCGCATATCGCAGAAAACTTGAAAAACAGCAAGTTGTGTGCTATAATAAATTATTGATTTGGTGTGAGGTATGAAATGTTAAGGATACATTTTGACTGATACCAAAGGGAATACAATGGATACTTAAGGAGGAGACATGGTGGATAATGTTTCAGAAAAAAGCGAAGTGATTTCAAAAAACTTTATTGAACAGATTATTGAGAAGGATTTGGCAGAAGGTGTTTACAAGGAAGTTGTAACAAGATTTCCACCAGAGCCAAATGGTTATCTTCATATAGGACATGCAAAATCAATTTTATTAAATGCAGGACTGGCAAAGAAGTATAATGGAAGATGGAATTTACGATTTGACGATACAAACCCTACCAAGGAAAAGACAGAGTTTGTGCAGTCTATTCAGGAAGATGTGGAATGGCTTACTGGAGAGAAGAAGCAGGAAATCTTTTATGCATCCAATTATTTTGATCAGATGTATGAATCTGCTGTTAAGCTTATCAAAAAAGGAAAGGCTTATGTTTGTGAATTAACACCAGAACAGATTCGGGAATACAGAGGTACACTTACAGAACCTGGAAAGAACAGTCCTTACAGAGATAGAGATATAGAAGAAAATCTTCGACTTTTTGAGGAAATGAAGGACGGAAAGTATCCAGATGGTTCTATGGTGCTTCGTGCAAAGATTGATATGGCATCACCAAATATTAACATGCGTGATCCAATTCTTTATCGTGTGGCACGTATGACGCATCACAACACAGGAGATAAATGGTGTGTATATCCGATGTACGATTTCGCACATCCAATTGAGGATGCAATCGAGGGAGTGACACATTCTATTTGTACACTGGAATTTGAAGATCACAGACCATTGTACGACTGGGTGTTACGTGAATTAGAATGGGAGAACCCACCAAAGCAGATTGAGTTTTCAAAATTGTATTTGCAGAATGTAGTTACTGGAAAACGTTATATTAAAAAGCTTGTAGAAGACGGCATTGTAGATGGTTGGGATGACCCAAGACTTGTATCAATTGCTGCTTTAAGACGACGTGGATTTACACCAGAATCTTTAAAGAAGTTTATGGAATTGTGTGGTGTTTCCAAGAGTCAGAGTTCTGTTGACTATGCTATGTTAGAGTATTGTATTCGTGAAGATTTGAAATTAAAGCGTAGTCGTATGATGGCAGTATTGGACCCAATCAAGCTTGTAATTACGAATTATCCAGAAGGACAGATTGAATATTTGGATGTGGTAAATAACCAGGAAAATGATCAGCTTGGTACAAGAAAAGTTCCGTTTGGTAGAGAGTTATATATTGAGCGAGAGGATTTCAAGATTGAACCACCTAAAAAATATTTCCGTTTGTTCCCTGGAAATGAAGTACGTTTGATGAATGCGTATTTTGTTAAGTGTGAAGAATATATTACAGATGAAACAGGAAAAGTAACAGAAATACATTGCACATATGATCCAGAAACAAAATGTGGAACAGGATTTACAGGTAGAAAAGTAAAAGGTACTATCCATTGGGTAGAAGCTTCTACAGCAAAACCAGCAACGATAAGACTTTATGAAAATATTGTTGATGAGGAAAAAGGTGTTTATGATGAAGAGGGAAATATTAATCTTAACCCTAACTCATTACAGGTATTGGAAAATTGCTGGGTAGAACCTGAATTAGCAAATGCACAGGCTTTTGATAGTTTTCAGTTTGTAAGACAGGGATATTTCTGTGTAGATGCGAAGGATAGCAAAGATGGAAAACTGGTATTTAATCGAATTGTTTCTTTGAAGAGTTCGTATAAACCAGCTTAATATAAAAGGGGGAAAAATTATGGGGTTATTATCAGGATTAGAGTCATTGGGACTTGGCAAAATGCAGGAGACAGAAGTATTTGAAAAAGAGACACCGAAAGAAGAGAAGGGGGAAGTGGCAACTGCGCATAAAAAAACGGAATTAGATGTTTTATTTGATAAGACATTTAAGTGCCCAGTATGTGATAATGAGTTTACTTCCAAAATGATACGAGCAGGAAAGAATAAACTTGTAAAACAGGAGTTGGATTTACGAGCAATCTATGATACTGCGGATGCGGTGAAGTATGAACCTGTTGTGTGTCCAAAGTGCGGTTTTGCTGCATTAAATCGATTCTTCAAACCGATGGCTGTTGCACAGGAAAAATTAATAAAAGAAAAGATTTCTGCTAATTTCAAAGGAATTGAGCAGCCTGAAGGAGCATATTCCTATGATGATGCGATTCTTCGATATAAACTTGTACTTGCAAGTACAGTTGTAAAGGGTGGAAAGAATAGTGAAAAGGCCTATGTTTGTTTGAAGATGGGCTGGACTTATCGTGGAAAGGCAGAGAATTTGCCAGAGGATACACCAAATCGAGAGGCAGTGTTAAAAGAATTAAAAGCGGCAGAATTGGAATGCCTTCAAAATGCTTATGGTGGCTTTGTATCTGCGTTCTCACAGGAGTCATTCCCTATGTGTGGCATGGATGAAATGACAGTCACATATTTAGCAGCAGAATTGGCAAGAAGAATAGGAAAGACAGAAGAAGCGGCTAGATTAGCATCTACAATTATTACAAGTCGTTCTGCCAGTGAGCGTATTAAAGATCGTGCAAGAGAAATTAAAGATTTGATTAAAAAGCAAAAAGGTGAATAATCCTATCTTTATTAGTGTATGAAGCATATTGCATATAAAAATGAAAAAGGTATATGAACCATTTACGGTTCATATACCTTTTTCATTGTGCGCCTGGCGGCGCACGTCGCTAATGGATGAAAGTTCCTAATCCGCCCTAGTAGTGGGAAGGATACAGCCAAGACCAAGGGTGTCCTATTCATAGCAGCGACTATGATTAACGAGAGGGGAATCTGAAGGAAGGTGGAGGCAAATCTCTGGTCTGACGAACAGAAATCACATCAGGCTACAGTTAAGGATAAGGCTGCAATACAAGTCGAAGTCCAATAACTACTCGGAATTAACTGTAGTAAATGTGGCAGATAGATGGAGAGAAAGTGACGTGTGGTACCCAGGGAGGTCTGTGCGATATGCCTTGAAAGAGGTAACCACTACTCGAGGTAGTGCTGAACGCACAGAAGTCAGCAGAGGTCATAGTAGTTGAGAAACGAAGGACCAAATCAATAGGAGTCTTTAGTATGACCGAGAAAGGAGGAATGACTGATTATGACAGAAAACATTAGAAATAATGGCTGTTCGCAGAGAGATAGTGCGGAACACGAAGGGTATGCGAAAGCGTTTAGGTCGTTCAATCGGATATGGAAAGAAAGAGACAGTGCACAGCCGAAACTTTTGGAGGCGATACTGTATAAAGATAACTTTAACAGAGCGTATAAGAGAGTTAAGGCGAACAAGGGAGCGCCGGGTGTTGATGGGATGACCATTGAAGAGGCACTTCCATATCTTAAGGAACATCAACGGGAGTTGACAGACCGAATTTACAGAGGGAAGTATACACCGTTGCCAGTAAGGCGTGTTGAGATACCAAAACCAGATGGTGGTGTGCGAAAGCTTGGCATACCAACAGTGACAGACCGAACACTGCAACAGGCAATAACCCAAAAGTTAGTGCCCATCTATGAACCGCTGTTTGCGGACGGGAGCTTTGGCTATCGTCCAAATCGAAGTGCGAAGGATGCAATACGCAAGGTGAAAGAGTATGCAGAGCAAGGCTACACATTTGCGGTAGTACTTGATTTATCGAAGTATTTTGACACCCTAAATCACGAAATTCTTATAAATCTTCTGAGAAGAAATGTCAAAGATGAACGTGTGGTGCAATTGATTAAGCGCTATCTGAAAAGTGGCATAATGGAAAATGGAGTGGTCGTCGATACAGAGGAAGGTTCACCGCAAGGTGGAAATCTATCACCGCTACTTGCGAATATCTACCTCAATGAGTTTGACCAGGAGTTTTTAAAAAGAGGAGTACCATGTGTCCGATATGCGGATGATATCGTGCTGCTCGCAAGGAGCAAGCGAGCATCCGAAAGGCTTTTGGAAAGTAGTACGAAATATCTCGAGAAGAAACTGAAACTTACAGTAAACCGAGAGAAGAGTCGTACTGTCAGTGTGTTTGCAATCCGAAATTTTAAGTTTCTTGGCTTTGCATTGGGAAGGAACGGGAGAGGCATATATGTCAGAGTTCATCCAAAGTCATGGAAGAAGTTTAAGTCAAAGCTAA
>OGOC01000006.1_pt1 | contig 165301 bp, 104 predicted proteins | sample 1552561 | NCBI WGS metagenome assembly OGOC01 (sample SAMEA2580148, study PRJEB22360) | human gut metagenome | biome: human gut; feature: human-associated habitat; material: faeces | place: Denmark | collected 2008/2010
CACCGCGGGGTACTTTTCTTTCCACCGCGGTGGAAAGAAAAGTACCCCGCGGTGGAAAGAAACTTTCTCCGTGATGGAAAGAATAAATCTCTACTAATGAAGAAGCTAAAACTTATAAGAAAAAACTATAGAAACGCTGAAATCATTCGCTACCGTACAGTTACGAGCTACAAGTAGCTGCGCTATATCCGAAAGGCGCTTGTAGCTTGTAGCTGATTCACAACCCGCCAAAAACAAATTCTCGATACAGATAAAGTGTGACCATCCTTCGAAAAAATTCAGAGAAAGTGAGTATCTTTGAAGAGTGAATGTTACACCTTATTATATATAGTATATGAGCCAAACTATCAATGATCGGCTACAAGGCCTACGGGCATTGTTCAGCCAGGAAGGCATACAAGCCTTTATTATCCCAAGTACCGACCCTCATCTGAGCGAATATGTTGCTCCCCACTGGAAATCCCGGGAATGGATTTCCGGCTTTACTGGTTCGGCAGGAACCGTTGTTATTACTACAAGCCAAGCAGGACTATGGACTGACTCTCGCTATTTTCTCCAGGCTGCCCAGCAATTAAAAGGCACGGAAATAAAACTTTATAAGGAGATGCTTCCCGAAACACCCAGCATTTCAGCTTTTTTAAGTACACAACTAACTCCTGGCGATGCTGTCGGCATAGATGGAAAGATGTTTTCTGCAGAAGAAGTAGAAAGGATGCAAGCCGAGTTGCAAAAATGTCAGATAAAAGTAAAAAGCATTTCAGATCCCTTAGATAAATTATGGACGGATCGTCCGCCAATGCCGGAAGCTCCTGCTTTTATTTATGAAACCCAATATGCAGGAAAAAGCAGCATAGAAAAGATTGCCATTATTCGAAAAGAACTAAAAAAGTGCAATGCGAAGGCATTGTTCTTATCCGCTTTAGATGAAATCGCATGGACTCTCAATCTGCGTGGAAACGATGTACATTGCAATCCCGTGCTTGTCAGCTATCTACTTATCGAAGAGAACGAAACTCACTATTTCATTCAACCTCAAAAGATAACCGCTGAGGTTGCTACTTATATGAAAGAAACAGGAGTAAACCTGCACACCTACGAGGAAGCAGAAGCATACCTCAGCCGGATCAGTGTTGAGAGTCTGCTTCTTAATCCGGCTAAAACAAATTATGCTATGTATTCAGCAGTCAATCCTGATTGCAGGATTATTCATGGCGCTTCTCCGGTCACCTTATTGAAAGCCATCCGCAACGAACAGGAAATAGCTGGAATACATGCTGCCATGCAACGGGATGGAGTAGCTTTGGTTAAGTTTCTGAAATGGTTAGAAGCATCTGTTCCAACGGGTAAGGAAACAGAAATCAGCGTAGATAAAAAACTGCATGAATTTCGTGCGGAACAGGATTTATATATGGGAGAAAGTTTCGATACGATTGCCGGATACAAGGAACATGGAGCCATCGTGCACTATGAAGCCACTCCCGAAACAGATGTCCAGCTAAAACCGGAAGGTTTTTTGCTATTGGATTCAGGGGCACAATATCTGGATGGAACAACAGATATCACACGTACCATTGCTTTAGGAAAACTGACAGAAGAAGAAAAGACAGATTATACATTGATACTGAAGGGGCACATTGCACTGGCAATGGCTGTATTCCCTGCCGGTACACGGGGTGCGCAACTAGATGTGCTGGCACGTATGCCGATATGGCAAAGAAGAATGAACTTCCTGCATGGCACAGGGCATGGTGTAGGCCACTTTCTGAATGTACACGAAGGACCTCAGAGTATTCGTATGAATGAAAATCCGGTAACATTGCAATTGGGTATGCTAACTTCCAATGAACCGGGAGTATATAAAGCCGGAAGTCATGGGATTCGTACGGAGAATCTGGTTTTAGTAGTACCAGCCGGAGAAGGAATGTTTGGCAACTATCTACAATTTGAGACAGTAACCCTTTGCCCTATTTGTAAAAAGGGAATTATCAAAGAATTGCTCACATCAGAAGAAATCAATTGGCTTAACCAATATCATCAGACTGTATATGAGAAATTATCGCCCAGCTTGAACAAAGAAGAACAGGCATGGTTGAAAGAAGCAACGAATCAATTATAATCAAAATATTAACCACTATATAAAATGGCATTAATTAAATCAGTAAGAGGGTTTACTCCCGAGTTTGGCGAAAATTGTTTTTTAGCTGATAACGCAGCCATCATCGGAGACGTAAAAATGGGGCGCGATTGCAGCATTTGGTTCAGCACAGTATTGCGCGGAGATGTAAATTCTATCCGTATCGGGAATGGAGTCAATATACAAGACGGAAGTGTGCTGCACACATTATATGAAAAGTCTACAATTGAAATAGGTGACCACGTTTCTATAGGACATAATGTTACTATTCACGGAGCCACCATCAAAGACTATGCATTAGTGGGAATGGGTTCTACAATCCTTGACCATGCAGTGATAGGCGAAGGAGCTATCGTTGCCGCCGGTTCATTGGTCTTAAGCAATACAGTTATTGAACCGGGAAGCATCTGGGGCGGTGTACCTGCCAAGTTCATAAAAAAAGTAGATCCGGCTCAGGCTAAAGAACTGAATCAGAAGATAGCACACAATTATCTGATGTATTCTAACTGGTATAAAGAATAAAGCCAGATGAACTTCCATATACAACAGCGGGCGAATAGAAATCTATCCGCCCGCTGTTCTCATTATTTCGTATTCCTTAGAAATTAATCATACTTAATATCTTATCCGTAGCCCCAGCATTACTAGTGACGTAGTATCCGGCATTCGTTCCGGTTTCGCGCAAGAAAACCTCATCAGCCAACATACGGTCCAACAATTCTTTCAGTTCTTCATAATTCTTGATAGAAAATGCGCCCTGGGCTTCTAAAAGTTGAATTGCTTCCATAAACTTCTGGTACTTAGGTCCGAATATTACAGGAATTCCATAAACAGCTGCTTCCAACGTATTATGAATACCGACCCCGAAGCCACCTCCAATATATGCAATTTCACCATAACGGTAAATAGAAGAAAGCAGACCGAAACAATCTATAATCAAACAATCCGCTTTCAACACATTCTTTTCATCCGCACGCGTATAACGAACATACGGGCGTTTCAACTTCCGGATAATCTCTACCAGATGATTCTCATCTATCACATGTGGAGCAATGATCAATTTCACTTCTGGATGATTATTGAAATATTCAATAAACAGATCCTCATCCGGTTGCCAGGAACTACCAGCTACGAAGGTCATGGTGTTATTCTTAAAGAGTTTCACCAAAGGCAATTCTTTCGCCTCCTCACGTATCTGCAACACCCGGTCGAAACGCGTATCGCCGACCACTGTCACACGGTTGATGCCAATCTTACTCAAATAACGTTTGGAACGTTCATTCTGTACGAATAAGTGGTCGAAATTACGAAGAACATGGCGATACGTACCACCATACCACTTAAAGAACACCTGGCCACGACGAAATATAGATGACACACTGTACACCGGAATACGACGCTTATGTAATTCATCGAGATAATTCTTCCAGAACTCATATTTAATGAAGAATGCCATGCAAGGATTGGCTATATCCAGGAATTTCTTCACATTCCGAGGCTTGTCGAACGGTAGGTAGCACACTACATCCGCCCCGCGATAATTTTTGCGTACCTCGTATCCCGAAGGAGAAAAGAATGTCAGTAATATACCATAATCGGGATATTTGGCACGAATTTTTTCAATCAGGGGACGCCCCTGTTCAAATTCGCCTAAAGAAGCGGCATGAAACCAAATATAACGTACATCTTTTTCCAATTGTTGCCTGAGAAGTTCATACACTACCCAATGCCCCTTCATCATTTTACGGGGCTTGCGGCTGAATGGAGCCGCAAGATGCACCAAAAGGTCATAGATACCTATCGCAAGGTCGTAAAGCATACTTATTGAATTAAGAAAGTACTTCAATTGCACGCTTCATACGCGCCAGTGTCTCTTCTTTGCCCAACACCCAAGAGATGTCGAACATATGCGGGCCTTTCCCCTCACCTACCAATGTCAGGCGGAAAGCATTCATAATGTTTCCGGTATGATATCCTTTTTCGGCAATCCAATCCATTACAATCTTTTCCTGATTCTCAATGCCAAAATCTTCAATTCCTGCCAGTACTTCCATCAATTCTGTCATACACTGGGCCGAATCTTCTTTCCAGCGTTTCTTCACGGTTTTCTCATCATATTCCGTTGGAGCAACAAAGAAGAAACTGGATGCTTCCCAAAGTTCCCGTACGAAACTTACACGATTCTTCATCATGCCTACCACCGTTACTACTTTCTCGAACGGAACTTCTACTCCATGTTCTTTCAGAACCGGAACAAAAAGTTCCGCTATTTCTTCATCAGGCTTCAACAATATATACTCATGATTGAACCAGATGCCTTTTTTATAATCAAATTTAGCGCCAGACTTGCTACAATGACTCAAATCGAACAATTTGATCAACTCATCCATTGACATCAGCTCCTGATCATTACCCGGATTCCAACCCAGCAAAGCAAGGAAATTAATTACAGCCTCAGGCAAATATCCCGACTCGCGATATCCAGAAGATATTTCACCGGTTTTGGGATCATGCCATTCCAACGGGAATACAGGAAAACCAAGGCGGTCACCGTCACGTTTACTCAATTTGCCGTTACCTTCCGGTTTCAACAGCAGAGGCAGATGAGCAAAAGCCGGCATTGTATCTTCCCACCCGAAAGCACGATACAACAATACATGCAGAGGTGCAGAAGGTAACCACTCCTCACCACGAATCACATGGGAAACTTCCATCAAGTGGTCATCTACAATATTGGCAAGATGATAAGTTGGCAGTTCGTCAGCTGATTTATAAAGTACTTTATCATCCAAAATGGAAGAATTGATTATTACCTCACCACGAATCAAGTCGTTTACATGTACATCTTCATTGGGTTCTATCTTGAAACGAACTACGTACTGCTTACCTTCAGCAATCAATGCATCCACTTCTTCTTTCGAAAGTGTCAATGAATTACGCATTTGCATACGAGTAGAAGCATCATATTGGAAATTGGCTATCTCGGCACGTTTCGCATCCAGTTCTTCAGGAGTATCAAAAGCGATATAAGCCTTATCATCCTCCAATAATACCTTCACATACTTCTTGTATATTTCGCGGCGTTCGGACTGACGGTACGGACCATATTTCCCACCAAAGCTGACACCCTCATCAAACGGAATGCCCAACCACTTGAAAGACTCAAGGATATATTCTTCTGCACCAGGTACAAAACGGTTACTATCAGTATCTTCAATGCGGAAAATCATGTCTCCCCCATGCTGGCGCGCAAAGAGATAATTATATAATGCTGTACGCACACCACCAATGTGCAAAGCCCCCGTAGGACTCGGGGCAAAACGGACTCTGACTCTTCTTTCTGTCATATTTTGCATTACTTATGAGATAATTAGACGGCAAAATTAAACCTTTTTTTCCACACTAATGTTTTTTTTTGTACTTTTCGCAAAAAATTCAACCGATATGAATAAATCCAAGACTAAAAAAAGCTTTTCTTACAGAGATTTGCTATACAAAGCACTCATTTTTATCGGCACGGTAGCCATCATAGTATACTTCTTACCGCGTGACGGCAAGTTTAATTATCAGTTCGATATTGACAAACCATGGAAGTATGGGCAACTTATGGCCACATTCAATTTCCCCATATATAAAGATGATGCTGTAGTAAAACATGAACAAGACAGCATTCTTGCCAGTTTCCAACCCTACTATCAGTTGGATAAAAATGTAGAAAAAACCGTGCTTAGCAAATTAAAAACGGATTATCAAAGTCACTTACGCGACATTGTTCCGTCTTCTGACTATATGCGCTATCTGGAGAAAAGGTTATCCGAAATTTATAAAGCAGGTATACTTTCTACCGAAGAACGCAGCAAATTACAAAAAGACAGCACCGCTGTCATCATGGTGATTGATGATAAGCTGGCCAACCAGCGGGGGACCGAACAGCTTTTTTCCGTTAAAGACGCTTATGCCTACCTGCTCACTGCGGACACGGCACATTATTCTCCGTATATCCTGCGCCAGTGTTCACTCAACGAATATTTGTACCCTAATCTGACTTACGATGAGCAACGCACCGAAACAGCCAAGAAGGAAGCATTGGATAATTATGCCTGGGCCAATGGTGTTGTACAAAGTGGACAGAAGATCATTGATCGGGGGGAAATCGTAGATAAGGAAACTTATAATATCCTTGAAAGTCTGAGAAAGGAGTCTATCCAACGTAGTGAATCCATCGGACAAAAACGTTTGATATTGACCGGACAAATCTTATTTGTCAGCATTTTCATGCTGTGTTTTATGCTGTACCTCGATTTATTCCGCAAGGATTATTACGAACGCAAGGGGAGTTTATCCCTACTATTTACACTGATTATGTTCTATTGTGTAGTGACAGCACTCATGGTGTCGAATAACATATACAATGTTTATATCATTCCGTATGCCATGCTGCCTATCATTATCCGCGTATTCCTCGATTCACGCACAGCATTCCTTACGCAGGTGGTCACTATACTGATCTGCTCCATTTGCCTACGCTACCCACACGAATTTATATTGCTGCAACTGGCTGCCGGTCTGGTCGCTATTTTCAGTTTGCGCGAATTGTCACAACGTTCGCAACTCTTCCGTACGGCATTATTAGTGATACTGACCTATGCTGCTCTTTACTTCGCTTTCGAACTGATCACCGAAAACGATTTATCGAAATTAAACGGAAGTATGTATAGTTACTTTATAGTCAATGGTATACTTCTATTGTTCACCTATCCGCTTCTGTTCTTGTTGGAGAAAACATTTGGATTTACTTCCAACGTTACTCTGGTAGAACTTTCCAATATCAACAGCCCGTTGCTGCGCCGTTTGTCAGAGACTGTTCCGGGCACTTTTCAACATTCCATGCAAGTGGCTAATCTTGCCGCAGAAGCTGCCAACCGTATTGGAGCTAAGAGCCAGTTGGTGCGTACCGGAGCTTTGTACCACGACATCGGAAAAATGGAAAATCCGGTATTCTTTACTGAAAACCAATCAGGAGGTGTCAATCCGCATAAAAATCTTAGCTACGAGCAAAGTGCACAGGTGATAATCAGTCACGTGACGGACGGACTGAAACTGGCGGAAAAAAACAATTTGCCTAAAGTGATAAAAGACTTCATCAGTACCCATCACGGTAAGGGAAAGACTAAATACTTCTATATCTCTTGGAAGAACGAGCATCCCGATGAAGAGCCGAACGAGGAATTATTCACTTACCCCGGTCCAAACCCGTTCACCCGCGAAACGGCCATTCTGATGATGGCGGATGCAGTAGAAGCTGCATCCCGTAGTCTGCCCGAATATACGGAAGAGAGCATCAACAATCTGGTGGAAAAGATTATAGACTCTCAGGTAGAAGAAGGTTTCTTCAAAGAATGTCCTATTACATTCAAAGACATTGCTATCGTGAAATCGGTGTTCAAAGAGAAACTGAAAACAATTTATCATACCCGCATCAGCTATCCCGAACTTAAAAAATAAAAGATATGAAAACAATCGCACAAGACCAGAAACGTACCGAAAGCCTGCTACAACGCAGAGGTATCCGGCTACACGACATCCAAAGTTTCAGTTTCATGAAACGTTTTCATGAAGTTCCGCGCAAGAGCAACCTGAAGGTCAAAGATAAATATGGCGCGGGCATATTAACATTGCGCCTAAAACAGGGTATTCAAAGAGCTTTTTATGTCCATCCGTTTCAAAAGCCGTCATCTGTTATCCGCTATCTGATTTCACAAGATATACCTTTTGAGAACCATATCACCCGAAAACGGACAGTAGCAGAGATTCCGACCACGACCTATCAGCGCCCATCACTCTATATGTTCTACTTCTTTGTGCTTTTCATCACGTTTATGATATTGGGATATCAGGCTGTAGTATTCGGAAGTTGGTGGGCATATATTCTCGGAATCATTTCATTCGGCCTGAGTATCTACTTTATACACATGTTGATGACACGTTTCTGTTATCTGAAAGTAGATAACGAAAGCCTTAGGATATACAGCGTAGGACGTGAAATCAAGTATCCTTACGAAGATATACTCAAAGTCAATTTTGACTTTGCACGCGAACAGGCTTTTACGCATGTTATGGAGATATTGGATAAAGACTATCACTATCGCCTCTATTATATAGGAAGGGTATCGCGCCGAACCTTGAATGATATTGCCGAAGTACTACAAAGTGCAGGAGTGGATGCAACATGCAGCCTGAATGAAGACAAGAGATTCTATCAAGACACCACGCACTGACGAACCCGATTATTTCAGATGTTCCAACAGCCCGGCACAAGCATCCTCCAGCAAGTCGAGCACATATTCAAATCCTTCCGCCCCACCATAATACGGATCGGGAACGTGGTCGGCATGCGTAAAACGAGTACAGAATTCCGTCATACGGTGTATCTTCTTCCATTCTTCAGGGGAGGGCGCACGGTCTTTCAAATCTTCAATATTCCGGTCATCCATCCCTATTATCAAATCGAAGTTATAAAAGTCTTCCGTCTGTACGGGACGCGAACGATGTGTGAGTTCGTAACCTCGACGAATAGCGTGAGCACGCATCCGGCTGTCAGGCAACTCTCCTCGATGATAAGAGAGAATACCAGCAGAGTCTATCACAAACTGATCTTCCAGTCCGGCTTCTGAAACCAAATGATTCATCACACCTTCCGCAGAGGAAGAACGGCAAATATTACCCAGGCAAACAAAAAGTATTCTATGAGGCTTCATAAGCACATTTTTTAATTTAGGAACGCAAATATAGAAGTTTTTTTGCATTCTCTTAAAATATTTCTTCTTCTCAGTTGTCAGCATATACAGAGAACGTTTTCAAAGTAATATGTAAATCAATAAAATTAGAACATCATGAAAAAAAGATTTTTTATTATATCTTTGTTTTGGGTATTAGCCATTGCGGCTTTTGGAGCAATAGTCATGCTATTATGGAATTTCGTAGTGCCCGGAGTCTTAGGGCTGGCAACCATCAATTTCTGGCAAGCTTTGGCATTATTCGTACTTGCACGCATTTTCTTCGGAGGTTTCCCTGGTAGAGGAGCTTTCCCCGCCCGAAGAGGAATGCCCGGTGGTAAAGAGGGTAACCCGTTCCGCGCTAAATGGGAGAAGATGTCTCCGGAAGAACGCAAGGATTTCATTAATAAAAGAAAGAAGTTCGGATTCGGTGGCCCTTTCGGAAGAGACGGATTCTTCAACGAGAGAAACTTTGATAGAAACAACGGTAGCGAAACTCCCAAAGAGAATGAATAATCTGACCGGTAAAGGCAACAGTTTGGAAGAACTGATTGTGGAACATCAACCCCGCCTGAAAGCATTTATCCGCAAGCGGGTTTCCAGTAAGGAAGATGCCGAAGATATTCTGCAAGATGTGCTGTATCAATTGGTGAAAACCATTGAAAGCACTTTCAATCCCATCGAACAGGTAACAGCATGGCTATATCGCGTAGCACGAAATACGATTATCAATAAAGGCAAAAAGATGCAGGAAGAAGAACTACCCGATTCAAGCTATGATAAAGAAGACAATGTACTGAGCGAGTTTTCGGAAGTGCTGTTCAGCGATGCTCCGCCTACTCCGGAAGTAGAATACATGCGGTCACTCGTGTGGCAAGAACTTGAAACAGCTCTTGCCGAACTACCGCCCGAACAACGGGAAGCATTTGAGTTACTGGAAATGGAAGGATTGTCAGCTAAAGAAGTTGCCAGTGCTACCGGGATATCAGTCAACACTTTATTATCACGAAAACATTATGCCGTCATCCACCTTCGCGAACGGTTGAAAGGACTGTATAGCGACCTTCTAAATTACTAACCTCATTTTTAAACTCTCTGTTTTACCCACCGGGTAACAGCTATTCCCACAAAAATTATGAAAACAATAGTGTCAATTTTGACCATACTACTGTGTATGGCCAGCCCCTCCTATGCCCAACTCATTGCTAAAGATTCTACCGGAGTCATGGCTATCTCTCTGGATGAAGTTACCATCCAGGCACGGTCTATCATCGAAAAAGGCGACCGTAAAGTAATACTTCCGACCCAGAATCAACTGAAAATGTCGTCCAGCGGCATAGACTTATTAGGCAAATTACAGCTTCCCCGAATCACAGTTGATATCATGTCGGGCGAAATAACCACTTCCGGCAACGGAGAAGTACAATTACGGATCAACGGTGTTCGGGTTACTTATACAGAGATATCCTCCCTCAGCCCCGAAGATATTCTCCGCATAGAATATCACGATACTCCAGGAGCACGCTACGGAAACGCTGCTGCCGTGATAGATTATATAACCAAAAACAAAAAAGCGGGAGGTAGCGTCAGCGGCGGTGCCATCCACAGCCTCAGTAGCAACCGCACCTCTATTGACGATATGATTTCCGGAAGATATAACTACGGAAAGTCTGAAATCTCAGCAAACGTGCGGTATATACAACGTAAAGGAGACTGGACACGTGAGTATGACGAACGCTTCATTTTCCCCGACAATGAACTTCATCGCCTGGAAACCGGAGAGCCAACGCTGTTCAATAAGAAATTGTTAGCTTCCAACCTAAACTATACTCTGCAAGAAAAAGGAAAATATCTCTTTAATGCACAATTCAGATATACCTTGCAAGATAATCCTGCCGGATATGAAGACCGGAAGAGCAAACTCTACACATCTGATTCCGACATCCCGGTATCCATCTACGACCATACCCAGGAACGAAACCATTTGCCATCCCTCGATCTATACTATCAGCAGAATCTAAAGAATGACCAACGACTCATATTCAATCTTGTCGGCACGTACATCAAGAGCAGCAATACACGCATTTATCAGGAGAAACAGGAAGGCATCGCCAATACAGAGTTATATTCCGATATTGCCGGAAAGAAATATTCGCTGATAGCTGAAGGCATTTATGAGAAAAAATTAGGGCAAGGGACACTGACAGGAGGCCTTAGACATATGCAATCTTATACAGACAACCGCTATGAAGGGGAAGATGTAATGAACGTCCTCCTAAAACAAGCGGAAAGTTATGCCTACACCGAGTATAAAGGTAAAATTCAGAATTGGGGATACATAGCAAATCTATCACTCAACCGTTTCTACTACAGTCAGAGAGATAACCATAGTGAAAGATATGGCTTTCAACCTTCTCTCTTAGTATCCTACAACCCTGTGGACAATCTGCATTTCCGCTATCATATCAATCTGAAAAACAACGCCCCTTCCATAGCTTATCTGAATGATGTGGAGCAAAGAATCGACATCCTACAAACTCGTAGGGGTAACCCGGACTTAAAATCATTCCGTAGTACGATTCAAGATTTTAACGCAATATTCAGCACAGGAATTTTCAGTATTGACGCTTTGGTGAGCTATGCATACGAAAAGAATCCCATCATGGAATCTGTGATTTATGAAGAAGGTATGTTTATCCACACTTATGAAAACCAGAAGTCCTTCCAACATCTGGCAGCGGAAGTCACATTCAAGATAAAGCCTTGGAAAGATCACATCAGCCTTTCTGTTACACCGGGAATTAACCGGTATATAAGTACAGGAAACAATTACCTGCACACCTATACCCTAAAAGAATTACGTATTAACCTGGATGCTTCCTATAAGAACTGGCTTCTGAGCTTTATGACCATCACTCCACCCAACCGGTATGTATACGGTGAACAATTGCTGAAAGGTGATCTGATGCATACACTCATGATAGGTTATAAACAACCGGCATGGTCTATTATGGCAGGAATACACAATCCATTTATGAAGACTTACCGCTCCGAGAATGCGAACTGGTCTGCACTGAATCCTGTAAAATCAGATATACACAGTACGAATATGTCAAATACCATTGTTGTCAAGCTCAACTTCAACCTGAACTTCGGACGACAATACAAGGGTGCCAATAAGAGAATTCAGAATATAGATACAGATTCCGGTATTCTGCAAGGAACCAAAGAGTAGCCTTTACATTGGATCTACATCATAATAGACGATTAAAGATTTAAAACGATCCTCCGCCACCATCTCCTTCTGAACCTGCACCAGCAGTTCGCGGGCGCGAGCCATCGGAGCATTATACTCTATCTTGACAATAATCTTTCGGATAAATAATGTTTGTATCCGGGCAACAGGCGGTTTATCCGGTCCCAATACACGATTACCGAAAACTGCACGCAACTTGCCTGACATGGTTTGTGCCATCAGGTCAAGCAATTGCTCATTGCGGTTTTTCAGATAGACATACACCAGACGATAGTAAGGCGGGTAGTGGAACATCTGACGTTCAGCAAGCTGTCCCGCCACCATCTGGTCAAAATCGTTATGGATGACCTGAGCTATAATAGGGTGATCGATACTTTTTGTCTGCAAAATTACACGTCCGCGTTTATTCTTCCGTCCGGCACGTCCTGCCACTTGTGCCATCAACTGAAAAGCACGCTCATACGAACGGAAATCAGGATAATTCAACATCGTATCTGCGTTCAGGATACCTACCACACTGACATGATCAAAGTCCAATCCTTTGGAAACCATCTGTGTACCTATCAATATATCCGTTTTCCCCTGCTCAAAATCTGCAATGATACGTTCATAAGCAGAGCGGGTACGAGTGGTATCCAAATCCATACGGGCAACAGCAGCTTCAGGAAATAAAATCTTGATATCATCTTCTATCTTCTCTGTACCAAACCCACGATTACGCAAGTCAGTACCCTCGCAAGCCGGGCACTTATGGGGCAGTTGATAGGTATAACCGCAGTAATGGCAAGTCAGCTGATTCAATCCTTTGTGAAATGTCAGGCTCACATCACAGTTTTTACACTTCGGCACCCACCCGCATGTATTACACTCAATCATCGGAGCAAAGCCACGCCGGTTCTGAAACAAGATGACTTGTTGTTTTTGATCCAAAGCCTCATGAATATATTGAAGCAACAACGGCGAGAATGGTCCGTTCATACGCTTCTTGCGATGCAACTCATGGATATCCACGGGGATAATTTCCGGTAATTGAATTTCTTTATACCGCTCTTTCAGCTCCACCAGTCCATACTTCCCGGAAGAAGCATTATGCCAGGTTTCAATAGAAGGGGTAGCTGTGCCCAGCAAGGTCTTGGCACCATACATGGCTGCCAATATGATTGCCGCATTCCGGGCATGATAACGGGGAGCCGGATCCTGTTGTTTATAGGTATTCTCATGTTCTTCATCCACAATCACCAACCCGAGGTTACGAAAAGGCAGAAAAACAGAAGAACGAACTCCAAGGATAATATCATATCCCTTTTCCGTCAGCTGCTTCTGCCAGATTTCTACACGCTCGGCATCCGGAAATTTAGAATGATAAATTCCTAAACGATCTCCGAACACCCGTTGCAGACGTTCGGTAATCTGAGTGGTAAGAGCTATTTCAGGTAGCAGGTACAACACTTGTTTTCCCTGCCGGATAGTTTCTTCTATCAAATGAATATAGATTTCAGTTTTCCCGCTGGCAGTTACCCCATGGAGCAGACACACATTCTTGGATTGGAAGCTTCGTACAACCTCATCGTGTGCCATTCTTTGATGTTCATTCAAAGGATTAATGGGAAGAATTTCCCGAAGAACGGAATTCAGCCGTCCCACTTCCTGTTGGTAAACTTCAAAGATATGTTTATCTACCAAGCCATTGAACACAGCCGACGAAGCGGATGCCCGCAGCAATAGTTCTTTCTTATTAACCTCTTTAGGAAAACTTTTCAGCCCGTCACCTCCCAAAATACCGGATAGTTCGATATATTTCATCAGTAAATCCAGTTGCTTCGGAGCACGCGCCAATTCATCAAAAAGTTCTTGCAGCCGTTTTTCATTCCGTACTTCATTCGCCAGTCGCACGCGCGTTTCGGTCTTTGGCTTATAAGTCCGGCGGAGTTCTTCTTTTACAAAGATGGCCTCCTTATCCAGCAAGGATTTAATTACGGAAAGTATATTCTTGAGGCCGCTGTCTTTTTCCAGTTTTGTCACACACTGTTCGGGCTCCGCAGAGAGCAAATCCAATATCTTCTGCTCACGCTCCGGCAAACGAACTTCCGATTCAAAATCCGGATTATACTCTACCATCGTCTCGCTCTCCAGCTTCAGGCCGGAAGGCAGAGCAGCCTTATAAACATCGCCTTGTGTACAGAGATAATAATCTGCCAGCCACTCCCAAAACTTAAATTGTTCCGGCAATAAAATCGGATGGGCATCCAATAATGCAGATACTTCTTTTACCTCATAATCCGCCGGCTCACAATAATGTACGTTACGTACAATCGCTGTATAGTACTTCTTACGCCCGAATGGAACTACTACCCGACACCCCATTTGCACCTCATCCGCCCATTCATCAGGCAAAGAATAGGTAAAATAGCGGGGCAGAGGCAAAGGCAATATGACATCCACAAATTTCTTCATTGCGGCGACAAAGATACAATAAAAAAATAGCGTTGCCAATCAAAATCAGCAACGCTATTATATCGCAATAGATTCTATTTTCTTAGAAGAGATAAGCGGCAGATATTTGCCAAGTCTTATTCTTTGCATCAACATTATTCAATTTAAAGCTATCTCCCATCGGGAACTGATAGTTGACACCCACCTGCAAATGTTTAATCAGCTTCACACCGACTCCTAAATTAAGTCCTACTTGAGTCTTCCGGTCAACACCATCTTTCTTCTTGAAATCAAAGAAGAAGTCAGGACCGGCAGCAAAATAAACACCCAGCAGACTACCCAGTCCAATCGTATATTTCAGATTGATGGGAACTTCCGCTCCGGTTTGCTTTACGTCACCCTTACCTCTTTGCGAGAATAACAAGGCACCGTCAACACCCAGTCCGACAATAGGAATCGTAATTTCAGCCATCGGACCAATAAAGAAACCGGCAGAGTTGTCCTTGTTACCTTTATATCCGCCATCCCAGTCTATCTTTGTCAAGTTGACACCACCCTTTACACCCCATTTAATGAGTTGGGCCTGAGCAGGCATAGCCATAAACATACAGCCTACAGCTATAATGAAAGCACTAAAAATCTTCTTCATAATTCTTTTTTGTTTAAATTATCGGGACAAATATATGGATTTATTCTTAAAAAGAACAATAAAGATTCATTTTTGTTCAACGGCGTTGTCGTCGTACTGACGCCTTCGGGGCTGCTGCTTCCCGCTTAGATACCGATTGGGACTTACCTGCCGAAGATTTTGACTTTGATGAGGAAGAAGATTTACTTTTGGTTGTAACAGCATTGTCACGCCCCCTTTTCTTCGAATTAGTCTTCGTTGTTTTTATTCCCGAAGCTGTGGAAACCGAATCCGTTTCTTCTATAAGATCCCTGCCATACAATGTCTTTTCAAAATCCACCAGTTCCTTCTCAATCCGCTTCTGCTCTTTCACCATGGCGCTATCCGTAGGGCAATATTGTGACAAAGTACGATTTTGCAGATTGGTTGTTTTATAAATATCTCCTTTATACAAACGTGCCGTAAAGAAGTCATCCCAAGTACTGTTTGCTGCATTATTATAATTGCTAACGGAGACTTTTGTCTGAGTCAGATAGGGAACCAAGTCTTTATAGTTCACCCAAAACATAGGTAACTTCACTTTCTCCGAACTGAATTCTTCCGAACGATGCAACACCGGACAGATAGCCGTTATCACTGAGCCATAAGTAGAAGTACGCTGATCAAAATACCATACCTCCTTCACAAAGTAACTCAATACATCCGCTGAAGGTATATCACTATTACTGATAGACAAAACACTGTCACGGCGATTTGCCACTTTCTTCAGTTCATAATAAATTTGAAAGCGATCCAGCACATCACGGAAAGTCACCTCAGCATCTTTCTGAAAGCGTTCCGTACCATCCAGCTGATATTCATAAGCCGGAATTTTCTTTTGCGCCAGCAAACGGAACACGGTAGCGAAAAGATTCATCTTATTTCCCTGCGGTTCCACCGGATAGTATAATGCACCATTGGTATCCTTTGTCAAATCCAGCGTACGATAGATTTCGCGCATCCACACCACATCCTCCGGCAAGCCTGGCGAACCCGGATATTGCCTTTGCGCCCACCCCACTGAAAGATCCAGTGCACAGAGTGTGACAGCTATCATGAGTTTCAAGGAAAGTTTCATAGTCTTATACCTTATTATATTCGATTTCTAATTTTAATTCACAATCACTTCCAGTGTAGTAGGCAACAAACGCTCCACCCCATCCGGCCCCACCGCACGAACCCGGGAAATATAGAAACGTTTACCTCTGGATAAACGGCGGAACATATCTTTCTGACGTGTAGAGAATGAAGCCCCCGAAGACACTTCCGGCACTGCATTTCCCATATTATCAAAGAAAACAGTTTCAAATCCCAGCACCCGGAAGTTGATATTCAACAAACCATCATCAATAGCAGCTACAATGCCGGGAGTATTCATCAAAATTGCTTTAGATAATCCACGGCCTCCCCGATATCGTTTAGGTGTCCCGTCTTCCGTATATTCTATAAACGGTGAAGGATCAGGCAACTGGCGCACACGATAAGTATAATCCCCCATCGACTGTGTACGTCCGCCAACGGATGCCGTCACACGAATCACTACATCTTTACCGATAGTCGTAGGATGAGCAATATACCCGTTTCCGGCACGATTCAGAGTTCCGTTTCCATTCACAATACTTGCCTGTACTTGTCCCCCCGGCACTCCCGGAACGGAAATACTGATCGGATTATCATATCCGGCATAGAGTACATTCATCATTGTAGCTGAAACCGTAGCAGTAGGTTCAACCACCGCATATTTCTGTGAGAACTCTCTGCGAAGCACTTCGCCATTCCCTTGCGCCAACTCCAGATAACCATCCAAAGAAAACTCCCCTGTACGGTTACAAACAGTTTCGAACCATCCTTCAGCATTATCCGGTTGCTTTTCACCGGCGATGTAAATAGAAGGACGCTGAGTAGAGTCCACAGCAGCCAGAATGACGCGGGCACTGTACGTACCACCGCGCACCACATTCTGAGAGGTAGGAATGACATAAGCCTGAAGTTGATTTACACGTACATCCTGCACATCGGTATTCTGCGTCAACAAATGCAATACTTCACCTTCAGCATAGCGTACATCACTTTGCAGCTTGGTTAACAGCGTGACAGCTGCGGCCACCGGAGTATTTTCAAAGATATATTCCTGCCAGTTTTTTCCTGCTGCTGACGCCTTACGCGGTACTTCAGTACCCAGATTATCACGGATGATCTTCTGTTGTATCGGATCGGTAACAAGAGTCAGAATATTTTCCCGGTATTGATTGATGCGGTTGAACAGCGCTTTGCCCTGTCCGCTACCAGGTGCAAGCATCACAAAAGAAGCAGCTTCCAAGTCTTCTTTATTGGAGATATTGGCAACATCCCCATTCTTGCCATCCGCTTCCTTCACAATGCGTAGTTTCAATTCATCCACATAGGTATAGAGCGAATCGGACATATTTTTCACACGTACCGCTTTCTCAAACCACGGTCCTATTTTCTCAGGATTACGTTCGTTGGCACCGGCAAGCCCGTCATATAGTGATTGATTCTGCACGGTAGAGTTTGCCGTTGTACGGGAAAGACTTTCATCTACCAATGAAAAACCATTCAGCACATCCGACGAAACGTTGAGTGCCAGCATCGCCATCAGGACGATATACATCAGGTTTATCATCTTCTGACGCGGAGAATCCGGGTTGGTGTTCAGAGACATGGGGTTATTTACAATTTACAATTTACAATTTGGCTGCACGATAGCTTTAACTCTCGTTCTATCGCTTCACCACTTTATCACTTAACCTGCACAGCTTGCAACATACGGGCATAGACAGCATTCAGTTCTTCTATCTGACGCGCCATCTTACGGGTTTGTTCATGCACCTGATCGATTGTATTAATCTGAGTGCTGGCACTACGAAGCTGCATTTCATAGATGGCGTTGATACCTGCCAGATTACGGTTTAAAGCGCTCATCTGCTCAGCATCATGTGAAAGAGATTCGGCCTGTGCTGTAAAGCGCGAAAGCATTTCTGTCATTTCTTTCAGTTGGGCTATGTAAGCCTGCGTAGTTTCTTCCATTTCAGGAGTAAAAGCAGGGGCCGGAGTTCCGGGTGAATATTGATTCGCTCCTACAGTCACTGATACCGGCTGATTTGAAGGGGTGGATTGTGTCTTCGGCAAATCATTTGTCCATCCACCGGCACTGCCGATTGTGCCATCTCCCACCACAACGATACCGCCGGATGTAGCCGTCTCCGTCTGCCTTCTCGGCAAATCAAATGCAGAAATAAAAAACACCAGTACCTCTGTTCCCATACCAATCCACAACATCAAGTTGGCACCAGGCAAGTGTGTCAGCTTGAACAATGTACCTGCAATGACAATAGCAGCACCCCAGCTATAAGCATAGTTCATAATGACCTTGCCACGGTAACTCGCCATAAAATCCTGCAACTTTTGTCCAAAATCCCTCTTTTTATTTACAGTATCTTTTTCCATCATCTTACCATTTTACCATCTTATCATTTCCCCTTCTTATTATATCCCACTTGTGTACGTACGCAACGGAACCCCACATACGAACGTTGCTCATTCTGATACTCCGCCGTACGGGCATCCGAACGAATAAACGCGTTTACATCTTTCCATGAACCACCACGCACCACTTTCTTCTTCATCGCATACGGATCATCCGGCGCGGCATTATACTGAATATCCGGATTGATGTCACTTGCTTGCAGAACTCCCGACTCTGTATAAGCCGTTGAAGTCCACTCCGCCACATTACCTGCCATGTCATACAATCCATTCGAATTGGGTGTATAAGCTCCTACACGGGTTGAAATCAGATTGCCGTCTTTGGTGTAATTTCCTTTACCCGGCTTATAGTTCGCATTGTAGCATCCACGGTCATCTTTGGTTTCCTCACTCTCTTTCCAGGGATATTTATTATCCTCCCTTCCGCGTGCGGCAAATTCCCATTCGGCCTCGGTCGGCAGGCGATAGCGCTGGATATATTTAGCCTGTCCACGCAGACCTGCAAGTAAATAATTGGTACGCCATGCACAAAACGCATTCGCCTGTTCCCAGCTGACACCCACCACCGGATGCTCGTTATAACTGGGATGGTTGAAATACAAACGCATATATTGTTCATTATTCGCATTCGGAAAGTCATTTACCCAACAGGTTGTATCGGGATAAACATTTACTATATAGCTATTTAGAAAATCCCATTCGCTGGATAACGGACGTGTAATAGTACGGTTCACAATCCGCCCTTCATCATCAATGTATGCCGTATCCTTCGTTATCATAATCACCTCTTCCGGGTTCACCTGTATATCGGTATTCTTAACACGTTCAGCGGGATTCAGGCGATTATGACGCTTGGCAGCCTCAGTATAGTCATAAATCTCATAATAATAATTCATCTGACCGGCATCCAGCATCAGCGTACCGTCGATAGGATGATGCTTATATACGCTTTCGACAGCCATCTGTTCATCCTCTGTCGCCCGCTTCCAGGGAATGGGTTTCGACCAGTTCAAATAAGGTTTGATAGGATTTCCTTCCCGGTCTTCTTCTATCTTATATAATTCATTACCGCCATAAGCAGGATCTGCCAGACGTTCACGGATAATGGAATCGCGTACCCAATTGACAAACTGTTTATATTCGGCAACCGTCACTTCCGTATCATCCATCCAGAAAGACTCGACTGAAATTTCCCGTGAAGGAACGATTGTTCCCCACAAGCTATCTTGCTTGTCGGGGCCCATTTTCACCGAACCACGTTTCACCAGCACCATACCGTAAGGCGCAGGCTCATTCCATGCCACAGCACTGGCTCCTATCACTTCGCCACCTCTCATGGAACTGTTTCCCACCGTCCCCATGCACGAAACCAGCGAACCGAACAGCAATAAAGCCGCCCCGTACCACGCATGAATTGTTTTCATTCCTTTATTCTTTCCCATTGTTCGTATATTCTCTTACAAAATCCGTACACTCTTATGCAAGTTCCGGTTTTTCTTAAATACATTCAAGTCCAATGCATACCTCACTACCAGATCGTGGCTACCACTTGCGACACCTATCTTCGAAGTAAAACACTCATAAGCATATCCTAACGTCACGCCCCGCACCGTCAATCCGAAACTGAATGTCACCGAGGTATCCGGCGAATAAGTCAATCCTCCACTAAGCACCCGGGAATGATAGGTATAAAACAATCGCCCCGTTACATCCAGCCTTGTAGAAGTAAAATCACTTTGCAACTGCATAGAAGGTTGTATGGAAATTAACGGATTACGCGTCTGAATATTGTATCCACCTGTCAAATAAAAGATAGGATGTATTTTTATTTGGCTTTTGTCTCCCAGAGAGACACGGGGAGCCGTCAGATGATGGGCAGAAAATCCTGCATAAAATTTAGGGTGCGAATAGTATCCACCCAGTCCGAGATCAACGGCCATTCCACTCTCCGCAGCAGTCGGAAAAGCTTCATCATCCGTTTCATCTCCAAGATTGATATCAGACGGATCAAACGATACGGTCAGCATCCCCACTTGAAGTCCGATACCCAACTTGCCTTTCCGGATTTTCATCTGATAGGCATATTGTCCCCAAAAACGTTGATTACGGAACAAGCCGATCCCCTCATTGAAAAAGCCAACACCCACACCATGCTGTTTATTGAACAGAGTAAAAGGCATATCAGCCCCAAAGTACATCACGCGCGGAGCATGTGTAAAACCCATCAACTGCATGCCATACGAACCATAAATATTCATTTTATTATCTGTCTGCCCCACCCAGCCGGGATGATAATATCCCTTCACCTCCCAGTATTGACTGAAGCGTGCATCAAATTGCGCCTGACCTTTTGCCGCACAAAAGAAAAGACAGATAAAAATTATATATTTCAGGATACGGCTACATTTCATCAATATAAGAACTGATAAAACGAGAAAAAATTGTGTAAAACAGAATCAAAAAGAGAAAGACTCTGGAAACAGGCCATGTATTTACCACAAACAGATAATTCGTTTCAAGGAAAAAGAGATTACTTATCACTTGACCTCATAACGTATTAGTAATGAACTAATTCTACCAATTATTTGTATATATAAAAAAGAAAGCTATGACGCAGATAAAAATCAAACGGGTCTATGAAGACCCCGAAGCAGAAGACGGTTACCGCGTATTGGTAGATCGTCTATGGCCTCGCGGCATGAAAAAAGAATATCTGAAATATGATGTCTGGGAAAAAGACATCACGCCTTCCCCTGAACTCAGGAAATGGTTTCATGAAGATACGGCAGGACATTGGGAGGCTTTCTCAGATATGTATCGGAAAGAACTGGAAACATCTGAAGCCACACGGAACTTTCTGGCATCAATCAAACCCTATAAAACAGTTACTTTGCTATATACCTCCAAAGAACCTGTCCGTAATCATGCCCGCATTCTGCAACAGTTTCTGGAAGCCAGCCTTGGGCAATCGTGAATATTCACTATCTTTGCAACAGTCATCCCCTCAAAAGAGCCGGACGGCCTAACTATTTTCTGAAAGGACAATCATGATAGAGTTGCGAACAGTCAATCTGACCCGTTACATCACTCCTTTGCGCGAAGGCGGTTCACTGCCAGCACTGACGGAAGCTGATGACGAATTCAAATACGTCGTAAAGTTTCGTGGTGCCGGGCATGGAACAAAGGCATTAATATCCGAATTAATTGGTGGAGAGGTTGCGCATATACTTGGATTCAGAGTGCCGGAGCTGGTGTTCCTGAACCTCGATGAAGCATTCGGACGGACCGAAGGAGACGAAGAGATACAAGACTTATTGCAAGGTAGCCGCGGACTGAACCTGGGGTTACACTTCCTTTCGGGTGCCCTGACATTCGATCCTGTAGCGACCAAGGTAGATCCGGAACTTGCCTCACGTATTGTCTGGCTGGATGCCTACCTGACCAATATAGACCGTACTTTTCGCAACACCAACATGTTGATGTGGCACAAGGAACTTTGGCTGATAGACCACGGTGCTTCTCTTTACTTTCACCATTCATGGGAAAACTGGGAGAAACATGCGGTAAGTCCGTTCACCTATATCAAAAATCACGTGCTGCTACCCGAAGCATCCCGACTTGAAGAAGCCGATGCCGTCCTTCGTCCCATGCTGACCGATGAAAAGATACAGCAGATCATCGCACTTATTCCTGACGACTGGCTGCACTGGGAAGATACCCATGAAACGCCCGAAGAAATCAGAGATATCTATACCCGCTTTCTGACCGAAAGACTGGCCCATTCCGAAATATTTATAAAAGAAGCACAGAATGCAAGGAAAGCACTTATATGAATACGCAGTTATTCGCCTGGTTCCCAAAGTAGAACGTGAGGAGTTCTTCAATGTGGGAGTAATCCTTTTCTCGAAAAGGGCAGGTTACATCAAGTCCGTTTGTCAGGTAAACGAGGACAAACTGAAACTATATGTTTCCGAAGTAGACCGGGAATTGGTATTTGCCCATTTGGATGTATTTAATAAAATATGTTCGGGAGCCAAAGACGGCGGCCCCATCGCCCAACTTGATGTACCAGAACGTTTCCGCTGGCTGACTGCCGTGAGAAGTTCCTGTATTCAAACGTCCCGTCCGCATGCCGGTTTCTCCGACGATCTGGACAGGACGTTAGAAAGATTATTCAAAGAATTGGTTTTATAGTGGAGCAGCATACTTCGCCTTCAGCTCCTCTACCCCCATTCCGGTAAAGTAGTCTTCAATAAAATCCCAGCGTTTCGTATCATCCATTCCATCCGTTCCGAAGAAGAAAGAGAACAGTTCGATCTGCTCCTGAAATATCTGCTCATTATTCTCAAGTATCAGATTATGATATTCATCGGAGGACGCAATCTGCTGTAAGCTCTCAGGGTCATCGAAACACACCTGCACACAAGGTGTACCGCCACCTTCTACACTGAATGAAAGACAATCGAGCATGGAAAGGAGATTAAGCAGCATATTCAAATCAGAGAACGGAGTGCTATAGAACAATAACCGGTCACCTTTTTTACCCACAATGCGCTGGCTAAAGAGTTTCTGATAGCGCGACAGCAACAAGTCAAATCCTTTCGTCACCGTGAAAGAAAGTTCATTGGAGTCTTTTTTCTTCACACTACTGATATAGCTCACACTACGCCCTTCTTCCGTACGTGACTCCAGCAGTGAACCAATGAAACGTTTCGCTGACGGCACATCCATACCATGCTCGGCAAATATCGCACGCAATTCTTCTTCATCAAAACGCCCCTTAGTCTTCCGCAACTTATCAACAAGCAAAGTCTTCAAACTATAGAACAGTCCATCCATTCGTTGGCGAATTACGGCTGCATCTTCTTTCAGCAATACTTCATGCTTACCCACAGACACTGCACGGGAACCTTCCCACAACGTACCACCATTCAATTTCTGTTTAAATTCTCTATATCCCAACTCTGCGAAACGTTCTTCCCACAGTTTCTCCAAACGTGCCGTATACACATCTTCCGTGCCCTTCACCTTCGTAAGATAATCCTTGAACTCATGAATAAAAACATCACCAGTCTTATCCTGAATATATCCTTCCGTCAGCAGGTTTTGCGGACTTACTTCCAGCAATTTCTTTCCATAACGATGGCTCAAATCATCTTCCAACCATAGCAGAGCAGTCTTAATCAATTGTCCAAGTTCCGCTTCATATTCCAGCTTGTTCTTCATTCTTGGCAATTTCACCACAAACTCAAAGTCGGACAAAGACACCAGCATTTCCTGTTTTTCGCCTTTCATCCGGTACACTTCCATCAACTTCTTCAAAATCAGCGACAACTGTTCCTGTGCTATATTGCCCGCCATGTGCAGGCGCTTCATATAATAGAAATCCCTTTCATGATAATCCGTCGCCGAAATTCCATGAATATCCGTATCACGGGCTGCACGTCCGATCTCCTGTATATAGTCCACAAATGTGCTGGAAGGCGCCACATGATACACCCGGTCGATATCACTGATATCCACCCCCATGCCGAATGCCTTTGTAGCCACAATCATTCGCTTCTCGCCTTCTTTGAACTCCTGTACAATAGCTGCTTTTTGTTCTTTGTCCTTCTTACCATAGTAGGAGGCGACCAAGTGCCAATCCGTCGATTTCACCCACGTTTTCAGACGCATGTCGATACCACCTGCAAAAGGATAATAAAGAATAGTCTTATGCCCGTCGAGGAAATCCTCTACACGGTCAGCCACAACACGCTGTTTGGCTTTATCATAGGTTTCTCCTTCCTCTATCTCCATCTGCCGGATATCAAAGCCGATGTTCCGGCGTTTCACTGTACCTGCATAAAGCACACATGGCTCCATTTGCAATGAACGAATGGTTTCGAACACCATGTCATTCCCTCCTTTCGGATTCCATACAGCCGTAGCCGTCAGTGCAAAAAGTGGGAATGCATATCCAAGGCTTTTCTTCAAACCTTGCAGATAGCGCCCCAGAAACCAATAATCCACACGAAATTCCTTGCCCCATGTAGTTACCGTATGGGCTTCGTCCACTACGACCAGACCGATACGCCGTTCACCAGCAAAGTGCTTGATATCATACGAGAGCAACAACTCCGGTGAAAGATAGAATAGATCCACCTCACTTTCACGCACCTGCCTGTACACTTCGTTCTTCTGTTCGGGCGACAAATCGGAAGAGGCATACGCCACACGCATGTACCCCAATTCCTGCAAGCCTTCCACCTGGTCTACAATCAATGCTTTCAAGGGAGATACGACAATGGTAAGCATCCCGTATTCATTACCCAGATAGATGGCAGGCAACTGGAACAACAAGGATTTTCCCGCACCGGTAGGTGCTGTAAGCAAGATGTTATCCACATCTTCTCCTCCATTCCGGGCTTTCTCTGCTTCGACAATAACACTTTCTATCAATTGTCCCTGTGAAATTTGAAGCGTGTCCTTCCCCTTGAACAAATCGTCGTACACTTCCAGATCACGAAATTGTTCGTAACCGTAAGTCTCTTTTAAAAGCGTGTATACCGCTTCCCGGCAATCTCCGGATAAGTGCCGTTCTTTTAGTTCCGGCAGGCGGCATACCGTTTTTTCTCGTGTTTCAGTCATAAATGGAATAATATAAAAAAGAGGCAGTCCTCCTAACCTGTTATAAACAGATCTAACGGACTACCTCTTTCTATGTGTTAACTACCTTGTATTTCTCCAACCGGAGCAAGGTTCAAAAAGCATGCTAATACTCCTCTTCGTTAAAGAAGAAATCCTCTTTGCTGGGATAATCGGGCCATATATCTTCAATACTTTCATAAATATCGCCTTCATCTTCCATTTCCTGCAAATTTTCAATCACTTCGAGCGGAGCGCCCGAACGAATGGCATAATCTATTAATTCGTCCTTGGTTGCCGGCCAGGGAGCATCTTCCAGTTTAGATGCTAATTCCAATGTCCAATACATAAGTCCTAAGTATTAAAATTGTGAATATTAAGTCCTACTTTCTATTTTTCGGCAAAAGTATAATAAAATCTCTCACTTACAACTATTATCCCAAAATATTTCATCTTTTTTCTCATCCCAGTTGATTTTCCGTGACAAGACAAACAAATAATCGGACAAACGGTTCACATAAGCAAGCAATTCGGGAGCAACTTCGCATTGTTCAGCCAAGGCCAGAATACGACGTTCCGCCCTGCGGCAGACCGTGCGGCAAACATGACAAACAGATGCTCCACGACTACCGCCGGGCAATATAAACGCATGCAATGGAGGCAGCAGATTATCCAAACGATCTATCTCCCGTTCAATTCGTTCTATTTCTTCGGGGTGAATAACACTGGCACACTTCAATTCTGTCTTTTCAAGATCGGTAGCCAAATTGGAACCTACTGCGAAAAGACGGTCCTGAATATGACGGACAAGTACCTGATCCGCTTCATCCGGCAGGTAAGTGACAAGCACTCCCAAATTAGCATTCAACTCGTCCACTGTACCGTATGCTTCCAGACGGACATGGGTTTTCGGTACCCGTGTACCACCTACTAATGAGGTAGTACCTTTATCACCGGTTTTGGTATATATCTTCATAAGTGATTGGTGTTTAGTAATTAGTGTTTAGCAGTTAGTAAGTGACGCTAATCACCAATCACTAACTGTTAATCACTATTGAAACGCCTAAAGATAATCAAAAGTTGACAATATAGTTCTGTTTTATCTTAGTTTTATCGAAGAAGAGAATTCCAAGGTCATAAAGGTCGAATGTAATGCCCACATGCTCATCTTGTTGCATACGTTTCCAAAGCGCTTTCATTTGCGAAGTATAGCGGATTCCTTCGATGACGAAAACCGACTTTCCACAGGTACGTGCTACACAGATACGGAATACTTCTTCCATAAATTCCAGGTGACGATAATCATGCAGATAAAGGAAACCTACGGGTACGCCGGCTTCCAGAAATAATTCGGAAAGTTCGGATGCCGCTGTATAGTCCGCTCCCTCCTTTCCTGCTTTCAAATAGAGAGACGAAGCGGCAAGCCTGCCGGCATCCACTATCGTATCCGGCTGGATGTAATTTACCAACCGGAACAAGAGGCGTTTCACTTTCTTCGATTCATACTTCCAATAGTTGTCTTTCTGTGGGGCCAGTTTTTTCTGCTCTACTGCCAGATCTTTATATTTATAATAAGGAGTAGATTCGTAAATCACCTGCGTAATCAGATTGAAAGCAAAAGGCGAATGTACCCCATAGCCGCAACGATGGCGAAAACGGCTCAACCAGATAAAAGGGCGTTTCAGGGTCAGTGTGATACGGTTCATAACATATAAATTCTTTTATTGGGCACAAAGATAAGTAACACTCCGCTTAGTCGCATACCTTTCCTTTGATAACTTTCGGTTCCGACGAGTAGTTCTCCTTAACCGTCAATTGCACATTCTCCCCGTCAAAGCGGAAAGTAATATTGAGAGTTGTAATCCAGTTAACATAATGTGCTTTGAGTTCCAACATCGCAGCCGATGGCCAGGCATAACTGCCCGCTACATAAAACGGCCCCTCTATTCCATTAAAACGTCCTTTCGCTTCTATCGAATAGGGAGGATGGACATCGGTTGAAGTTTTTTTCCATTGCTTATAACCGAATGAGAGATTATATTTTGTACCGTCAGTCTCTGTTACGGTCATGATTACTTCCTTCTGCTTGAACTGGAGATCCAGGGATTGCCAGTCGAACTTGTTCGGTTCGAGAACTATACTTTTTCCTGCATAATCACGGGCAAGAGATGAACTCGCTTTTCCCGGTACAAAAGGCAACTGATAAGAAGATTGCTTTTTCAACAAGCGTTTATAATCCTTCCCCGGTATCAAGGTATCATCGCCGACAGCAGGCAACAGGCGATTCCACACCAAACGGCGCTGTGTAGCTCCATCTATCAAAGTACATTCAGTGATGACCACTACCATATCTTTGTCCGGTATGATAAGCGCATATTGTCCCAGGGCACCGTCTATGCGGACAGCACCCGGATATTCACAAAGCCACATCTGATACCCATAACCGTAGCCAAAACTACCGGTATCCGACTGTTTAGTCATCATCCTGTCCACCCACTCTGCCGGAAGCAACTGCTTGCCTTCCCATACTCCACGATTCAGTAACAGCTGTCCGAACTTAGCCAACGATTCACTCTGCAAATACACACCCCAACCTCCGGTATTGATTCCTTCAGGGCTTACTTCCCAGGATATATCGGTGATATGCATCGGTTTGAACAGTTTCAGCCGCAGGTAATCCAATACTTTCATTCCCGTCACTTTCTGCACAATAGCGGAAAGAATATACGAGCTCATGGAGTCATAGTCGAAATGTTTGCCGGGAACTTTTATCGTTTTTCCCAGATACCCTCTGATCCAGTCTGTACGACCATTACGCATATTCCAGTCAGGAGTGACGCCGGAAGTCATATTCAGCAGGTTGCGGACGGTCATATCGGCAAGATTTGCAGAAATAGTATCCGGAAGTTGGTCGGGGAAAAAAGAAGCCACCCGATCTGTCAGCCGCAAACGATTTTCAGAAATAGCGAGGCCTACAGCGGCACCAACGAAGGTCTTGGAGCAAGAATATACGGTATGCCGATATTCCGGAGCGAAAGGTTCAGGATAAATCTCCGCGATTACCTTTCCATGACGTAGTACCATCACACTATGTATATCCGTTTTAGGCAAGCCCATCAGAGAGTCCATCAAAGCAATAAGTGCTCCGGAAGGAACCCCTTCCACTTCGGGTATCGAACGTTCCAGTTCGCGAATCTGTGCACTGGTCGTTGCAGGTATCAACAGGCAGAGCACAAGGAGAAATAAAGTAATTCTGTTCTTCATACTAAAGTAGATCGGCTACATCAAGAAATAGAGAAAAACAATCATTCATAATATCACTTATATTATAAACTGACCTATAAATTGTCCTATTTCAAAAATATCAGTTTTAGGAGTAAAATTAAGTTTTAAGCCTCCAACACCAGATGCCCATATTTTCAATTCTGCATTAGCATCTAACGTCCCGGCTGTTTCAATAGAAAATGCCGTTATTTTAGAAAACGGAATAAAAAGAAGCTCTTTCTTTTTTCCCGTAATTCCTTGAACATCTATAAAAATGATTCTTTTATTGGTTATCACAGCTCTATCTCTAATCCCTTTAAACGTAAAGCACACCTTCTCATCAGGCAATATAAAATTACCAAATAATTCTTTTCCATCATCTAATGCAACAGGTTCAAGAGATATCAAATTCTTTTGTACAGTTTCCATGCTCTTTTATCAATTTTATGAAGTTTATATTATTACCAAAGCTAAACAAACAAATACGTTTATATCTTAACATATCTCGCAAAAGTAAAGTATTTTAATAGGGTAAACAAATCTCAGAACAATATTTTATTCTTACCTTATGGCTTCTACTACCCTTTCTACTTACTCAAATAGCAACATACAAGTAGTCTTTTCAGGCAATGACAAAGAAATCATTTTACCTGTGTAGTTATTACTTTGCCCGTCTATAATCGCCTTTGCCCGAATGACACCTTCCGGCATTTTCACATGAAATATTCCCGGTATAGTTGCCGTAAGTATAGCCTTCACAGCCTTTCCATCTTTCCACTCCAAATCAACGGAGATCCCGCCACGGGCTTTCATTCCATGAAAGTTACCAGTATGCCAGCTTTTCGGCAAAGCAGGAAGCAGATGAATAAAACCCTCATGACTTTGCAACAACATCTCGCCAACTCCTGCGGTTCCCCCATAATTCCCATCAATCTGGAAAGGGGGATGCGAACAGAACAAATTAGGAAACGTTCCGCTGCCATGACGCTTTGTCTGAGGATCAACAGCCGGATAAAGAAGGCTCTTGAACAGTGTCCAAGCACGATCCCCATCACCGAGGCGAGCCCAGAAATTTACCTTCCAGGCACGACTCCAACCGGTTCCTCCATCACCCCGACGGTTTAGCGTCTCACGACAGGCATTGGCAAGTTCAGGAGTAGCATCAGGAGAAATCAGATTACCCGGATGCAAACCATACAGATGGGAGACATGGCGGTGGTGTACATCTTGCTCTTTATAATCTTCCAACCATTCTTGCAGATATCCTCCTTTACTGATCTGCATAGGTGGGAACTTATCTAATGCCTCCCGCAACTTCGCGGCATAGTCAGCATCACATTCCAGTATGGAAGTTGCTTCAATTACATTGGTATATAGCTCAGTCAGTAATTGAACATCCATCGTAGGCCCCATGCATACACTGACGGGAGTCGGATCATTGCCGACAAAAAAAGCATTTTCAGGAGAAGAAGTAGGGGCTGTTACAAGCCAACCATGTTTAGGTTCCCGCACCATTGTAGAGTAAAAGAACTCAGAAGCACCTTTCAGCACAGGATAAATTCGTTTCAGAAACTCAATATCCTGAGTATATTGATAATGCTCCCAAAGATGAGCACAAAGCCAGGCACCACCGGTATTGGTAGCCCCCCAAGAGGGATGTTCACCGGGAGCGGTATAGTTCCAGATATTCGTCATCATGTGAAGCACCCAACCTTGAGCATGAGTACCGTAAAAAGTACGGGCAGTCTCTTCTCCCGAGGGGATAAGACGTTCTACAAGCGCAGTCAAAGGCTGGTAAAGTTCCGAAAGACCGGCTTGTTCAAGTGGCCAGTGATTCATCTGGATATTAATATTGGTATGATAATCGCCATTCCAAGGCGTTTCTACTCCATTTGCCCACAATCCTTGCAGATTAGGAGGCAAGCTACCCGGACGGGTGCTGCTGATAAATAGATAACGACCATAATTGTAATAGAGAGCAGCCAAAGCTGGAGACTCACGCTCCGTGAAACGAGTAATGCGCTCATTAGTGGGTAATACATCATCTTCCGTAAACGGAAGAGTTAGAGATACACGATCATAAAAGGTACGATGGGAGGCTATGTGGGACTCTTTAATTTGCACATGTTGAGTAGCGGCATTCAACAAACTATCACAAACTTCTTTATAACGGTTTCCTGAAAAATCAGTACCGGAAGCAGCATAAGAAGTAGTGGCAGAAAGCACCAGCCATGCTTCCCTCCCCTGAGTCAGGGTGATACCACGCTCGGCAGAAATATTCTGTTTACCACCTTTAGATATTAATCGCATGGCAACACGATACTTCATACCTTCCCGTCCGGGCTTTCCACTGTCTAAAGTACCTTCCAACAACAAAGTTACTTCTTCCTTCCCAATACCCGGAAGCACAGAGACCACACCTTGTTTGGGACGGGAAAGTTGAGCAGAGAAGGACAGGGCACGGCGACGACTGGCAGTCAGGTGTATGATCATAACGTCCTTATCGCGTGAAGTGAAATATTCACGTTGATAGTCAATACCTTCTTTCGTGAATGAGGTATAAGCAACTGCATCACGCAGATCGAGCCAACGGCGGTAATCAGTAACCGGAGCTGCATCATTTTCTGAAGTAGTTTTTCTTCTATGCGGAAAACTGAAGTCGATATTGAGGTCGGCCAGCATCTGATAGTTACCATAAGTTCCACCGGATTCAGGCTTCTTAGGCACAAAACTGCTATACATCAGTTCTTGAGCTTCTTTATTCTTTCCTTCAAATAAAAGTTGCTGAATAGCCGGGAGACTTCGGGAAGCGTCCGGATTACCATAATCAGCTTCCATACCACTCCACAGGGAGATTTCATTCAGCACAATATGCTCACGATCAACGCCACCGTCAGGCATCATACCGAGACGACCGTTACCCAAAGGAAGTGTTTCTTCCCAAATGGTAGCAGGAGCGGTATAGTAAAGTTGGTGATTATAAACATCCGCTGGTATTGCCGGAATAGTTCCCATAACAGAATTACAGGTGACAAGTAGTAGAAAAAAAGCAAAAAGAGTTTTCATAATAGTATTAGCAATGATTTTGTACATCGATACAAAAATAATACAAAAATTAAATAAAGCTACTCCATTTAGAAGTGTTTTCCCTATCCCCTCTATTAAAAATATTTTTCAGGAGATATACATAAATGAAAACCTGAAATATATTATAGAAATGAAATCACATACTGTTGAGTTTATATCAATATCTCCTACATCCTACACCCGCCATTATTTTCATTTGATTATCAAATAGATAAATGGTGTAGAAAGTGGTGTAGGAAGATGTATGAAAGCTTCATCCTACACCAGTTGTTTCATCCTTTCAAACTCATATTTCCCTAATTAACAGACTCTTAAGATGCATTACACAAACTTTGTTTGAATTCATGCAGATATCTCTTTTTAGCCTGAACTATTCATTACTGGAGTTAAAAACGTATAATTTTGTTAGGAGCTAAACCCTATACTCTCATTATATAGGAAGCTGAACTGTAGATGTAAAACTTGATATGCTCCTTCCTTTTTCCCCTAAAGCTTTAATACTAATGTCATTATGCCTGTAGCAAAACCTCGTTTTCCAGTTGTGGACTGTATATCCCACAATTGCGGGCTACACAGCCTCCAATTGGAAACCATAGAGCCCGCAACCGTGGGACGAAGTTTTACTACAGGCAAAAGAAGAAAAACAATAAAGCAAAGCGGGGTTTTCATACGACCTTCTTCCCATCTTTCTTATTATTCCACAATAAAATGCTCAGCTGCCACTTTTATCTTTTTGCCTTATAACTGATAAGAATAAAATGCAAAATTTATTCCCGGGGAGTTTTAGAAAAGATACGGGAAATAAGTTTCAAATCAAACTTGGACCTGCGATCATAAAAGAAAATGCCGTTCTGCTCCTGCTCTACATCGGTCAATTGTGTATAACAATATCCCCAAACATATTCCTTTAAACTTAGTATAGCATCTATCTGCGATTCAAGACGTTGCAGGAATTCTTCTTGAGTTGCAGGAGGCGTACTGTAGCCCCAGGAACTATCTGTATTACTTTTATCTTTCGTCTCTACCCATTTTATACCACCTACTTCATCTATCAAATAGGGTATATCGCCCTCATATTTCGGAAAAGGATAGGGACTATCTACACCAAGCCCATTAAATCCCACATTGGCGGATGGCACTCCTTGCGGATTATTAGGTGTCTGAAAGAAAACTCCATCTTTATATAAGGCATCCTTCAAAGCAGCCGGATCTTGTTCATAGCTATGTACCGTCCATATATCTGTTTTTATATGACATCCTCCGCTGGCATCATTCACCGGCCGAGTGGGATCCAATGACTTAGTCAAATCATACAAATCTGCTGTGAAACGTGGATATTGTATGTGATCGGGCCACCACTCTTCATTCATCGGCGTCCAAATCAATAAAGACGGGTGGTTCCGGTCGCGCAAAACAAGCTCCGACCATTCTTGCAGAAAGTTACGTGCAACCTCAATGCTGTTTGCATCCATTCCCCAGCTTGGTGCTTCCCCCCAAGTGATATATCCCAGTTTGTCGGCCCAATAATAGAAACGTTCTTCAAAAGCCTTCTGATGTAGACGAGCACCGTTAAAACCGGCAGCCATCGAGATTTCTATATCTCTTTTCAGGGCCTCATCCGAAGGCGCTGTCCAGATACCGTCCGGATAAAATCCCTGATCAAGTACCAAACGCTGATAATAAGGCTTATTATTAAGATAAATCTTATTTCCCTCAATATGGACCTTCCGCATTCCCACATAAGAAGTCACCTCATCTATCACCTTTCCATTCTCATCCAACACTTGATACAGGACATCATACAGAAAAGGCGATTCCGGTGACCATAACCTGACATTCTTCAATGAAAATACAGCCACAGAACTATTTGCAGCTTTGACACATACTGTTCCGATTTTCTTGTTATTCTCTTGCAAAACAATCCGCAATGTGTTCTTATAACTGTCACGATAAAAACGGGGGTGAATAACCAACTGTTTTTGGTCAATATCCGTTAGCGCATGAACAGACTGTAACCCTGCCGATGCCACAGCCTCCAGCCATACAGTTTGCCAAATACCGGTAGTACGCGTATATTGGCATCCATGAGAGTTCAGCAAAAGACTCTGCTTACCGGCACTTTGCATCATAGATCTTAGATCACTGCTTGCACGCACCACCAGATGGTGTTCTAACCCATCCTCTACATATCCGGTAATATCGAAACCAAAAGAAGAGCTACCTCCGAAATGTCTTCCAACCAATTTTCCATCAATATAGATTTCCGAATTAAAATAGACAGCCCCAAAGTTCAGTATTACATTCTTGCCTGCCCATTCTTCCGGTCTCCGTATGATACGATGATACCAAATATGATTGATAAAATCTTTATGTTCTACCCCGGACAACTTACTTTCCGGCGGAAAAGGAACTGTTATTTTACCGCTGAAAGTTGTAGCTTTATGGAATTCCTTTTCCATCCCAATATTTGTAAAATCAAAGGCATAGTCCCATTCTCCATTTAAGTTTAGCCATGTCTTACGCTCAAACTGGGGACGTGGATATTCCTTTCGTGGTATTTCACCAGCATTTGTTTGAATCCCCCACGCAACAAATGCAAGGAAAGTTACGAATAAATTTCTCAAAATCATGTGGTTGTTTTTTTAATCAATATCCAGTACAAAGCCTCCATGAGGCAACACATCTATTTCCAACACCTCTTTCTCACTTATCTCCGAGAAAGTTTCAATGCGTACATCATGCAATTCATTCCCTTCCTTGTCAGCATATAAGGTTATGGTATGTTGACCTTTATCCAGAAAAGACAAGGGAACCTTAATTCTACGTTTTTGTCCGCCGTTAATTCCCGCAACAAACCATTTCCCCGCTTTGCATCGAGCCACACAGAAATATTCGCCCGGAAAACCGTCTATGAAATGAATCTGGTCCCAAGCTGCCTCAATCTTTTCAAGCAAAGGACGAGCTGGAGAATTCAAATAGGCGGCCGGCCTGTCTGCCATACAAATCCATCCGGATTCAAAGGCAAATGCCAAAGCCAACTCATGAGCATACGTTGTTGTACGCGGATTCTCATCACGGATAGTAAAGGTCACGGGAGTGTAGTCCATAGATCCAACCACATTACGTGTAAAAGGTAAAGTACAATTATGGCGGCTATCAGGTGATTGGGCCCCCTTGAAGGTATAATATTCAGCTCCTCGCACTCCTTCATTAGTCATGATATTAGGGTAACGTCTGCGATGTCCCCGCGGCAAAGTCTCTCCATGAAAGCTCACCATCATTTTACGTTTGGCAGCTTCAGCACAAGCTGTATCGCGGAACATCATTGCATATTTTGAATCAGAATCGATATAATCAATCTTTATTCCATCCAAGCCCATTTCTTTATATCGGTCGAAAACAAAATCACGTCCCGCCTTATTGTCCAACACCTTTATCTCATCCCACCCATATACAAGAATGTTTTTCTCCCTTGCATAAGCAGTCAATTCCGGTATCCAGGTCACATCCTCCCATTCCTTTGAAGAATGGAACGGAGTATTGATTAGTGAAACATCAAATTCCAACCACTCCCACTTCATCTCGGCTGCCAGGTCAACATACATTTTTAGAGTATCGATATAACTGTTTGCCAAATAATTCCCCCACCAAGGGAAAGCCGCAACTCCCGGCTTTATCCAATCCATATCAGAGAAATCTGTAGAAGGATTCAGATTCTCAACCAACGAGGATTCTACAATATCACCTATATTTTGACCCATAATAAAAGTCTTCCATGAAGTCTTAAAAGAAGGTTCAGCCACAAATGCCGAATCTTCAGGTGCATACACATAATGAAATGTAGCAGATTTTGGCTCCTTTGACAAGTGCATGGCTGGCATGGAATACACTTCAGCTTCCGTCATCAACATCCACTGCTTATCCTGTAATGTAAGGACGGGAAACAGAAACTCTGTAGGTCTCGTAATAGTATCAAGTACACGTTCCGGGTAGAAATTCTCATAATCCTTAATCCAGTCCATCATCCAAGTATGGGTTTCATCCGACAAAGTACACTCTGTCAGTTCATGCCGAATGGTTACCGGCTCCTGATTGCCCAGTTCGTAACGGAATGCAACCCCGTCATCATAAGCACGGCAAACGACCTTCAATAACTGCCCGGCGGCGTTTTTATAGACGAACGTTCTTTCATTTGACTTATTCACATATTCAGAGCGTTTCCCCGTGGGCAAAGTATATGTTTCATTAATAGTCCGTCCCGTTTGATCCACATACACCAATCCACTGTCAAAACAATATTTACCATTCTCCGCAACCACCCCCATCAGCGAGCTGCGAACAATTTCATTCCCACCAGAAAAAATCTGATAATATAATGAACCGGATTCATCCAACATCAACATCAGTTTGTTCCTGCCATCGGGCGAAGTTACTTCTGTTTTCTGTCCACAAGCAGAACATAGGAACAACAATACTCCCCATATAATTGCAGTATATTTCATTTTTTCGTATTTTTAATTTATCAGATACTTTATAAATTCTACAAACTATTTCTTAAAAGAGAATTTCCAAGATACTTTTCCTCCATGCGTACTCTTCAAAACAAGTTTTACAAAATTCTCAGAATTGTTTTCCAAAGAACATGCCACTTCATTATCAGCCACAGTGCAATGCTGGGGTTGCCAACCGTTCGTTGCTATGGTAATATGCATCGATTCACCCTCCACCAGCTCAGCATAGCCGGTCAATTCCTTCGTTTCTTCATTCCAAAAAACTTCGGACAATTCCAGGAGTCCTTGCAGTAAATGTCTGTCTGTAGACAAAACTTGCGGATTACTTTCCACTTCACGAACAGCCATTTGTCTTGCCTCCCCTTTGCGCAACTCTTGTTCCAGGGTTTCATTACCACCGAAAGTTCCAATCAGTTTATCATTCCAGAAATCATAAATATAATATTGCTTGTCGGGATGTAAACCGGCTCCTCCACGTCCTTCTATCCCCGAAAGCTTAATGCTGATCTTTTGAGGATGTTCTTCATCTTCATTGAAGAATGTCAACGAACTCCATTTATCTGTAAGCTTCATGCCATAAACTCTTGGATAGTCAGTAGTGAAAGCATCCAAAGGGCGGGCACTCCTTGCAAACTGATGGAAAGGATAAATACGCGACAGCTTATATACGTGCTCAGCATCCAATGTACCGAAACTATTGGCCAAGAGCAAACGAGAAGCCGTCACATAAGACATAGTCAACAATTTATTTATTCCATCTTCCGAATCTGCCGGTTGTGCCTTCAACAGGTTCTTTGCATCCATATCATAATTTACCACAACACGGTTTTTATACCATCGTAATCCACTTCGAGCTACCATCTCCGGAGTAATGACATCTGTATCTCCCCAGGTACGCTGGGAAGCCACATACCCCAATGCAATATCAGAGCCATACTTCAAATTACGTTCGTGGATATATGCTTTGTTGCCCAACCCTTCTGAAGCCAATTTAAAAATCGTACGATAAGCACCGGCTGCTGTACTATATTTGTCATCCATCCCGCCATACACTGGCCACCCCGTATATGGATAATCAAACATCATACCGACGATACCTGCGTCGTTCAAATTGTGATATACATCACGCATGTGTGCCAAGAAACCGATGTCAGTAAAATCATAAGTCGTATAATTTTTATTCAGCCAGTCGAATGCATCAATCTCATGAAAAGATTCATTAAAAAGCATATGTTCCGGATAAGCTTCCGCATAATCTTTCGAGCGAACCGCCGTTTGAAAGTAGGTAAATGGCAAGCCGCCCAAATCCAAAATAGCTTGTGCCCATTTCCTGGAAGTATCATAAGGGGCACGGTAATGACCTGATTTCAACTTCATACTTTCTCCCTGCGGTCCGCTCCCACGTAAACGCCAGTGCTCATCATCCCACCAACCATTCTCATTGTTTTCATCATAACAATCGGGTACAAGACGAATACCCATGGTAGTATATTTTAAGAATCCACTCAGTTTTACACGTTTCATTTCTTCTACGGCTCCAACAGTATCATTTGTCCCCATGACAATATTTCCACCATAAATAGGCATCATGGCATACCACATACAAATTGTCGGAAAATAGTAGTAATTCAAATTTATTTGCTGTAAGATCCGTAAAGTCTGCGCATACTTTTCAGCAGAATAAATTGGATTGGCAGTTACAAAATCCAAGTAGAACCGGTCCTTCTCCGTCATATATCCTGACTTTGCATCCACAAGTTTACCTATAACATCTGATGCATATAAATTCAGGGTGCACCTGGTAAAATCAGCCGCAGGAATTTCAACCGTTTCAGGCTTATTCAAGCGTTCTTCCGGAAGTTTCCCTTCATAAATAAGTACTTCACTGATCACAACATTATCACCACCAGCCTGTTTCACCAATAATTGCGGTTCCAGTTCATTGGCCGCTACCGGAATCTCAAAATAAATGATTTGGGCATTCTCTCCTTTTGCCAAAGAAGGCAGCCGACAATCTTCAATACAAGTTATCTCCTTATCACCATATTTGAGATGTACTGTCTGTTTTCGTCTGTCCGCATCATCACACCACGACAAGCCTACAATGTAGGATTTATCTTTATCCAGATTATGCAGCTTAACGCCTATTTCCCTGTCCGCCCATACTACAGTCCTTGCCTCTTTGTAGGCTATGTTTCCCTCAAACTTATAAGGAGCACCGGAAGAAAGTGTAATATACGGCTGAACAGTGTCCGTGCCAACAGCCTCTTCTCCTACATCGATATAAGAAACCAACTGCAAGTCTTCTACCGGATGTTCCTTCAAGTCAGCCTTCCTTTGTTCTTTTTCTCCTATTAAGGCATACTTGGCAAACTCTCCATAAGAAGCACCTCCACCCACCAAAGTATGAAAGTCATCGTCAGTTCCGAAATGAAGTATCATGTTGTTTTGTGACAACAAAGAAGGAGTTTCACGAATATAAGTCGGGCAACCTCCACCTTCACCGTCTATAAGCTTGAAATTTTTAGAGATATCCGCTCCGTAAAACAAACGGGCATTTGCAACCGGCGATATTTCTTTTATCTGTATACCTTCTGAGGTTCCGTTACGGATACCACCATACATTATGACAAAGGGTTCCTGATCATACAAATTAAAATTAAAAACCAAGTCCGGTTGTCCTTTCTTTACTGAAACAACCTGTATAGATTGACCTTTTCCCAACGAATCCTGAATTGCCTCTATCTGATAATAGATGGAGTCTGCATCCGTAGAAAGAAAATCATTCACGCGCCAAGAGGCATCGTAAATACAGGTTTGTCCTGTTTCCACATCAATTCCTTTATAAGTTCCCTGCTTCAAATCAAATTCCAGCTTTACAATACCATTATCTATAGCAACCATCCCCCTATTGGTACAGCTTGCGCACAAAAGTATTGTAAAAATCAATCCTAACAACAGTTTATTCATAGTTGTACTTTTTTCATTTATATCCTTCATTCTGATCTTCCGCCCCTATTCCGTCATTCATATTAATTTCATTCGTTGGAATTGGATAAAAAGCATGATATGGCTGTACATTTCCCTTCGCAAACGGATTATACTTATCAACTTGCGCAGCAAAATAATCTGCTCCACGACGTATCAAGTCCATTCTTCTCCAACCTTCCATCCCCAATTCACGCATGCGTTCCTCATAAATGAAGTCGAGCATTTCTGTATTATTTGAGGCTGTAATCGGAGTGGAAACCTTTGCACGATTACGGACACGGATAACTTGCTGCTTTGCACCGGCCAAGTCATTCTCCGCCAAAAGACATTCTGCATATAACAGGATTAGATCAGCATAGCGGATAAAATAGATATTTTTCGAGCTGGCTCCGGCATCCATTACACGATCATAATCTTCATATTTCTTGCAATGAGGAGCTATATATTCCGGATCGGCCGCCGAGGTCAGCAAATTGCCATTCTTATCATAGAACTTAGTCCGGACACTGGCATCAAACCGTTCATCCGTATCATCAAACAACCCCAAGTACCTCTCACTCGGCAGAAATATACCAAATCCACCTCCCTCTGTAAACTGGTCGAGAGCTCTGCTTCCACAAAAATATTGAAATTGATTTTGCTCATCCGGATATTCAAACTGAAACTCATAAACAGATTCCACACCATTTTCAAATTCCGGCTTAAATAAATCGGCATAAGACGGTTGCAAAGAATATACGCCTAAACCTTCTATTTCCTCAAAAAGGCGTTTTGCTTCAGAATAACTCCGTATGCCGGTAGACTCCGGTGCATACATATAAACTTTCATCAGCATAGCCTTGGCTGCACCAACCGTAGGTCGTCCTGCACGATAATCTGTCTTTAGGTGTGATTCGCAAAATTCTAAGTCCTGGATTATATATTTATAAATTTCAGCCTTATCAATCCGTGGATAATTAGGAGTGGCAGAAAGAACCGTTTCCTCAGTAATCAAGGGAACACCACCAAAGTTCTGTACCAACATAAAATAATCGAATGCACGGACAAAGCGCGCCTCAGCTTCTTTACTAAGCCTCCATTCCTCCGTACTGCCTGTATAGTTACGTACAGCATTAATTGCTGTATTGGAACGTGATATACCGAAATAACCGGAGTCCCACAACCATTTCGTCAACCAATTGTCAGCATTCAATGACGTGTTGTAGCGGTCTATCGCTCCTTGTTCAGCCCAATAGTTAACTTCCACCGTTTTTCCTCTGGCCTCATCCGTACCGGTTATCCCAATAAACCCCTGACGTCCATTTTTAAACCACAAAGTAGACTTATAAGCTCCCTGTATTTCTGCCTCAATCAATGCCTCATCTACGTCTTCAGATTCAGCAGACATGAAATCTTCCGGTTCCTCTCTTAAAAACTCATCGCATGAAGATAAAGCTAAAACTCCAGCCAATGCATATATATATATCTTTTTCATACTTCGTATTTTTATTTGTACAACCTTAAAAACTAACATTTAATCCCAAAGTGAAAGAACGTGCGTTCGGATAAGTCTCATCATAACCCGTACCTACGGATTCCGGATCGGCTCCCTTAAACCCTGTCCATGTCAGCAAATTCTCTCCTGAAACATAAAGATTCAGATTACTCAATCCCACCTTGTTAATCCACTTCAGAGGGAACTGATAGTTCAATGTCACATTCTTCATACGCAGGTAAGAACCATCCTGCATAACTCTACTGGATATCAACATTCTATCCAGATTATTGGAATGAGCTCTCGGTATGGAACCACTTGTATTATTAACACTCCAACGATTCAGTTCATCATTGAACATGTTCAGAGTTCCATAGCCTGCACCCAGCGTATATTCATGATAAGATCTGTTGAAAACATCATTACCATACACATAATTGAATATTACATTCAAAGTCCAATTCTTATAATTCAAAGTAGTGGATATCCCTCCATACCCCTTCGGATCAGTATAACCAACAATTTCCCTATCATTAGTTGTTATCTGTCCATCTCCGTCCAAATCAGCAATTTTGTTTTCACCAGGATAATAAGTATCACCACCTTCGCGACCATCTTTCATTTTATCCATTAGAACCCTATCATCATCCCATTGCCAAATACCTTCATATCGATAGGTATATATCGTACCCAGAGGCTTTCCTACCCACCAACCGGCATTTAATGGATTAGATGCGTCGTTCATCCTTTCCTTGATACCTCCATACAAGGACTTCAATTTATTTTTGTTAGTTGCCCAATTTACATCCAAATCCCAGGAAAAGTCCTTGGTAGCAATGATTCGTCCTCCCAAAGAAATTTCGATACCTTTGTTTTCCAATTCACCCACATTAGAATAAATGTTCAGATAACCGGTAGTCACCGGTAAAGGAGTTTGCAAAACCAAATCCTTACTGTTTTTCTTATACACATCCAGAGTAAAACGCAAACGGTTATTAAAAGCCGCTAAATCAACCCCTGCATTGATCTGTTCCTGACGTTCCCAACGCAAATCCTTATTACCCATAAACTGATCTGAATTTTGGATGGTATTTACCGAATTTCCTTGGTAATCGACTGTGATTCCGGGGGATAATTTAGTAAACGATGAATAAAGCGCTACATTACTATTACCCAGTTGTCCCCAACCAAAACGTAATTTCAGATCATCAAGCCAATGCGCCTTTTCCATAAACCTTTCTCCGGAAATACGCCAAGCACCGGCTACTGACGGGAAAAAGCCCCATTTATGTCCCTCAGCATAGCGGGAATTACCATCATAACGTCCTGTAAAAGTAAAAATATAATTATCCTTATAAGCATAATTCAATCGACCGATAAAAGAAGCCAAGGCCCATCTGGTTTTACTGGAAGATTGCTTTCCCGCCGGAAATTCAGATGCCGAACTGATATTATTATATCCCATTACATTCGTAGCGAACCCATTCCCATATTGCGTATTACCAAAATAATTATTTACCTGAACAGTGTTGCCCAACATCACATTCACCCTATGTACCTCTTGGAACAACTTAGAATAGTTCAGTGAATTTTCCTGCATAACGTCAGTCCATCTGTTATTCTTTATTTGTGCTTCACCTTTCACGCTTTGCCCCTGTTTTATGTTTGAAGGAGCGAAATATCCGGAAAAATTATTCACCTGATCCAAAGACACGCTACTCTTTAAAAATAAATCTTTTGTAATATCTATCTTTAAATATGCATTCATAGAAAAACGGTTGGACTTTGCATCATTATCTATCTGTTTGGATAAGACCGGATTACTTTGTCCGGGATTCGTATAGTAAGGTAACTCCAAAGGCGCTTTACCATCTATCTCAAACGGGTACATCGGATTTGCACCTAATCCATTTCCAATATTAGCTCCTCCATAAGTAGTTGCGCCATCATAATAGCTTGAATTAACCCCTACTTTTAGCCAAGACTTTATTTGCTGTTCCAGATTTACACGAAAACTAAAACGCCTATGTCCTGTTCCCTGAATAATACCCTTCTGATCATAATAATTAGCGCTGATATAATAATTCGTTTTATTTGTACCACCAGACAATGAAACCGTATAATCCTGAACCACACCAGTTTGTGATATTTGATCATACCAGTCATACGTTTCACCGGCAAGTAAAGTTTGTCTTTCAACATCCGAAAACATAGATGTGGGTAATTCCTTGGCATACTGTTGCTTCAAGGCATTAAACTCACTGCGGTATTCTTCTATGCTCATTTGTGGATTTGCCAAGAATTTTGCATCCATTTGTGAGTTTACATTCCCCTCAATACGGATTTCAGCCAATTCCTGTGCCGTTAACATTTTAGGCAAGTTGGAGGGAGACTGAAATGAGGTCCGGGCACTGAATGACACTCTTGCCTTTCCTTCTTCGCCCTTTTTTGTTGTCACAATCACTACTCCATTGGCTGCTCTTGAACCATAAATAGCTGCAGCAGATGCATCCTTCAGAATATCGATAGAGGCAATATCATTGACATTGATATTATTCAAAGTACCTTCCATAATGATACCATCAACTACATAAATCGGATCATTTGACTGATTAATAGAACCTTTTCCACGAATAAGCACACTGACACCTCCACCGGGAGAATTATCACTTAACTGCACTTGTACACCTGCACTTTTGCCTTGAAGAGCCTGATTCAGACTGACTGCCGGAGTTTCCTTCAGTTTGTCTGCCGATACGGAAGATATAGCACCTGTTATATCCTTCTTTTTCGCCGTACCGTATCCAATAACCACTACTTCATCCAAAGCCTGCTTATCTTCTTCCATAATGACAAGCAAATCATGTTCAGCTTTGTTTATAAGCACAGTTTTATTCACAAATCCCATATAAGAGAAAACCAACTTCTCTCCTACCGCTACATCAATGGTAAACCTACCATTTAATTCCGTTACAGTTCCATGAGCTCTATTGGATTGCACAAAAATACTTACACCCAATAAAGGCTGCCTACCTTCATCCAAAACTGTACCAGTAACTTTCACTGTCTGTGCAGACAATCCGATTGCGAATAGCAATCCAATCAACGTCAATAAATAATTTTTCATAACACAAAACAATTATTAGATTTAAAGAAATAAATATCAGACTTATCCCAGAATGCCTTTCTACTTTTTACCACCACAAACAATAGAAATAAATCAGAATGGCAATAATGATACAAGACAAAATATTAAATAATTTTCCAGTGCGGAAAAGTGACCATCGTACCGGAGATGCAGACACATCAATTTGTGTTCGGTTTCTCAGCATAACAATCAATCCGCAGCAAAGCAAAAAGACAATCCCCATCCTGTCCATCCAAGGCAACCCCGGACAAAAGAATTTTAGTAAAAGGGAAAAGATAAAGGTTCCTAAAGCAGCTGCTAATGCTCCATTGGCTGTGGCTTTGCGATAAAAGAAACCTGCAAGGAAAATTGCTAATGCACCCGGACTGATAAAACCCGTAAATTCTTGAATATACTGAAATGCCTGATCAAGTCCGGATAACATAGGCGCTATTATAACAGCAATTACCAAAGATATAAAGCTGGTCCAGCGGCCCACATGTACCAAATCAGCCTCCCCAACTTGCGGACGGATATACGAACGATAAATATCCATTGTAAAAATAGTAGCTATACTATTCATCATAGATGCTAAAGAACTAACAATAGCCGCTGTTAGCGCTGCGAATGCAACCCCTTTTATGCCTACGGGGAGTAAATTGCTCAACAACCAAGGGTAAGCTTCATCTGATTTTTCCAATGGAGCATTCAAAGCAAAAGCCGCAATGCCCGGAATGACAACCAGCAATGGAATAAGCAACTTGATAAAACCGGCAAACAACATTCCCTTCTGGGCTTCACTCACTGATTTAGCCGCCAGGGCACGTTGAATAATATATTGGTTACACCCCCAATAATAGAGATTGGCGACCCATAAACCACCTATAATAACAGAGATACCCGGAAGATCCATATAACTAGGGTGAGACTTGTCAAATATAAGATGGAACTTATCTTCGGTCTGTACATAAAGATTTTTAAAACCTTGTACTACTCCTTCCCCCATTCCCAGAGTATCCAGTGCAATATAAGTTGTTATTAATCCGCCACCTATTAAAAATACCACTTGAATCACATCTGTCAAGGCCACTGCTTTCAATCCGCCATAAATAGAATAGACTCCTGCAAATATGGCCAATCCCAGCACTCCCACAATCATGGGTACTCCCATAATCTTTTCAATGGTCAGCGCTCCCAGATAAAGAATGGAAGTCAGATTAATAAATACAAAAACAACCAGCCAGAAAAACGCCATTACAGACTTTACACGACTATCAAACCGTTCTTCCAGAAATTGAGGCATTGTAAATATCTTCTTCTCAAGGAAAATCGGTATGAAAAACTTTGCCACAATCAACAGCCCCAGTGCAGCAATCCATTCATAAGTTGCCATAGCCAAGCCGATAGCATAACCTGAACCGGACATCCCGACAAACTGTTCAGCCGAAATATTCGAAGCAATAATAGAAGCACCGATTGCCCACCAAGCCAGTCCTCTTCCCGCCAAAAAATATCCTTTTGCACTCTGTGTTTCTTTTTTGTTTCTACGGGAAACAAAGAGTCCTACAAATAAAATCAATAAACAGTAGGCAAAAAAGATAATCAAATCAATAACAGAGATATGCATAATTTTTCAATTAATCAGTTATAAATGGGTAATGATTCTCGCCTGGAACAACTTTAGGTACATCGACAACGAAAACACTGCCACTCAAAGGATATTCTCTACGTTCCATATCAGAAAGCCCGTCTAAAGCTGTCGTTATGAACAACCTGCTATCCCCGATTCCGCCAAAAGTGCAAGAAGCGACATTAGGGGCAGGCACATCTACCTTGTCTACTAACTTTCCAGTATCGGGATCCCATATATACACCCCAAATCCTCCCCAATGTGCTACCCATAAAAGTCCATCAGCGTCGATAGTCATTCCATCCGGGACTCCGTATTCCGGTGGAACTTGTACAACTGTACGTCGCCAGGTTATTTTAGCTGAACAACTATATCCATATTCTTCGATACAGCCACGACCTGAATCAATGTAATACATCCGGTCACCAGCCTTATTCCAGACCATTCCATTTGGAATATATTGCTCAGTCAGAACTGACACCCAAGACAAATCATTATTAATACAGTACAAGCTTCCGGTACGGGTATGTTCCATCAAATGCATTACTCCACACCAAATACGACCCTCCGGAGACGCTTTACAATCATTAGTGCGCAACTGTGAATGCAGACCTGTCAATTCTAAAAGCACCTGATACTCTCTTTCTACAAGATGATAAACAACCAGACGATTCTTCATTGCCAAAATGATTTCATGCTCATGCCCTTTCCAGGGAATAACAGCAGTTATCATTTCGGGAAACTGGTGTTCTTCCATCTTCTGGCTCTCCAGATTATACTGATGCAGGATGCCACTGTCAATATCAACCCACAACAAAGTTTTCATATCCGGAAGCCAAGTAACAGCCTCTCCAATCGTGTCATAGCAACGATATAGTAGATTCGCTTTCATGTTGATTCTTTCATTATTAAAAATCCTGCATCAATGCCGAACGGCCTCCATCCATCAGTACAGTGGTTCCACTAATAAAACAAGCTATCGGGGAAGCCAGATAGACACATAAAGCACCAACCTCTTCTGCCGTACCAAGTTTCTTTACCGGATGATGATCAACCGTACGCTGACGTTCGGCATTTGCATCAGGAAAAGAATTGAACCAAGTGTCATTTCCTGCCGTATCGATAAACCCCGGTGCTACACCCACTGTCCGTATCTCAGGTCCCCATTCTATAGCCAAGCTGTGTACTAAGCCCGTTATAGCCGTCTTCGTGACATTGTAAGGAAAACATCCAGGAATTGTGCAAAACGCATGGTTTGAAGTCATTAGCAAAATAACCCCCTCTTTCGTTTGTTTCAAATAGGGCCTGCAAAGTTTTGCCAAGCGCCAATGTGAAGCCAGATTCAAATCAAGATTATATCTCCAATGCTCTTCATCACAATGTTCTGCGCCCTCAAAAACATTCATCCCGGCATTGGACACAAGAATATCCAGCCTGCCAAATGTATCAATCACCTTTCTAACCAACTGTTCCAAATCCTGCTCTTTTGTAACATCTGCCTGCACATAAAGCCCCCGACTCCCCTCACTTTCTACAGCCTCCACATAAGTAACTATACTTTCATCATTTGCCGCCTTACGTGAACAACCCGCCACATCAGCACCCGCACGAGCAAATTCGCGTGCAACACCTAAACCAATGCCAGAAGATACACCGGTAACCAGTACGACTTTTTCTTTTAAGTCAATAGTAAATGCCATATCTTATCAAATATAAAAATTATCAGGAGCATCGGCTACGATACCGGTATGTTTCTCCAATTCATCTTCAACCAAATCTACTCCCAAACCGGGTCTGTCAGACAGATGCAGATACCCGTCATACACCATTTCCGAAATGGGATGATCAATAACTGTATCTCTCCAAGCCACATCATTAAACATAAATTCCTGCCTGAAAAAATTAGGAATGGCGGCACAAACATGCGACGAAGCCAATGTAGACAATGGCCCATTAGGATTATGTGGAGCGATCAATACATTATAAGCCTCAGCCATGGTAGCCATCCGCTTCATTTCAGAAGGACCACCACAACGGGTTATGTCCGGCATAATAATATCACAGACATGTTTCTCAAGTAACGAACGGATACCAAATCGCGTATAGTGCCGTTCTCCCACACAAATAGTCACATCTGAGGGAATACGCTCACGCATAGCCCGCAAAGTTTGTGAACTCTCAGGACCTGCCGGTTCTTCATACCAAGTGATATCCAACTTAGCCAAACGTTCCGCCATTTTCACGGCAATACGGTAGTTCAACATGGCATGTGTCTCTATCATAATATCCATCTCAGGACCCACAGCCTCCCGCACAGCTTTAGATACATTGAATGCCAGATCTTGTTGTGCAGGGGTCAATGTCAGATTAGAAGCCAAATCCTCACCATAAAAATAGTTTGTATGCGCAAACGGATCAAACTTCAAACCGGTAAAACCAGCCTCTTTTACGATCCGTGCCTGGGCAGCATAGTCCTCCTCATTATGTTTACCTCTTGTAAACCAATAATTTGCATACAGAAGAATATCTTTACGATATGCTCCTCCCAGCAATTCATAGCAGGGAGCATTCAATACCTTACCCTTCAAATCCAACAAAGCCATATCAATACCACTAATAGCACACATACTCGCACCATACGGGCCTATCCAATTCAAGTCACGATACAGTTTCGTCCAAATAAAATCCGTTCTCATCGGATCTAGGCCTATTATACGCTGTCCAACATGCTTAACAGCTTCATAAACGACAGGGCTACCCGGCCAGTTGGTAGCTTCACCTACTCCCGTATAACCAGCATCCGTATAAATCTTTAATAATGTCCAATTGTATTTGATGCCTTGCACCAACCACACCTTTACATCAGTTATCTTCATCTTCAAACTCAAATTAAATCTACATTATACCAAACTTGTCAAAAGCATCACGTGCCCGCATACCTTCCTGTATTTTCTTCAATACTATCCGTTCACCACGTGCCTTCTCCAATGCACGGGTAAAAACCTCTTCTTCTATCCGACGAGGAACCACACATACACCGTCAATATCCCCAATCAGCATATCACCATCATTGACCAAAACCCCGTCTACCTCAATGGGAACGCGGTAATCAATAACTTTTCCACGAGGAGCCTGATCCTGCGCATAAGGACCATACGAGAAACAAGGAAAGTCTAAAGCTAAAATACCTTTGGTATCGCGTGAGTATCCATTTACAACAGCTCCTGCGGCTTTGCATTGCATAGCGCGAGCACTCATCAATTCTCCCCACAAAGCATATTCCGGAGAAGAACCGGAGCAGATATACACTTCATCTTCCTTCAAATCATCCAATGCCTCCAACATCAAGCCGAAGGAACGCTGTAACAGAGGATTATTTCCCCCCGATGCAGAATTGTCATGTACGTCGGCTTCCAAAACAGTCATAGCCCGTCCGGCTATCAACATATCATCACGAAGCGGACGAATATGAGGGGGGAGAAACTGATGGAGATATCCCATCTTATCCATAATATCTCCGATAACTGCCGTGTAGAGTTCGGCTTTTATCAAGGTTATCAGAGTCTTATCATCTTTCCATTCTTTCATTTTTCATTCTTTTTTATAAAGTTATACTCTTTGTTCCGGTAAGAGCAAAGTTAGTTCACTTAACGAAAAGAATGGATAAATCAAGATTGTAAGACGTGTCCGAAAAGGCTCATATAAAAAGAAATAATGTACAAAACGGAAATACTATCTGGTTACTTCACGTGGAGATATCCCAGTTCGCTGTTTGAAGATGCGTGAAAAGTATTGTGGTGACTGGAATCCGCATTGGAAACTGACCTCTTTTACAGATAATTCTGTATTCCGAAGCAGCTCAATAGATTTATTAATACGTATTTGATTCAGATAATCTAAAGGAGAAAAATTCAAGTATTGCAAAAATAAACTTCTGAGGTAACGTTCACTAATGCCGGCATGCGCAGCTACATCATTAATACTAATGTCCTGATGAAAATTGAAACGAATAAAGGATATAGCTTTTTTTAAAGCATCATTTTGGCAAACAGGCAAATAGTTTTCATCCATATAACGATAAATAAGAACCATCAACTCTGCATAAAACATCACAACCAAATATTGATAATAGGAATTCTTCCCTTCCAATTCGTTTACAATGCGTTGTACTACACGCATAATACCTATATTATTCACTATTTTAATCAGCTTGTTCTCTTCCGAGAAAAGAGAGATGGAATTTGGTGACGTACCATCTATACAATTCGGAAAGTTCAAATCAAAACCGGAAAATATCTCAGGAAGAAATTCAAGCTGCATTAAAGTAGTTCCACCAGAGCCTGCCTCAAACGTATGATTGACATTCGAGAGAATGATCATGGTATCACCCTCAACAAAATTAATGCTCTCATTGTCCAAATACAGAATGCAATTGCCCTTTTTAACATGGTTAATCTCAATACGCAAATGTTTGTGAGGTCCATAGGTCTCAAAAGGATAAAAAGAAATAAAACGGAATACATCCGCTAATCTCTGACTTTTCAGATTATTGGTTATATTGTCTAAAAATGTCCAAAGGGTGGAAAGTTCCGTAGAATTATTCATCTTCGATGTTGTATTCCTTATAACTGAATACCTTTTTATTTGTTATTAACTTCGTAAATTAACTACTAATGTTCACTTCATTCCAAGAAAGAAACGAAATATCCTCTAAAAGTAAAGGTCTATTAAGCAAACCTCTATGAGTTGAACTACCACACAATGAGCTATTTACTTCGTCAAGCAGTAAGAAGTTTGCATACGGACGTACCACATTTGTAGTTGGACAGTAAGCTCCCATACCTGTGACGTCCGCATACAAAAGTAGTAAGCCTTCTCAATAAAAACAATAGAAATACCTAAGAAAATAGATAAAGATTTGCAAAACATCCACAACAGTAGACATACTGTGACAGATGAATCCGTAAGTTTATGAAACAAGTTGCCTGATAAACTTATTGATTTTACAGAAAAATAAAAAGTAATTTCTAACTGTAGGTTCGATAGATATTATCGAAAAAAAGCCCTGCAAAGGGCTTATATAAAGGGGAATATAATAAATGGAGAAGAAATGCGAAAACACTCCACAACCCTTCCCCATTCAGCAATCACTATCTTATTTCAACTCGAACGGAATCGTTCCACGAATATCCGCGGAAGAGGCTCCGATATAAGCCTTAAACTTACCCGGTTCTGCCGTCCATCCGCCAACAGTTTCATCATAGAACTTCAAATCATCCGGAGTGATGGTGAAAGTTACTTCTTTTTCTTCACCCGGTGCCAAAGTTATCTTTTGGAATGCCTTTAACTCCTTCACAGGACGCAAAACACTACACTTTTCATCTCCTACATACAGTTGTACGACTTCCTTTCCGGCAACACTACCCGTATTCTTTACAGGAATGGTCACAGTCAGAGAATTGTCAGCAGTTATTGTTTTAGCAGAAGCTACCGGTTTGCCATAGGTAAAAGTCGTATAACTCAAACCATACCCGAAAGGGAATAAGGCGGGAATCTTCTTGGTATCATGCCAACGATAACCTACCAGAATATCTTCTTTGTAGACCTGCTTGATACTATCACCCGGATAACTCAATTCGTCAAATGCATGCGCACCGCAATCCGTCAATTTCACAGGAAAGGAGAAAGGAAGTTTTCCGCTGGGATTCACTGCACCACTCAGTACATCAGCAAGTGAATTGCCACCCATAGAGCCCAGATACCAGCCCTGCAGGACGGCCGGAACTTTATTCAGCCAAGGCATTTCCACGGCATTACCACTCAACAATACCAATACCATATTTTTATTGACTCCCAACAGAGATTCAATCAGTTCATTTTGTCCGAATGGCAAACTGTATGTCACACGGTCGCCGGCTTCACAATCCTGGAAATGATTCTTATTCAATCCACCGAACAAAATCACAAGATCGGCTTCTTTGGCAAGTTCAGTTGCTGCTGTGCGCAAGGAATCCATCACCGACTGGGGAATTTCTTCTGCACGCCCATACATCGGACGTCCGGCAGCGTAACCTTTCGTATAAACTACCTTGTCACCATAAAGAGCGCGCATACCATCGAGTGGAGATATCATATCTTTTACCTTCAGTTCAGAAGAACCGCCTCCTTCGTTCAACAAGCGGACAGCATTGTCACCTACTACCAGTATACGTTGATATTTAGAGTCATCAAGCGGCAGCAAAGGGGTACCTTTTTTCTGGACAGGTGTGTTTTTCAGAAGCACAATACCCTCATTACCAATCTCACGGGCAGCCTGATAATGCTCTTCACTTGTCAGCGAACCATAAGGTTTCTGACGATTCATCGCCGTGCGGAATATCAAGCGAAGAATACGGGAGGCTTTATCATCCACTGTGCTCATAGGCACCTTACCTTCCTTCAACATCCGGAGATAAGGCTTAGCCAGATAATAATCGTCGAAGGTAAATACACTTTCTGAGGTCAGACCGTTGGTATAGGATCCCATCTCGATGTCCAAGCCATTCATGGCTGCTTCGTAAGTATCATGGGCACCACCCCAATCGGTTACGACTACACCGTCAAAACCCCAGTCATTTTTCAATATCTTATTCAGCAAAAGATCATTGTGGCAGGCATGCTGACCACGCACCTTGTTATAGGCCCCCATCACGGTCCAGGCACCACCTTTCTGCACAGCAGCCTTGAAAGCGGGGAGGTAGATTTCGTGTAAGGCACGGTTGCTTAGTTGCACATCAATGTGTCCACGCCATAACTCCTGATTGTTCAAAGCATAGTGTTTCACACTTACGGCAACCCCGTTTTTCTGTATCTCCCTAATATAAGGTACACACATCACGCCTGCCAGATAAGGATCTTCCCCCATGTATTCAAAGTTACGACCATTCAGAGGAGTACGATAGATATTAACGCCGGGGCCCAAAAGAACATCTTTTTCCCGATAACGGGCTTCTTCACCAATAGCCTTGCCGTAGATGGCGGACATTTCCGGATTCCAGGTAGCGGCAAGACAAGTCAAGGCAGGAAAAGCAGTAATACTGTCATTAGTCCATTTGGCATATCCCCAATCGTTCCAGTTGATTTCTGCACGAACACCGTGAGGTCCATCACTCATCCAAAGTTCGGGGATACCAAGACGGGGCACACCGGGACTGCTGAATTTGCTCTGCGCATGGCAAAGGGCTACTTTCTCTTCCAGTGTCATACGGTTGAGAGCATCTTTTACACGTGCTTCAATGGGTTGCGTATCATCTAAATATACAGGAGTTTGCGCTGTCAAAGTAGTCAATGAACAGGCAAACAGGAGAGTTGAAAAGAGTTGTTTCTTCATTATTATTACATTAAAGATATTACTTTTAGTCGTTGGCGGAATTCATTCATTTCTTTTCGGTTATGAATTAATTCACCACAGAGTAACACAGAGTTTCACAGAGTTTAATCAATTTGAAATCAAAAGAATAGAACTCCGTGAAACTCTGTGTTACTCTGTGGTGAAAACTCATTACTACATCAATCAGAACAAAGTACGACAAAGTTCATACAAGTACATCCCGGTACATCCCGTTTCGTCCATCCATCTTTCCTCCACTCCGTACCTTTGTCATGTCCTCAAAGCGGGGACCCTGCGAAGCTGTTTCCGGGGTATGACGTCAACTCTGCCACTTCTTCGTTCGATACAGAGATAGATTCCGGTTGCTAACCGGTTTTATCAATCTTCAGAAAAAAATAATAAATATGTCAGTAACGTACAAAAAACAGTTTCGTAAAAATCCGTTCCTGAAGGACGGTTCGGGCAAGTACTATCCTCAACTTTTGGTCTGGGGTAAATCTGCTACCCTGAACAGCATTGCCGTTCAGATGAAAGAAAGCAGTTCGCTCACTCTGGGTGATATTCAGAGTGTACTCACCAACTTCGTGAAGGCTTTGCGTAGTGAACTCTACAACGGCCGTTCCGTCAATGTCGACGGCTTCGGAGTCTTCAGTCTTTCGGCTTCTACGGTGGGCTCCGCACTCAAGAAAGAGTGTCTGCCGGAGAAGATTAAGGCTGTCCGCATCAATTTCCGTGCTTCGAGTGCCATCCGTCCTAATCTGGATACCGCTACCACCCGTGCGGAAGACCGCATCGATTTTGTCGACCTTGAAACACAGCTCAAGAAGCTGAATATGCAAGGGTCAGGTGGCGAGGAAGACGGTGGAAAAGAGGAAGGCGGTGGCGATGGCGGATTGGACGAGAATCCACTGGGATAGGCTCTGAAACCGTAGTCTTCGGAAATTAAAAGTTAAACACTTATCATTAAGTTACATGAGAACAATTGATCACATCGTTATTCACTGTTCCGCCACACGCGAAGACCGTTCGCTGACTGTGGTCGAACTGGAGGAAAATCACCGTTGCCGTGGCTTCCGCGGTATCGGCTATCACTACTACATCCGTAAGGATGGCACGGTAATCAATACCCGTGCTTTGGAACTTGTCGGGGCGCATGCCAAGGGCCACAATGCTCATTCGATAGGCATCTGCTATGAAGGCGGACTGGATGCCAAGGGACGTGCGAAAGATACCCGTACACCGGAACAGCGTAGTTCTATGCACTTGCTGGTGGCGCAATTGCTAAAGCGATTTAAAAATAATATTTGCATCTGCGGGCATCGTGACCTCAGTCCGGATCTGAACGGGGACGGGCTGATAGAACCGGAAGAGTGGGTGAAGGAATGTCCGTGCTTTGAGGTGAGGAAGGAGCTTTGAAAGTAATGAGACATGAAATGCAAGATAATGGCCGATGGAAAGGAGGTGTTGAAATAATGGCAATCAAAAAATCTGTTTGGAGTATGATTCTGAAAGTGGCCGTCGCGGTGGTAACGGCGATAGCGGGGGTGCTGGGCGTTAATGCGATGACACTGTAGAAGAGCTTTTTCAAGAACAAGAGGTTGCGGATACAGTTTTCAATGAATTAGGAAATGAATGCTGTATCCGCTTTTTAATAAATTGAATGAATATGAAGAAACATATGAATAAATATATGCTTGTGGTAGCTGCTATGGCGGGTTTTACTCTGTCCACAACGGCTGCAACAATTGATGATATCAGCTCTCCGCTGAAGCTGTCAGTCCATGAACCAGCGGTTTATTCTCCTCAGGTGATGGAACTGATGAGATATGACAATCATGCTGCTATTGATCTAAATACCGGATGTATAGCTCCGTCTATCAATCTCGTTCATTTCCTGGATCAAGACTTTGACTTTCCCATTTCTATTACCTACAATTCCTCGGGCTTTCGTCCGCGCAATGCAGATAACTATGTGGGAAGAGACTGGATGTTGAATACCGGAGGAATAGTATACCGGCAAGTAAACGGAATGCCGGATGACTTAAAGTCTTATAAAGAAACTGCCGACCAACTATGCGCTTACACGGGCTTTCTGCAAGTGCTGGGAAAGAATTTGTATAATCCAAGTACTATGAAACAGGAAGTGGTGCAAAATCCATATAAATATGCCCACTTGAAGAATTTTGAAGCTTCAATGTTGACCCTTCCTTCCACAGATAGTAATGGAGAGGTGGAGGCTTCGCCTGATGTATTTTATTTTTCTTTTGGTAAACATTCCGGTAAATTCATGATTAATTATGATGGAAACGTCAGTGTGGTTGGGAATAATGGTGGGAAATACCAGGTAGATCTGACAGGAATGAAGTTGTTCAGTAATACTGCTCCGCAGAATACCTGCATTCGTATCAAAACAGATGATGGATATGTGTATACATTTGGGGGTAGTGGGTATGCACCATTGGAATATAACGCTCTTTCGTGGGCGACTGATTATAACTTTATTCCCAATCCCAGTAAGTGGCATCATGAAATAACAGCTTATCACTTGACCCAGATAATGGCTCCTAATGGAAGGAGTCTAAATATTTATTATCGTGATATTGATAGACTGTATCATGTTGATCCACAAGCGAGTTTAATTCCTTTGAATCAACAGGGGCGTTACGAAAATCAGACTGACTTATTGATGCAATACCAGCTCAGTGGAAAGAGTACGATATTTACGCCTTATACGGTTGGAACGGCGTTGGGCAGTGGCGGTACTACTGCTTCGTGCTATACGCAGAGCAACGCATTTCAGATATATTCGCTCAATAAAATTGCCTTGATAGACCGTATAGAAACGGATGGATGTGTTATAAATTTTACTTATTCCACACGTAGTAAACAGCCTTTTCCGGTAACCAATCCTGCTAAACAGTTCTTCATCAGTTGTGGGGCTAAACTTGATAATATAAGAATGACGTATAATGGAAGTACGGAATCGGCACAATTGACGTACGACTATGCATTGGGTAATAGAATGTTTTTGAAGAGTGTCAAAACCAATAAGGAAGGCTCCTTCCGCATGGAATATAATACTCCTCTTTTATCAGAGATTCCCAATCCTTTAACATGCAATATCGATCACTGGGGTTTCTGGCGTGGTGAGAACGCTCATATTGCCCTTATTCCCGGTATGTCATATCCCTCTTTACAGTATTCACTGGATTATAAAATAACGACCGATCATCGTGATGCGACAGGGAAAAGATCTGATATAAGTCTTCTCAAACAGATGACTTATCCTACAGGAGGGCGTGTGGAATTCACATACGAACCTCACAAATATTCTACTATCGTACAGAAAAATGGAAATAGCACATTCTACCCGACCGATTACAGTCTTTCTCCATCTCTATCCGGATTGGCAGGAGGCGCGCGTGTTCACTCTGTCCGCTATACGGACGCTGCAGGAAATGCGCAGAAAGAGACTGTGTACACTTATGGTAATTTGTCTAAAGAAGGAAAAGTAATGTATATGCCATTCTACAGACATTTGCTGGTGGAAAAGGTGGATGGCAGTAGTGACCATTTAAGAATAGAAGGTGTGGCTTTTAATAGCGAAGGTTTTACGGATATATCTTATCTTGGTGTTCATATACGTTATCCGGAAGTGACGGAACATTATCTCGATCCTTCGAAGGGTGGTTTGGAACAGAAGCATGCTTATAAAATATCGGAATTCCAGACAAGTCATAGCCGTGCTCATTCCTGTTATAATACGAATGAATATTTTCGGATACTGTCTACTTCAGGAGACACCCATATATATACTTGGTTCGAGGAAGACTATCAGAAGCATTTGAAACATTTAGTAGCCCACTCCACGGATGACATCTCCTTATATTATGATAAGGTATCCCGTGAAACGTATTATGATGAGAATAATGTGATGCGGAAGAAAGTGGACTACAGCTATGAGTACCTGAACTATGGAGATTACAATTTGTGTTTGTTTGCCCCCAATATTAGCGGCAGGCACATGTTCAATCTGTTCGGGCATATCGGAAGAGAATACTTCCGTATGCTTCTGCCGGTTTCTGTACGAACAACCGACTATTATGGAACGCAGGGAGAACAGCAAAGAGAACAATGGAAATATATGAAGTATGATGTTTACGGCTATCTGACAGAGGCTTCGCAGCCCAAAAATAAGGTGGATTCGCTGATAACTGTTTCTCAACGTAAAGAATACGCTACGAGAAGTGGATTCCAGATATTGCCCATTGCCGAACAACTTTATCTTGGGAGCTCCGGTAAAAGGCAATTGCTCAAGAGCCGGGAAATGGAGTATGGCTTGCAAGAGATGCCTGTCGGATGGAAGTGGAATGTAATGTCGAAAGAATCTCTGTTTGACGGGAATAAAAAACTGACGGATAAAATTGAATATACGCACTATGACAAATATGGGAATCCGGTTGAAATGGTCGGAAATGACTCGCGGCATACTGTCTTCTTATGGAGCCATTACGGGCAGAACCTGAGAGCACGTATAGAAAATGCTACTTATCAAGAAGTAAGTACAGCTTTAGGTAAAAAGCCGGAAGAGCTTTCCACTTCAGCCGTAGATGCTTCCGCGCTCAACAACATTCGCTTGCAACTGCCGAACGCCAGAGTATATTCATGCTGGGCCGGACATGGGAAAGACATAACAGTTTCTTCTGCTGAGAATGGTAGGAATACATATTATACCTATTATACAAGTGGACGATTGGGACAAATCTATCGGCATAATGAAAAAGGGCGTACAGAAGTGCTCCAAGTGAATGATTATCATCTTGTAAACGACTAAAACCATATATTATGAATACTAAATTGGCCAGATATATAGTAAGTTTACTGACTTGCCTATTTTTTTGCTCACAGGCTTATGCGCAAGTTCCGGATTTAGATGATCCTAGTTTGAATCCGTCTCACGGGACCAATATGGAAGATCCTTTTGAAATTGAAATTCAAGGAGATCATTTTTCATACTCTAAGAATGATCGTTATAATGCGGGAGGTACATCCAAACTGTATCTTTATTATAGAATGAAGATAAAAAAAACAATGGTAATCAATCTAAATAGTTCTTCGAATGTACCATTGCAAACTTTTATAATGGATGAACAAGGTTTGATCTTGAAGGTGCTTTATAATGGGAGTATAAAAGATATGGTTCTGGCGCCCGGAACATATTATATACATCAGAATACGCATGATTATAACGTATATATATCTTTGACGGTTGATGGCACATCTTTGTACGCAGACGATGATGATGCTCCGGAGACACCGGAAAACTACACACTTTCCAAAAATATGAATTATGTGCGTACAATTACTCCGACAGTAGGTACGGATGATGCAAATTCCCTTTATTATTTGAGTAAAACCCGGCATAACATCCGTTATTATGACCATTTGGGAAGACCGATCCAAGAGGTGGCATATAAATCTTCGCCTAATAAAAAAGATGTGGTAAACTTTCACACGTATGATGGTTTGGGACGAAGTAGTAAACAATGGCTTCCTGTAATGCGTGTTACCAAGGAATCTGCAGGAACTTTTGTGCCACAAGAGACTGTTGCGCGATATGCCAATGAGTTGTATTCAGATGGGGCTGCGTTCAGCTATCCTGTGTATGAAGCTTCACCGCTGAATCGTGTCATTGAAAATTATGGTCCCGGAACGGTATGGCAGAGTAAAGGACATTGCGAAAAGAATAATTATCGTACCAATACATCGGCGGATATTTGCCTGTATCTTGGTGTGGGGGGCACATCATCTGTTCCCCTGCTTCTGCAAAAAGGACAGTATCCGGTATCTGAACTGACTGTAGTTGAGACTAAAGATGAAGATGGGCATACCATTCTCACTTTTACGGATAGGGAAAACCACACCATATTGAGCAGAAGTGTTACTGCGCAGGAAACGTTGGATACCTATTACGTTTATAATGACCTTGGTAGCCTTTGTTATGTATTGCCTCCCATGGCAGTCGCCAATCTGACAAGTTCACCACAATCTATTTTGGATAAATACGCCTATCAATATCGGTATGACTATCGGCAGCGTTGTGTCAGTAAGAAACTGCCGGGTTGCGGCTGGGTGGAAATGGTGTATGACCGCAATAATCGGTTGGTATTTACCGGAGATAGTGAGCAGCAGAAGCGTGGTGAATGTAGTTTCAGTATTGCTGACCAGCTGGGGCGTGAAGTATTGAATGGAGTGTACCAGGGGGCTTTGCCCGATCGCAATAATTGTGATGCTTCGGATATTTATGCAGTATTTTCACCAGGTGTTGCAGGGGCTTGTGAAGGCTATCGGATTAATTGTCCGACGGGTATTTCGCTTGAAAAGCTGAAAGTGTTGCAAGCTAATTATTATGATAGATACACGTTTGCCAGTACTTTATCCGGTTTTGGCGGTGGTCTTGGCTATGTGGAGGATGCCAGTGTCGGAAAACGGTATAGCGGTGATCCGGAATTACATTGCAAAGACTTGCTGACCGGTAGAATGACCATGGTATTGGGCGGAAATCAGAAATTGTACAATACTTATTATTACGATTATGACAGAAACCTGATACAGGAACGGCATACAACGTTGAATGGCAAAATCGTAGTCAATAAGTCATCCTTTAATTTCAGTGGGCAACCGGTGAAGGCAATTGAAGAATATGGTACGGAAATATCTGCTCAGAAAAGCTATAGCTACGACCACATGGGAAGAATGATCCGTGAGGTACATACGTTGGGCAAAGACAGTACAGAGTTTATCTATAGCTATGATCTTCAAGATAGAATCATCCGGCAGACACGCATCCACGGTTTAGATTCGTTGGCAACTGACAACCGATATAATATAAGGGGGTGGATTGAGGCTATAGAAAGTCCTCTGTTTTCACAAAAACTACACTATACTGATGGAAGCGGTACACCTTGTTATAACGGCAATATCAGTAGTATGACATGCAAGGGAAATGATAAAATGACACGAGGATATAAGTTTACTTATGATGGAGTGAGCCGTATGACAGATGCTACCTATGGAGAAGGCGATCTGATAAATGCCAATCCGAACCGTTTCACGGAGCAAGTGACCGGTTATGACAAGAATGGAAATATTCTGGGTTTGAAGCGTTATGGGCAGACAGGTGCTTCGTCTTATGGCTTGATTGATAATCTTTCCCTGACTTTGAACGGCAACCAGCTAAAAGCTGTGAATGATGCAGTTACTACTTCTGCTTATAATAATGGCTTTGAGTTCAAGGATGGTGCCAAGGTGACTACTGAATATACTTATGATACAAATGGGAATTTGACGAAAGATTTGAATAAAAATATTATTTCTATTCAATATAATATGCTAAATTTGCCAAGTATAGTAAGTTTTTCCGATGGCAGTACTATTACCTATACTTATGGTGCTGACGGTACGAAACTCAGGATTGTGCATAAGATAGGTAGCGCAATCACGACTACTGATTATTTAGGCAATGTGGTCTATGAAAATGGTGTTGCCAAGTTGCTTCTGACTGGCTACGGTTATGTTTCTTTGAATGACAAAAAGTATCATTATTATTTGCAGGATCATCAGGGGAACAATCGCGGGGTAGTAGATTCATCCGGGAAGGTGGAAGAAACGAACCATTATTATCCTTTCGGAGGTGCATTTGCAAGTACCGGTAATGTACAACCTTATAAGTATAACGGCAAAGAACTGGATGCGAAGAAAGGATTGAATTGGTATGATTATGGGGCGAGAATGTATGATGCGGCGTTGGGAAGGTGGCATAGGGTGGATCCCTTGGCGGAGAACTATTATAGAGTGAGTCCGTATGCATATTGTATGGATAATCCTGGTAATGCATTTGATTATCAAGGAAAGCTTGTGATATTTATCAATGGTTTACATACCGGAACCGAAGGTGCAAGCCCGACTTATTGGAAAATGAAGAATAAACCTGTTAATTTTAATACCGCTGTAATGGCTCATTTCGGGGATTGGAATGCTCGGTACTATGACGGTTCTTTAGGAGGGCCTTTGGGATTTAGTATGAATATGGGGAGTAAAAGCAGGTACGATGTTGGATATATTTCAGGCTTGAGAGATGCGAAGAAAATTATTTCACAATTAGCACGTGATGCTAATGGTAATATAACGGAATCCATAAAAGTTATATCTCATAGTATGGGGGGAGCCTATGCGAAAGGTTTTTTACAAGCTTTGGTAGAGTATATAAAGAATCATCCTAGAGAATGTAATGGAATAAGTCTTTCTGAATATGATTTTGCTCCGTATCAACCTTATTCTCAGAAAGCGGTGGAAGGTGTGGATACATATCAATATTCACATAAGAACGATGATTGGGCTGGTAATGCGGCTATAAAAGGAGCCCAACAAATGGAGACAAGTGATGATGATGATAAGGGACACTCTATAACGAGTTTCTTTGATTACATCAACTCTCTTCCTCCCGGGAATTATAAATATGTGAATGGTAAATTTGTGAGATATTAGAAAATAAAAATAATGAGAAAACTAAAATTTGTGTTTGGAATGCTGTTGACTATATGTATATCTTTAATTCATATACATTGCAGCTTGTATACTGTTGGGAATACGCTAAATCCTGTGACATTTGTTGTTTTACTAATGAAAGGTGAAGATACTTATTTCCTCTTTACAGGCTACACTGTCCAATTCTTGGTAACGATGCTTGCCGCAATTTTTCTTTTGCGGTTTCGGCGTTGGCCGGTTTGGCTGATAGTTTATATCATAGGAGCTTTAATTTCTTTTTGGATTAAAACGCATAATCCTCTTTCACATATTTCTTTTTTCCGGGACAGCGGAATTGCTAAATGTTATGGCGAATTTTATGGATATGGACGTGCATTTCTATGGGGGACTTATTATGTAGCATTGCAAGCATTCGTTTTCTCTCTTTATATTTTTATTACTTATTTACTGAAAACATCCTTTATAGAACGGATACGTACAGGAGTAGTAAACTTTATGTGTCACAAATATAATGTTTTCATACATAGCTCACTTTATGAAAAAATGAATCGAAACAAGTATGTTTTAGGAACTGTAGTTCTTATGATAATTTTGTGTTGTATGATAGTTTATGTTTTATCTCATTTTGATAGTTAATATTTTTTCAGCCGGATATATTTATCCGGCTGTTTCGCTTATACATACGGAAGTAAGGAAAAGAACCGTTTACGTTTCATCCGGGAAATGAACTAAAATGGGAATTTACTGTAAAAGTGGACTATACTTTGTCAAGCTGTCGCGGAAAGCTTATTGGTTAATGCAGACCATGATATAACTTTAAGTATTAGTCCAGAGGTTAAAATAGAAAGAGGTAATAAACGGAGTAGATATAGGTTGGGAATCTCTATTAAACATTTTGTTGGCGATAAGCTGAGTTCTGTCGATATTATTATTTTTGAAGGAACTTTGAATGAATTTGCCAATGTAAATACTTCTAAAGCTAAAAAATATAAAGTATCAACGAATAATAATGATGAGGCTATAGGGGCAATTGCTGTACATGAATCTGTACATGCAACTGATGAACAAAATATAAAAGAAAGCAAGGAAAATGTGGCAGATGGAACATTACATGATATTGAGAAAACTCCTAATGAAGCTGAAAGAAATGTATTACGCGAATTGTTCAATCAATATAATGAATTTTAAGATAACACATATGATAAAATTTGTTGCTATACTACTTATGCTAATTATTCCAATAGGAAATAATTTGTTTGCTCAGGAATTTGAAAATCAAGAAATAAGAACTTTTTTGATTAGTATTGGTGAAATGGAGGAAGGAGATAGGTGTTCTTATTATGCTTATGAATTACTTAAGTCGGATACATTAAAGAGTTCTGACGTCTGTGGAATATATCGAATAGGAACATACGCATCAGATACTTATACATATCTATTACTATTGTATAAACAGGATAAAATATTTCTGGATTGTCATACAGATTTATATCAAACATTAAAATCTGTATTTTCCTTCTTTGAGAAAAATAGTGGTTGCTTCACAGACGCCCAAAAGCTTTCTTATATAAAAAAATAATAGATGTCTATCACCAAAATGATATTGCTATCCCTTGGTGATTTGTTGTAATATATATTTTTACGTTAATTTAAATATTATCATATCCTGAATTCGCTAAACTAAACATTCCCCTGCCCACTTCAATTTGAATGGGTAGGGGGATATTCAAATGGTATGGGTGGCCAGACAGTAAGGGCTATTAAAGAATATAGTAGGGAAATATCTACTCAGAAAAGCTATAGCTACGACCACATGGAAAGAATGGTTCAGGAAGTGCATACATTAGGAAAGATAGCACGAAGTTTATTTATGATCCTGGGTTTGAAGCGTTATGGGCAGACAGGTGCTTCGTCTTATGGCTTGATTGATAATCTTTCCCTGACTTTGAACGGCAACCAGCTAAAAGCTGTGAATGATGCAGTTACTACTTCTGCTTATAATAATGGCTTTGAGTTCAAGGATGGTGCCAAGGTGACTACTGAATATACTTATGATACAAATGGGAATTTGACGAAAGATTTGAATAAAAATATTATTTCTATTCAATATAATATGCTAAATTTGCCAAGTATAGTAAGTTTTTCCGATGGCAGTACTATTACCTATACTTATGGTGCTGACGGTACGAAACTCAGGATTGTGCATAAGATAGGTAGCGCAATCACGACTACTGATTATTTAGGCAATGTGGTCTATGAAAATGGTGTTGCCAAGTTGCTTCTGACTGGCTACGGTTATGTTTCTTTGAATGACAAAAAGTATCATTATTATTTGCAGGATCATCAGGGGAACAATCGCGGGGTAGTAGATTCATCCGGGAAGGTGGAAGAAACGAACCATTATTATCCTTTCGGAGGTGCATTTGCAAGTACCGGTAATGTACAACCTTATAAGTATAACGGCAAAGAACTGGATGCGAAGAAAGGATTGAATTGGTATGATTATGGGGCGAGAATGTATGATGCGGCGTTGGGAAGGTGGCATAGGGTAGACCCGTTGGCGGAGAATTATTATGGAGTCGCTCCTTATGTGTATTGTAATAATCTTCCGGTACTTTATATTGATCCTGATGGTAAAGGCTGGAACGAAGCTTGGCCTCATCTTAAAAATAGTGTTTCAGGGAATATTTCTTTTGGATTAAATGCTGGAGTATCAGCTCAAGTTTTGGGCGTAAAGATAGGTGCTCAAATAAATGCTGGAAGTGTTCAATATGGAAGCGGTGGGGCTAAGGAAACAAGTGGTGTTTCAGTTAATGTGGGAATTGTAGGAATTGAAAGTTATGATAATGCGTATGAATTAGATAGTCGAACTTCGGTTAAGGAGAATGGCTTAATTGTAAGTGTTCCTTTGTGGTCAGAAGATAATAAGAAGACTACAACATATGATTCTACTAATAAATACTATGAAAAAATTGATGAAGACGAAATCTCAAAGTCAGAGGTTGGTAATATAGATTTTTCTGCAGCTGTAGGTGTTGGAGTTGCTGTAGAAATTGATTTAAAAGAAGTTTGGAACTTTTTTGTTAACTTGTTTAAATGATAAGATATGAATATGAAATTAAAAAGGTTGATGGCATTTTATATTGATGTTGCTATTGCTGCCTTATTAGCTGTTTTGGTCAATGGAATCTTACTTTTTTGCAATATAAGGGTAATAACTCCAATGATTGCTATTCTTGCGTGGTTTGCTCTTTTTTGTAAAGATTGTTTTGGAGGAGCGAGTGCTGGAAAGCGTATTATAGGTATTCAAGTTATTGATGCTAATACTGGACAAATAGCTAGTCCTTTAAAATGTGTATTTCGGAATCTATTCTATTTTCTGACTTTTGTAGAATGTATTGCTATGTATTATAGTTCAAATGGACTTCGTATAGGAGATTATGCTTCCCATACTAAAGTTATTCTATATAATAAAGCCTTGCAGAGTCCTAAGTTATCTCAGTCCATTTTAGCTATTGGATATGCTTTAATAGGATTATTATTATTTGAACTCTTTTACTACTTTCGCGCTTCTTCATTTGGATTACAGGGATTTTTATATCAATAAATATTCCTGTTCAGCCGGATATATTAATCCGGCTGTTTTACTTATACAGAAGGAACTAAGGAAAAGAACCGTTTATGTTTCATTTGCGAAATGGACTTAAAATGGGAATTTACTATAAAAGTGGACTATACTTTGTCAAGCTGTCGCGGAAAGTTTATCTTTGTATCTGCATATAGATAATTTATTCTTAAAAGGCGTGAATTATGGAGAATATATCAGATAGTAAATTGTTGCCTTATTGTATGATGAACTTCGCGGTTATCCGTCGTGATGATTATTATTATGTGGATAAGACTGCTTTCATCCCATTGATAGAGCGCTCGGATCGTTTCTTCTTTTTTATGCGTCCTCGTCGCTTTGGCAAGAGCTTGACGTTGAATATGCTGCAACATTATTACGATGTGAATGCCAGGGACAAGTTCGATGCACTCTTTGGAGATTTGTATATAGGGCAGCATTCCACCAAAGACCGGAATAGCTATCTGGTGTTGAAACTTAATTTCTCATTGGTAAGTTCCGAATTGCACAACTATCTTTATACCTATCTGTTGAATACGTATGATGAGGCAGAGCTGAGTTTCAGTAGCTATGAAAAGAGTGAACCTGGGTATCTATCCTGATATGATGCACAGCTATATCGTAGAATTGAAGTATGCTAAATACAAAGATCCGGAAAACCGTGTGGAAGAACTACGTCGGGAAGCCATTGAACAGGCCAACCGTTATGCAGATACCGATACTGTGAAATGTGCTGTTGGCAACACTCGTCTGCATAAGGTTGTAGTGGTATATAAAGGTATGGAGATGAGGGTGTGCGAAGAGGTATGATCCGGTCGCTATAAAATAATTTTATAGTTAAAGTTTAGAAAGGCTTTATAGTTTTGCTTATTTATAAGAATAAGCCTTGCTTTACAGTAAATGCAAGTTTTTGTAGTTAATAGTTACAAGGACTTGCATTTCTGTTTTAGAATGAAACAACAGGAGATATGCTAATTAAAATTAAAATTGAAACTCTAAGGGTAGTATTCTAACAAAGTGAGTTGTATTATTGATACATAGTGAAAAAAAAGAGCGTCAATGCTCATTAAACTGAATTTAATAATGAAAAACATGAAATCCATTGCAAAGCAGGCGAGTGCTTTCCTATTACTGGGAATGGCGGTTTGTAGCTGTACATACGTGCTTCAGCAACAAGACCACGCATCCTATGTGAATCCCTTTATCGGTACAGGCGGACATGGACATACATATCCCGGAGCGGTAATTCCTAACGGGATGATTCAACCCAGCCCTGATACGCGTATTTATCAGTGGGACGCTTGTTCCGGCTATTATTATGCTGACTCCACGATCAACGGTTTCTCACATACCCATCTCAATGGCACCGGCTGTGGTGACTATGGTGACGTATTGTTGATGCCCACCGTAGGACAGCAAAGTTATCAGGCTATGGGAACGGAAAGTCAGCAAATGGCCTATGCTTCTGCTTTTTCTCATGAAAATGAAACTGCTGAACCGGGGTATTATTCCGTATACTTAGACCGTTATCAGGTCAAAGCAGAACTGAGCGCAACCAAACGTGCCGCTATTCATCGCTATACCTTCCCGAAAGCAGCGGATGCCGGGTTTATTCTCGATTTGGATTATAGTCTGCAACGCCAGACGAATGAGGATATGGTGCTGGAAGTGATCAGTGATACGGAAATCCGCGGACATAAGAAAACCGTATATTGGGCTTTCGACCAATATATTAATTTCTATGCTAAGTTCTCCAAGCCTTTCACCTATACATTAGTGACCGATTCTATGGCATTGGATACAGACGGCCCGCTGTTGCCCACCGCTAAAGTCTTATTGCAGTTCGAAACCGGAGAAAATGAACAGGTGCTTGTGAAAGTAGGCGTTTCGGCTGTCGATATGGATGGAGCACGCAAGAATGTGGAAGCTGAAATTCCCGGATGGGATTTTGACGGAGTGAAGAAAGCCGCCCGCCAGTCCTGGAATGATTATCTTTCAAAGATAGACATCGAAACTGAAAATGCTGATCAGCGCACTATGTTCTATACTGCACTTTATCATACAGGCGTGCAGCCTAACTTGTTTACAGATGCTGATGGCCGCTATCTGGGTATGGATTTGAAACCTCATCAGGGAAGTGTGGACCAACCTGTTTATACCATCTTCTCTTTGTGGGATACTTTCCGTGCTTATCATCCTTTGATGACCATCATAGATCCGGATTTGAATGAGGCATTTATACGCTCTCTTCTTCTTAAGCAGCGTGAAGGCGGTGTCTTCCCGATGTGGGAGCTGGCCGGAAACTATACCGGTACGATGATCGGCTATCATGCCGCTTCCGTCATCACGGATGCTTATATGAAAGGTGCCCGTAATTTTGACGTGAAAGAGGCCTATCAGGCTTGTTTGCGTGCTGCCGAATATGATACGACAGGAATAAAGTGCCCTCCTTTGGTATTGCCCCATCTGATGCCACAGGCTAAATACTGGAAGAATAAGATTGGGTATGTGCCTTGCGATAAAGATAATGAGGCGGTAGCCAAAGCGCTGGAATACGCATACGATGACTGGTGTATTTCTGTTCTTGCCGGTGAGCAGGGCGATGCGGCCAATCAGCAGAAATATGCCGAGTTTGGCAAAGGATACAAACATTATTTTGATCCTTCCACCCGTTTTATGCGTGGGCTGGACAGTGAGGGCAACTGGCGTACACCTTTCAATCCCCGTTCTTCCAATCACCGCAGTGACGATTACTGTGAAGGTACTGCCTGGCAGTGGACTTGGTTTGTGCCTCATGATGTAGAAGGATTAGTGGATTTGATGGGAGGTCGTGAAGCTTTTATAGGCAAACTGGATTCACTGTTTACGGCTAATTCCGCTTTGGAAGGGGAACTGGTATCTGCTGATATTTCAGGGTTGATCGGACAATATGCGCATGGCAATGAGCCGAGTCATCACATTACACATCTTTACAATTATGTAGGACAGTCATACAAAACTCAGGAATTGGTAGATGAAGTTTTGCATACACTTTATTTTAATGATCCGAACGGACTTTCGGGTAACGAGGATTGCGGACAGATGTCTGCTTGGTACATTCTCAATGCAATGGGATTCTATCAGGTATGTCCGGGCAAACCTGTGTATTCTATCGGCCGTCCCTTATTTGATAAAGCAACCATTCACCTGAAAGGCGGGAAGACTTTCACCATCGTAACACATAACAATAGTCGCGAGAACAAGTATGTGCAGAAGATGGTCCTGAATGGTAACGAACTGAATGCGCCCTTTTTTGCACATCAAGATATGATAGACGGTGGTACTCTGGAATTAACGATGGGCGGTGAACCGCTGAAATAAAAGTCAAATAGGTATGAGTCGAAATAGTCGTAATCCGATTTCCTGGGTACCCACCGTCTACTTTGCTATGGGGCTTCCTTTTGTGGTGCTGAACATGGTATCCGTACTGATGTTTAAAGGCCTGGGCATCGATGATGCACAGATTGCTTTGTGGACATCACTGATTATGCTGCCCTGGACACTGAAATTCCTTTGGAGTCCGTTTCTGGAGATGTTCAAAACGAAGAAATTCTTTGTAGTGTTGACACAACTGATTACCGGGGCAGGCTTTGCCCTGGTAGCGTTGGCGTTGCATCTTCCGGCTTTCTTTGCTGTATGTATTGCTTTACTGGCGATTATTGCTTTCAGCGGGGCAACGCATGATGTTGCGACCGATGGTGTTTATATGTCAGAATTGAATAAGCAGGATCAGGCTAAATATATCGGTTGGCAAGGTGCTTTCTATAATATTGCTAAGATTGTCGCATCCGGTGGGTTGGTTTGGTTGGCAGGATGGTTGCTGAAACACTATGGGGGAGTTCCGGGAGCGGAGGAGACTGTTCGTCATGAAGCCACTGTGCAGGCTTGGATGACGGTTATGTTCATTCTGGCTGCTGTAATGGTATTGCTGGGAGTGTATCACATGCGTATGTTGCCTTCGGGAGGCACTGCTGCCACGGGCACGACATCCGGCAAGGAAACCTGGAACCGGTTGGTGGAAGTTATCCGGAATTTCTTTCAGAAGAAACATATCTGGTATTACATTACTTTCATCATTCTTTATCGTTTGGCCGAAGGCTTTGTCATGAAGATAGTGCCGTTGTTTCTGAAGGCGGAACGTTCAGTCGGTGGTCTGGGACTGGGAGAACAGGAGATCGGTTTGTACTATGGTACTTATGGGGCGGCTGCATTTGTGCTGGGTTCCCTGTTGGCCGGCTATTATATATCTCACAGAGGGTTGAGTCGCACGCTGTTTTCACTGTGTTGCATTTTCAATCTTCCGTTTCTGGCTTATACGCTACTGGCCATTTATCAGCCGGAGAACGGCATGTTGATAGGCGGTGCCATTGTGCTTGAATATTTCGGTTATGGTTTCGGATTCGTAGGTTTGTCGCTGTTTATGATGCAGCAAGTGGCCCCCGGTAAGCACCAGATGGCTCACTATGCTTTTGCTTCAGGCATCATGAATCTGGGTGTGATGTTGCCGGGTTCTATCAGTGGCTTTGTCAGTAACGCGTTGGGATATAAGACATTCTTCATCTTCACGATGTTTGCTACTATTCCGGCATTCCTGATAACGTATTTTGTGCCGTTTACCTATCCGGATGAAAAGAAAAAATGATATTATTAACAATATAAATAAGAAGAATTATGGACAGTAAAATTATAATGCCTTGGGAAGAACGTCCTGAAGGTTGCTCAGATGTCATGTGGCGCTATTCTAAGAACCCGGTTATCGGGCGTTACCACATTCCAAGTTCCAACAGTATTTTCAACAGTGCGGTAGTTCCGTTCGGAGATGGGTTTGCCGGTGTGTTCCGTTGTGACAATAAGTCGGTGCAGATGAATATCTTTGCGGGCTTTAGTAAAGACGGAATCAATTGGGAGATAAATCACGAGCCCATCAGCTTTAAGGCGGGGAATACGGAGATGATAGAGTCCGAGTATAAATATGATCCGCGTGTCACCTGGATTGAAGATCGTTATTGGATTACTTGGTGCAATGGTTACCACGGACCTACAATTGGTATCGGTTATACATTCGACTTCAAAGAATTCTTCCAGTGCGAAAATGCCTTCTTGCCTTTTAACCGCAATGGGGTACTTTTTCCGCAGAAGATAGATGGTAAATATGCTATGTTGAGTCGTCCGAGCGACAACGGTCATACACCGTTTGGAGATATTTACATCAGTTACAGTCCGGATATGAAATATTGGGGGGAACACCGTTGTGTGATGAAAGTTACTCCTTTCCCCGAAAGTGCATGGCAGTGTACGAAGATAGGGGCAGGTTCTGTTCCGTTCCTTACTGAAGAGGGCTGGTTGATATTCTATCATGGAGTTATTACTACTTGCAACGGTTTCCGCTATTCTGTGGGAGCGGCCATTCTTGATAAAGAGAATCCTGCCAAAGTGTTATATCGCACCCGTCCGTATCTGCTTGCACCTGCTGCTCCTTATGAATTGCAGGGAGATGTGCCCAATGTAGTATTTCCTTGCGCCTCTTTGCAGGATGGAGATAAAGTAGCTGTATATTATGGCGCTGCCGATACAGTTGTAGGCATGGCCTTTGGCTATATTTCGGAAATCATAGAATTTACGAAGAAAAACAGCATTGTATAGTTAATCCCTTAAAGAATCAGTCGACTATGAAACGTATTTTATTGGCTTACACACTTTCTGCCCTTTGTCTGCTTCCGGCGTTTGCCGGAGGTGGAAAGGGGGCTTTACCTATAAGCTATGTCAATCCTTTCATCGGTACTACCAACTTTGGAACTACGAATCCGGGAGCGGTCTGTCCCAATGGAATGATGTCCGTGGTCCCCTTCAATGTGATGGGATCGGAAGATAATAAGTATGATAAAGATGCTCGTTGGTGGTCTACTCCTTACGAGTATCACAATTGCTTTTTTACCGGCTACTCGCATGTCAATTTGAGTGGTGTAGGGTGTCCCGAACTGGGATCTTTATTGCTGATGCCTACTACGGGTGAATTGTCCGTAGATTATAAAGAGTATGGAAGTCGTTATAAAGATGAACAGGCTTCTCCGGGATATTACAGTAATTTCCTCACTCGCTATAATGTAAAGACTGAGGTGTCTGCCACTCCCCGCACGGGTGTTTCACGTTTTACGTTTCCTGCCGGACAGAGTCATGTATTACTGAATTTGGGTGAAGGACTGACAAATGAAACCGGTGCTTTCTTGAAACAGGTGAGCGACACCGAATTTGAAGGTATGAAATTATTGGGAACTTTCTGCTATAACCCCCAGGCGGTATTTCCCATTTATTTTGTAATGCGTGTCAACAAGCAACCGGCATCCAGCGGTTATTGGAAAAAGCAGCGTCCCATGACCGGAGTGGAAGCTGAATGGGATCCCGACAACGGACGCTACAAACTTTATACCCGTTATCGTAAGGAAATAGCCGGAGATGATATCGGTGCTTTTCTTACTTTCAACACGACGGAAGGTGAACAGATCGAAGTGCAAATGGGAGTTTCTTTTGTAAGCATTGAGAATGCCCGTTTGAATCTGGATACAGAGCAAAGTGGAAAGAATTTCAGTCAGGTATTGGCTGATGCCCGTATGCGTTGGAATGAGGATCTTTCGCGTATCCTTGTCGAAGGCGGAACGGAAGAACAGAAAACTGTCTTTTATACTGCTCTTTACCATACATTGATACATCCCAATATCCTGCAAGATGTCAATGGTCAGTATCCCGCCATGGAAAGTGATCAGATTCTGACAACAAAGGGAGAGCGTTACACTGTTTTCTCGCTTTGGGATACGTATCGTAATGTTCACCAACTCCTTACGTTGGTTTATCCCGAACGTCAGTTACAAATGGTGCGTTCCATGCTCGATATGTATCGCGAACATGGTTGGCTGCCCAAATGGGAACTCTACGGACGTGAAACGTTGACTATGGAGGGTGACCCGTCTATTCCTGTCATCGTTGATACCTGGTTGAAAGGCTTACGTGATTTTGATATCGATCTGGCTTATGAAGCTATGTATAAATCTGCCACTTTGCCCGGTGCCGAGAATTTGCTAAGGCCGGATAATGATGATTATATGTCATTAGGATATGTTCCTTTGCGTGAACAGTATGATAATTCAGTCTCTCATGCATTGGAGTATTATATTGCGGATTATTCTCTTTCCCTGCTGGCGGATGCATTGGGTAAACGGGCAGCGGAACAGGGTAAAAAAGCAGAAGCGCGGAAATATCAGGCTGATGCCCGTCTTTTTTATAACCGTTCATTGGGATATAAACACTACTATAGTAAGGAATTTGGTACTTTCCGTCCCATTCTGCCTGACGGTCAGTTCTATTCACCTTTCAATCCGAGACAGGGAGAGAATTTTGAACCGAATCCCGGTTTTCATGAAGGATGTGCCTGGAATTACAGTTTCTATGTTCCCCACGATGTGAAAGGGCTTGCCCGTCTCATGGGTGGACAGAAACCTTTCATTGAAAAACTTCAGCGTGTCTTTGACGATGGTCTCTATGATCCTGCCAATGAACCCGACATTGCTTATGCTCATCTCTTTTCTTATTTCAAGGGCGAAGAATGGCGTACGCAAAAAGAGACTCGAAGGCTTTTGCAGAAGTATTTTAAAAATGCTCCCGATGGTATTCCCGGTAATGATGATACCGGTACCATGTCTACCTGGGCCATCTTTAACATGATAGGATTTTACCCCGACTGTCCTGGTGATCCGTATTATACCCTTACTACGCCTGTATTCGACAAGGTGGTGATTCGTCTTGACTCTGATACTTGGGGAAGCGATAAGCTGGTGATAGAAACTGGGCGCCCTTCAACAGAGTCCTTATACATTCGTGAGATGGAGTTAGGAGGGAAGAAATTATCCCGCTACCGCATCAGTCATGAAGAACTGGTAAAAGGTGGAGTGCTGAGATTTATACTTCGATAGTATAAAGAAGAGAAGATAAAAACAACTTTGATCAAAAAAACGGGTGATCACAAACCACTTGCGATCACCCGATATTTTCATTGTTTTCGTGTTTAGGTAATGTTAGTAAAGAGAGAATTTATAGTATTTTATTTCATAGGTTCCACTGTATAACCTTTTTCTTTCAATAGCTTCAATACCCCATTTGTTCCTGGCAGATGTCCTGCACCCACTACAAAGAGAGTAGGGATTTCTTTCATGATTGAAGGCATCTTCTCAATCCAGGCTTTGTTGCGGTTGTCTAACAGATCTTCCATTTCTCCCGGTTGAGGGTCACAAGAGTTGCCGTCACGCTCTTCCATCAGTTTCAACATTTCGTCCAGGTTTTGAGCTTTATAGGCATTGTTCAAGCGTTTGGTTTGATCCATAGCTTTATCGATATCACTTACTAAACAGTAAAGCAGATTTGCCTGGCGTTGCAATGTTTGACTATTGAGCAGTACGTTGATTTGTGATATCGGAGTTTCCAAACCGCCTACTTTCTTGCCACTCTGTATAGCTTGTTGTTGGAAGTAAGTATCCAGTTGTTCTTGTGGATTGAAACCACCCAAATGCTTCATACATAAAATAAGAGTCAATTGCTGGGTGATGAAAGCCGGTTTCATTTTAGCTAACATGGCAATATCCGCCATCAGGTTTTCTTTTACAGCCTTACCTACTAACTCATATTGTTCGGGGGTGAAGAGAACTTGAAGGGTCGTGTCTCCCGCCATCATCATGTTTTGCTGCATCGTTTGCATGAATTCAGGAGACATTGCTTCGGACATAACTACTTCTCCATATACTTGTGAAGTACCGTCTACTGCCTCTGGCAAGCCGGCAATGCTGTCTTTTATGCTTAGCGGAGCTAAATGGTGCGTTCCTAAAATGTATGAGGGCTTTTCCAGGCCGTTACCGGATATTTTCCAGAGTAACTGCGCATTGGCATTCAGTGCGATGCCGATAAAAAGGAGAATACCTAAAATCTTTTTCATTATTTTTCTATTTAGAGTTCATTTGAATATTGCTTATTATTTTACTCGTCCTCCGCGAAGCCAGTATTGCGTGTAGTATTGCTCGTTGAGACTGCTGACAATAACTCCTTTACTTGTGCTGGCATGTATGAATTTCCCATTTTTAAGATAGATACCCACATGGGCCACTCTTTTCTTGGACGCACGACTGGTGAAAAACACCAAATCTCCCTCACGCAGGTTGCGACGGGAGACTTTATTGCTTTCTTTGAGTTGTTCATCGGTGCTTCTGGATAAACGGATGTTGTATACCTGCTTATAGAGTTGTGATACCAGTCCGGAACAATCTGTTCCGCGTTTGTTGTCACCGCCTGCGCGGTAGGGGACACCTATCCACTCCGCAGAGGCTATGTACAATTTGTGGTTATCTTCCTTATTTATGTCTATTCCCATGCGGACAGAAGCTTTTGCCAGCGCTTTGTAGTCGAGACGAGGTGCTGATGTATGGCAAGAACTTAAACTAAAGGTCAGTCCGATAAGTGCAACTATATAAGAGAGGTATTTCTTCATGCTTGTTCCTCTTTCTCTTCCGGTTGAACAATTGTTTCCTGAACGGGCGTTTCCTGAACTGGCACTTCTTGAATTGCTGTTTCCTGAACCGTCATTTCCATTTTCTCTTCTTCAATTTCTTCTTCTACTCTGACATTAAAATAGTCTTCAAGCTCCTTTTCAGCCGAGTTATTCTCATTCTGAATATCACGGATAATCACTCCATTCTCCATCAGAGCAATACGCGGACACACATCCACCGTATGGTTTAGGTTATGACTTGAAATAATGACTGTGGCATGGTGATCTTCATTGTATTTTTTCAGCAGGTGCTTGATGATGGACTGTGAACTCGGATCAAGGAAATTGAACGGTTCATCCAGGATCAGCAATTGCGGATGATGCAGCATGGCGGAGATAATACCTATTTTCTGCTTGTTTCCGGCAGAGAAGTTACGGATGAATTTCTTTTGTCCGAGGACTTCGTTACTCATGAAGCGTTCAAATGGAAGCAGACGTTCGTCTACCTCTTCTTTTTTCAGACCGTACATTTTACCGATGAAGTAGAAATATTCTTCGGGAGTGAGGTAATCAATCAGGAAACCATCATCGATGAAAGCACCTGTGAATTGTTTCCAGTCTTCATTTTTGGATACATCGATGTCATTGATTGTCACATTTCCCAGATCTGCCTGTAGCAGGTCCAGTATCAGACGGAAGAGGGTAGTCTTACCCGCACCATTGTTGCCTACCAATCCTAACATATCGCCCTGGTAGATGCTATATTTCTCGATATCTACGGCTTTCTTTTCGCCGAAGTTTTTTTGAAGTTGGTTAATCTCTATCATATTCGTTATTATTTTTGTCTACTATCGTGAAATCCTTCCATATTCTTATATCGGCGCTTCATGAAGCGATGATATACATTCCGTAGCCACCATCTTGAAGTTGCGATGAATAGTATGCCGACAACTAAGAGAATCCATGGGGTTACTTCTTTGCCCACCGTCGCATTCAGTACGAAGAATAGTAGCAACGGCACTCCGAATGCACCTCCTGCAATGAGGTTCTGCAAACCGGTACCCACATTTTGCCGTCCAGTCATTTTGGCATTAAGGTCAAGCGTCTTGTTGTTATACACTGCCAACTGAAACAGGCAGAAGTATACGGCACCCGGAACGAATATAATCCAAGCGATGCATTCCAATACAGATACTTTACCCGTCACCATACCCGGTATCATCAGCACAAACGGGATGATGAGTGCGATGCTGTACAAGATGTATTTGGCACGCAACAATGAATAGATGGACTCCTTGCGGCTCATCAGTCCGTCAATGTAGTTGCCTTCGTAGCTCATCAGCGGAGAGAGGAACAGAATTCCGAAGATGATATAGTTGTAAAGTACGAAGAAGTCGCGGGAGCCACCATCGTAAATATCAGAAAAACTGATGGTAAGACTGAAAATCAGTACTATAGCGGTAACAGAATAAAGTGACTTCCTGCACACCTTGTTGCGTAGTAGCAATTTCAACTCCAGCCGGATGTATTCGCCTATTTCGCCATAACGGTCCAGGAACTTGTATTCGGATACTGTTTTTACTTGAACGGTAGTGTCTTCTGTTTTATTCAGTTCATTGTAGACCAGTTTTTGCATAATGCTCCGGTTGATGAACCACATAAGGGAAATGGCTACTAGGACACAGATAAATGTGAGTATGCTTCCCGTGATAAATCCTTCACCCAGATCAATGAAGAAACCGAATAACGGACTGTCATCTGGAACGAAAAGTGCAGCTGCAATACCTCCGTATACGACTATCGGCAAGAGAACCCACCAGATGCGTTCGTCCATCAGCGTACGACATAGCAGATACCAGTAATTATTGAATACGATGAGCAGCCAAATACCAATGCAGTAGGTCAATACACCTCCTATTCCATAAAATTTGGTAACAGTGATAATAGCGAACGGAACGAACAGGAAGAGCCAAAGCAAATTAAAGCTGTTAAGTCCCGAACGTAGGAGCAGGAAATCGATAAGACGACTCCTTTTGATGGGGAGCAGTAAGTATGGTTTAACTTCCTGTGTCGGTGTTTTCAGGAAGGGTAACCGCAAAAGGAAGTCCAGGGCGAGTATGAAGATCAGGCCGCTGTTCATTACGTGATAGGCTTCTTTGGCGCCTCCGTCGAAGGCGAAAGCGAATGTTGTTCCGAAGAAAATGAGATACCCTGCCCAGAATACACTCATGAAGTACATCCAAAACTTTCCGAACTTACTTTTCTCGTACATCGGATGCCGCTTTTCAGCTAACTTTCCGTGTCTGCGTAGCTCAAGAAATAGATTCATGCTGTTTAGTGATTAGTTGTTAGTGATTAATGGAGTGATTGGAAGGTAGTGATTAGTAATAAGTAAGAATGCACTCGCTTATCACTAATCACTTATCCTTTATCACTATTTGTTGGGTACCGTCATGGTTACCTCGATTTCATTTCCTTGTTTCAACAGGTCAGATACAAACTTTTGAATATCTTTAGCTGTGATGCTATTTACGATATCCGTGTATCCTTCTGTCATATCCATGCCATAATAGAAGTAATCGTTCAGATTATTCATCCAGTATCCGTTTTCTTTCTGGTTGTCGGCATACTTCTTCAGCATGTACTCTTTTACTTTCTGCAAGTGTACGTCTGACGGTCCTTCGGCTGCAAGTTTCTTCAACTCATCTACTACAATACCTGCCAGTTTATCTTTCTTAGCAGGATCGGTCTGGAAGACAATCTGCAACAATAATTGTTCTTTCGGATACTTCTGTAAGTCGCCAAAACAGTTTACACCATATGTACCACCTTCTTTTTCGCGTACTTCTTCAGTATAAACCATATCAAGAACCTGAGTTGCAAAGCTCAGCAAAATGTCATTCTTTAGAGTATAAGGAGCTTTACCGCTGTACAGGAATACGATGGTTGCTGTAGGAGTTTGTTGCTCTTTGGCATATTCATTTTTGTACACACCTTTGCGTATACTCATCTTCGTATCTTTGAAGGTCTCTTTGCGATTGATGGCAGGCAGTGCACCTAAGTATTCGGCAATCAGTGGTTTGGCAGTTTCAAGGTCAATGTTTCCGACAAAGTAGAATGTAAAGTCGCTGGCATCTTTGAAACGGTCGTTGTACATTTCCAGAATACGGTCGTAATCAATCTGATCCACCATTTCCGGTTTCATCATTACTACACGCGGGTGATTATTGTACATTGCTTTCTGTAAAGAGTCGTTTATAGAAGAAAGAGGATTTGCCTGCGCACTTTCCAATTGGGCTTTCATACGGTTTTTAAAAGATTCGAATGCTTCCGCATCTTTACGGGGAGCGGTGAAGGTGAGATATGTCAGCTGCATCATCGTTTCAAAATCTTTTGGTGAGCAGGTACCGAATACATTCTCAGTGGTAGCACCCAGACCGGCATTGACGGAAACTTTCTTGCCAGCCAGTACTTTCGTCAAGTCTACTTGGCTGAAGTTACCCAAACCACCTACAGCTATTACGTTGTCCATAACGGCGAAGTTCAGTGCGTCTTTGTCGGGGAAAATGGATTTACCACCCAGACTGGTACCTTTCATGCGGATTTCATCAGCTTTGAAATCAGTCTTCTTTACATAGACAGTTACACCATTTGAAAGAACTAATTTTGTACTACCATAGATATCGCCTTCTTTCTCAGAAATGATTTTACCACCTTTCGGAGCTTCTTTCATCAGCGGTTCGTCAGATACTTTGTCTACGTATGCTTGCAGGTCGAGATCTTTCATACCTTTCAGTAAGTTGATAACTTCTTCTTTTGTCGGGTATTTCAAGCCTTCTTTTGCAGGACCGGCAATTATAACTACTTGATTGCTATCCGGAACGAGTTGCTGCATTACCATATTCATGGCCTGTAAGGGAATGTTAGGAGCCAGTTGGTTCATCATAGCGTACTCAGCTTCAATCCCCGGGATAGGCTCGCCATTCAAGAAGTTCTGTACATATTCTCTTACGTAAGAACCGTGCTTGGTCTTTTCGCGTTCGTTGTAGGCAGACTCTAAACTCTGCAAATAGTTGGCGCGTGCGCGTGCATATTCTGATTCGGTAAAGCCGAAGCGACGTGCACGTTCAGTCTCTTGTAGTAAGGTTTTCAAGGCTGTTTCAATGCCGTCGGCTTTACTTGAGGCAGAAAGTGCGAAGGCTTCTTTGGTTTTGGCGACAAAGAAGTCGCTATAGTAACTGCTTGCACGGGTAAACGGTGGGTTAGCACTTTGCACCAATTCGTTCAGGCGGGCGTTCAACATACTACTGATCATGCTCGTCATATATTGTGAAGCAAGGTAGCCTACATTATTCTTTTCTGAATCAGGAGTCGCATCTTGCTTGAAGTAAATCTCAATTGACGGGTCGTCTACTTCCTTATCTGTACCGATAGCTACGATGGGTTCCTTATTATCAGTAACAGGATAGTAAGTGCGTTCTGCCGGATTTACCGGTTTTTGTACATCGGCGAATACTGCCTTTAGTTTAGCTTCTACGGTGTCTACATCGATATCACCTACAATAACGATACCTTGCAGATCAGGACGATACCATTTGTGATAGTAATCGCGGATATCTTTATAAGGGAAGTTGTTGATTACATCAATAGAGCCGATAGGCATACAATCTGCATATTTGTCACCCTGATATATAGTTGGGAGCAGGTCAGTGTAGACGCGCAACATACCACTGTTGCGGCTGCGCCATTCTTCACGGATCACACCACGTTCTTTGTCGATTTCATCGTCTTTGAGTAGGATATAGTTAGACCAGTCGTGCAGGATCAGCAGACAGGAGTCCAACACACCGGTGCGGTCAATCGGAGCATTACTGATGTTGTAAACAGTTTCGTCTATGCTGGTATAAGCATTTAAGTTAGTACCAAATTTGATACCTACGGTTTCGCACCAAGGGATGACGCCGAGGCCTTTATCATCACCGGGGAAATTCTTAGTACCGTTGAAGGCCATGTGCTCCAAGAAGTGGGCAAGTCCGCGTTGTTGCGGTTCTTCAAGAATGGAACCTACTTTCTGGGCAATATAGAACTCAGCCCGATTTTCGGGTAATTTGTTGTGGCGTATGTAATACGTCAGGCCATTGTCTAATTGGCCGATACGGACATTTTTGTCCACGGGAAGGGGCGGAAACTGCATTTGCTGCGCTACCGCTTGTTGGAAACCGGCACATAGAACGAATGCTACTGCCAGTAAACTGTGAAATAAATGTTTCATGTTGATGAAAATTAAAATTGTTTCTTGACCTATTTGTCGAAGAGGGAGAGGAGAAATCACAGGAAGGATATATTTTTTATATGAATGATAATTTAGCAAATTATCATTTTATCGCCTCACGAATTCGTACCAGTTTCGTCAGTAGTCCTTCCAGTAAATCGAGCTTCAGCATATTGGCACCATCGCTTTTGGCTATTTCGGGGTGCTCATGTGTTTCAATAAACAATCCGTCTACACCAACCGCAACACCGGCTTTGGCAACGGTTTCAATAAGCTGCGGCATACCACCTGTCACTCCACTTGTCTGATTGGGTTGTTGCAGAGAATGTGTAACATCCAGAATGACCGGATAACCGAAGGTTTGCATTTCAGGAATGCCACGGTAGTCTACAACAAGGTCTTGATATCCGAAAGTTGTTCCACGTTCGGTAATCATAACTTCCTTATTTCCGGCTTCTACTACCTTTTCCGCAGCAAAGCGCATGGCGAGTGGAGACAGGAACTGTCCTTTTTTGATGTTAACCACCTTTCCTGTTTTTGCAGCAGCTATCAGAATGTCTGTCTGGCGGCAAAGGAATGCTGGTATTTGCAGTACATCTACATATTCGGCGGCCATTGCGGCTTCTTCTGCAGAATGTATATCTGTAACAGTAGGCACACCAAAAGTATCGTGTACTTTCTGTAACACTTTCAACGCTTTTTCATCGCCTATTCCCATAAATGAATCCAGGCGTGAACGGTTGGCCTTGCGATAAGAGCCTTTAAATACATAAGGTATTTGTAATTTCTCCGTGATATTTACCACACGTTCGGCAATACGCATTGCCATCTCTTCTCCTTCAATCACACAAGGACCTGCCAATAAAAAGAAATTTCCGGCAGGATTATTCTTTAATTCAATCATAAGTAATTAGTGTATAGTGCTTAACGTTAATCGTTATTCTTAGTTGGGTATAATCAATGTTATCGCTTCATGCATAATTCCGATGTCCAGCGGAAAATGCCGGTCGAGAATACGTCCGTCCAAGTCCACCGAAGCATTTTGTGCACGTAGTACTTTTACTTTCTGGGTACGGTAAGGCATCACGACTTTATGATTCAGAATACGTCCCTGGATAAGCATCCACAGTCCTGATACGAGTTGTAACAGCTCCGGACGATAGATAACGGATACATCGAGCCAACCGTTATACGGCACGGCACTTGGTGCTTGTCCGTATCCCCATGCACTGCCAATACATACCGTCATGATACGTCCCCGGATGTGTTCTCCGTTTATTTTGAGATGCATCCGGTAGAGCTTCCGTTCAAAAAAAAGTGAGATGAGGGCCATGAGATAGGACAGGAATTTCACTCCCCAGAAACGTTTGGTCTGGTCGGAAATCTTCACGATACGGGCTCCTAAACCAATGTTGATTGCATTGAGGAAATAGCGTGTTACATGCTTTTCACCATCGTAATAGTTGCAAAATCCGACGTCTATCTTCCGGCGTCGGTTATTTATGATGCAATCTACGGCATCTTTGTATTCCGAAGTCATTTCCCAGTATTTGGCAAAGTCATTTCCGATACCGTTGGGAATGATACCTATGGCGATTTCTCTTTTATCTTCTGCATTGGACGACATGATACCGTTGATGGCGTCGTTTAGTGCTCCATCACCGCCCACCACAACAATGGTGCGGTATCCATTATTGGCAAGAATGCCGGCTAAACGTTCCACAGATCCGAACCCTTCAGACTGCACATAGTCATAAGACACGCCTCGGCTGTCCATATATTCTTTGATTTCTTTCCACCGTTTCTGCACTTTCCGCGTGCCGGCTTTGGGATTGTATATCACTCCCCACTTTTCGGGTTCTACGCTCATATTGTTATCTCTTAGTAAAGTCCTACATAATCATTTTTGTACTCTCCCCGCAGTCTTTGTCTTTGTTGCCCCAAAGATACTAATTCCCTTCGAGTTTCGCTTGTACAAAAGCAATCTTTTCTTCCATAGGCAGCCCGGCATCCATCCAATGGATAGTAAAGCCGCGTCGTTCCATTCCCCGGAACCAGGTCATCTGCCGTTTGGCAAACTGATGAATAGCAATCTCCAGTTCCCTGTACATCTCTTCGTATGTCAGTTTGCCGATAACGTACAGAGTCAGGTACTTGTATTCCAGGCCATAATAGATAAGATCATCCGGTTGGATACCCTGTTCTATCAGGCGTCGTACTTCATCTACCATCCCTTCGTCCAGACGTTGACGCAGGCGGTTGGATATCTTCGTACGGCGTAATTCCCGGTCTATATCTACACCAATGATAAGGCTGTTCAGTTTCGGGAACTCCCGTTCGTCTACCGGTGTATGTGCATAATATTCTTCTATCTCAATGGCCCGGATCGCTCGTTTTACGGTGTCGACATCTGTAGTATTATGCAGGGCTTTGTATTGCTTCAGCATCTCAGTCAGTTCTTCCAGGGATTTATCGGCAAGGCGTGCACGTAACTCCGGGTTTTCGGGAACTGGCAGCAACTTATAGCCTTTCAATACGGATTCCAGATACATACCGGTACCTCCACACAAAACGGGAAGTTTCCCTTTTTGTTTAATAGTCTCGTACGCTATCAGAAAATCACGCTGATATTCAAAAACATTGTATTTATAACCCGGGTCGGCAATATCAATCAGATGATAGGGGATTAGTTTACCATTTACAGTGTAGTCTACCAGGTCTTTACCTGTACCGAGATCCATACCACGGTAGATTTGCCGGGAATCTGCACTGATGATTTCTGTGTCAAGAACATCTGCCAGTGCTGCGGCGAAAGGAGTTTTACCGGAAGCGGTAGGACCTAATATAGCTATCAAATCATAGTCAGGCATAAGTCGTTTTGATTATTTTTCTACAAAGATAATGCAAACTGAAAGCAATACAAAATAAGCTTGATTATTTTTAATGCTAAAGTGCAGCTTGTCTTCGTTTTAAAGCTAAATATGAAAAAGGAAGTGAAAAAGAGAATGCCTTCTCTTAAATGGTGTTATAAATGCGTTGTTTTCGCACACGGAACTTGCTACTTTCAAAAAAGTGCGTACCTTTGCACTGTGTTTTTCATAGTATTAGATTTAAGGTTAACAAAGGTTGGAGTACAGCGGTACTCCTTTTTTTATGTCTATACCTCATCTCTTCAATATTGAAATATTCATTTCATTCATACCTCATTTATATACCATATTCATATGCTGCGTGGCTATGTTACATCATTGAAAGTATATGTAACAGATATGAAAAAGTATGTAATACCAGTATAAATACGTGTAGCGCAATGATGCAGATGTATTCCAGGGGATTGGATAAATTTGCAGAAATAAAAAAAGAAGTGATATAGGGAAATTAGTTAAAGGTAAAATGAAACTTCAGTTTTCAGTGAATAGGTTTACCAAATTAGGTTAGTTAATTATTTTTAGGTCTGTGAGGTTGTGTTTGTGAAAACACAACCTCATTTATATGGTGATAAAGATGTATATTTGCAATACTAAAAGTATATGCCAAGCTATGAAATACATATTGATTCTGCTACTTCTGTTGATTTTTCCACTATCCGGTATTGCGGAAAAGCATTGTGTCTTTACTCCAATTAACGGAACGCATGGATTGTCCGGAAATAAGGTGCGCAATATCACTCAGTTGCCGGACGGGCGCATGATGATAACTACGGAAGGATTACTGAACTTATATGACGGTACTAATTTCAGTTACCTGCACTATGATCGGGAAGCTATCTGCCGTTTATCAGACTATTCCGGATTTCATCACGAATATATAGATGCTCACGGATATATGTGGCTTAAAAATCAACGCCAACTGATGGTGGTGGATATAGGACGTGAATGCTTTATTGAGCGACCGGACAGTTTGCTGGCTTTATGGGGGATAGATACTCCGATGAAGGATTTTTTCATGGATAAGACCAAGGATTTATGGGTCATAACGGATAAGGATGATTTGGTACGCATAGATAAGACAACTCTGCAGGCAAGTACTTTTCTGAATCGTGTTTCATTGATTGGAGATACCACCGATCAGGTTTATGATCTTGGGGTGTTGGACGGGAACTTATATCTGTTCTATCGTTCCGGTTTATTGATTTGTTACGCTATGGAGTCACAAAAGGAAATATATCGGCAGAAACTGTCGGATGAACTTCCTGAAGGAGTGTATGGGAATACATCTTACGTAGTGCCGGGAACGAATACTTTCTACCAGTTATGCAATGGTAACAGAGGCGGGGTAATGTTGGCTTATGATGTAGAAAGAAGAAAATGGAACATCGTGTTGCAGACAAGCTATTGGCTGAATTACCTGTCTGTTGATAAAGACGGAAGCATATGGATTAGTTGTCATAAAGGATTATGGAATATAGATGCGGGGCTGGAAAGAAAACAATATATACCAACCTTGAAATTAGTGGACGGACGCAATATAAATACAGAAGTGAGTACGCTTTACAATGACAGCCAAGGTGGCATGTGGGTAGGGACCTTGAACCGGGGAATTCTGTATTATCATCCGGACCGTTTCCGTTTTCAGAATATTGGCAGGACATTGTTTCCCGTTACGGAAAATATGAATCTTTATGTAACTTGCATTGCAGCACAAAACCAGGAGAATATGTGGGTGGGGACCCGGAAAGGACTATTCTCCTATCATCTTTCTAATGGAGACATAAACTTATATTCCAAGGAATTGTCCACTGTCAATTGCAATACCCTGTTTAAGGACAGTCGGCAACGTGCTTGGTTGGGAAGTGTCGGACAGGGACTTTATTGTATGCTGCCGGATGGAGAAACCAGACATTATCCGTTGTCCGGCCAGACAATTCATTCCATTATGGAGCAACCGGACGGAACTCTGTATTTATGTACTGAAAACCAGGGTTTCGGTACATTTACTCCCGAAACCGGACAATATGAAAAGGAGCAGGGACTACCTCAGACGGAGAATTTGACTGTCTACCAATTGGCATCTTTGGGGAAGGATCGTTTAGCAGGCATTACACGGAAAGGTTGGTTTGTTTATGATTGTACCCAAAAAGAATATACCTTTAACCCCAGTTTTCATGTGTGTACTTCCATCTTTGTAGACCGACAAAAGCAAGTTTGGATTGGTCTGGAAGATGGGTTGTTGCTTTGCAACATAGCTACCGGACAACAAAACACGTTTCATACCATGGACGGATTGGTCAATAACTCTATCCGTTCCATCATTCAAACACAAGATCGTGCTATCTGGGTATCTACTTCTAACGGGATAACACGTATCACTGTAACGGGAGAGGGAGAACAGATACGATATTCGTTTGCAAATTTCAATCGGTACGATGGTGTGATTACGGATGAATTCTGCGAGCGGTCCTCTTTTGTCGCAGAAGATGGAACTCTCTACTGGGGTGGTATTAATGGATTTAATAAGTTTGTTCCGCTTCATACCACAATGGAGCGGGCGTATGCCGCACCTTTATTCGTGGGCTTTGATCTGTTTGGTGAACGTGTGGAAAGTGGAAAAATGTATCATGGTAACAGGATACTTCAACGCCCCATAACCTTGACCAAAGAGATTATCCTGAACTATGATCAGAACTTTTTCACTTTAGAGTTTTCTGCCTTGAATTATATCAATCCCACACAGACCTATTATCGTTACCAACTGACGGGTATTGACTATTCGGAACGGGAAATCCGCTCTTCCGATGGTAAGGGTACTGCCACTTATACTGACTTGCCGCCTGGCACTTACACTTTTAGAGTGCAAGCCGCTGATAATAGTGAGTCGTGGACGGGAAAATATGCGGAAATTGAAATAACCGTAAAAGCTCCGTTTTGGAAAACCACTTATGCTTATCTCTCTTATTTCCTGTTCGCAACGGGAAGCTTGATCGCCCTAGTTTTTGTATATATACGACGCAAACGCCGAAAACTGGTACGTGAACAAAGAGAGAAACTGGATGAAATGAAGTCCACTTTCCTGCAAAACATCAATCAGGAACTGGCAGAACCTATCAATCGTATAATCTCTCCCTTGGATACCATTTTAAAACATACGGATGAAGGCAGAACCAAACTGCAATTGAAGGAAATACAGAATAATGCCGTAGAGTTGAAAGAACTGGTTGACCAGCTTTCGGAAGGAGTCCTGTCCCCTCTGTCGCCTGCTGAAAATGAATTGGCTTTGGAAGAACTGTTGATGAATATGCGCCAGTTGCTGGAACAACAGGAGAAAAGGAAAGAACAACTGAAAGCAACTCCGGAAGCTGCGCCGGACAACTCCTTGCTATCGGCGGCCGATGAATTGTTTCTTCGTAAGGCTTTGAAATTTGTAGAACAGAATCTAGACAATCCCGAGTATTCAGTAGAGGTATTGAGTCGGGACATGGGAATGGATCGCACGGGGCTGTATCGAAAACTGGTTTCAGTGGTAGGAAAGACACCGACAAATTTTATCCGTTCCATTCGTCTGAAACGTGCCGCACAACTTTTGGAAGAAGGACATACGGTGGCCGAAGTTGCTGACCGGGTTGGATTCAGTACATCCAGTTATCTGAGTAAATGTTTTCAGGAAGAGTTTGGTATGCGTCCTTTGCAGTACGTTAATAGTCTGAAAGAACAACCGAAATAGTCACATTTCAACGAGATTGTTGCTTCTTGCAACATTTGTACCACGTGTTTTATAGGTTTCAGGCTACTTTTGCCCTCATAATTCAATTTTTAAATGAAATATCATGAGAAAAGTAAAAGTAGGAATTACCGGTATATTTCTTTTAATATCCGGTTTACTGATGGCGCAAAATGTGAATAGGACGCCACAGGGTGTAAAGGTAAATGTGGCGGAAGGAAACTTCAATGCAGAAGTTATTTTTTATTCTCCTTCTATTGTCCGCATAGTGAAGTATCCTTCGGTAAAGGATCAGATGCCGGACAAAGAAAGTCTTTCCGTAACATTGGTGCCGGAACAAACTAAGATTGATTTTAAGGAACAGGGAGATGATGTCAGATTGAAAACGTCTGATATGATTGTTACTTTAAACAAGACCGATGGAACGGTACGCTTCACCGATACAAAAAACAACGAATTACTGGCAGAAAAGGGAACCCCTTCTTTTTATCCGAATAAGGGCAAAGCCGATAAGGGCACTTATAAAGTTCGCCAGGCCTTTATGCTTGAAAAAGAGGAGGCTATATATGGATTAGGAATACTTCAGAATGGAAAAATGTCGCAACGTAACCAACGGAAGTATCTGATGCCGGGCAATGTGGAAGACGGAATCACCTTCTTCCAGTCCGTGAAAGGCTATGGTCTTTTCTGGGATAACTATTCTCCGACTAACTTTGCTGATGATGAGAATGAGACTTCATTTGAATCGGAAGTTGGTGATTGCACAGACTACTATTTCATGTATGGTGGAGATGCCGATGGCGTAGTTGCCCAAATGCGTACTCTTACCGGACAAGTACCCATGTTCCCTTTGTGGACGTATGGCTACTGGCAGAGCAAAGAGCGTTATAAAAGTCAGAATGAAGTACTGGGCGTACTGAACAAATACCGTGAATTACAGATTCCCTTGGATGGTATCGTGCAGGATTGGCAGTACTGGGGTAGTAACTACTTGTGGAATGCAATGGAATTTTTGGATGGTAATTACTATAATCCCCAGCAGATGCTGGATGAGATTCATGCAAAGAATGCGCACATGATTATCACGATCTGGTCTTCATTCGGTCCACAGACCAAGCCTTATAAGGAGCTGAATGAAAAAGGACTATTGTTTAATTTTAGGACTTGGCCTCTTGCAGGCACTGATACGTGGCCTCCTAGGGAAGACTATCTGTCGGGCGTGAGAGTTTATGATGCCTACAGCCCCGTTGCACGTGATATTTACTGGAAACATCTGACCCGCCTCTATGATTTGGGTATGGACGGTTGGTGGATGGACTCCACCGAACCAGATCATTTGGATGCAAAACCTGAAGATTTTGATACACCTACCTATTTAGGTTCATTCCGCAAAGTACGCAGTGCCTATCCGTTGATGGCCGTAGGTGGTGTTTATGATCACCAACGCGCTACGACTTCAGACAAGCGTGTGTTTATTCTTACCCGTTCAGGATTTGCTGGGCAGCAGCGTTACGGATGTAATGTATGGTCGGGTGATATCGTTTCTACCTGGGAATCATTGCGTAAACAGATACCTGCCGGGCTAAACTTTACCCTTACGGGAAATCCCAACTTCAATAGTGATATCGGGGGCTTCTTCTTAGGCCATTACAATAAGGGATGGAATGATGGATCGGCTACAAAGAATCCGTCCTATCAGGAATTATACGTACGCTGGGTACAGTTTGGAGCGTTCAATCCGATGATGCGTTCGCACGGAACGGAAGCTCCGAGAGAGATTTATCAGTTTGGAAAGAAAGGAGAACCCATTTACGATGCTATCGAAAAAGCTATCCGTTTGCGTTATTCTCTGTTACCTTATATATATTCTACTTCTTGGCAGGTCACCAATAAGCAGTCAAGCTTTATGCGTGCGTTGATGATGGATTTTGCCGATGACAAGAAGGTGTGGGACATGAATGACGAATATATGTTTGGCAAGTCCATCCTAGTGGCTCCGATTGTGGAAGCACAATATACTCCGGAAGTGGCAGCTACTGCATCGGAAGAGACAGGCTGGGACAGGGATGACAATAAAAATAAGAGCAAAGGCAGCATGACAGTAGACTTCACTACAAAGAAAACTGCAAAGGTTTATCTGCCCGCAGGTACTGTATGGTATGATTTCTGGACTAATGAGAAATATGATGGCGGCCAGGAAATATCAAGAGAAACGACTATTGATATGATTCCACTTTACGTCAGAGCCGGAAGTATTGTTCCCATCGGTCCCGATGTGCAATATGCGACAGAAAAAGCCTGGGATAATCTTGAGTTGAAAGTGTATGCAGGTGCTAATGGCAGTTTCACCCTTTACGAAGATGAGTTTGATAATTATAACTATGAATCAGGAGCATATACGGAAATTCCTATGACATGGAATAATGCTTCCCGTACGCTCACTATCGGTGCACGCAAGGGAAAATATAACGGCATGCTTGAAAAACGCCAGTTTACGGTGAAGACAGTGGACGGCAACAGCAAGACGGTTACTTATACTGGAAAGAAGGTGACGGTAAAACTCTGACCAGATGGAGTAACTTCACTTTGAGTGTGATGCCTATCATCAATGGTATTGATGGTGGGCATCATCGGCATTGTTGATAGGCTAAGGCCAAGGGACATGAGTGATGGAGGTAAATCAAAGGTAAGATGCAGTTTTAGGGCCGACCAGAGCCATTTTTTGAGTGAATGTTACATCAATGTAAGTTTATGTAACATGAAAAGACGGGATGTAACATTGACCGTAGCAAATGGGAACACGAAGATTCGAAAAGTACTTTGTAATGAACTATCTTTGTACAAAACGAAGGTTAATTAAAAAGTATCTTACCATGAAAACAAGAATTAGTTGGATTTTTTATTGTTTAGTAAGTTTCATGTTACTTCCCTCTTTGTCGGCGGCAGAGCGTTTTGTGACAAATGAGAGTAATGGTTTTACCTGGATACAGCAAGGAAAGGCGTATCCGATACTGGTAGACTTGCAGGAAGATAAAGGTGTACTGAGGGCTGTTGCTAATTTGCAGACAGATGCAGGTAAAGTGACAGGTGCTACTCCGGAAATTATTCATTCCCCATCCGGTAATCGTATGCTGATTATCGGTTCTGTTGAAAATAGTTCCTGGATCAAACAGCTGGTGCAGGCAGGAAAGATTCCAGCTGCAGATTTGAAAGGGAAACGTGAGAAGTACATTCTTCAGACGGTGAAGCAGCCCGTGGAAGGAGTAGAAGAGGCAATTGTCATTGCTGGTAGTGACAAGCGGGGAACTATTTACGGTATTTATGAGCTTTCCCGGCAGATGGGTGTCTCTCCCTGGTATTTCTGGGCAGATGTTCCGGTGGAGAAGCATGATATTATATCTATTAAAGAAGGTGTATATACCGATGGTGAACCGGCAGTGAAGTACCGCGGTATTTTCCTGAATGATGAATGGCCCAGCTTAGGCGGCTGGGCGTCTGCTACCTTTGGTGGGTTCAATAGTAAGTTCTACGAAACGGTGTTCGAACTGGTGCTTCGCCTCAAAGGAAATTTTATGTGGCCTGCCATGTGGAACAGTGCTTTCTACGATGATGACCCGATGAACGGTCCGTTGGCCAACGAGATGGGAATTGTGATGAGTACTTCCCATCATGAACCGATGGGACAGGCTCAAAAAGACTGGAAACGTCGTGGAAAAGGAGAGTGGAATTACACTACGAACGGTGCCGTGTTGCGCGACTTCTGGCAGCAGGGGATGGAACGCTGCAAGGATTGGGAAGCGATGATTACCCTTGCCATGCGTGGCGACGGCGATGAACCGATGAGCGAAGATGCCAATATCTCCTTGTTGCAGAATATCGTGAAAGATCAGCGGAAAATCATAGAGAAGGTAACCGGTAAGAAGGCTAAAGAAACTCCGCAGGTATGGGCGCTTTATAAGGAAGTGCAGGATTATTATGATAAAGGTATGCGAGTGCCCGACGATGTAACGTTGCTGCTCTGTGATGACAACTGGGGCAATGTACGTAAATTGCCCGACTTGAAAGCGAAGCCTCGTAAAGGTGGTTACGGCATGTATTATCATTTCGACTATGTAGGGGCTCCCCGTAACTCCAAATGGATAAATATTACTCAGATACAACGCACGTGGGAGCAGATGATGCTGACTTATGACTATGGCGTGCGCGAATTATGGGTGGTGAATGTAGGTGACTTGAAGCCGATGGAATATCCTATCACCTTCTTTTTAGATATGGCCTGGGAACCGAAACGTTTCAATGAAAATAATCTGTTTCAGCATACGGTGGATTTCTGTCGTCAGCAATTTGGCGGATACTATGCCGAAGAAGCAGCTCGTCTGATCGACACTTATACTAAGTACAACCGTAGGGTTACTCCGGAAATGTTGAATGACCGGACTTACAGCCTGGAAAATTATAACGAATGGCAAAGTGTAAAAGATGAATACGCTGCATTGTGTCTGGATGCCTTGAAACTTTATTATCTGATGCCTGCCGAATACCGGGATGCTTTCGACCAACTGGTACTTTTCCCGATACAGGCATGTTCCAACTTATATGATATGTACTATGCCGTGGCAATGAACCGTAAATTGGCAGAGGCCAATGATGTGAAAGCCAATAAATGGGCGGATAAGGCACGTGTTTGTTTCGAGCGCGACTCCGTGCTGACTTATCATTATAATCATGTAATGAGTGGGGGCAAATGGAATCATATCATGGATCAGACTCACATCGGATATAGATCCTGGAATGACCCGAAGCGCAATATAATGCCTAAAGTGACCTTTCTACCCGAGCCCCGTATAGCTCCTGCACCACCTGTGTTTGTAGAAAAGGATGGATATATATCTATTGAAGCAGAACATTATACCCGTTCAGCAAATGGTACATCTGCTGATTGGGTTACGATCCCTAACCTGGGACGTACCTTGTCAGCCGTCACTACTTTGCCTTCCACAGCTACTCCGAGCGAAGATATGTATCTGGAATATGATTTTGAAACGGAGAAGAGTGGTGAAGCAACAGTTATGGTACGTTTCTCTTCGACATTGAATTTCAATGATTATAAAGGACTACGATATGCGATTTCACTGGATGGCGGTGACGAACAGATAGTCAACATCAACGGTGATTATAAAGGTGAACTTGGCAGATTGCAGGCGGAGCACATCATCACTACCCAAACGAAACATTTGCTTGATAAGAAAGAAAAGCATACCTTGCGCATCCGTTCGCTTGACCCGGCACTTGTCATGCAGAAGATAATGATTGACTTCGGAGGTTTGAAACCTTCTTTCTTGGGAGCGCCGGAGAGTTCTGTGAGAAGGGAATGTTTTTAAGGAACTCCCATAACTCCTAAAAAAAAGATTATGAAATACAGATTTGCTTTATTGATAGTACTGGCCTGCATTTGTTCTGTGTTGGCTGAGGCTAAAGTGAAACTCCCATCCGTTCTTTCGGATGGGATGGTATTGCAACGTGAACGTCCCATAAAAATATGGGGAACGGCTGATCCGGGTGAGAATGTGGTTGTCACGTTCAAGAAGAAGAAATACACGGCAGTAGCTGATGAAAATGGCAAATGGCTGGTAACACTTCCTGCAATGAAGGCCGGTGGCCCTTATGAGCTGACAGTGAACGAAATGACAGTGAAGGATATCCTGATAGGAGATGTATGGTTGTGCTCGGGACAGTCGAATATGGAACTGACGGTGGCGCGTGTAGCGGATATGTTCGGTAGAGAGACTGCTACTTACGAGAATTCAATGGTCCGCTATGCCAAGACTCCTTATGGTAATGATTTGCATGGTCCCAAAGAAGACATATCCCAAATGAACTGGACAGCGTTGAATCCGCAGGTTGCCCAGTCTTATGCCGCATTGCCTTACTTTTTTGCAATAGAGATGTATAATGAGACGAAAGTTCCTGTCGGCATTATCAATTCCAGTTGGGGAGGAAGTTCCATTGAAGCTTGGATGAGTGAAGATGCGCTTCAGGCATTTCCGAAGAACCTGCGCGAGCGGGATATCTATAACTCCGACGAATACAAGGCCTTGATGAATAAAGCGGGAGGAATGATGTCGAGATTCTGGAGCCTCTCTTTATATAAAGGTGATGAAGGCCTTCATGCTCCGGTTAAATGGTATGAACCGGAATTGAATGATTCCGACTGGGAGGAGGTGAATATGTTTTCTTATCAGTTGGGCAGCAAGGATGGTTATCCGGTAAGCGGATCGCACTGGTTCCGGCAGAACATTCGCCTTACAGCCGAGCAGGCTGATAAAGATGCCATATTGCGTTTAGGCTGTATGGTAAATGCGGACTCTGTGTATGTGAATGGTGTTTTTGTAGGCACTACTTCTTATCAATATCCGCCGCGCATTTATAAAGTTCCTGCATCGGTGTTGAAAGCGGGAGAGAATCTGGTTACGGTACGTCTTATTAATTCCGGTGGTCGTCCCAGTTTTGTAAAAGGTAAACCCTATTGCATGGCGATAGATGGGGATACGGTTCGCTTGTCCGAACAGTGGAAGTATAGGCTGGGTTGTGAAATGCCTGCCGGAAGAGGAGGTGTATCTTTTCAGAACATTCCGACCGGTATGTATAATTCCATGATTTCTCCTTTGAGGAATCTTACTTTTAAGGGAGCTTTGTGGTATCAAGGCGAATCGAATGCAGGACGTCCGGGTGAATATGAAGCTTTATTGACTGCCATGCTCAAAGACTGGCGGGTGAAATTTGCAGATGAAGACTTGCCATTCTTTATAATGCAGCTACCCAATTTTATGCAGACGCATCAGCAGCCTGTAGAAAGTGGTTGGGCAGGTATGCGTGAAGCACAGCGGCAGGTGACGTTGAAGTTGCCTAATACCTCTTTGGTTGTGGCAATAGACTTAGGAGAGTGGAATGATATTCATCCGCTGAATAAGAAGGAACTGGCAAGGAGAGTGGCGCTTCAGGTCAAGAAGAAAGTATACGGGCACAAAGATATAGTTCATAGTGGTCCGCTGTGCACTGCCGCCGCTATTGAGGGAGGAAAGGTCATTCTATCTTTTGAGGCGGGAACGGATGATTTAATGCCTGTAGCTCAACTTAAAGGTTTTGCATTGGCGGGAACGGACGGACGTTATAAATGGGCTGAGGCGACCGTGGAAGGCAATAAAGTGATAGTCTGGAGTGAAGGGATTGCTCAGCCCACAAAGGTTCGCTATGCTTGGGATGATAATCCGCAAGAGGCTAATTTGAAGAATAAGGCGGGACTTCCGGCTTCGCCGTTTCAAATGGATATTCCATGATTCCCTAAACTTGATTGACTAAGAAACACCGGAATTTACGCGCCCGGTGCAATATGACAATAAGATAGTGAAACAGATGTATTTCGTTGCAATACATCTGTTTTTTTTCATTATTAATAACAAAGGTCCCAATCAGAAAGTTACTTCCAGAAGGATAAAACCTTGTTTTATCTGATTCATATCATCTATTGTTATGCTACAGATGGTCTATTCTGCTCCATTACATGATCTATTCTAATCAATCAGATCATCTATTCTCCCTAAACGGATGATATAATTTGAGAAATGGCTACACCTTTTGCCCCATAAGGCTACACCATCCTTGTCAAAAGGTGACACCATCACCCCAAAAGGGTGTAGCCCTTCTGAAAAACAGGTAATATTCTTCTATTTCAAAGAAGATAAGTGGCGGAATCAAATAATCATATTTGAAGAAAATACGATCAAAGCGCAATTAATAAGAACGAAATAAGAAGGAATCTCTTTCTAAAATGCGCTTTCTTTCGCCATTACAAATCATACTGCATTCGCCTAACAGGTAATCCTTGCTTTTTTTGCATTACGGCAACTAATGGTACGAAAGAAAGCAACCTCAGACATCACGATTTACATTTTGTAATATTGCTCATTTCGCTCAAGCTGCTCATTTTGCTCAAATTACGTAAGTAGCCTGACAGGTTTTCCCTTTACTCTATCTTTATCTGTCAGCATATTTCTTTTGCCATATAACCCCTCCATTCTCAAGGATCTCTTTCCTTGCATAGTGAGTCTAATCAAGTGCACTTTCTTCTACTATTTCTTTCGCTTGTTTATATTCATTTCCGAAAGATATGTCCATCCCCTGTCTGATCTTGATAGAAAATAATCAAAAAGGCTTAAAAGTGTTAATGGATGTATTGCTGCAATAAATGAATGAAAGTCATTTTTTAGCTTTAACAAGTGGGTTACATATTTTTTGTGATACGTTACCACACTGTTTTTTCTTGCATTTCTCTTGAGATTTTTGATTCATTATTATACTGTTTTTCTCTCTCTAAAGTGATTTCTTAAGCTCTCTTTTTGTCTTAAAAAAGGGTTCTTTATTTTGTTTGTAATTGTTTGATATATAGTTTGATATATTGTTTTACGAAATGCAGTCAAAAAAGAATGTAACATCGAAGAGAAAGATGTAATGCCATCAAAAAAACGTGTAACATGATCGTGTCTGATGTTCCATTTCTGATGCATACATTTGCTGCTGAGAAAAAGCGACTATATTATTGGGAGAGATGCGTATGGAAAACATTTTTCTTTCCTCTTATGACATGAAACGCTAATATATGTAATAATAGTAATATGATTATTAACCGTCAAATTATTAATCTTAAAAGACTGATTGATTATGAAATGCAAGTACGATGACAGTTGATGCTATCTTTAATAGCTAATGAAGAGAGAATGTAGTTATTAATATCTTAAACTAATGGTAATGAAAAATGTAACAAAAAAAAATCAAAAGCTACCTTACTTATTGCTTTTGTTGCTATTAAGTTGCTTGCCAACGTTAGCGCAAAATGGAGTAACGGTAAAAGGAACAGTTCTTGATAGTACCGGTGAAACGATTATCGGTGCTTCTGTCGTTGTGAAAGGCAACACTTCAATAGGTACGATATCAGATATAGATGGGAATTTTACGTTGACTGTTCCTAATAATAATGTAACTCTTGTTATTTCATATATCGGTATGAAATCACAAGAGGTGAAAGTACCCCCTCAGCAATCGATCAGAGTCGTGTTGGAAGATGACAGCCAACAGCTGGAAGAAGTTGTGGTAGTGGGTTTTGGTCAGCAGAAGAAGGCCTCGGTGGTGGGCTCCATTGCACAAACCACTTCGAAAGCTTTGGAGCGCACCGGTGGTGTCTCCAGTTTAGGTCAGGCGCTGACGGGTAACCTCCCGGGTGTAGTGACTATGACTACTACCGGTATGCCGGGTGAAGAAGATCCGAAGATCACCATTCGTGGTGTGACATCCTGGAACTCAAGCGATCCGCTTATATTGGTGGACGGTGTAGAACGTCCCATGAATTCGGTGGATATCAACTCTGTGGAAACCATTTCTGTATTGAAGGATGCGTCGGCAACTGCCGTATTCGGTGTACGCGGTGCCAACGGTGTAATCTTGATTACCACCAAACGTGGTGCAGAGGGCAAGGCAGTGATCAACATCAATGCCAGTACGACATTGAAGACCTACTCTAAATTGCCCGATATGATGGACTCGTATGATGCGCTTTCGCTCCGTAACCAAGTTATTGAGAGTGAACTGGCTTATAAGCCGGAAGCCTGGAGTTACTACCTGACGCAGGACCGTTTGAACAAGTATCGCTATCCGGCCAATCAGGCAGAAGCTGAACGCTACCCCAATATGGACTGGGTGGACTATCTGTTGAAGGACGTAGCTACTTCTTATAATGCTAACGTCAACATCAGTGGTGGTACTAAGTTCGTGAAATATTTCGCCAGTGTGGACTATACGCATGAAGGCGATATATATAAGAAGGTAACCAATATTAAGGGCTATGACCCAGGATTCGGATACGACCGTATCAATGTGCGCAGTAACCTCGATTTCAACCTGACCAAGACTACTAAATTGCACGTCAACCTTTCCGGTTCGCATGCTGTGAAGAAGGCTACGCAAGGTCAGTACGAGAATCTTGTTTGGAGTGCTTTCTATGGCATCTCTCCCGACTCTTTCATGCCGGTGTACAGTGACGGTACCTTTGGTTACTATTATCCCAACCCCACGCAGGCTGCCACTAACTCTTACGAGGGACTCAGCGTCAACGGTATAGGTTATACAACAGATGATCGCCTGAACACTGACTTCACCCTCGAACAAGATCTTGGTTTCGTACTCAAGGGGTTGAATATACAGGCTAAGTTAGCATTCGACAACGCCTTCCGTGAAACAGGTCGTGGAGTGGATGACACAAACGACTGGGAAAGTGAAATGCACAAATGGATCGATCCCGATACAGGTATAGAGTATACCGACATTTCTCCTGATGCCTTATATAAGTTCGACTTTAAGAATAACAGCGCTTGGATGACCGGTGCGGGTGCTGTTCAAAACTGGGCTACCTACCGCCGTATGAACTATTCTGTTCAATTGAACTATTCCAATAAGTTTGGAAATCACACTGTGGGTGCCATGGGTAACTTTAGCCGCGAACAGTATGCTACAGGTAGCGAACAGCCCCATTATCGTGAGAACTGGGTGTTCCGTGGCACATATGATTTTGCAAACCGCTACATGTTGGAATATAACGGTGCTTACAATGGTTCCGAAATCTTTGCTAAGGAAAATCGCTTTGCCTTCTTCAACTCGGGTGCTATCGGATGGATGGTTTCAGAAGAGCCCCTTGTGAAGAAACTCAATCTCAAATGGCTGGATATGTTGAAGCTTCGCGCGTCTTATGGTCAGATTGGCGATGACAATGTAAGCGGACGTTGGCTTTATATGGATACTTGGAGCAATGGTGGCAGCTATCGTCAGTCGTTGACGGGTGTAGATCCTTCCAAGAGCCCTTACAGCTGGTGGCAACAGAGCCAGCTTGGCAACAAGAACTTGCAATGGGAGACGGCTACCAAACTTGATATCGCTGCTGACTTCGCTATTTTGGGCGGCCTTATCTCGGGTTCGTTTGACTATTTTAAGGAAAAGCGTACCGATATTTTAGTAACCGGTGCCAATCGTGCCGTTCCTTCATATTTTGGTACTTCCGCTCCTGTGGCCAACCTCGGCAAGGTAGACAGTGAAGGTTTCGAGTTGGATATTCGCTGGAATAAGCAGCTCAACCGAGACTGGCGTCTTTGGGGTAATGGCTCTTTGACTCATGCTGTCAGCAAGATCAAGGAGGCGGATGATCCCAGACTGAAACCTGACTATCAGAAGAAGGCTGGTAAGGCCATTGATCAGAATTATTCTTATGTGGATCATGGATATTATAATAGTTGGGATGAACTCTATGGTAGTACGGCGCACGATGAATACGATGAAGGACGTAAGCCCGGTAACTATGTCATCCTCGATTATGATGCCGACGGTATTATTTCCGTGAACGATAATATTCCTTATGGCTATACAGGTACTCCGCAGAATACAATGAACCTTCAGATCGGTGCTGACTACAAAGGCTGGAGCTTCTTCGTTCAGTTCTACGGTGTGACTAACGTAAGCCGTTCTGTAGGCCTCAGTAGCTTGGGCGGTACAAGAAACACCGCTTTCCACGAGGGCAGCTACTGGTCTCCGGAGAATCAAAACGGTGATGTACCTCTGCCTCGCTGGTTGAACCAGACAAGCCGGTATACCGATGGTACACGCTTCCTCTTCGACGGTTCGTACGCACGTTTGAAGTATGCTGAACTTTCATATACCTTCTCTAAGGAAAAATGGCTGAAGGCATCGGGTTTGGGCACTTTGAAGCTGTTTATCAATGGTAACAACCTCTTTCTCTGGACTGATATGCCCGATGACCGTGAGTCGAATACCGGTGGATGGAGCGCATACCCCACTCAACGTCGTTTCAATTTAGGTTTTAAAATAACACTTTAATCTGAGATAAGATGAAAAATAAGATTATTCACATACTTTTCGTATTCTTCGCCGCCGGATTCACGTTTACTTCGTGTACCGACTATCTGGACAGAGATTCTGACTCTGTGCTGTCAGCAGAAGATGCGTTCAAGAACTTCAATAACTTCCAAGGATTTATCGAAGTGATGTATAACGTTATCCCCGACGTGGCCAAGCATAACTGGGTAAGCTCCTTCAACTGGGGTGACGATGAGGTTATTACTACCGGTAATGGTGAAGGTTTGATGGGGTATGCTATCGATGGTGGTAACTACCGCACTTATATTGGTAAAGGTGACTGCTTCCTGGATAGAAGCTGGAAAGTTGATGGAGACCGTTTTGCTAAGGCTCTGTGGGGTGGTGGCTGGTATGCCATTCGTCAGGCCAATCTCGGTCTTGAAGCTCTGCAGAGTGGTTTGTTGAAGGATGCCACGCAGGAGGAACGTGACTTTGTCGAAGGGCAACTCTATTTCTTCCGCGCTTGGTTCTATTTCCAGCTTACTACTTATTGGGGTGGCTTGCCATATATGGAAAGTGTATTGCCATCCGATGCACAGTTCAACTTGCCGCGCGAAAGCTATCAGGAGAATGCCGAAAAGATGGCGAGAGACTTTCAGCGTGCTGCCGAGCTGCTTCCTATTGACTGGGATAACACTGCTGCAGGCAACCGTACTAAGGGTAACAACGCTTTCCGTCCCAACAAGATTTGGGCACTTTCTTACCTAGGTAAGTCTCTGCTCTATGCCGGTAGCCCTTTAATGGTGAATGGTGGTGAAAATAGCAACCGTTCATACGATGCGGATTATTGTAAACGTGCGGCTGATGCTTTGGGCAAGGTGCTTGCTATGGTTGAAGGTGGTCAGACACAATATGCTTTGGTAAACTTTGACAAATACAGCAGTCTGTTTTATACTAAAGAGCAGAACTGGCTGATGCCCGGTGGTACAGAAGCCATTATGCGTAGCCCTACTTACGGTGCCGACTCTTACTGGCGTCAGATGAACTCCTATCAGATTCAGGATATTGCAGAAGGTGATGGTATCATTCTCTGTCCTGCTGCCAACTATGTAAATTATTTCGGTATGGCGAATGGTCTGCCACTCAGTGATCCCAATTCCGGATTCAGTAAGGAGCAACCTTGGAAAGGCCGTGACCCGCGTTTCTACAATAACTTTCTCTATGATGGTGTGAAGATGATTAAAGCGCCGAAGGACGATAAATTCAAAGCTTTTGAGTATGCTAACCTCTATGAAGGCGGTAATGCCTGCAACGATCCTAAGAGAACCAGCCGTACGGGCTATCTCAACTATAAGTTTATTCCGTTGGGAGCCAACAAGGCTGATAACGACTACGGATACGGTAAGGCTACCCATTTCCATTTAGCATGGTTGCGTCTGGCAGAAGTATATCTTCTGTATGCCGAAGCTGCTGCGCAAGGTTACGGTTCGCCTTCCGGCAAGTCTACTTCTTTCACGAAGAATGCTGTGGAAGCGGTTAACGTAGTCCGTCAACGTGCGGGTGTGGAAGATGTTGCCACCGTATACACTGCCGATCTTGAAAAATTCATGGGTGAGGTTCGTCGTGAACGCGCTGTTGAACTAGCTTACGAAGGACATCGCTTCAACGACCTGCGTCGTTGGAAACTGCTGACCGAATCTCCTTACAACATCAAGACCACGCAGCGGTTCGATCGCGCGGAAGCATTTGACCCTAATGCCGACCCGAAAGAACGTAAAGTCGTTAACTTCCGCGAAGAGGTAGTGACGCAGCGCAAGCTCTCCAGCAAGCACTACTGGCTACCATTCAAGACCGATGATGTGACGATGTATCCTGAATTCTACCAGAATCCCGGTTGGTAATGGTTTTATTAACGTAAAAACTCTAATAAAATGAAACATATATATAAAGGACTTGTACTTTGTGCAACGTTGGCTTTCGCTTACACACATACTGCCGCTCAAGAACCGCTGGCAGATATGTTGGAAGCTACTCAAGCTGATACGCTCTCAAAGGTGCAAGTGGCATTCCGCTCCATCGACCAGCGCGACCTGCTGGGTGGAGTATCAGTGATTGATATGAAGGAAATGTCAGAGAAAGCATATACAAGCAATAGTTTAGGCTTTGTAGACAATGTGGTGGGCGGTTTCAACGGAAACATCTGGGGAAATACCGAATACCTCGTTATCGTAGACGGTATGGTACGCGATGCGAACAACGTGCTCCCTCACGAGATAGACCAGATTACGCTTTTGAAAGGGGCGTCGGCCGTAGTGCTTTATGGTCCGCGTGCGGCCAAAGGCGTTATCTCCATCACCACCAAACGTGGTGAAATTGGCGATCTCAGAATTAATATTCATGCCAATACCGGTTTCTATACTCCCAAGTCTTATCCCAAATATTTGGGTTCGGCAGAGTATATGACTCTCTATAATGAGGCTCGTGCCAATGATGGACTGGCTGCGAACTACTCGCAGGAAGATATATTTAATCATGCTTCCGGTTCGAATCCTTATCGCTATCCCAACTTCGACATGTATTCTTCCGAATACCTAAAAAAAGCTTACAACCGTTCGGAAGCAATAGCCGAAATCTCAGGTGGTAGCGAGAAGGTAAGGTACTATACGACTACCGGTTACTATCGCGAATCATCATTGCTGAAGGTGGGCAAGACTGAGGATAACTATGTCAGCCGTTTCTTTGTACGTGGTAACGTGGACATGCAGCTTCATAAGTTTATCACTGCTCAAGCTGATGCCAATGTTACTTTTTATGATTCCTATTCGGCTAATGTAGACTGGTGGGGACAGACAGCCACGTTGCGTCCACACTTGGTGACTCCGTTCATTCCCTTGAGTTACATTGAGGCAACCGATCAGAATTCATTGAATGCCGTGCTGAACAGTAGCTATCTTCAAGATGGCAAATTCTTCTTCGGTGGTACGCAGCAACATCCCACCAATCCGGTGGCCGATGCTTATGCAGCCGGCGATAGCAAGTTCGTAAGCCGTCAGTTCCAGTTCAATACCCGTTTTGACGTCAATCTCTCTCCGTTGCTCAAAGGGCTTTATTTCCGTGCTAAATACGGTATCGACTATGCATCGACCTACAATCAGGGTTATAGCAACAGTTATGCCACTTTTGCTCCTACGTGGAGTAACTACAATGGCGAGGATATCATTTCAAGCATCACTCAGTATGGTAAAGATGAGAAGAGTGGCACTGAGAACATCAGTAACTCGGCTTATCGTTATACATACAACGTGTCCGGTCAGTTCGACTATCAGAATACTTTCAACGAAGATCATAACGTCTTCGGTATGATTCTGGCCAATGCCTGGCAGACACAGCGCAGCGGACATTATCATCGTACCACTAACGCCAACTTGGGCTTCCAGGCATCCTACAATTATCAGCACAAGTACTATGCTGATTTCAGCGTTGCAATGCCTTATTCTACAAAGTTGCCCACCGGCAACCGCGTGGCCTTCTCGCCTACGGTGACTTTAGGCTGGAATCTAGCGAATGAGAAGTTCCTAGAAAACTCTATTTTCGACAATTTGATGCTCACAGCTTCTGTAGGTATCATTAATCAGGATCTCGACATCACTGCCAGTGACAATGAAGACGGCTACTACCTTTACAAGACAGTGGTACAAAAAGGTGGTTGGTATTGTTGGGGAGATAACGGTGGTCTGGCTGCAACAGAGTTTCAGCGTGGTAACAATCCCGATATGACCTATGTGAAGCGTAAAGAGTTCACTGCCGGTTTGCGTGGTTCAATGTGGAGCAATCTGATCAATTTTGACATCAATTTCTTCACCAGCAAGATGGATGGCGGATTGGTTCGTCCCGGTTCATTGTATCCTAACTACTTCACGCAGATTGGTTATCCGTCATCATCTATCATCCCTTATGTAAACTTCAATGTGGATCAGCGCACAGGTTTCGATTTCAGCGTATATGCCAATAAGAAGGTGGGCGAGGTAGATCTGACTCTGGGGGTTAGCGGTATGTATTATAAGAGCACTGCTAAAAAGCGTGACGAGAACATCGAGTTCAGTTATCTATCGGCTGTGGGACGTGCGCTGAACGGATACTGGGGCTTGGAGAGCGAAGGCTTCTTCCGAGATGAAGCTGAAATTACTTCGGCTCCTACACAGACGTTTGGTGACGTGAAACCGGGTGACATCCGCTACAAGGATCAGAACAACGACGGCAAGATTGATGATAATGACCGCGTATTCCTGGGTCGTTGGGACTCTCCGCTTATGAGCGGCATCAACCTCACTGTCAAGTGGCGTGACTTTACTTTCTTTGCAATGGGTAACCTCTACTTGGGTGGTCACGGCATGAAAGACAACTCTTATTATTGGATGAGTGGCGATAGCAAATACTCAGAAATAGCACGCAACCGCTGGACTTCCGAGACTGCGGCTACAGCTACTTACCCGCGTCTGACAACTACCAATGGTGCTAACAATCTCCGTACTTCGGACTTCTGGATATATAAGAACGACCGTTTTAATCTGTCTCAGGTGCAGCTTACTTATGCTATGCCCCAAAATGTGTTGCGAGGAACTTTCATTAAAGGCTTGAGCTTTTTTGCCAATGCTAACAATCTGCTGATGATTGCCAAGGAACGTAAGGTTCTGGAAATGAATGTAGGAAGCGCACCTCAGACACGTTTCTACCAACTTGGTTTCAAGGGTACGTTCTAATAATGTGAATAATAAATAATATGAAGATTGAAAAATAAGAAGTTATGAAACTAAAAAATATCATCTTGTCAACAGCATTATTGGTGGGATTCTGTGCTTGCGATGACCTATTCGAGCCGGCTATAGAAAACCATAAGACTGTGGAAGACTTGGAGAATATGCCTGCATGGGCTGTCGGTTTGCTGGGACATGCTTATATCAGTAATCCGCTGGGTGAAAACGCCAACTCTTGGAAGTTTACCGATGTGGCTACTGACGATGCCGTGTCCAACGATGTGGGCAATGGATATCTGAGAATGGCGACCGGTGCATGGCGTGCCGACAACAATCCTGTGGATAGTTGGCAATACTTGCGTGCCTCTTGGCAATACCTCAATCAATTTCTCGAAATATCCGACAAAGTGGAATGGGCCAAAGACGAAATGGCTTCCGAGCTATTTAGAATACGTTTTCAAGGCGATGCGTATGGTATGCGTGCTCTCTATATGTATCATTTGCTGATGAGTTGTGCCGGATGGACTGCCGATGGACAACTGCTGGGCATACCCATTCTGCTGGAGTCTGAGACTATCTATTCCGATTTCAATAAACCGCGCAACACATTCCGTGAATGTCTTGACCAGCTGAACCGGGATGTGGAGAAAGCTATTGAAATGCTTCCGGAAGAGTATGGCGATGTGGAAACTACGGCTGAGGTGCCCACTAAATATACTCAGATGGGTGCTGACTTTAGTCAGTACAACCGTGTCTTTGGCGATCATGCCAAAAATCGTATGAGTGCCCGCGTAGCTCGCGCTGTTCGTGCTCAGGCCGCTCTGTTGGCTGCCAGTCCCGCTTATAGTGAAGGTTCAGGTGTTACTTGGGAACAGGCTGCCAACCGTATGGCTGAAATATTGGCGAATCTTGGCACTAACCCCATTGCGGCTATTGATGCTACGGGTAACAAGTGGTACGAGGATTCCAACGGTATCAAGAACTTGGTAGCAGGCTACAACCGCCCCGAATTCTTGTGGCGTAGCAACAAGAACGAGAGTGCCGACCTTGAAAAGGATCAGTATCCTCCTTCACTTTTCGGAAAAGGTCGCGTTAACCCGACGCAGAATTTGGTAGATGCATTTCCTGCGCTGAACGGTTATCCCATCAGCGATCCGAAGAGCGGATACAATGCTCAGAATCCGTATGCTGATCGCGATCCTCGCTTAGCTCTATACATTATTTATAATGGCAGCAAGGCAGGTAACTCAAGTAGCGTCATCACTACTGCTGTAGATGGCACCAACAATGATGCCATGAACAAGTTCGACGGTGCTTCTACACGTACCGGCTATTATCTTCGCAAGTTCTTGGATATGAACGTGAATGCTAATCCCAGCAATACGACCAACGGTTATCACATTAAGCCTTGGATTCGTTATACTGAAATTTTCTTGGGTTATGCTGAAGCTGCTAACGAGGCTTGGGGGCCGCAAGGTAAAGGTGCAAACAGCTACTCTGCTTATGATGTGATTAAGGCTATCCGTCAGCGTGCCGGTGTCGGTGAGAATGGTGGTGATCCCTATCTGGAATCGGTGAAGAATGACCAGAACAAAATGCGCGAACTCATCCGCAACGAACGTCGTCTGGAACTTTGTTTCGAAGGTTTCCGTTTCTGGGATCTTCGCCGTTGGAAGGTAGATATCAGCAAACTGAACGAAACTGCAAAGGGTATGAAGATTACGGGAACTCACCACGAGGTGGTGGACGTAGAGAAACGCGACTATAAAGATTATATGTACTATGGTCCTGTGCCTTATAGCGAAATGTTGAAGTTTGATGCTCTCATCCAGAATAAGGGATGGTAAGCGACAGGCTGTATGTAAACGAATTTATATAAACTGAATAAATGAAAATAGCAATGAAAAAATCATTCTGGATAATAGCCGCTATGGCGGGAGTCTTGTTCACTGCATGCGAAAACGGTGACCGGGATTTCCCAGACTTTAAATATTCTGCGGTCTACTTTGCCTATCAAAGTCCCATTCGTACCATCACACTGGGCGAGGATCCATCCGTAGATAACTCATTGGATAACGAGCACAAGTGTCAGATTATGGCTACGATAGCTGGTGTTTATGAGAACAAAAAGAATGTGGAGATTGGTATCCGGGTAGACAATTCGTTGTGCGATGGTTACACTTTCGAAAGCACAAAAGGTGATATCATGCCTTTGCCCACATCGCACTACACGCTGAGTGATGACAAGATTGTTATCAAGAAAGGTCAGGTATTGGGTGGCGTTACGGTGAACTTGACCGACGCATTCTTTAATGATCCCAAGGCTACGGAGTTGAACTATGTTATTCCGGTAGTAATGACCGGTGTGCAGAACGCTGATTCCATCTTGGAAGGTAAACCTTCGGTGGATACTCCCGATCGCGTGAACAAGGAAGATTGGGAAGTACAATCCAAAGATTATATTCTCTATGCCGTGAAGTATATCAGTAAATACGATTCACATTACTTGCGTCGGGGGGTTGATACTTATACTGGTAACAAGACCGGTACGGAAGTTCGCCATGCTGCTAATGTGGAGAAGGATGAAACCATTGGCGGATTTAGTACGCTGGGCTTGAACAAAGTGCAGTGGGAGCGTCCTACTAAAGATGCTGCTGGAAAGAATGTTGAAGCCAATTTAATACTCACTTTCGACGAGAGCGGCAATTGCGTCATTACTTCTAATACCGAAGGTGTAGAAGCTAACGGTAGCGGTAAGTTCGTTGCCAAAGGTGACAAGAACAGCTGGGGAAATAAAGACCGCGATGTAATCTATCTGGACTACACCATGGACTACGCTGGCATTCATTGTGCTACTAAAGACACTCTGGTGACGCATTACCGTGGCGTGAAGGCTGAATGGTTTACTCCTGTGAAGAAATAATAATAGGGTTTCTTACTAAAAAAAGTATTTATATGAAACATACAAAAAAAATATTAGGTACAATGCTTTTGACGGCTGCGGCTGTTGTAGCCACCTCTTGTGTGGACGACAGTAAGTTGCTGTTTAGTGTTGAGAAGCCAACATCCATTGCAGATATGGAGTATCTCAATGCGTATGACGCATTGAAAACTTATGTAAACAGCAGTGCCAATCCCGACTTTAAGTTGGGAATTGCATTGGCTGCGAATGATTATATTGCAGGTGGGCTGGTAACACGCTTGGCCAACTCTAATTTTCATGATATGACGGCAGGGAATGCAATGAAGTACGCTTCGTGTGTGGCTGATGACGGATCTATGAATTTTGGAACTGTAGAGAACTTTGTCTCTGCGGCTAAAGCTGGAGGACTTACTATTTACGGACACACATTGGGCTGGCATGCGCAACAGAATAATAAGTATTTAAATGGGTTGCTGAAAGATAAAGAGATGGACGTAGATCCTGACGAAAAAGTTGATGTCGAAGATTATGCGGTGGATTACTCTACTTCCGGATATACTTTCTGGAATGAAGTTAATGCAGAAGTAAAAGAAACTACGACTATAGGCAAAAATGATGCCGAAGGTTGTTTGGAAATTAAGACTTCTGTTGCTGCTGCTCAGAATCACTATGTTCAGTATCATATCGCTGACAATCTGCCGACTGTTATAGGTAAGGAATATAAGTTAAGAATCATGATTAAAGGTTCGGCAGCCGGTAGTCTTAATTTCGGAGTAGGACCTTGGAGTGGTAGAGCCGAGGGGGCTTTTTCTTTCGATACTGAATGGAAAGAGTATGATTTTACTTTTACAGCAGTGGCAGATGGTGGTCATGTAATGACACAATCTGGGCTTTTTGCTGGAACTATTCAAATTAAATACGTTAAAATATTCCATTCTGAAGCTCCTACTGTAGAAGTTGAACAAGAGGTGAATGTACAGACTTATAAAGATGGTCCTTTCCCATTTTATGCAATGGGGTGCGAGCCTCCTGTTATAAATAGTTGCCTACATTTTGTTCCCACCGGTGATTGGGCGCAGTTCTTTGTTTTTCCCGGTGGAGATAATCCGCTTGAAGAAGGAAATTACGTTATCTATCTAGATTTGACAGCTTCTAAAGATGCTAGTGGCGTACAACTGACAATGCAGAATGGATGGGGTGGAGATGCTCAGAGTATAACAGTTGCTGTACCTATTAAGGAAGGTAATCATAAGGTTAGGTTGAATTTCCCTGATGTTGCAGGTGGCAATTATGATGTTATTCTTAAACCACAAACAGCTGATGCTACACTTGACCTTAGATCTGTTACTGTTTGCAAAGTTGTGAAGATGAATTCTATTCCTTTGACTCCCGAAGAGAAGAAAGATACCCTTACATGGGCCATGAACAACTGGGTAGAAGGTATGATGAAAGCTACTGGCGGTTATGTGACCGCTTGGGATGTAGTGAACGAAGCTATTTCCGGAGGCGGTGATGACGGTGAAGGATTCTATACTTTGCAGTCTGCCAAAAATGTCTCTGCAGAAGATGCTAAGAATAACTTCTACTGGCAAGACTACTTGGGTAACGAAGACTATGTGCGCATTGTTGTGGCTGCTGCCCGTAAGTATTATGCCGAGAATGGTGGTGTTAATCCTCTGAAACTCTTTGTCAACGACTATAATCTGGAGTCTGACTGGGATGACAATAAGAAGGTTAAGAGTCTGGTACATTGGATTGAAAAGTGGGAAGCTGACGGTGTGACGAAGATTGACGGTATTGGTACACAGATGCACGTGAGTTGCTATGCTAATGCTGTTACACAGAAGAGCAAGGAAGATCATGTGGAAAAGATGTTCCAAATCTTGGCAGAGAGCGGTAAACTCGTGAAGATTACCGAACTCGATATGGGCTATATAGACGAGAATGGCACTAGTGTGAAGACGGAGAATATGACTGAAGCACAGCATAAGGCGATGTCCGATTATTACAAGTTCATCGTGAAAAAGTACTTCGAGATTATTCCTGCTGCCCAACAATATGGCATCACTCAGTGGTGTGCTACTGATAGTCCAAGTAATTCCAGCTGGCGTGGTGGCGAACCCGTAGGTTTGTGGGATGCGAACTACAGTCGTAAGCATACTTATGCCGGATTTGCAGATGGCTTGTCTGGTAAATAAGAGCTCTTTATGATAAACGCCCATACAGGACCTCTTGTATGGGCGTTTATTTATCCTTTCTGTTAGTATATAACGAGTATTAAGAAAGGAAGATGGTATGTTTCTACAAGAAAATGTAACATGGATATTAAAGATGTAACATCAGTGAATAACTATGTAGCATGAAAATGTGAGTTGTTCTATTCCTATCTGTTACATTTGGGACCGGAAAATGATATCAGAATTTGTAGTTAAAGATAAAATGAAATAGTATGAAAAACAAGATTTTTTTGCTTGCACTATTAATAGGCTTTTCTTTATATTCCTGTGGAAGCAATTCTACAACGGATGATGAAACTTCTTTGAAAGCATCAGTTGGTGATAAGTTTTATATTGGTGTCGCCATAAATACGGCGCAATCATCAGGACGTGATACTACAGCTGTGCAACTGATAAAGAAACATTTTAATTCAATTGTAGCCGAAAATTGCATGAAGAGTGCGGTTATTCATCCGGAAGAAAATCGTTATAATTTCTCTCAGGCAGATGAATTCGTTAAATTCGGAGAGGAAAACGGTATGTTTATTATAGGACACTGTCTGATGTGGCATTCTCAGTTACCACGATGGTTCTGCACAGATTCCGAAGGGAAGAATGTATCACCGGAAGTACTGAAACAACGTATGAAAGATCATATTTATACAGTGGTAGGTAGATATAAAGGTCGTGTGAAAGGATGGGATGTAGTGAATGAAGCTATAATTGAAGATGGTTCTTATCGCAAGACGAAATTTTATGAAATCTTGGGTGAAGAGTTTATTCCTTTGGCTTTTCAATATGCCCATGAAGCGGACCCGGATGCCGAACTTTATTACAATGATTACGGCATGAATGTAGAAGGTCGTCGAAATACGGTAGTGAAGATGGTGAAGGATATGAAGGAAAAAGGCCTGCGGGTAGATGCTATCGGTATGCAAGGACATATGGGTATGGATTATCCGGACATAAAAGAGTTTGAAGAGAGTATTTGGGCTTTTGCTTCTACCGGTGCTAAGGTGATGATTACGGAATGGGATATGAGCGCGCTGCCTACTGCAAAACAGGGTGCTAATATTTCAGATACAGTGGCTTACCGGAAAATATTGAATCCGTATCCAGAGGCTTTGCCTGATAGCGTTTCCGAACAATGGAATGCGCGAATGGAAGCTTTCTTCAACTTGTTTATTAAACATTCTGATGTTATTACCCGTGTGACGGCATGGGGAGTGACTGATGGTGATTCTTGGAAAAACGATTTTCCGGTAAGAGGTCGTCGTGATTATCCATTACTTTTCGACCGGAGTTATCAACCGAAGCCTTTTGTAACAGAATTAATAGAGAAAAAGTAATATTAGAAAAAATATATCGGTTCTCATCTTTCCGAGAACTGGATATAATTTGTGCATTTTATAATACCTTTCCTGCATCCTCTGTGAAGAGTGTGCAGGAATACAAAACTTTGAAATGTAACATGGTAGGTGTGAAAACAATATTTTGATTAAAATGAAAAGAATTATAAAGGTATTTTTCTTCGTAGGTTTTATATTACTGTCATCTTGCTCCGATAATACGATACAAGAAGTAGTACTGCCCGAAGAACCTGTGGCACCCGTTGATCCTGAACTAGGAGATAATAATACGTTACCTCTCTTAAGTGTAGTAGGTCGTTATCTCAAAAACACGAAAGGAGAGATTGTAAACCTACATGGATTTACACAGACTTACAGTCCTTTCTTCAACAACAATGCTTGGGGAAACTATGATGTGCAGGCCTGCTTGAGTTATAATAAACGTATGGTGGACGGGATTTTGAATGCGGGCTGGAAGTTTAATTTTGTTCGTTTGCACTTGGATCCTTATTGGAGTGATGACGCTTCTATGCCGTATGTGCGTTATGAGGGACATGAACGTTTCTCTGAAACGCGTTTCCGGAAATATTTGGATGAATTATTTGTGCCGATGGCGGAATATTTCATTTCCAAAGGGATGTATGTAGTGATACGTCCGCCCGGCGTGTGTCCTAACAGGGAACCTGCGGACAAATATCAGGGGATAGAAGTAGGGGATACTTATCATCAGTTCTTATTAAAAGTCTGGGATATCGTATCACAACACTCAAAGTTGAAGAACAATACCGGAATCATGTTTGAATTGGCTAATGAACCGGTCAATATAAAAGGGACGGACGGAAACTATGGAAGTACGGGGGATGCTTGCTTTGCTAACATGAAAATCTATTTTCAAGCTATTGTTGATAAAATACGAAGCCATTGCAATAACATTATTTGGGTTCCCGGACTTGCGTATCAGTCTTCCTATGCGGGATATGCCACTCATCGTATTGAAGGTGAAAATATAGGTTTTGCAGTTCACTGTTATCCGGGTTGGTACGGTAGTGATGCGGAGCAGGATAGCGGTGAAGAAATTGGCTCTTCTACAGGGGGAGGATACGAAGCTTTTCAGCGTGGATGGGATGCGCAGGTAGGACCAGTGGCTGCTTTTGCTCCTATCATGGTGACGGAGATAGACTGGGCGCCCAAGAAGTATGACGCTACTTGGGGGAAAAGTGTTACGGGTACAGCTGGTAGTGAAGGCTTTGGTGCTAACTTCAAGTATATAGCTGATAATTCGGGCAATGTTTCTTGGCTGTTTTTTACTACGAAGTCTCATGAACTGGCAGCATTTAAGGATGTACCGGGAGAACCGGGCAACTATACTTTTCTCAATGATCCTGAAGCATGCCCATGGGCTATGTATCATTGGTTCAAAGAGTATGCTGAAAGTATGGTAGTGAATGGAGAGTTAGAAACCTTGGAGCTGATGGGCCAGGAGGGAGAACTTCGCCTGCAAATGGGAGGTGCAAGTTATCTCAAAGTGAAAGCTACTTATTCGGACGGAACATCACGAATGGTGACGGCGGAGGCGGTTGTCAGCAGTTCGAATACGTCTGTATTAAAAGTAGAACGAGCCGGCAAATTGGTGGCTATGGCACCGGGTGAAGCTATAGTGAGCGTTTCTTATCAATCTACGACTGGTGTTAGTAAACAGTTATCACTGGAAGTTACGGTAATATCTCCTTTCTCTTTAACCACAGATGTATTCAACCCGTCTATTTGGGAGAATGGAACTTTTGATGAAGCTACCCGGACTTTGGTGACGGGGCAGTATGGTTTTGGTGGTTGGCAGTATACTGACGGACTTGATCTGTCAGGGTATAAGACACTGACTGTAGAGTTGGGTAACGATAATGAGAGTAATGTATCATTCCGCTTGTTTGATAAAACCAGTTATTGGACAAAGCCTGCTACTTATGATTTTGGTTCGTCACGAAAGGTTGTTATTGAGTTGAACCGGATGATCGATGAGAATGGCGTGAAGATTGATCCTTCACATCTTTATATAATCGGTTTTTGGTCTATGGGTGGCAAGCCGATTGTAATAGCTAATATTACTTTGGCGGATTGAGTATTATCTAATATTGATATTCAAATATCTAAAATTGTAAAGCGGTGATCAGATTCATGCCTTATTTTTGCAGATATGAATAGTTTGAAAAACTTTAAATAAAAGATATGATGAAGAAGATAATTGTATGGTTGGCTGTAATGATGTATACATTGTCCGGTTATGCACAAAATGCACCTTGGAATTTCCAGAGTAAAGTAGTCACGGATACTCTTTTCAGTAAAGTGTTAAATTCAAAGCGTGCTTATACCGTTTTTCTGCCAAAGAGTTTTGAACAAAATAAAGAGAAAAAATATCCGGTCCTGTATCTTTTGCATGGTATGTGGGAGACCAATCCTGTCTGGGCCGAGCGTGGACATGTAAAAGATGTGATGGATCGCCTTGTAGCCAGTGGAGAAGCATGTGAGATGATTATTGTTACTCCGAATGCCGGTGGCAATATACATATGGAATGGAACGGATATTTTGATATGCCTGGTTGGAAATATGAGACATTCTTTTATACGGAATTCTTGCCCTATATAGAGAAAAAATACAGGGTGATAGGCGATAGGCTGCATCGTGCCATTGCCGGCTTGTCGATGGGAGGTGGCGGAGCTACTAATTATGGCCAGCGCCATAGTGATATGTTTTGTGCAGTCTATGCGATGAGTGCTCTGATGTCTATTCCTGAGCAGGGAGCAGTATCTGCTGATGATCCGAATTCTAAAATAGCGATACTGACTCGTAGTGTTATTGAAAATAGCTGTGTGAAATATGTGACTGAGGCTGATGAGAACCGTAAGGCTGATTTACGTAATGTTGCCTGGTTTGTAGATTGTGGAGATGATGATTTCCTGCTTGATCGTAATATAGAGTTCTATCAAGCAATGCGTAATGCCGGTATACCTTGCCAGTTCAGGGTGCGCGATGGAGGACATGATTGGGAATATTGGCACTCGGCTCTTTATCAGTGTTTACCTTTCGTAACCCGGATATTTGGTAAGGAATGAATATACATATAAACAAACAATAATAGACAGATTATGAGAACATTTGTATTTACATGCTTGCTTCTTTTAGGCATGACGACATTTGCACAGGACGCGAATTTCCATATCTATCTGTGTTTGGGACAATCGAACATGGAAGGAAATGCAAAGGTAGAAGAACAGGATACAGTGGCAGTTGACAGTCGCTTTCAGGTATTAGCGGCTGTCGATTGTCCTAATTTGGGGAGGACCAAAGGGAATTGGTATAAGGCGGTTCCTCCTTTGGCTCGTTGCTATACGGGCTTGACCCCGGGAGATTATTTCGGCCGGGCTATGGTGGCTAATCTTCCATCTAATGTACGGGTAGGAATTATCAATGTTGCCGTAGGCGGTTGTAGGATAGAACTGTTTGACAAGGATAACTATCAATTCTATGTAGAAACTTCTCCGGACTGGCTGAAGAATATGGTAAAGGAATATGGCGGCAATCCTTATGCGCGTTTGGTTGAGATGGCAAAGCTTGCTCAAAAAGACGGAGTGATTAAAGGTATTCTGTTACATCAGGGAGAGTCGAATACAAATGATAAAGACTGGCCCTTAAAAGTAAAGGGAGTGTATGATAATCTTTTGAACGATTTAGGATTATCTGCCGCTAATGTGCCTTTGTTGGCGGGTGAGGTGGTACATGCAGATCAGAATGGCGTTTGTGCCAGCATGAATACAATCATCGACAGTTTGCCACAGGTGATTCCTACTGCACACGTGATATCTTCTGCCGGTTGTCCGGCTGCATTCGATAATCTTCATTTTACAGCTGAAGGATATCGGATGTTAGGAGCTCGCTATGCTGCTAAAATGCTTTCTATTTTAGGATATGGAGATTGGACGTCTGCTCAGAATATGAAGTTATGGTATAATCGTCCGGCACAAGATTGGTTGGAAGCTTTGCCATTAGGTAATTCCCGTTTGGGGGCTATGGTATTTGGCGGAACTGCCCGTGAAGAATTGCAACTCAATGAAGAGACGTTCTGGGCTGGTGGGCCGTACAATAATAATAATCCTAAAGGGTTGCAGGTATTGCCTGAAATACGTCGCCTTATTTTTGAAGGCAAAACTTTGGAGGCGCAGAAACTCATTGATGAGAATTATATGACGCCTCAGCATGGTATGCGTTATTTGACGCTGGGAAGTCTTTTCCTGAATTTCCCCGGGCATGAAAATCCTTCTGAATATTATCGGGATCTGAATCTGGAGAATGCTACTGCTACAACACGTTATGAAGTGGATGGAGTGAAGTTTGTCCGTACGGCATTTGCCTCTTTGAGTGATGATGTGATTATTGTACGTATTCAGTCGGATAAGGCAAAGGCCTTGAATTTTGCCGTATCATACAGCAGTCCGCTGAAATCAGATGTACAAGTAAAGGGGAGCAAGTTGATTATCTCTTGTCAGGGAGCTGAACATGAAGGAATTCCTGCTGCTATGCGTGCCGAATGTCAAGTACAGGTGAAAACAGATGGTAAAGTGAGTAAGGAAGAAAGCGCGCTTGCTGTGAATGGGGCTACTGAAGCTACCTTGTACATTTCAGCAGCTACTAATTTTGTGAATTATCATGATGTCAGTGCGAACGAGTCAAAACGTGCAGCTACTTATTTGCAGAAAGCCACCCGCATTCCTTACGAACAGGCTTTGAAGAGTCATATCGCCTCTTATCGCAAGCAATATGACCGTGTGGCCCTGACTTTAGAAAGTACCGGAGTTTCCGCTTTGGAGACACCTGTCCGTGTGCAACGTTTTATGGAAGGGAATGATATGGCGATGGCAGCTTTGATGTTCCAATATGGTCGTTATCTGTTGATTTCTTCTTCGCAACCCGGTGGTCAGCCTGCCAATCTTCAAGGTATTTGGAATCATAGTCCATATGCTCCCTGGGATAGCAAATATACGATTAATATCAATGCGGAGATGAATTATTGGCCTGCTGAAGTAACCAATTTGAGTGAGACACATGAACCTCTTTTTGATATGGTGACTGACTTGGCAGTTACAGGCAGTGAGACTGCTAAAGTTCTTTATGATGCTAAAGGTTGGGTGGCACATCATAATACGGATATATGGCGAGCCTGCGGACCAGTGGATGCTGCATACTTCGGCATGTGGCCTAATGGAGGTGCCTGGTTGGCACAGCATCTGTGGCAGCATTACCTGTTTACCGGTGACAAAGAGTTTCTAAAGAAGTATTATCCGCTGTTGAAGGGAACTGCTGATTTTTATTTAAGTCATTTAGTGGAACATCCGAAGTATAAATGGATGGTTACAGTACCTTCCATGTCTCCTGAACATGGTTATCGGGGTTCACAAACAACGATTACGGCAGGTTGTACAATGGATAATCAGATTGCTTTTGATGCTTTGTACAGTACACTTCAGGCTAGTCGTATCTTGGGTGGAGATAAACAGTATGAGGATTCTTTGCAGGTAATGCTGAGTAAGTTGCCGCCAATGCAGATTGGGAAACATAACCAATTGCAGGAATGGTTAATTGATGCTGATAATCCGCTGGATGACCATCGGCATATTTCGCACTTGTATGGCTTATATCCCAGTAATCAGATTTCTCCAACTACAAATCCGGAGTTATTTCAAGCTGCCCGGAATACTTTGATACAGCGTGGAGATATGGCTACCGGTTGGAGCATTGGGTGGAAGATTAATTTCTGGGCGCGTATGTTGGATGGCAATCATGCTTATAAGATTATACAGAATATGCTTCATCTTTTGCCTAATGATAAAGTTCAGAAAGAATATCCTGAGGGACGTACTTATCCAAATTTATTTGATGCCCATCCACCTTTCCAGATCGATGGAAACTTTGGTTATACGGCAGGAGTTGCAGAGATGTTGTTGCAAAGCCATGATGGTGCAGTACACTTATTGCCTGCACTGCCTGAAGCATGGAAAAAAGGAAGTGTGAAAGGCCTTGTTGCCCGTGGTGGTTTTGTGGTGGATATGGAATGGGATGGCGTTCAACTGAAAAAGGCGAAGATACATTCTCGTTTGGGCGGGGTACTACGTATCCGTTCTTATGTTCCTTTAAAGGGAAAAGGAGTGAAAGTGGCAGACGGTGCTTGCCCGAATCCTCTTTATGCATCGGCAGTTATAAAAGAACCGGTAGTTTCAAAACTGATAAATCCTCAGGTGCCGGTCCTTTATCGTACTTACGAATATGACATTGTTACCCAGCCGGGAGAAGACTATTCGCTGGAGCGTAGTATGTAATGATATTAGCAGTCTATTAATTGTGACAAAACCTTGGAGTGATGAAACTTACGACTTTATTTGCGGTTAGTGTCAGCCTGATACTTTCCGGCTTTTGTTCACTTGGAGTTCAGGCTCATCCTGTTCAGGAAAACAGCAGTGGGGACCCGATTCCTGCAGGAGCTTACTATACTGATAACTATCGGAATTTGTTTAATGAGTATTTAGGTATTTCTCAGCAACAAACCGACCGGAAAATGGAGCAAATCTGGAATCATTTCTTTGTGAATGAAAAAACAAAGGTTTACTATGAGAGTGATGACAATACTGCCTATATTTATGATACAGGGAATCAGGATGTACGTACAGAAGGAATGTCCTATGGAATGATGATATGTGTACAGTTGGATAAGCAGGCGGAATTCGATAAGTTATGGCGGTGGGCCAAGAAATACATGCTATATACTTCGGGCAAATGGTCGGGATATTATGCCTGGCACTGTACACCTCATGGTGTTAAAATAGGTAAGGAGCCGAGTTGCGCTTCTGATGGTGAAATTTATTTTATAACTTCTTTATTCTTTGCTTCTCACCGTTGGGGGAATGGCGGAGCATATGACTATAATCAGGAAGCTCAGAAAATCTTGAAAGATGTTATGTCTAAAGATGGTTCCCAAGGCGTTTATAACCTGTTCAATACTGAGAGTAAACTCGTTACATTTGTACCGGAAAAGGTCTATTATAACTATACGGACCCTTCTTATAATCTGCCTGCTTTCTTTGAACTTTGGGCTTTGTGGTCTGACACTAATAAGGAATTCTGGAAGCAAACGCCTGATGCAGCCCGTCGCTTGTTGGCTGATGCATCGCATAAAAAGACGGGATTGTTTCCTGATTATTCTGCATTCGATGGCACTCCTTGGAAACCTAAGAATTGGGGGTATGATACAAGAAGATACCAGTTTGATGCTCTCCGTTGTGCCATGAATGTTGGTATGGATTATTATTGGTTTGGGAAAGATGCTGCTAACCAGACAGAGATGATGAGTCGATTGCTTAACTTTTTCAAGCAAGATAATTTTACGCACGAATATTTTAATGTGGATGGTTCAGCACCTGCCGGTAATTATTCAACAGGTATGATCGGTGCAAATGCTGTAGGAGCCTTTGCTCTGAATGACAAGGATCTGGCGAAAGAATGTATACAGAAATTGTGGGATGAACCATTACCTACGGGGAAATTCCGTTACTATAGCGGTATGGTATATATGATGTCTATGCTGCATGTCAGTGGAAACTTCCGGATTATCAAGTAGCTTGGTGAATGGAAAGTGTAAAAGTAGTATAAGCGTAATATATTGATATAATAAAGAAAGCCAGCTAATTGTCATGAATTAGTTGGCTTTCTTTTTGTTTTGTTTAGTTCTGTTGCTCAATCTTGTCACCGTCAGAAAAAGAAGACTTTTGCTGTTCTTCCATATAGGAGGTGGGGGGTACTCCGTATAATTCTTTAAAAGCGGTAGAAAAATATGCAATATTAGTAAAACCTGTAAGGCTAGCGACTTCAGTAATGTTATGATATTGGTTTGCTAATAATGATGCCGCTTGTTTCAGACGAACATTGCGTATTAAGTCGCGGGTTGACTGGTTAGTTAGCTCTTTTAGCTTACGGTGCAAATGTACGCGACTGATACCTACTTCAGTTGCTATCATTTCAACATTCAAGTCAGGATTACCGAGATTGTCATTAATAACTTTCATCACTTTATTAAGCAGCCTGTCGTCAGGTGATTGGACTTTTAGTTTCTTCAACTTCTGTTCTTGCATCTGACTACCGCTGAAACTATTACGCAATACTTCTCTGCTCTTGATGAGGTTGATAGCCGTTTTTCTCAGTATTTCAATACTGAATGGTTTCACTATATATGCATCTGCTCCCATGTTTAAACCTTCCAGATTATCTTCCTCCCTTGATTTGGCCGTCAAGAGGATAATTGGTATATGGTTGATGGTTACGTTCTGCTTTATTTTTTTGCAAAGTGTCAATCCATCCATTTCAGGCATCATGATATCACTGATAATCAGATCAGGTTCTTTTTTTAGAATCATAGCAAGTGCTTCTTTTCCATTAGTACACTCGCTCATGTGGAAATCACTTGCCAATTCGCGACAGATGTATTTTCGTATTTCTTCATCATCTTCTACTACCAGGACACGATTCTTTGTTCTGGAACGTATTTTTTCGTCTTCTTCATCAACTGGAGAAGTGGGTAGGGCAGTTGTGATATGTACGGGAGAATTATTGTCAGTCGGGTTATTATCTATTTCTTCAGCGTTCAGATGTTCCTTGCCTAAAGGCAATCGTATAATAAAGCGGGAGCCTGGTTTCCCCTCATTATTTTCTGCTTCTATTGTACCGTGATGTAATTCTATTAATGAACGACTTAGATGCAATCCGATACCAGTACCTACATTAGAGTTATTGTGGCTGTTACGGATTTGATAGAAACGCTCAAAAATTCTTCCTATCTCTGCGGGGTCAATTCCGATGCCGCTATCTTCTATTATTATTTCAAAATAATGCTGTAAAGGGCAGGGAGCATTCATATCTTTACCGGTACGGAGATAAATATTGATTTTTCCGTTTTCCGGTGTAAATTTGAATGCATTGGAAATAATGTTTAGGATAACTTTATCAAAATTCTTAGGATCTATCCATGCCTGTAAGTTTTCCATCTCTGTTTGAAAACAAAGAGTGATATGTTTGGCATTTGCCTGATATTCGAAGGTGTAGTATAAATCCCGGATGAAACCCACAATGTCAATCTCTTGAAATTTCAGTGACATTTGCCCTTTATCGATTTTTCGAATATCCATCAGCTGGTTAACCAGGCGAAGAATACGTTCAGCATTCCTATAAATAGTATGATAGTTTTTTTGCCGTTCTCCATCTTTATCAGTAGAGATAAGCTTTTGCAGTGGGCTTATGATGAGAGACATCGGGGTACGTATCTCGTGGGATATATTGATGAAGAACTGTAATTTGGCTTCATTGATTTGCTCTGCGTGAATATGCTCTAATATCTCCTGACGGGCACGGTAACGATGGCGTACTTGGATGACGATGATATAGATGATGGCTATCGGTAATATCCCATAATACATTAGTTTGGCCCATCCGGATGCATACCATGCCGGGTCAATGGTGATACGTATTTCTTTAATATCAGAATAAGAGTCATTATCTTTTGCTTTTATCTGGAATGTATAATCACCCGGACTTAAGTTGCTGAATGATACTCGGTTGATACCTTGTTGCAAACTAATCCAACTCGTATGGTTAATGCGATATATATAGGTAATTCGTTCCGGGCTGAAAAACTCCATGGCTGAAAATTCTATACTGAAAGAATTATCTTTGTGGGAAAGCTGGAAATGATCAGCATCCATTACTGCAGTAGTAACAATGTCTTTACCTCCTGATTCCATCCCTTTCTTTACCATTTTATCATGGATATAAAAGTCTGTGATCCGAATCTCAGGTTTTTTACTTGAGTTGGTTATTTCTGCTGGATTAAAATAGGTGATACCGTTTGTTCCTCCAAAAATAAGTTCGCTTTGATGGTATGCAAAGCTAGCTCCTTTGCTGAATTCATTGCCTTGCAGTCCGTCACTTGCATAGAAATTAATGAAACTTTGGTTTTTGGGGTTGAACCGACTGATTCCATAATTCGTACTGATCCAGAGATATCCATTCACATCTTCCTTGATTGCACATATATAATTGCTCGGCAAACCATCTTCTATTGTATATTCGCGAATATCAAGACTTTTGGGATTGAGGTGTTTTAATCCTTTAGATGTTCCTATCCAGATGCTTCCATCACTACCCTCGTGAAGGGCATAGATTACGTCTCCATATAATATTCTCCTGTTTCTCAAAGGAGAAATGAAATCCATGGTCTTTATGTCCACGCATCCCAAACCGTCATAAGTTCCTATGTACAGTTTGCCTTCACTAGTGTATAAGAGACTGTTTATCCATGAGTTATGTAGCATGTTTACTTTTGTCCAGTCGGTGCTATTATTGGCAAGCATTGGGCAACGGACTACTTTTCTGGTATTGATATCCATGTAAAATAAGCCACCTCCCATGGTTCCTATCCACAATGTCTTATTGTCATCTTCTGCAAAGCAATATATGTTCTCTGTCAGATTAGACGGCTGTTCCGCTAGCTTTAGATATTCGCAACGACCGGTCTTGGGATCCAATCGTGTCATGCCGTGAAGGTAAGAGCCTATCCACAGATTGTAGTTGGAATCTTCGAAGATACTCATGATGGTTGCAGGAACAGAATGTGGATCATCTGTAGGGGTAAAGTGCGCTTTCAGCGTGTTGTCCGGAGCAATTGCATAAATTCCATCGTTGTCAGTACCTACCCAGAGTGTTCCGGTGTGATCCTTGTATACTGACATGACGCAGTTAGAACCGATTACATTATGTACTGAAGATTTATAGCCCATGTATTTGAATTCGTTTGTCGTGGCAGGTATAATCATAACTCCTTTCTGGAAAAAGCCTAACCATATATTTCCTATTTTGTCTTTCAGAATAGAATGCACTTTGGCTTTTTTCAGGTTAAATGTAGTGATATTAAAATTGGCTTCCTTTATCTTTTGTTCTTGAGTATCATATACTTTCATTCCCGAACCGTCTGTACCAATAAATATCTCATTCTGATCTCCGGGATATAAAATTTTGATAGGTAAATCTGGATTAGGAGTATCTGTAAAGGGAATAAACACATCTTTTTTGTCATCATATATAAATAACCCTTTCTTTAAGCTACTCATATAAAGATTACCCTGTTTGTCTTCACACATACTTGAAACAGTATTCTTGGCTATGTCTTTTTCGCCTGAATAATGTTTGGATTGGTTGTTTTTATCAAAACGAAAGATGCCATTATCTCCTGTCGCTATCCATAAATTCCCTTTTCTATCCTCATATGCATAAGTAATCAGATTACTGGAGATAAAGCGGCTTATTTGCCTGGCTTTTATACTGTCTCCCCTTGTTTCCAGTAAAAACATGCTATGTCCTGAGGTTCCTATTAATATTTCTCCATTATTGCGTTCAAGTATTGTTGCTATATTGGGGTCTATCGAAGCTCCACTGGAAAGGTACATCGGAATGGTGGTAAAACTAGCTGTTGCCCGATCATATATTTGTAGTCCATTCAGAGATCCTATGAAAAGGCGTCCTTGCTTGTCTTCATAGAGTGTACGTACGTAGTCGTTAAGTAGAGAGTGGGGATTACTTTTTTCATTTCTATAAACGGTGAATTTAGCACCGTCATATCGATTCAATCCATCCTCTGTTGCAATCCATATTATTCCGTCACGATCCTGGTATATTTTATTGAGCATACTGCTTGATAGGTCTTTATCAACCGTGAACATCTTTCCTTCTTGCCCATGAGATGTACTAGATAAGCATAAACTTAATAGGCATAAAATAAATGCAGTCTTCATAGTTATTAATTTTATGCTTGCAAATATACTTAATATCCGCTATATTTCCTTTTAAAATATGAACTTATATGTCGAATTTCTTATTCAGAGTTTGCGGGGCTTTTATGTTTTTACTAATTTTGAATTACGGTGTAAATGATGGATACCACGTCAATTGAAAAGTAACGAATGGGAAGATGAAGAAGAGAGAAACTAATGAGCAGATGGAGAGACAACAACCGTGTTATTATCCAAGGGAAGGTGCGAGTACTATTGTTGTTTTTATACATGGCATAGTGGAAGGACCGGATCAGTTTCTGGGTTTAATGAAACGAAGTTCCGAACTGGGTTTTGCTTCTTCTTCTTTGTTATTACCGGGACATGGCGGAACAGGGGAGGAGTTTGCACGCAGTAGCAGACAGCAGTGGCTGGAATATGTCAATGCGGAAATAGCTCGTTATAAGAAAAACTATAATTCGATTATTTTGGTTGGGCATTCTATGGGAAGTCTTTTATCGTTTCTTACTTATATGGAAAGTCCGGAGCAAATAATAGGCATAGTAGCTATAGATACCCCTTTATATGTGAGGGTTAAGGGTAGAGCTCTCAGAAATAATCTGAAGGTAGGCTTCTGCAAAGAAATTCCGGAAAGTGATCCTGCTCATGCTCTATTGGAGGCGAGTAGTGTAGCTCCTTGTTCCATACTCACTTATTTGAGTTGGGTACCGAGAATGATTGACTTGTTTTGTTTGATGAAGAAAACAAGAGAGGTACTACCACAGGTCTCTATTCCTACATTGGTCTTTCATGCAGATGATGATGAGTTGGTAAGTGCTTCCAGTGTGAAGTGCTTCGAGAGAACAATTCCGGAGAAGTACTTACAACTTGTTCACTTAAAAGAGTCAACTCATTTTTTTTATGGAAATGCGGACTGGGATTTGCTTTATTATACTTTTAGCCACTTTTTACAATCCTGTTAGAAGTTTTGCAAAAACTTCGACAGGCTCTCTTCCCGTGACAAACCTAATTTCTTTCTAAGCCTGTATCGTGCTGATTCCATACCCCGTTCCGATAGATTGAATAGTGGTGCAACTTCTTTGGTGATTAAATCCATACGGATATATGCGGCTAATTTTAATTCGCTGGATGTAAGATCGGGATAACGTTCTTTCAGGCGGCTGAGAAAGTTATTGTGTACGATGTTGAAGTTATTTTCCAACTTTTGCCAGTTATCTTCATCTTCGATATTGGCATGTACTTTCTCCAGAAGTCTGTTCAATTTACGCAAGGCGTCTTTGGTCTGTTCTTTACGCAGATAGGCAGAAATTTTCTGGAGTTCGTCTTGCATGAAAGTGAAAATTTCCTGCTTCTGAATTACATAGAACATGGAATTTGAGAGTTCCTGGCTCTTTAATAATAACTCTTGTTGAAGCTTGTTATTTTCCAGTTCAACTATCCTCTTTTCCTGTGCAAGAGCTTCCTCTTTTAGTTTGAATTCCCGTTTAAGGCTTTCTTCCTTCAGTTCATCCAGACGTTTTTGGTGTTGCTTGTTGAATCTCTGGTTCAATAGTTTATAGATTCCATATCCGAGTGCAACAAGGAGAAGTGCGTACATGATGTAAGCATAAATACTTCTATACCAGGGTGGAAGAATTCTGAGATGAATTTCTTCTACTTCCGTCTGGTGGGTATGATGATTGTAGGCACGTATAAGGAAGGTATAATTTCCTTCTTTCAGTCCAGTATATTCTTTTATGCCTGAAGCGTTCAATGCCAGCATTTGTTCATCCAGCCCTTTTAGCTGAACGGAATAAGTGATTTTATCATAAGAATTAGTATTCGGATTCATTTCAAACCGATATGAAGCATCCGGCCGATATTTTCTTAGGATAGTCTGATGTTGTTTGTCAGTTGGAAAGCCATTGTAGAAATAAGAATCTATTTCTTCATTGCTGGAAGAGATTATTACTTTTTTAATCAGGAACTTGTAACTGTTGGAGAGGGATGACAATGAATCTGTAGTGATACGATAAAGACTGAAACCATCCAGAGTGCTGATAATACAAGTAGCCGAGTCCACTCTGTTGATACTTTCGAAGGTACCCATCAGATTGTTTTGTAAACGGGTGGTACTGATAGAATCTGTTATATAACCATGCGGAGTAATGTAATTGATTTTCAGTTTACCGGACTGCATATACCATACACAACTGTTTTCTTCATTGCTGACTACACGAAGATAATCTCTGTTACCTATACGCTGATTCCATTCTTCGGATAATTCGAATTCCTGCCTGATGGAGTTATAACGATAGATACCGGAATCTGTTGTGAAGTAAACACGGCCTTTGTCTTTAAACAGATTGGTCTGGTAAGAGTTATTCTGATTCGGATAATGCTGGCAGGATACTACTTTACTATATTCCGAATTCAACTTGATGGCACTCAGACCTGTTCCATGAAATATCCACCAAATATCATCAGATTCATCATATTCTACATAGCGTACCGAGAGATTAAAACCTTTTATTTTCCGTGTGGATATCCAGCGAGGTGCAGGCTCCGTGCCTTTGTTTTCTAATAAAACCAATCCGGTGTAGCTGCCTGCCAGCACTTTGGATTTATTTTCTCCGACCGGTGTAAAGTTCCAAAAGCCATTTTCACCCATCAGGGGGATGGCCGTTCCTTCCTCAATCATAAAGGCTCCATTATTGTGACCGCAGAACAGAGTTTTTCCAATGGCGGTCAGATTCCAGACTTGTCCATCGGCATTTTTTACGGGACGGAGAGCCAGGTGGCGGATGTCTTTGATAGGCCAGGGGCTATAATATAATCCCTGATTCGTTCCGAAATAGATGTATCCATTATGAATAATTGACGCGTAGCCTACTCCGTAATTCTGGTTTCCGGTATAGAGGTTTGATAATGGGCTGTTGGTTTCCAGATAACTGATGCCATTGTCAAGTCCCAACCATATATTATCTCCTTCGGTCACGTTCAGACTCAGTACGGAATTGTTTTGCAGGCCCGACCGAATATCATATTGCTCAATCTCTCCTGTAGGAATATCTGCAATAATCAGTCCGCTCTTAATCGTACCGATATAAATCTTGTCATCCTTTATTTCTGCGCAATACAACTGACTGGATTTGAGTAACGGATCATTTTGAGTGATGAGCGGAACAGTTGTTGAATTGTCATAGATATAAATGCCATGATATTCAGTTATCAGTAATAGCTTTTGATCCTGATAGGGGAGTATTTCGCTGATATGGTAGTTACTGATCTTTTCCGTACTTGCCAACGGTATAAATAACTGTCCGGTTTGCAGAAATACCCCCGCGTTTTCCTTGAACACATATAAATTTCCGTTTATATTGGCGGAGCAGAGCATACGTTCCTTACTTTGGATAACAGTAATTTCATCGTTCGTAAGTTTGAATATATGGTTGTAGGATACAAAGTAGATGCTATGATCTATGCAATAGATATCCCATACATCACTGAAATTGCGATACTTATCTTCCAGACTGTCGGATAAGGAATGATAGTGCATAGCTCCCTTTTCGTCTGGTGAGAAATAACCGAAATTGTTGAATGCTCCTACGTAGATACGTTCCTTGCCGTCATGGTAAGCCGTCCGGATAATCATGCCATTGCTGAACAGATGCCATGAGTAACCATCGAACTGTAGTAACCCTGAGTTGTTGGCTGCATAAATCCAGCCGTTGTTGTCACGGGTGATTGTCCAATTCTGCGTACCCCCACCATACTCCATACGACTGATGTTATTGATATAAGGTAACCAGTTCTTTATGGAGTATGTATGAACGGAGAAGATGAGTAATAACAATGTCAGTGTGTATTTCATTTCAGCCTCTTTTGCTCCAAAAATATAAATTTATTCAATATGAGCTATCGGTTCATGGATATATCTTTCCATTTTCATTTTCTCTTTCCACTTCACCGTGATGTCCGGATTGATCTGTAACCGTGCATCTATCTTGCTGAAAATCACCGTATCTCCTTGCCACATCGCTTCCGAAGGCCAATCTGCATTGATGTATGAAAATGCTTTCACGACATCTGGATTACTCTCCACTGTATTGAACAGCTCCTTGTACCAGGTACTCCAGGCGCGATTGGCCTGTTCCGGATTGGAAAGGCGTAACTCGGAAGCTACAACTCCCTTTTCCTGAAACATAGGAGTAGATTCCGCAATAAAGAGTGGCTTGCCATGTTTGCGAGCCAGGTCTATCATAGCCTGGCAACGCCCCTGGGCAAACTGGCTGTATGCAAACCAATCTACATATTCATCACCGGGGTAATATTGATAAAGTTCGTCCATACTGCTGTTGCCTCCGGTGGATTGCCAAACATAAGCTACATTGGATATGTTCAGTGAATCGAATAGGGTATGGATACGGCGAAAAGCTGTAATGTAAGCTTCCGGTTGATAGTGATTCCAGGCATGCCCGTCGAATTCATAGCCGATGCGCAGAAATACTCTTCGGGGGGCAATGTTTTGTATCCATTCTCCCAAGCGAATGATATAACTGTCATGTTCCCCGCTGGCTACTTTTTCTTCATGGTTTACTAATTCAAGACCGATGGCTACGTCACAGCCTTTAAGCAGGGGAGATGCAAGTTGTGCGTCCGCAAAGCAATTGCCTGCCCCCCAATTGGCATTCGATGTAAGCCCGTCAAGTCCCTGGTAAGTATATCCGTAAGATACATCTCCCGGACGGATGTTGGTATAGATGGTTATACCTGCCGGAGTTCCGAAGAAGTTAATATATCCTTCTTTCCCTTCTATACCGCCTATTGCTTCCATATCCTGACCGATGAAAACCAGGCACTTGCCGTCTTCCGGCTCGAACTTGGCATAGTTTACGGAAGACTTCTTGTTTGTACAAGCTATAGCACAAAGAACTATAGCGAGATAAAATAGCTTTTTCATATAGCAAATTAATAGAGTTTACAATAAAGGTTTGTATTCAAAGCTGTCAAAATAGGCCCATTTGCCCCGTCCTGATACATCCTGGCAGCACATACCGATGAAAGCTCCGGTAAAGGCGGCTTTGTATTCAAATTTGTTGCAAACGTAATCATCAGATATGATGGAAGCATCCAATGTACCCCCTATTTCCTGCCATGTATTCCCGTCGATGGAATAACTGAAGTTCAACTTTTCTCTCTGAACGGTTGCCCGTAGCCATACTTCTCCCTTTTCCAGCCGGATATATTCCGGTAACGGCTCACTCCAGCGATTATCATCATTGACGAATATATTCAGCACATAGCTGTTGAGAGATTCTTCCCACGACATGAAGAGATAGTAAAAGTGCCTTGTATTGTAGTAGTAGGTCAGTCCTGCCATTTGCTGGAAAGTATCTGGTTGAAATTCCAGTCGGGTGGTAGCTGTAAAGTTGAAGTCTTGTTGTCGCCTGGCTATCATGCTTTGGTGATGGGTGGAACAAAGTGATTCCCTACCTTTAATACTCAGGAATCCACTCCGTTTCCTGAGTGATACCCAGGTTTCATCCATCGGTACACGGAGTGACTGGAAGTCGATAGGCATAGTCTCGTCTTCAAAATCACATCGTTCCGGTAAAGCCTCCCAACGGTAGACTGGCAAGTCGGGAGCTTCAATTTGTACCTGCGGTTCATTACCTCCGCTTTTCAGATACAGCCAGCCATCTTCGCGCCACACTACTTCTTGCAGGCATGTTTCGCGCCCCAGGGTACATCTGCCACGGGTCGTTAATGGTCGCCCTGCAAGGTGGGTCAAGTACCATCTGCCATCGGGAGTAGATACTACCGAGCCGTGACCTGCCTTTTGGAGATACAAATCCGGATTGTGAGCAGAAGTCAGTACCGGATTCGTAGGATGTACTTCGTAGGGACCGGTAATCTGCCGGGATCGTGCCAGAGTTACGGCATGATTATATTCCGTTCCACCTTCGGCTGTTATCAGATAATACCAACCGTTGCGTTTGAAGAGTACGGGACCTTCCGTAACTCCCAATCCAGTGCCGGGGAAGATGTAATAAACCTCTCCGATAAGCCGGCGCTCCCGGTAAGAATATTCCTGCAAGACAATTCCACCGAAGAATTTTCCTTTCCGGTGATCTACAAGCAGATTGGGAACCCAGGCGCGTCCATCCTCGTCATGGAACAACGAAGGATCAAACCCACTACTGTTCAGATAGATGGGATCGGACCATTCACCGTCTATTTCGGTTGCCGTCACAAGATAGTTGTGCGTATCTTTCCATCTGCCGTCGAAGCGCTTGACATCTGTGTAGACCAGATAAAACATTCCGTCCTTGTAGGTCAGATTAGGTGCCCAGACTCCGCAGGAGTCGGGATTTCCTTTCATATTGAGTTGAGACACGCGGGTGAGTGGCCGGGTTAGTAAATGCCAGTGAACCAAGTCACGGGAGTGATGTATCTGTACACCCGGAAACCAGTCAAAAGTGGAGGTGGCTATGTAGAAATCATCTCCTACGCGGCAGATAGACGGATCTGGATTAAATCCGGTCAGAATAGGGTTTGTAATCATATTCATAGTGCTAAGTTGTTTTTATGAGTTCTTTTTCCAGTTCTTCCATGTTGCGTCCCTTTGTTTCGGGGTAGAGCAGACTGACGGAGATCAGGCAGAATACCATGATGATAGCATAAATCATAAAGGTATTGCCTGCACCCAGATGTTCTATCTCGACCGGGAACAAGGTGGTGACGGCGAAACTGATAATTCCGTTGAAGACACCTGCAAGCGATATACCCAATCCTTTTACATGATACGGGAATATCTCAGACAGCAATATCCAGGTAATCGGACCTAGTGAAATAGAGAAGCCGACTATCATGCAGAGCAGTCCGATCAGGATAATGACGGGGGACCCCAACATATAAAACGTAGCAGATACAGTCAGCAGTGAGGCTATCATGATACACGAACCGATAATCAGCAGAGGTTTTCGTCCGAGCCGGTCAATCAATGTCATGGATGCGAGGGTCATAACCACCATACATATCCCGATAAGGTTGGATTGCAGGAAAGAGCTGTCGGGGGTGAAACCCGCCATGTCGAACACCTTGGGTGCATAAAATAATACCGCATTGATTCCGCATGCCATCTGGAAGAAGGCGACACTGAAAGCAATAAACAGTATCAGCCGCATCGGGCGTTTAAACAATCTGCGTCCCTGTTCCTGATAGGAGAGGGCAGTCTTTTCCTTGTCTTTCCGTTGGCTCCGGTTTTCGGTCCATACCGGACTTTCCGGTACGAATGTCAATCCGATTAGGTAGATAATCGGGAACAAAGTACCCAACCCGAGCATCCAGCGCCATTTCAGTTCCGGACTGTCGAACCAGCCATTCACCAACGTATTGGAAGCGTAAGCCACCAGATAACCTACTCCGATGTTCAGTTGGTTGAACGATACGAGAAAGCCCCGCTTATCGGAAGGCGCAAGTTCCGCAATGTACATGGGGACTACCAGCAGTGAGATTCCTATACCCAGTCCACCGATGAAGCGGCTTATCAGAAAAAACATATACGTCTGACTGAGTGCACTGCCCAATGTGCAGAAGCAAAAGAGCAGTGCTGCCAGAATGAGTGATTTCTTTCGTCCGATTCTTTCGCTGACATTTCCGGCAAAGAAGTTACCGATGAAGGTTGCCAGCATGGTGATGCTTACAGCCAGCCCTTCCTGAAAGGAGCCGGATTGCAGACCGAAAAAGTCGCCGAAGTACATGCTTGCTCCCGATACATTGGCCGATATGCCCAGCAGCAGACCACCTATCGAGACGATGAAGCAGGTGATGTACAGATATGCATTGTTTCTTTTATCCATTGATTGATTTATTCAGGGTAAATAATTACAGTGTGTTTATTGGGGCAGTTTACTCCAATCCAATTCCGCAGTATGTATATAGCCATTGCCCGAAACTTTCTCTTTCCAGTGGTTGCTTACATATTCACTTTGCTGAATACGTGAGTCGCATTGCTGGAAGGTTACATTTACTATCCACATCGGTTGAGAGAGCCATTCTACATTGATGTAAGAGAAAGCTTTAACCACATCGCTGTTTTCTTCGATAACACTGAAGAATTTGGTGAACCACTCATCCCATATCTTCCGGGCTATCTCAGGCTTTTTAATATCCGCATCGAAGTAAGTCTGTCCCTTCTGGAAGACGGGAGTCGATTCGGCTATGAATACCGGTTTGCCTTTCATCCGGGCAAATTCGATCATTACCTGATCCGGCTGCCCGAAATAAGAGTAGGCACACCAGTCCACATATTCATCTCCCGGATACCATTTCTGCATATCGGATAGGGGAGTACCATCTCCTTTGGATTGCCATACATAAGCTACGTTGCGGATGCCTGCCGCATCAAAATGATCTTTGATGTGTTTGTAGGCGGGGATATACGTTTCGGGTACATAATGATTCCAGTCTGTACCGTCGAATTCATAGCCGATACGCAGAAAGACGGGACGGGGGGCAAGCTTCTTGAACCATTCACCTATTATATCCAGCTTCCGGTCGTATTTGCCGGATGCTATGTCCGTTTCATTTCCCACAATGGCAAGCCCTACGGCGATCATTGAGTTGTTGAAACGTTCCGATTGAGGGTATAAGTTGGCACAACAATCACCTGAACCCCAATTGTCGATATCATAAAGACCGGATACTTTATCGGTGTCGCTACCGCCCAGTCCCAGATAAACGGTTATTCCTGCCGGAGTCTGGAAATGATCGCAATAGCCTTCATTGTACTGTTCCAGTCCGCCTACAGCTCCTAAATCTTGACCGATGAAGACAAAGCATTTGCCGTCCTCAGGTTCGTATTTGGAGAGTTCCCGCTCGTTAGGTTCCGGAGCGGGGGTATCATGCTCTTTATTCTCACATCCGATGCAGGAGGTGAAAAGGAGGGGAAGTATGATATACTTTAATATTGATTTCATGATTGATATGAGTTTATAGTTTCATTGTACTTAGTTACGAGCTACAAGCTACAAGTGCCTTTCGGAATATAGCGCAGCTACTTGTAGCTTGTAGCCGGTAGCTCATAACTTTTCCGAGAGGAGGGATTGCAAATCTGCCTGTATTTGTGAGCGGCTCGTCCCAGCCTGCTAGGATGCACTGTCCTAGCCTCCTAGGACGAGCCGCTCACAAATGCAGGGACGAGGTTAGCGATAGAAGAACAGGTGAGGTTTTGTACCCGGGTGGAGGATGAGTTTTTATCCCGGTATAGGGATAGCCCCCTATCCCGGGTAGGGGATAGCCTCCTATCCCGGGTGGGGGATAGCCTCCTATCCCGGGTACGGGATATTTTCCGGCTTTTGGTAGTACCAGTCCTTCGGTAACCGCATCTCCATTCTTTCATCACTAAATTATCGCTTAGTTCAGTAGGGTTATGAGTTAAATGATAACCCCAATATTAAGTAAATAGAGTATCTCAATTCCCCTCCTCCGACGGAGGAGGAGAATTAAGATAGTATTACTTGACCATTTAGTTCCTTTCTAATACATTCGGATTCTTCTCTGTTTCACTGTGAGGAATGGGTAAATAGTAATTGTTTTCATTGAATACCCGTTCCTCAATGGTTACTATTTTATAGTTATTATTGTTTCCGTCAAACTCAACCGTCATTCCCTTGATGGGTGCCCGTAGAGTCGCTGCTTCTTTCCAGCGACGCAAGTCGAAGAAGCGGTGTTCTTCCAGACACAACTCTACGCGGCGCTCATTGTGAATACGGATACGCATCTCGTCTTTGGATAAACCTTCCGGTAATCCCGGCTGGCCTGCACGGTCGCGAACCTCGTTGATGGCATCGTACACACTCTTATCCGGTGCAGCCAATGCCTCATTCTGCGCTTCGGCATAGTTCAGTAACACTTCTGCATAGCGGAAATAAGGCCAGTTGTTATCTTGTGCAAAGGCTCCGGAGTATAAGTCGGCAGATGCTCCGTCATATTCCTGCATCATTTTGCGAAGTCCATACCCGCAGCGTGCACGGTAATCGTTGGGCAGACAGTTGCCGCTCCAATCCGGATTTTGCAGATGGCGATGCATAAGCAACTGACTTCCTTCCCAGTGACTTCCATGATAAAGCAAAGTCTGATAGAAACGTTTGTCACGGTTGGCGTATGGGTCCTGTGGATTGTAAATAGATGTAGGATCGGTTATCAATTTACCGTCTGTGGTTTCATAAGCATCAGCTAAGTTCTGGGTGGGATATAAACCGTTCCAGGAACCGCGGTCGGCATCGGCAGGGTCAAGACTCCATTGCATGTGGATGTTATGCGTAATTTCCGGGAACTGGAAGCGGCGCTCAAAGATAATCTCCGTGTTGGCATTCGATTTGTCGAAGAATAAAGAACCGTAGGCATATTCACCGTTGCGGTAAAGATGATACACTCCCAGAGTCATGACAGCTTGTGCGGCTTTGGCAGCATCTTCCCAACGCTCTTTAGAGTTGGAGGCATTGTTGAGCGGGCTGGCAAGATAGAGCAGGGCACGAGCTTTCAGCGCCAGGAAGGCACCACGGGTGGCACGCCCTTTCATGGCGTTGGAAACGGTTGGGTCGAGATCTTCCGCATAGTTATCGCTCTCGGTGGCAATGAAGTTTATCAATCCTTCGAAATCGGTGGCCGGTACCAGCAGATTGTCTTCCAGTTGCTGAGCTTCCGTAATCAACGGTGCCCGTCCGAATGTCCTGGCAAGGTCGAAGTAACAGAATGCCCGCAGGAAACGTGCTTCCGCTTCGTAATATTTCTTTTCGGTCGGTGTCAGCACCACGTCTTTGGTGTCCGGAACGGCGGCAATTATCAGGTTACATTTGCGGATAATGCTGTAATTGCTCTTCCAGATTTCGTCGATGAACGGAGTGCTTTGCGCTGTGATCTGTCCCGTATTGAACTGATTTACATTTGCATCGAACTTGCCGTCGAAGTCGTCGGCGCCGGCATCGAAGTTACCGCCGAAAGCGGCAGCCCAGTCCTGATCCCATCCCTGCGTATTACGGTTGAAGCCGCATACCAGTGTACCGTACGTATTGGCTACGAATTGATCGATAAGCTTTTTGTCCTGCCAAATCAAGTCGTCGGAGACAAATGTCGTAGGCTTGATGTCCAGCATATCAGTACAGGAAGTCATGCTGATAGCGGCAAGTAGTATGAATAAGGGTTTAAATATTTCTTTCATGATATTGTCTGTTTAAAATTGAATACTGATACCTGCGTTAAATGATTTCATTTGCGGATAAGACCAACCTTGTGAGTTTACATTTTCGGGGTCTATCTGAGGAACATCGGTAATGGTGAAGAGATTCTGTCCGCTGACGTACACACGTACATTCTCTAAACGGAGGTTGCTCAACCATTTGCGCGGGAAGTTGTAACCTACTTCAATGTTTTTCAGTCTGAAATAAGACGCATTATACAGATAGGTCTGCACGGGTGGGAAATCCGTATTCGGGAAGTTGTGCGTGGACTGCTCCAGACGCGGATAACGTGTGCCGGGATTGTTCTCGCTCCATGCTTCTTTTACCCAGAACTGAGGCAGATTGCCATCATTGAAGTAAGGCATTACTACGCCACCATTCAGATAAACCTGCGCATGGGCTGCTCCCTGGAAGAGGAAACTGAGGTCGAAATTCTTCCATGCCAGGCTTCCGTTGATACCGTATACGATTTCCGGTACGTTGCCGTATCCCAGATAAGTCATATCACCGGCATTTACCACTTCGTCACCGTTTACGTTTACATATTTGATATCACCGGGGCGGGTCACATAGTCGCTTCCTGCCACTTCCTGTTTGGCATACGCATCTATTTCCTGTTGGTTCTGGAAGATACCGTCTGTTTTATAACCGTAGTAGCTGTAGATGGGACGTCCGGTTTTTCTCAGGTACTCGGAGGTTCCTGCGGCCTCAGCCATTTCCAATATCTTGTTGCGGGCATAAGTGAAGTTTCCGCCTATGGAGTAACGGACTTTGCCGATGTGATGATTGAACGTCAGGTTGGCATCGATACCTTTATTCTCCACCTTGCCGATATTTTCAAGCGGGAGTTCTCCACCGAACGACCAGGGCACTTCGGCTCCTCGCTGTGCAAGGATGTCGGAACGGGTTTCTTTAAAGAAATCTAAAGACAAGTTGAACATATCAAACAAACCTGCATCTATCGCGATATTCATCTTCTTGGAAGTTTCCCAGGTTGCCAGCGCATTGGCTATGGGGCCGGGAACCAAACCTTTGGTAACCAATTCTCCGAATACGTAGTCGCCAAGGTTATTCGCCAGTCCACCGCCATGCGAACCGCGTGAAGCGTACAAGTCGAAGCGGCTGTAATACGGGAAGGCTACACCACCGGTATTGTCGTTACCCAATGTACCATAGGACCCTCTGATCTTCAGGAAGTTTATCTTATTTTTCAAAGGTTCGAAGAACTTCTCTTCCGAAACCACCCAACCGATAGAGGCGGATGCAAATGTTCCCCAACGTTTGTCGGGAGCAAAGTTTTCGGAAGCATCCCGGCGGATATTCGCTTCAAACAGGTATCTGCCGCCATAATTATAGTTGATTCTACCTACATAGCTGAGGCGTGCCGACTCTCTGTCATATCCACCCAATTGCTGTCCGGTACTGTTACCGGCACTGATCTGATCCATTACGTCCGAGTCGAATGAGTTGCGGGATACCCATACGTTGTGGTATTTTTCTTTGCGTCCCAATGCCATCAACAGGGCTGAAACGGTATGGTTGCCGAAAGAACGGTCGTAGGTAAGATGTCCCTGCCACTCTATGTATTCGTTGTCATTCTGATTCTGATAGAGTGAGGCGCTGCCCCGTGGCTGCAAGTTGTAGTTGTTGTCTTGGTCGCGTACATACAGGTAAGGGGAGAGTGACCAGGTCTTTTGGGCGTAATTGTTTTTATCGTATGAGAAGACACCCTTTATTTTCAGTCCTTGGGTTACGAACGGAAGGTCCTGAGTCAGTTCGAGGCGGGTTAACAGACTGTTGTTTCGTGAGTCACTGTATCCCGCGTCTTTGCTGGTTTGCGCCATGATGTTCGGGTGAGTGGCATCGGGTACTGTGTAAAGGCCATTGTCATACTTGGCAAGTAGCACAGGAGTATTACGGATCAGCTGCTGGAAGACATTGGTACTGCTCTGTGGGCTTCCATGACGGTATTCCACACGTCCGGATGCATCTACCGAGAGCTGAGTGGTAGAAGTGATCTTTACGTCGATATTGCTTCTTAAAGAGTAGCGTTCGTAGTTCAGATTGTCCCATAAACCATCCTGATGTACATATCCGAAGCTGGTAAAGAACTTGATGTTATCGCGTCCGCCGTCCACGGTAATGTTGTGCTGATGCTGCACTGCATTCTTTGACAGCATTTCTTTGTACCAGTCGGTATTCGGATAGCGTTCGGGATCAGAGCCGTCGGCGAATTTTCTGATTTCCTCGTCTGTATAGATTGTATTGCCCATGTATATGTTCTTCATCCGGGCATAGTCGGTAGAATTGGCAAATTCCGGCAGACTTGTAGGCTTCTGTATTGATACGTTACCCGAGTACTTTACGTGGACTTTTCCGGTATTGCCTCGTTTGGTGGTGACCAGTATAACCCCGTTGGCACCACGCATACCGAAGATAGCGGCTGAGGCGGCATCTTTCAATACGTTCAGCGATTCTATTTCATTGGGATCTATGCGGGCAAAGTCTTCTGCCTGGCGTTCGATGCCGTCGATGATATAGGTAGGTGAAGTTCCTCCCTGGAAAGTGGCAACACCGCGGATATAGATTTGTGAGCCGTCCAGTCCCGGTTCTCCGGTGGTTTGTTTGGCTATCAGTCCGGGAATCTGTCCGATAAGTGCGTTGGAGGTATTTGCCGATTGGGCTTTCAGGATCTCGTCGCTTTTCACGGAAGCTACGGCACCTGTCAGATTTACTTTCTTCTGGACGCCATATCCCACTACTACTACTTCATCCAGTTTCATGTTGTCTTCACTCATAACTACACGCATATCTTTGGCTGCGGCAAGTGTTACGGTGCGATATCCTATATAAGATATCTTCAGCATGTTTCCTATGCGGGTTTCGAGTGAGAATTTACCGTCTATATCGGAGATGGTACCTTTTTGTGTCTTCTGGTCCTGTATGGATACACCAATCAGCGGCTCTCCGTTTTCATCAATAACCAGACCTTGAATAAGACTCTCTTGTGCGTATCCGCTTGCCGTTATAAGAAGAAATAGTATCCATGCAAGAGGCCGCAGTGTGATAAGTGGCAGTCTTTTCTTCATAATATTAAAAGATTTAATCGTTAATAATAGTGTTTTCATGCAATACAGGGAATAAGGAATATCCGAAATTAGCGCGCGTTGTAGTCCGTCCATCCTTTGGCCTGTTTGGCTGATACAAAAGTAGAGGGTGGGAGGAGTAAAAGCAAGCGAATCACTACTCTTTACATACTTTTGCCGGAGGTAAATTATACGTTTGAAATACGTTTGCTGATTGCTAATGTATTGATAAATAGTTGTGTATGTAAGCATGGACTTTGTTCGTGTATAAAAATAGCCTTCCTGTTTTCATAGAATCAGCCGAATATAAAAAAGAGGGGAAGCGTTGGCTTCTCCTCTTAAAGATAGGTTTGTGAAGTATGTGATTACCTTCTTTCATTCAGCATTTTCGGTGTCGGGCATTCATGGTTGTCGATAGGAAGCTTCACTTGTTTCAAATCGTCCAATTCATGTATCGGCCTTTCCACTTCGTAAGGGGCACGCATACCCGAAAATTCCTGGAAGTATAGCAGGCAGGCATCTTTCCACCATACGGCATCACGTGCCTGTATCTTTAGGCGTGACTGTACATCCTTGAAACGTTCCGCATCGATATAGTTCTCAGCCAGATCCCATTTTTTCTGAAAGCTTCTTACCTGCTGTACACCATGATCGTAACGATAGCAAAGCTCGTCCCATAAAGTACGTCCGCTCTGCATGGTGTGTTGCCAAGGGGCATGATGGAACCACAAGAGATACTCATCCGGACAAGTACGGATGTCATCGTAAAGGCGGCAGAGTGAATCGGGATATTGGGCTGTAGCATTGCTACCCGTATGACTGCGGTCGAAACCTATCCCCTGTTTGTCTGCTTTATGATAGTAAGACGGCATCCAGTCGGGGCGTGCACCGGGCACGTCGCACCAAGGTTCCGGGCCGTAATGGTGTCCCCATGCAAAGAGGTGATGCAGCCCGAGTGGCATCATATAGTCTACCACAGCCTCGCGGCTTTCCATCATCATGTTATGTATTTCATAGGCAATGGGTGCATGTTTGGGATTACTTGCATCGAAGAAAGTTTGTTTCAGCCATTCTTCTGCGATTGTTCCCGATGTCAGGGAAGGATTCCAGGCCATGCGCCCGAAAGCGTACCAGTTGGCTTGGGCGAAAGGATGGCCACACCAGTTTGTATCCGTCCCTATATTGGCAACACCTGCTATGGCTTTCAGTGAAGACGGCTTCACAAAGTCGAAGAACTCTTCCCACATCGGGGCAAGATAGGCAAGGTGATTGGAGAAGCCCAGATATTCTTGTGTAATCTGGAATTCGACCATCTGCGGAGTCCGGGGCATAGCGCCGAATAGAGGACTATATGGTTCGCGAGGCTGGAAGTCGACCGGACCGTTCTTTATCTGTACGATGACATTGTCGCGGAATTGTCCATCCAAAGGCTGGAATTCCAGATAGGCTTGCTTAGCGCGGTCTGCATCCGTTGGGCTGTAGACGAAAGCGCGCCACATGACAATACCTTTATAGGGCTTCAATGCATCTGCCAGCATATTGGCACCTTCGGCATGTGTACGGTTGAAGTCGCACGGGCCGGGCTGTCCTTCGGAATTGGCTTTCACCAGGAAGCCACCGAAGTCGGGGATGGTGCGATAGATCTCTTTGGCTTTCTGCTTCCACCAGGCGATGACATCTTTGTCCAAAGGATCGGCTGTGGAAAGCCCGCCCAGTTGCATGGGGGAGGCAAAGTTGATAGAGAGATATACCTTGATGCCATAAGGACGGAATATGTCTGCCAGAGCCTTTACCTTTTCCAGATATTCAGCGGAAAGGATTTTTGAGGAAGCATTTACATTGTTCAGTACCGTTGCATTGATTCCGATGGAGGCATTGGCACGAGCGTATGCTTCGTATCTGTCGGAGAGTGTGCCGGGCAGTTCTTCCCAGTTCCAGAGAGATTTGCCGGCATAACCGCGCTCGATGCTGCGGTCGAGGTTGTCCCAATGATTGAGAATACGCAGGTCATAGGCAGGATTCTCCGTTATTTCCTGGTCTGTTTCCGAAGGCTTTCCGAAGTTCTGCATTTCCTGCAGACGGATCAGGTGATAGGCAGCATAAAGCAAGCCCGTTTCGCTGGGAGAAGTGACGGTGAGTTTTCCATTTACCTGCCGTATGCGGAAGCCTTCGGAAGATAGCTGTTTGTCTTTCTTCAGTACAAGCGTAACGGGGAGCCCTTTCCATGCCTGTTTCAGTTCACGGACAGCTATGTTTAGTGTCGGAGACTGGCGAGGCGCTGTAATCTGTGTGTGGGCATCTGTCGATTGCCGGAGCCACAAGCGGCTGCCGTCTTCCGCGGATACGGGTCCGAGTAAACAAGATAATAAGAATAAAGAGAGCAGTTTTTTCATAAACAAAAAGTATTGGTTGGTTTATTCATCGGCGGGGTAGCGTACTCCCCATTCGCGGCGTAAGTCATCCATCATGCGCATGATGCGCAGGGTTTCGGCGTGAGGCATATAGGGAGATTCGAGCCACCCGTTCCTCAGAGCTTCCATGGATGCATATACCTGGTATTCGTATCCGGTGATTTGTGGCGGACAGTTGTAGACAACTGCCGTCTTATAATCTTCCGTTACCACCCTGATTCGTTGCGGATTGTTGATATTTTCAATGATCAGATGCCCTTTGTCACCGGAAATGATGCCTTGGCGGTCGGTCATACTCAGCATACTGCTGTGCAGTACAGCGATTTTCCCATCCTTGAATGTAAGAGTTATACTATTCTGTGCATCGACTCCGGTATCGGTCTTTACGCAGGTAGAGGTGACACGCTCTACGTCCGTCCCGAAAACCATGGAAGCAAAGTTCAGTGCATACACTCCCAGGTCGAGCAGAGCCCCGCCTGCCAGTGCCGGTTGGCGGAGGCGCTCACGGTTTCCGATTGGGTAACCCAGATTGGCAGACAGCGTCATGGGGCGTCCGATGATTCCACCGTTTACAAGGTCATTGATGGTTTGCGATAGAGGCATATAACGTGTCCAGATAGCTTCGGTGATGAAGAGCTCCTTTTCTTTGGCAAGATTCAGCAGTTCTTCCGCCTGGCGGGCATTGGCGGTGAATGCCTTTTCGCATAAAACCGCTTTGCCTTTCAGCAGACTCATACGTGCATGTTCAAAATGGTGAGAATGGGGAGTGGCAATATATACCAACTCCACCTCTTCATCATCCAGCATTTCTTCATAAGAACTGTAGGCACGGGTGAAACCCCACCGGTCGGCAAAGTCACAGGCAGTCTGCAACTGGCGGGAAGCGACTGCATAAGCTTCTACTCCCTCCATTCCTTCGAGGGTGATTGCCATCTTTTCAGCAATCCACCCGGTACCTATAATACCTATTTTGACAGTATCCATACTCTATACTCTATCGGGTAAGGGTTAATCCAGTCCTTCAATGGTGATAATCTTCCCTTCGGCGTCGTATTCCAGTTCGCATACTTTCAGGCTGCGCAACCAGGTGCGTCCGCCGGAAGGCACACTGTCGTGATGGAACAGATACCATTTGCCCCGGTATTCCACAATGGAGTGGTGGGTAGTCCAGCCTACCACCGGAGTCAGGATTACTCCCTGATAAGTGAAAGGACCGTAAGGATTGTCGCCGATGGCGTAGCACAGGCGGTGGGTATCACCGGTAGAGTAGGAGAAGTAATACTTTCCGTTATACTTGTGCATCCAGCTTGCTTCGAAGAAACGGCGTTCGTTATCTCCGGCTGTCAGCGGTTGCCCGTTTTCGTCTAGGATCACTACGGCTTTAGGTTCTTCGACAAATTGCAGCATATCCGCACTGAGTTTGGCAACGCGTCCGGGGATGGACGGCTCGTTGTCTGCGGGGAAAGTAGCTCCACTTTCCAGAGCTTTGTTGTCGCGATAGCGTTGCAACTGTCCGCCCCACAGACCACCGAAGTACATGTAGTAGTTACCGTCTCCATCATTCAGAACGGCGGGGTCCATGCTGTAACTTCCGCGCATCGGGTCGGGTTGGGGAATGAACGGACCTTCGGGACGGTCGCTGATGGCAACACCGATACGGAAGATATCATTCTGGTCTTTCAGGGGGAAATACATATAATATTTGCCGTCTTTCTCAGCTACGTCGCAATCCCAGAGTTGGCGTCCTGCCCAGGGAATATCTTCGGTGGTGAGTACCAGGCCATGGTCTACGATTTCACCTTTCATGGGGTCATCGGTAGAGAAGACGTGGTAGTCTTTCATATTGAAATGGTCACCGTTGTCATTTTCGGGGATACCGCTTTCCCAGTCGTGGGAAGGGTAAATGTAAAGACGGTCGTTGAACACATGCACGGCAGGGTCTGCCATATAATCTCCGGGTACCAAGTATCTTTTTTCTTTCTTCATGACTCTATAATTTAAAAGGTTAATATTCTTATTTGTTTCATCTTATCGAGAAAATAGTTTCAGCTTGAAGAAGCTATAATTTTGCGATCCACTCAATAGGTATGTGGCGATCTACCAAAAATGAGTGTTCTCTCTGTTGATCTTTGCCTCTAATAGCCTCCTGTAGCATAAATGCCGACCATGGTTCCGGTAAAACCTCCGGCTGTCTGCGTGCTTATCAGGTCGGCGGAGGCGGGGTCGCCTACTTGCGTCCAGTTACCTTTAGGACTGGTGGAGTAGCTGAAGGTATAGTTTACTGCATTATCTCCTTCTACTTTCAGATATACTTTTTCATCTGTCCGGGTTAGCGGGTTGTTTGCCTGGCTGCACAGTCTGCCATGGCTGTATGTTTCCAGAAGCATGACGGGTTTGCCGTCTTGGTCCAATGTCTTTCCGAAGCGAATATAGCAATTATCATCATGGAAACAGATGATACCCGCGAAATCCTTCGGCTGTTGTGGCACGAAGTCCAAGCCGGTCTGAGCTGTGAATGTCCAATTGTTAATCCAGCGGCCGATGGCGGCAGGCTGACGTTTTTGGTTAAGATCAGTGCTGCTGGCGGTCATTTCCAACTGCCCTTTGCTGTTTATATCATAGCAGGGCACCAGTGGAGTGCGGATGAAAAATGCTTCTTTAGCCAGTCCGTTTGCTGTCCATAGTGGGGCAGGACCGTAGGAGCGGTCGGCGGTATAAGTGATGACATCACCCTCAGGAAGAATAATGGGTTGATTCTCTTTCCAGGTCACCGGGAGCATGAAAGTCTCGCGTCCCATCACGTCGTGACCGTTGCGGTAGGGGCGGACGCCGAGGAAGACAGCATACCAGTCGCCATCGGGAGTTTCCACCAGATCGGCATGACCGACGCAGGTAACCGGGTTGGGACGGTCGCCCGGCAAGCCGCGTTGCGTCAGTATCGGATTGATGGCACAAGGTTTGAAAGGGCCGAACGGAGACACAGAGGTGAAGATCACTTCCGAGTGGTTGGGGCCTGTGCCACCTTCGGCAGCCATCAGGTAGTATGTGCCGTTGATGTGGTAGAGGTGTGGACCTTCTATCCAGCTGGGATGCTGGGTTTTGTCTACGCCCCCGTCAATAATCATCTTCTGTTTTCCTACGGTACAACCGTTTTTCCAGTCAAATTCGCGTATCCAGATAGCGCGGTGACCGTCATATTCGGGCTTTCCTGCCGGACCGTCATTGTTCACAATGTATGCTTTCCCGTCTTCGTCGAAGAGAAATCCGGGATCGATGCCGCCCACTTCGGGCAGGAAAGTGGGATCACTCCAGTTTCCTTTCTTCGGATCATCCGTGGTGACGAAGAAGTTACCGCCACCGTCTACGGCTGTAGTGATCAGATAGAATAGTCCATTGTGAGGATTGTATTTGATGTCCGGAGCATAGATACCGCCACTGATGCGCAGGCCGTCGTACATAGGCAACTGTGAGGGGCGGTTGAGGACGTAGCCCAGTTGTTCCCAGTTCGTCAGATCTGTGCTGTGCCAGATGGGTACGCCGGGGTAAAAGGCGAAAGAGGAGTTGACCATATAATAGTCGTTTCCTACGCGGCAGATGCTCGGGTCGGGGTAACAACCCGGTAACACGGGATTCAATGTACCCGGTGTGGTAACCTGATCAGTTGCTTTATCGGTATCCTTGGGAGCTACCGTATATGTGAACTCATCGAACACTGCCTTTTTAGGTTCCAGAATTTCTTTCAGGAAGGGTTTAGGCTGATAGTTACGGTCGAAGAGTAGGGGATATTCCCGTCTTCCCGGTACGGGCCAGTCATTCTTCCAGGAGTCGCCATCCGATACTCCCCAGGCGGTTACGCGTGTAATGACGTCCGAGTGCTTTATGAAAAGTTCCATGAATGATTTCATACGTGCATTCCACAGATTGGAAACACTATCCGGCAGAGCTTCGGGATAGGGATTTAAGGCTTTCTCAAAGGCTACTTTATCGGCAATATTTGCTCCGCGGTTTACGGTTGGCAAAGCACTCATGTCCCATTCCGTTATCATTACTTTAGCGCCTGTGGAGGCAAAGGCGAGAAGGCTGGTTTCATATTCACCTATGCTGGGGTAATCCAATCCCATGTGTCCCTGCATACCTATGGCATCTATGCGCAATCCTTTTTCTTTGAGTGAATTGACCATACGCACCACTGCGTCTCGGCGTCCCGGTTCGTGCATACCGTAGTCGTTATAGTAGAGTTCCGCTTCCGGGTCTGCCTCATGTGCATATTGGAAAGCCAGCGGGATATATTCTTCTCCCAGTATCTCGTAGAACTTGCTTTTGCGGTAGCTTCCGTCTCCTTCGATGGCTTCGTTTACTACGTCCCAGCCTTTAATGCGACCTTTGTATCGGCCCACGATAGTATGAATATGGCTTTTCAGTCGCTCTTTCAGGACTTCGGGTGAAACATTCTTTCCTTCGGCGTCTACGCAGAACCAAGGTGAGAGCTGGGAATGCCACACCAGGCAATGCCCGATGATGAACATTCCGTTATCCTCGCCGAACTTAACGAATTCGTCTGCCAGGCTAAAGTCATATCTGTCTTCTTCCGGGTGTATCACTTCACTCTTCATGCAGTTTTCGGCCACAATGGAGTTGAAGTGGCGGCGCACTACATCGACTGCGCTGGTGTCGCGCCCCGCAGCCTGTTCGGAATTAATGGCGACACCGACAAGGAATTTATCACCGAGAATGTTTGTTAGAGTCGGGTCTGCTGCAACAGGTTTGTCACTATTACAAGACATTAATGCGGCAGCACAAACTGATAATGCTAAATACTTTAATTTCATGCTATAATTGGTATGATTTGGTTGCTGAAGGGATTTACTCTTAATGTACGGGTTATGAGTTAAATGATAAATAATCTTTTAGACGCGGATGGCGCTAATCACTTATCACCAAACACTAATCACTTTTGTTCTTTTCTATACCATTATGAATAAATCCTATCAGCCTTTACACTTAATAATCTTCTTTACTTCTGCGTTCCGTCAGTTCAGCCTGCATCTCTTCATTATACTTCTTTGTAATAGGATAGAAGTACAGCGCTATGACACCGATGAAGAACGTAACAGCCGGAATAATACTGGATGAAAGCACGATACCATGAATAGCAGATTCGCTTTGTGCGATCCCTGCGCCCGATACATAACCGAAACCGGAGAGTAGGAAACCCAATATAGCGCCGCCAATACCCAATCCGGCTTTCAGCGCAAATACCACACCTGCGAACACGAAACCCGTTGCACGGCGGTGATTGACATATTCCGAATGATCTGCCACGTCAGCAATCATAGCCCAAAGCAACGGAACGGTAGGAGCGTATGCCAAACTCTTGAGGAAGTTCAGGACGAACATCGTCTCTACATCCGTCTCATTCGGGAAATAGAAGAAGGCGGTGAACACTGCCGTCAGAGCCAAACAAACGATAAATACCGATTTCTTTCCGAAACGGTTGGCCAGGAAACCGGACAGGAAGATAACGCCGAAGAACTGTACCACTGCTCCCAGCATGTTGAACACACCGAAGCCCACTTCATAAGCCTTTTCAGGACTGCTGACAATAAGACCGAAAGCATTCAGTATTGTATAGCCCACCGAATCACTGGCCTGTGTAGCCACCAATCCCAGCTTATCGAGGAAGGCAAATAATGCGCCCGAATCCACATAATTTTCAAAATAGTAGTTCATAGCGCTTCCCCACATGGCAAGGGTAGTGAAAAGGAAGAGCGTCAGGATGAACATAGCCCGCCAGGGAATATTCTTGAATACATCCTTGATGTCTTTCCGGGTATCAGTTTTCTGATTTGCCGGCGGTGTGATACGTTCGCGGCTGGAGAAGAAAGTAATAACCAGGAACACGAAACCGATGACTGCGAATAAGGAAATTGTGCACAGCCAACCGTGCCCCTTATCACCGCTTTCACCTGCGAACTTGCTTACCAACGGGAGCGTCAAGCCCTGTACCACAAACTGTGCAATGGTAGCGGCAACGAAACGGATAGACGTAATGCTTGTACGTTCCTTGATGTCACTTGACATTACACCACCCAACGATGCGTACGGTGTATTGTTGAACGAGTAAAGCGTCATCAACAAGGTATAAGAGATTGTAGCGTACACCGCTACCAAACCTTTATCCTCGATGCCGGGATTGTAGAATGCCAGCACATAGAACACCATGAACGGCAATGCGGTCCAGAGTACCCATGGGCGGTATTTGCCCCATTTGGTTTGTGTCCGGTCGGACAATATACCTACGGTAGGGTCTACAAAAGCGTCCACAATGCGGGCAATCAGCATCACTGATCCTGCAATGGCGCCTTCCAGACCGAAGACATCGGTATAAAACTTGGTTTGATAAATCATCATCATCTGGAACACGAGGTTCGCAGAGCAATCTCCTAAACTATAGCCAATCTTCTCGGCCATAGACACTTTTTGACTTAGTGCGTTCATAGTGCTGTATTGTTCAGTTATTAATAGTCAGTAATCAGTTGTTCGTTTGCTGTTATCCGTTTCCGGTTGTCCGTCATTTATTATTCTCCAGCGCACTTTCTGCTGCGCGTTGTCCCAGGGTTTTCTTATCCAATGGATGTATATCGTTCCATTCGCCCAGGTCACTGTTGCGGATGAGTCGGGTGTTCCGGTTGGTTTCAGCTACTTTGGCCTGTTCTTTGCGCATCTCAGCCCAGGCTTGCCGACCGCTGACGTCATCTCGAGACAGGAAGTCTGCCAGTTCTACAATGTAGAAAGGTAATTCCGGGTTGCCGAATGTGCTACGCCAATCAGCAATCATAGCTGTCAGTAGTGCGGCGTATTCATTGCGGCGGTCTACATTGGACTCTCCCTGATACCAGAGTACACCACGGATACCATAGTTTTGTAATGGAGCAATCATGGCATTGTACAGGCATACCGGCTTGTAACAGAAGAACATCATTCCCGGAGCCGGAGGCATGGAAGCACCTAATCTGTATTTCCATTCTCCTTGCAGGCTTACTTCTTCATTTCCGCAAACAATTTTATAAGGCTTCTCCTTTACAAAGTGCGGATAACCGTTATTGCTGATGAGGCGTATGGTTACTGTATTCTTTCCTGCTTTCAACACACCTGCCGGAATGGTATAGATGCGTGGAGGATACTGGTAGGAAACAGTACCTACGAATGTACCGTTCACATAGACGGAGTCTGCATCTACGATGCAACCTAAACGCAAGGTCGCTTCTTTTCCGTTCCAGTCTTGCGGTACTTCCACTTCCTTGCGGAACCAGTGCGAACCGTTTATCGGATTCAAACCGTTGGTTCCCCAGTCGGTAGAGAATAAATCAACGGTCTTCCAGTCTTTATCATTGTAGTTGGCGGCATACCAAGGTGTTGCTTCGTGCAGTCCTGCATCTCCCCGGTATAGGGAAGTGTTCCAGCGATAGAAGCTCAAACCTTCTGTCTGTTTAATGCTTTTCAGATAAGCATCATCCTCATATTGCCGTTTATCATTAATATACTTCGGAAATTCTTTCAGTCCTTCTTCGCTTATCCATGCCTCAACGGGAGTTCCACCCCAACTGGAGTTTATCAGTCCGACGGGTATGTTGTTCTTTTCATACATGGCTTTGGCAAAGAAATAGCCCAGAGCGGAGAAGTTCATGACGTTTTCCTGCGTCAGTGGTTTCCAGGCAACGTAATCCGGCAAGTCCGTTTGCGGTGCATGGAAGTTGAAGATATTGGGTACTTTCAGTTGCCGTATATTCGTGTTCTCGTAAGCGGAGATTTCATCACGGAACATATCCGTAACCCGGCTGACGGGCAGTTCCATATTGGATTGACCGGAGCATAACCATACATCTCCCACCAGAATATCTTTCAGTTCGATGTCATTTACTTGAAGGATGTAAGGCCCGCCGGGTTTCATGGCAGGCAGGGTGAGGGACCATTGGCCGTTTTCATCTGCTGTGGCTGTGTAAGTAGCTTTTAGTTTCCCACCTTTTACACCTGTAGGGGTGGCATTCTTCAGGAACTTTACCTGTACGCTTTCTCCGGCATCTGCCATACCCCATACTTTAATGGGTTGTTCGCGTTGTAGTACCATTCCGTCAGAAATCAAGGCAGGTAACTTTACCTTTGCGTTTACCATGGAAGTAGCGCAAAGGCAAAGTAACACTGCCAGACTCAACCTAACTTTATTAAAACTAACCTGATTCATATCTAATTTATCTTTTTATTCACTACTTAGCTACTACCTACTTATACTCATACAACTTCACATGAAGTATCTGGAAATCTCCCACTGAGATGCGCACATGGCGCCCCTGATGGTCTTGATCACCATTCAGACGGCGGATATAGGAGAGCGTACCGTCCTCGTTTACCTTCACTTCATCTACGGAACCGATGCCGCATCGTGCCCCTTTCCACATCACCTTATCACTTATCACTCCATCACCCTTTCCTCCTGCCTGGGCAAATCCGTCTTCGCCCAACGCCCGAACTTTGGCCTGATTTTCTGTAGCTTTCTCAAACTCGATAACGATACCGCTACCTGCCACGATATACTCATTGGGTGCCAGTCTTAATAATACACCTCCACCTTCGGGCCATACACTGCCATCGGTGGCACGCGCATCCCAGGGAAGAGTAAAGAAATGGCGACAGGTTATCTTCAGATCATCCTGATAAATGATACGTTCTTTATTTTCCTGATCGAAGAGTAATCCTTTCATTGCGCCTTTACCCTGATACTTGGCGAGCAGAGGCATGAACTCTTTCAGCGTACGATAACTTTTCACCAACGGAGAGTTGGGAGAGTCGGAACCTCCTTCGATGGAGAACGGGCTGATACCGATGGCATCATGTTCACCAAAGATATAGAAAGCTCTTACTCCATTATTGTCTGTCAGTTTGATTTCGGGGATAAACAACGGGTTGTTGTGTAATTTATATTTAGCTACCCAGTCTGTAAAGCCATTGTCGTACAGGTCGGGAGCAAGAAGGTCGATGTTGGGCGCTCCGCAATGCCATATATCAATAAGGTGTGCCAGCGGACCGGCAGAAGGATATTCTCCCGGCTTCCGGTTGCGGCTGTTCATGGCAGCGTTCACGTATAGTGGAATATTGTAGATGGACCGGGCGCTTTGTGCTATTCTTTCCACATAACGGGCGTAGTGCCAGGCCATAAATAATTCATCGGTGTAAATATCGGCTCCGAATACTTCTTGCCAGGTGCCTTGCTTCTTGCTACCTTGGCTTTCCCATTTCTCAAGCATTTGGGGGTGGAGCGTTTTCTTATTTTTCTGCAAGTAACTCATTAATTCAGCGGGCACCGGTGCATTGAACAGTGCGTTGGCCTCTTTAGAATAGTCTCTCGCATCTTCCAGCATACCTATCTCATTTTCTATCTGTATCATGATGACGGTACCTTCCTCTTTATCAATGGCTGCGACGTGTTCCATCCATTGAGAAAAAGCGCGGTTGTCGGCTTGGAATACATTTTCAGAGAATGCGCTGGCTATTTCGAGTGGTTTTCCTTTTTGTGTATAAGCACGCGGGTATTTCTTATAGTTTTCTTTGAACCAGAGGGGAGCGTAGCAACTCATGGAGTTCTTCCAGGCACCGAACCAAAGAAAAATTACTTTCAGATCGTTCTGCCGGGCTTGACGGATGACTTTATCTGTGAGGGTGAAGTCGAATTGTCCTTCCTGCGGTTCTATCAAATCCCAGTATGCGGGAACGAGTACTGTATTCAGTCCCATCCGTTGCAGCTTCGGGAAGATACGTTCGATATCTTCTGTGCATGCTGCCGATGAATTTCCTAATTCACCGCCTAAAATAAGAAATGGTTTGCCGTCTACTACTAATTGAGTAGCGGTGCCTTGTTTCTGTAATGTACTCTTTTGAGCATTTACATACCCAACTGTCATTACACTCAAAACTAAAATTAAAATCCAATTCTTCATCGTTTGTCTCTGGTATTGATTTGAGATGTTTTCCATTGCAACAAAGATAGTGAGCTATAATTTAGAAAGCTTTTCGCAGTGTTGCAGAAAACTTCATTTCGGTTACATCATTCCTCAATGATGTTACATAATTTTTTGTTTATCGTACATTTCCCTGTTTCAGGGGGTAAAATAGGTGTTTTTACCGTATTCGGGAATAGTTTGGTAAATGGTTTGATGAATGGAATCCGGTAAGGCCGGAGCCTTACCGGATTTCCTGTCTTCACACTTTATTCAGCCGGAGTTTCTTCTCCTTCTGTTTCATACGCATTCTTCCAGTCGTCACCGCTGAAATCTGCACTGATATCTTTTCCGGCAATACCATCGCATACGCCTTTATAGGCATGTTTGCGTTCATAGTTTGCGTCGAAAAGGTTCGGTGCATCGCCTGACAGCCAATATTCATGTTCTGCGGCATTATCGCTCAGCGTCCAGATGGTAATACCTGACTGCTGAGATTCAGGAACGTTTGCTTTGTATGATTCAAAGATCATCTGATAAACGTTGGCCTGAGTTGCCAGTTGTTCGGCAGAGGGGCTGGATGTTCCTAATGCTACATCCAATTCTGTTACGCGAACCAGTTTTCCGGTGGCAGCCATTGTCTTGAACATGGCATCTATTTGTTCTCTTGTGATACTGGAAGCAGTCACGTGCATCTGGGTTCCTATACCGTCAACGGTTTGTCCATTGTCTTCGATGTAATTTACGAAGTCTATCAAAGCTGCAAGCTTACTTGGGTTTGTCTCCAGATTGTAATCATTAACATAGAGCTTAACGTCGGCAGCTGCATACTTGCGTGCATATTCAAATGCTTTCACGGCATATTCCTTACCGATGTAGTATCCCCAATAGAAGTGATCGTTTGCCCAGTTCAGGTTCAGACCGTTTTCTTCGTCTTCTACCGGTGCAGTGTCCGGCGCGTCATCACCATTACTCATGAAGTTACCGTCTATGCCACGCCATTGATTGTTGTCCGCAATAGGTTCGTTGATGACATCCCATTCTTTTACGCGTTCCATTCCCTGATGTTGCAGCATACCTTTAATCCATGCTTCCATTGCACCCAGTAAAGCGGCTTTTTTCTCTTCAGGAGTCTTCAGTTTGTAACTTATGCCACCGGCACGGGTTGATGCACGTAAAGTCTGGGCTGTTGCAGTTTCTTTCTTTTCACCGAATTTGAAATTGTCAATGTAGTAAGTTCCGGCAACTTTTCCGTAGTTGATGCAGAGGCGAGCTATACCTTCATTCTTACAAACAAATTCGCCTTCAATAGGTATCCACTGATCAACGGCTGTTGCAGCACTTACGTATCCTTCACCGCTACCGCCATTGGCGTCTTGTACCTGGAGTGTGAAGTCGGGATTGATGACGGTTGCCTTTACCATAGCAGAGTACATGTAGGTCTTTCCAACAGTTAATGTCTCTGGGAATGAGTGAGCGGTCTGAGCACTCCAGGAATCTCCATCGGAAGGATTGACCATCACCATGCAGTAATCACTGTTGTAACCTTGTCCCTTTTCTGAGATAGTACGGGTAGAGCCATTTCCCCAACCGAACCATGAGCCGAGAGTTCCGTCTTCAAACTTTCCATCGTCTATGATATTGATCATCTTTTCCTCTATCTTCTTTCCGAACTTGAAATCATCCACCCATACCGTGCTTCCCGGTGTTCCGCCGAATTGGATGCCCACACGCTCGATGTCCTTAGTGTCGCTCTCTGCATAGGTAAATTCGCCTGTGCAGCGAATCCACTCGGAAGGTGCCGTAAATGTATCTTTGTAGATGCCCCCATAAGACGAGTTCTGGCCTATGAACTGAACGGCTATGTTCTGATCCGATTTCACCCAGAATGAGTAAGCGTACGTTACTCCTATTTCGAGCATTCCGGTAGGCCAGAACAGCTGGCAGTCATAGTTCGCATTTGATTCGCTGGTCATGGTGAAGCGAATGGCGTAGTCACTGTCATGGCCCGGCTGCTCTACGGCATAGTTGTATTTGCCCCATAACCCTGTCCATCCATTTGCATTGCCTCCTTCAAATCCGTAGTTGCTGACAATATTCTCGCATACATCATCATCACCTACCTCAACGACAACTTCCGGTGCGATCAGTGATTTCAAGTATGTCTGTTTTTGCTGAGTATGCCAGAGGAAGTTATGCCCATATATCTGGATGTCGGCCGGAACCAGGTTCAGGAATGCGTCGATTGTTGTGAAATTCAATTCACCGTTCGCTTTCACTACAGCCGAATGTTTCATGGCGTTTCCGGTTGTAAACATCTGGAAGTTAGCATCGGCTATGGTTCTGTATGCCGCATCGTTGATGTATAGGTCGGCTCCTAAGCCAAGTCCTACATTCATGTTAGGAGCATATTGTGCCACATACGATTTTATGTAGTCATAATTTGCTATCTTTTCCTTTAATGCAAGGGGAATGTCGGAGGCTGTGATACTTCCGTCGGAGTTTTTCCATTCCATTATCTGGTCGTCGCAACTACTCCATGTCAGTGCGCAAGCCATCAGTGGAAGAATAATTCTATTTAGTTTCATAATTCTTAATGTTTAATGGGTTTCTACTGAGTTTATTCCGTAGTTTCTTCATCTTCAGGATAATCGGAGATCGTGACAGTCTTGTAAGGTACTACACGCCAGTTGTCCAGATAGATACGGCTTGAGAAAGCTGTGGATGTGATGCTTACATCTTGGTAAGTAAAGTCTGTATTGACAAATCCCATACCGAAGTTTCTGTAAGTGGCGGCATTGCGGTCTTCTACCACATTTTGGAATACCGGGCTTTCTTTATCTTCTATCATGGTGGCGTATTTGTTGAACTGGCTAAACGGAATAGTTACAGTCTGCCAACCTGTGGTTGAGAATGGAACGATAGCACCTTCCTGAATCCAGGGAACATAGAATGCCACTTGATTGGAAGCACCATCATCGTCGGAACCTATACCTCCGAAATTGAAGTTGTTGAATAAGCATATTTGCAGATGTCCTGTGCCGCTCCATGCTTCGGGCACATAAACGTCGAATTGCAATGCTACTTCGGTCAGTGGGGTAGTTGCCGGTATATAAGAATACATACGGCTCCAATCATCTGCTGCATCGTCATTGCCGGCTGTCCAACATTCGGATACACGCGGTTTGCCGGATATAACTCCTGCTTTTAATAAACGTTCGGGAACAATCTGAACGCATTTGCCACGTCCGCTATCATAAGGATCTTCTACAAGGTCGTCAGCATTTATCATCGAACCGGTTTCGCTCCAGCTCCAGAACCCTTGGCTGCCATTGCCATCGAAATCAAGTATCATACAGTCTGCAAAGTTGAAGTAAGCCGGAGTGGCTGCCTGTCCGTTGGCGCCTTCCGAATAGATGGAACCGCTTCCTGAATAGTTTTCCGGCATGATGAATGAATACCATTCACCGTCTTCATCACTTTCAATGTCGGCTGTGATTTCTATTCCGCCGGGCAGGGTTACTTTGGTGGTTTCCTGTAGGCCGGTGCCGTATACGGTTACTTTCTCCTTGTCCTTAGGTAAAGTATTGCTGATGCCTGTTATGGTAGGAGATGCTGCACGGATGATGAAGGGGTGCTCCAGCGTGGCGTCATCTTTTACAAAGCGGATCTTATTGCGGTCTGCCTCTTCAGCGTCTTCAACGGGGGTATTGCTGTTGATCTGAATCAACATGGAGTGGTCGGTTACGTAGGCGCGGTTAAAGTAAGTCTCATATCCGTTGATGTAGACTTTCTTCATGCCATAGAGTCCGCTACCTTCTACACGGATCAACTGTCCGAGGCGTGCGAAAGTAACCGGTCGGTCGGGTACAGACGATTCATAATCTTCCAGATAGATCTGGTCAACCACAATCTTTGTGCTTTGGTATTTGCTGTCAAAGTATTTATCCTCCTCATTGCATGAGGTGAGGCCTGCGGCCAGGCATGACAAGCATAATATCCATATATATTTTAAGCTTTTCATATCTTCTATAGTTTGTTAATCATTGAACAAATCATTTTCTGTGACTTCTTTTGCACCGAATTCGTAAGCTACCGGGTCGTTATTCAGAAGCGGATTACGTCCGCGGTCTACATCCGAGATAGGCAGTGTCAGATTGGCCGATGTAGCGGTTGAAACTCCGGTTCCGTCAGAAGTCTTTGCATACTGGCAGGCTTCTGTTTCATCCCATTCGTAACCGGCATTACGCTCCTGGCTGTTGAGGTAGTTCACCACTTCCTGTTGCTGGTAATAGGAACGGCGCAGCAGATCGTACCAGTATTGTCCTTCCAGAGCAAGCTCGATGCGGCGTTCGTAATGGATATCTGAATATGTGATGGTTGTCAGGGACGGCATACCGGCACGTTTGCGCACCGCATTGAAGGCGTCACAAGCTGATTGTTCGCTGGTCGAAGCATTATTTCCAAGAATTGCTTCGGCAAGATTCAGATATACTTCTGCCAGACGCATCATGTAGGTATTCATACCACTGCTTTGTGCATAGCTTTGGCCATTGTCGTCAATTTTACCTATCACGTATTTCTTGAAGTTACATTTGTTGTCATAACCGGTTTCGGTGACGTTATACGTGTACCCTCCGTTCTTGGTGTTGAGATCCGGATAATACTCACCTACGGTGGCGATAGTGTAATGGCGGCGGGTACGGTCTTGAGGATCGTAAGCGCGTACAAGGTCATAAGAGGCATAGGTGGCATTACCCCAGTTCTGTTCGCTTACCATAGTAGACCAGCCAAAATAGGTTGATATGGAATTATTGCATCCCCAACCGATGGCATCCGTGCTACCCTGCAACCACTGCAACTGGAAGATGGCTTCACTGTTGTTGTTGCATGTGCTTGGTGCGAAGAGGTCTCCATAGTTGTCGAGAAGTGAATACGGGCCTTCTTCGATCACCTTCGTGGCAGCTTTGCGCGCCATATCCAGATAGTACGTGTTGCGCGAACCGCGGTTGAAATCAGTAGCTATATTACTGCCGTTGTATTCGCCTTCGGTAGTCAAACCTGCCATAGAGAGATACATACGCGACAGAATAGCGTAAGCACTGTAACAAGTGACGCGACCTACATCAGATGCTGTCTTGCTGAGGTTGACTGCTGCATATTCGAGGTCGCGGATAGCGAATTCTATCACATCCACACCACGGTTGGCAGGAACCACAGAGTTATTTACTTGTTCTGCCGTATTTTCATAGATGATACCTTTGTTCCATAAAGAGCCGATGTACCAGTATGCCAGTCCGCGCATGAAGCGTGCTTCGGCATAAGCTTGTACTTTGGCTTTTTCACTGACTTGCGGACCGGAATAATCCTTAATATTGTTGATGGCGTAGTTGGATTGTGCCACTACGGAGTAGAAAGATCCCCAGGCATCTTCAAGTCCCGGACTCAATGCTGTTTCCGTAAAGTTAGTATAAGGATAGATATAGTCTGACCAACGGGCGGTGATGTTGTTTGCACGTCCGTCTCCCATGCTATAGTAGGCTTTATCATTAAAACTGTTCCACACATAGTTATAAAGCGGTGCGGTAGCTGCTTCCAGAGCCTCGTCAGTGTCGAAGAAGGTCTCTTGGTTGGCACTGGTGGTATTATCGTGTGTCAAGAAGTCCTCGCAGGAACTCAATACCAATGAACCGGCCAATGTTGCTATGATTAATATCTTATTTTTCATACGTATAATTCTTTTAAAGGATTAGAAGGATATGTTTAATCCGAATGTGTAGATGCGTGGCGAAGGATAACGCCCGTAGTCCACACCTGTCATTAATGCATCTCCATAGATGGCACCTACTTCAGGGTCGAGGCCTTTGTATTTGCTCCAGGTGTATACATTCTGTATGTTGGCATAGATTCTCGCATTGTTGAGGAAAATCTTGTTTATCCATTTCTTGGGGAATGTATAGCCGATGGAAATATTCTGGAGGCGGATGTAAGAAGCGTCTTCTACAAGCATATCGCTGATACGGGTGAAGTTATTGTTAGCATCCGATTCCTGCAAAGCCGGCAATGTAGTGGCAGAGCCGTTTACTACATGGAGGTTACGATAGTCGTCATCCGGACCGTTGGGGTCTATCAAACCTATCTGTGCATAGTTCAGCGAAGATTTGAGTATGTTACCGTTGGAGCGGGGATCTTCAATACGGTAGCGGGTCAGATTCAAAGCCTTGTTGCCGTAAGACCCCGAGAAGAATATTGTCAGATCGAATCCTTTGTAAGAGAATGTATTACCGATACCGTAAGTGAACTTTGGTTCCGGGTTTCCGATGTAGGTACAGTCTTCGTTGTTGATGACCCCGTCACCGTTGCGGTCCTCATAGATATAGTCGCCTATCCACGTACTGTTCTTGGCAATTGTATTACCTTCGGGTATGGCTACTTGCTTCACGTTGCCATCGGCATCTTTGTAGTAGAAATCCGTCGGTTCATCGAAACGTCCGATAACTTTGTAGCCCCAGAATTGTCCGATAGGCTGTCCTACGGTCGTTTTGGTTACGATGTAGCTTGCGGAACTGGGTTGATAACTCTTTTCAATGGAAGAATTGTCCGTATCGAGTTCCAGTACTTTGTTACGGTTGAGTGAGAATACGAGGTTGGATGTCCATTGGAAATCCTTGTTTGTGATGTTAGTCGTATTCACGGTAAGCTCGATACCTTTGTTCTCAAGAGAACCTACATTACCCCAAGGATTGGAAGCGGCACCTTGTCCACTTGAACCGAGATAGGCGGGCAAGGGGAGTTGCAGCAACAGATTTTTAGTCTTCTTATAATATACATCGGCGATTACTTCTATACGGTTCTGGAATAAACCGAGGTCGATACCTACGTTATAAGAATGAGTGGTTTCCCATGTCAGGTCAGGGTTGGCGGTATTGCCTGTCAGTACACCGGTTCCCCAGGGAGTGGTTTTGTAAGAGAGCAGTGCCATATAAGCATAGTCGCTAACGTTCTGGTTACCCGTGGCACCCCAACCTGCGCGGAGTTTCAGGTTGTTGATAATTGCGTTGTTGCGCAGGAATGATTCCTGTGACGCACGCCATGCAAGAGCCACTGCCGGAAACCAACCCCACTTATTGCCTTTGGCGAATTTGGAGGAACCGTCCCGACGAATGGTAGCGGTCAGCAGGTAGCGTTCGTCAAAAGAGTAGAAGGCACGTCCGAAGAAGGAAGCGATGGAATTCACCACGCGTGAACCGGTGGTAGTGGAAGTGGTGACATCACCTGCACTCAGGTCGGGAGTTGTATTACTCAGGAATCCTGTGGCTGTACCTACTTGTGTCTCCCAGTTGGAGTGTGACATTTCCTGACCTACCATTACGTTGATGTTATGTTTTTCTGCAAACGTATTATTATAAGTAAGGATATTGCGCCATGACCAGTATTTGGTGTTGGTCTTGGTCCAACGTGAGGTACGTGTGTCGCTTGTTTTGATACCGAACTGGTAGTCTGGCTGATAATAATAATAGTTATTGAAGTTCCAGTCGGCTGATAATTCCGTCTTGAAAGTCAATCCTTTCAGTAGGTTTGCTTCCAGATAGGTATTGAAACGGAAGTTGGTTTTACGGTTATTGTTGGTGCGTATGGAAGCAAGTCCTACGGGATTTTCGGGCATCCACACATCGTCCGGACCGTCGAAGGAACCATCGGGAGATGTAACGGCGACCGTAGGTTGCTGTATCAGTGCGCTCATAATCGTATTATTGTCGGTACCGACATTTTGCTTGGATTCAGCAAACGAGAAGTTTACACCTCCGCGTAACCACGATTTGATTTCAGTATCGATATTGGCGCGCAGGGAAAGACGTCGGAAGCTGGACCCTAATGCAATACCGTCTTGATCGAGGAATCCGCCGCTAAAAGCATAAGTGGTTTTGTTGTTACCGCCACTGACAGAGATATTATGGCTCGTCATAAAGGCTTTGCTGAACAATTCGTCTTGCCAGTTGGTACCTTCGCCAAGTAAGTCAGGGCGTACGAAAGAACTGCTTTGTTCTACCAGACCAAGAGCCGAGCGGTCATTGTGATGCTGTGCATACTGTCGTAGATTCAGCATATCCAGTTGTTTAGGCATTTCCTGCCAGCCCGCATAGCCGTCGTAGGTTACGGTTGCTTCGCCTGCCTGTCCGCGTTTAGTAGTAATCATGATGACACCATTGGATGCGCGCGAACCATAGATGGCGGTTGCCGAAGCATCTTTCAGTACGTCCATGGATACGATGTCCGACGGATTGATGCTTGATAAAGGGTTGCTGTTTTCATCGTCAGTAGCAGAGTCCACCACTACGCCGTCTATCACGAAGATAGGCTGGTTGGTGGCGTTCAGTGAGTTGATACCACGGATGCGGATAGAGGTGGATGCACCCGGTGTACCGGAGTTTGCCTGAATCTGCACACCGGCAGCGCGTCCTTGCAATACCTGATCGATAGAAGTCGGAACCGACTTCTTGATGGCCTGGTCATTTACCGATACCACCGAACCCGTCAGGTCCGAACGTTTCATCTGTCCGTAACCTACTACAACGACTTCGTCCAGCATCTCAGTGTCTTCCTTCATCGTGACATTGATTTGTGTCTTCCCGGCTACAGGAATTTCTTGTGTCTTGTAGCCCACAAATGAAATTACGATGGTACTGTTGGATGGAACATTCAGTGTAAAGTTACCGTCGATGTCGGTAATAATACCGTTACTGGTGCCTTTCTGCACTACGCTCGCACCGATAACCGATTCTCCTGTGGCGTCCTTCACCACACCTTTCACAGTGATATTCTGTGAAAATGCCCATAGAGGTATCAGGCATAATAAGAATAGAAGCCCCAAAGGCTTAAAACAATAATTTGTGCATTTCATACTGAAATTAATTTAGTTGGATAACAATAATATTCTCTTTCCTTAATAAAGATGTGAAGACATGTTTTTCATTCTCAAGTTTCCATATTTGCATTTATCTGATTAAAGGGTTAAACATTGCTTTTTCGTTTGTGACAAAGGTATTCTATAAAAAGAAAAAGCGGATATTTAATTGTAGCCTGTGTTACATTTAAATGTAACATGACTTTTCTCTGTGTTACAAAATCATTCGCTGGTGTTACGTCCCAGGTTTGTTGACGTCCGAAAGATAGAGAATTAAGTGATAAATCCCATATTCCTTTCACTTATATCATTTATTCCTTTCATCCGCATCAATAAGAGGGCTGATGCAAAAGGTGGCATCTTTTGCTGTAAAAGATGCCATCTTTTGTATCATTAGATGCCACCTTTCGATGTAAAAGATGCCATCTTTTGCAATAGATGTATAAGGCTTCCTGGCAAAAGGGTTTAATGTTCCGCTCCTTTAGGTATAATGCCGAAGAGATAAAGAGCATATATGCAATGGCTTCCCTGTCCATTTCGAAAGTTTTTCTTATCTTTGCTTGCCTTTAAGTATAAAATGCAATGAAAACAGCTCTTAATAAAATCCTCCTTATAGTCTTATTGCTATGTTTGACCGTCCTGCCTTTGGCGGCACAAACCGGTAAATTCTATTCTACTAACAACGAATTGTCCAGCAGTCTTATCAACCAGATTTTTCAGGATAAGCGCGGATTTATCTGGATAGCTACTGAGTACGGACTGAACCGTTTCGACGGACTTCGTTTCTCCAACTATAAGCATATATCCGGCGACTCTACTTCCATTAAAAACAATTATGTGCGCACGCTTTTTGAAGACAGCCGGCAGAATCTGCTGGTAGGTTGCATCGACGGGTTGATGAAGTATGATTCGGAAACGGATACTTTCCGGGAGATTCCAATGATACGTGCGGGCAAGCGGGTTTTTCCACACATCACGCAGATGCAGAAATTGCATAATGGTGAGATCTGGGTGGTAACTACCGGACAGGGTATTTTCCGTTTGGACGAAGAGAAGCAGCAGGCGGAGTCCATTGACGCCATCATGAGGCAAGTGAATTATAACTTCCAGTCGAATTTATACGAAGATTCTGATTATAATATCTGGATTGGTACGGAAGGGCATGGATTGATTTGCTATCTGCCCGCTACGCAAGAAGTCCGTGTGTTCAGATATCCGGTGATTAATGATAACTATGTGTCGGCTATTGGTGAAGATAAGTACGGGAATCTGTTCATCGGTACTCAAAAGCATGGCTTGTCCCGTTATGATCGTGAGCAGAACCGCTTTATTCCTGTTCCCTATACGGGTAGCGAGGAACTGTCCATTTATTGTCTGACACTGGTGGACGACCGTCTGTTGATAGGCACCGACGGTCAGGGACTGAAGACTTACAACCGGATGACCGGGAAGATAGAGGATTATAGTATCAATTCCGCACCGCTGGATTTTTCGGAAGGAAAGATACACGCTATCATGGAAGACCGGGACAAGAACCTGTGGGTAGGATTGTTTCAGAAAGGCATTGTACTGATGCCCAAGCAGGAGAATCCGTTTGAGTATTATGGCAACAGGTCCATTTATTATAATCCCATCGGACAAGGATGTGTAATGTCCATCTACCAGGATAGTAACCGTCACCTGTGGGTAGGGGCGGACAATGAGGGAATCTTTGAACTGGATGCGGAAGGAAAGAGGCTGCGGCATTATCAGCCCGGCAATAACCCGCGTTCGATGGCTAATACGATTATGTGTATGTACGAGGATACGAACGGAGATTTCTGGCTCGGCACGTACACCCGGGGACTGGCAAAACTAAACCGGAGAACCGGTGAATGTGAATATCCGCTGCCGGTGGACAATGAGAAGATTTTCTCGATTACGGAAGACCGGCATAAGAACCTTTATATCGCTACTTTCGGTTCGGGTTTCTACCGCTATAATCTGGTGACAAGGGAGTTGAAACATTATGAGTCGTCTAAAGATGAGTCGGGCGACCTGACCCGGAATGAACTGGCAAATGACTGGGTGAACTACATCTTCTGTGATAGTGAGGGAATGATCTGGCTGGGACACTATAAAGGTATCAGTTGCTTCAATCCGGTGAATGAGAGTTTCATTAACTACCGCAATGTGAATACTCTGATTGAAGACCGGGTAGGGTATGTTTTGCAGGAAGACCATGCCGGAAATATTTGGGCAGGTACGACGGACGGACTCTATCGCTTCAATAAGAAGACCGAAGAACTGACCTGTTTTACGGTGGCGGATGGTTTGCCTAATAATGTAATCTGTGGAATTTGCGAAGACGAGGAACATAATATGTGGATCAGTACCTATATGGGTATCTGTAAGTATAATGTCGAAAACAATCGTTACATCAATTATTATGCGGGCGACGGATTGCAGGGAAACGAGTTCACGCACGGCGCATTCTATAAAGATCAGGCGGGAAAAGTCTATTTCGGCGGTATAAATGGTATTACCTATTTCCAGCCTTTATCCATAGGGAGTGTGCTGAAAGACACCAAGGTCTGGATTACGGACTTCTTTATCTTCAACCAGCCTGTGCGGAAAAATACGCGTTCGGGAAGGCATACCGTTATCTATACGTCTGTGCCGGATGCGAATATGTTCCAACTGGCTCATTACGATAATACGTTCAGTATCATCTTCTCCACGTTGCAGTATAACAATCCGGAGCAGATATCCTATCAGTATAAGATTGAGGAATTGAGCAACCAGTGGCTCAGCACCGAGCCGGGTGTGAACAGGGTGACTTACAATAATCTTCCGCCGGGCAAATATACTTTCCATGTGCGGGCACTGAGTCACGGCAATCTTTCGGAGATACGTACGGTTAAGATTCTGATTACTCCGCCTTGGTATGAGATGTGGTGGGCGTATTGCATTTATGTTTTTCTGCTCGGCTTGCTTGTATTGGGCATTGTGAATTACATCCTGTCGCGTATGCGCCATCGCCGTGAAATCATGAAGCGTGAACATGCCGAACAACTGAATGAAGCAAAGCTACAGTTCTTTATCAACATCTCGCATGAAATACGTACTCCGATGACGCTGATCATTAATCCCCTGGAGAAGTTGTTGGCCGAAAAGAAGGGAGGGGAAGTACAAAAGACTTATCTGATGATTTACCGGAATGCACAACGTATTCTTCGTCTGATAAATCAGTTGATGGACATCCGTAAACTGGATAAGGGACAGATGTTCATGAAGTTCCGTGAAACGGATATGGTTGGTTTCATTGATGATGTGATGCTTACCTTTGATTATATGGCGCGGAAGAAGAAGATACATTTCAGCTTCGAGCACGCTATGCCGCAGTTGAAGGTATGGGTGGATATGAATAACTTCGACAAGATATTGATGAATATCTTCTCCAATGCCTTCAAATATACACCGGAGCAGGGTGAAATTACGGTTTCGCTTTCTACCGGGCGCGATGCTACCCGTCGCGATCCTCTGAAGGAGTATTTTGAAATAACGGTCACGGATAGTGGTATCGGACTCGACCGGGAGAAGATAGAGCGCATATTCGAGCGTTTCTATCAGATAGATAATGATGTGACGAAATCGAATTTCGGTACGGGTATCGGTTTGCATTTGTCCCGTTCATTGGTGGAACTGCATCATGGCATTATCTTGGCAGAGAACAGGGAAGATGCTCCGGGCAGTCGTTTCGTGATCCGTATTCCTTTGGGTTCAGCACATCTGCGTACGGACGAACTGGAAGATGTGGAAGCACTCATCACCCCTCATGCCGTGCTGGTTAAACCGGAAAAGACGGACTTGGAGGAAGTCTTTGAAGAAGGAGAGGGTGAAGAGGATGAGGAAAGCAAGAAGACTGGTAAGGCAAAGAACCGTATGCGCATATTGATAGTGGAAGATGAGGAGGAGATTCTTTCTTATCTGAAAGAAGAATTGGAAGGGGACTATCGGATAATGACCCGGAAGAATGGCAGGGAGGCTTATGATACTATTCTTGCAGATACTCCTGATTTGGTAATCAGCGATATTATGATGCCGGAAATGGATGGTCTGTCACTTTGCCGGAAGATTAAGCAGAATACGAATGTCAATCATGTGCCTGTAATCTTATTGACTGCCAAGTCGAAACCCGAAGATACCATGGAGGGAATGGCAACCGGTGCGGATGCTTATATGGTGAAGCCTTTCAATACGGAGCTGCTGAAGAGTACGATTGCCAACTTGCTTGCTAACCGTAAACTGCTGAAGAGTAAATTCAGTGGTGCGCAACAGCAAGAGGACAAGGTGCAGAAGCTGAGCATGAAATCGGCGGATGAGATATTGATGAGCAAGATAATGAAGGTTATCAATGAAAACCTTTCCAATCCGGATCTGAATGTAGAGATGTTGGCGGCAAATGTCGGTCTAAGTCGCGTCCATGTACATCGGAAGCTGAAAGAACTGACAAACCTTTCGGCACGTGATTTTATCAAGAATATCCGTTTGCAACAGGCTGCCGCACTGCTGAAAGAGAAGAAACTGACAGTTTCCGAAGTAGCTTATGCTACGGGGTATACGAATCTGTCACATTTCTCCAGTTCTTTCAAAGAGGTGCATGGGATGTCGCCTAAGGAGTATATGTTGGCACATCAGGGGTAAGTTTTAGGAATTTATTTATTATGGATGGGTTATGAGGGAAAGTTGACGAGTTAACAAGTTGACAAGGGGACAAGGTTCCATGCGGCATAGGAGCATTGCGCAGCCCCTTGTTCCCTTGTCAACTCGTCAACTGGTTTCCTCCCTTTCTATACCGTTTTGCTTTATTGCCAACTTTCACTTACGAAACTTGATTTAGCCACTCCTTTTAGTACCACATTATTAATATTTACCTGTGCCGCTTGTGCATCGGTTATCACTTCTTTCTTGGCTAATCTTTCCGCAATCAGGCGGAAGTAGCCTTCTTGGCTTTCTTGCAGCCGCCCATCTGCCGTAAATGAGTTTTTGAAGTGTTTCGGTTTAGGAACGATAGAAGCCAGGAAAATACTTTCTTCTAAACTTAACTGTGAGGGGCGTTTGTTAAAGTAGAAAGATGCCGCTTCGTGGATGCCGTAAACCATAGGCCCCCATTCCGCTATGTTCAGGTAAACTTCGTACATGCGTGCCTTCGGAGTGAGGTGCTCGGTTTCGATGAGCCAGACGATAAGCGCTTCTTCCAGTTTGCGGGCAATGTTTTTGTTACGGTTCAGGAAAACATTCTTCACCAATTGCATGGAAATCGTGCTACCTCCGCGGGCAAACTTGCGAACTTCCAGGTCATGAATCAGAGCTTCTCGCATGGCATCCGGCAGGAATCCCCGGTGATAGAAGAAAGCTCCGTCCTCGCTCTGCATGACAGACATTTGCAGCAGAGGAGAAATGCTGTCCAAGGGTGTGAAATTCTCCCATGACGGACCGACTGGGAAGGTGTATACGGGCTGTCCGTTCTCGTACGCTGTATAGATAAACTCATCGGACATCTTACCTAAATCCGTTTTTCCATAATGGAGAATACGGAAATCTTTTTCTTTCAGTTCCGACTCAAACTTCAAGCTATCCAGTTGAGAGAAATCCACATCCAATAGAAAGTGATAAGCTAATTGTCCGGTAGTGCCGAGACCTTCCAGGTTTTCGAAAAGTCCTTTGGGCAATGAACCGAACAGCTCTTCCGAAGGGAACCAGGGTTTCCGGACAGAAGCTATAAAATGCCACTCTTTCTTGTCTGTACTTTTTCCAATACGTTCTGCCTTTAAATAAGGATGGAAGGTCAGTGCATTGAAACGTACAAGGCTGGTACTGTCCAGTTCTACGGCTTGCGGACTGACATTTACGTGGAAATCCAGTTGTCCGCGATCCAGGTTGATCGTCTCGGGCGACAACCGTTTATGATATACCTGTAATCCCCGTACTTCCGACTGACCAACCAGACATGTAAGCCCGTTGTTAGTTTTTTCCTGTGAGAAGTTGCACGTCAGACTATCGAACTGTACTTCTGCACCGAATCGGCGGTGGATATAAGGAACAGCCAGTTGTGGAGCATGTAAAGTTGCATGCAATCGCCTTTCCGAAGGATTAAATTCTCCTTCGGTATTCCATTGTTGGTTCAGGCTGTCTTCCAGAACTGTTATTTCTGATTGGAAATGATAGTCGTCAATCACAAAGCGGAGAATACGGAAGCTGACGAAATTACGGTCTTTCCGCTCAGTGATTGTAAGATGGGTGAGTTCACCGTTTCCGGGTAACAGGCCGAAAAGGAGATTTAATGTTGTATTGATGCGACGGGTGTAATCGGTACTGGTATTGCTTTCATTGGAGGCAGTTACTTCGGAAGAGGGCAGGAAAAGGAAATCATAGTTGGCTGTAGAGTCTTTTTTTATGAAATTGAGTGAGAGTCCGTCCAGACGGACTTCTTTGATCTTGATATCTCCCCACAGCAGCTTCCAAAGACCGATACGGATATTGAGAGATTGAAGGGAAAGCAATGTATCTCTTTTCTGTGGAACCACATTCAGTCCGTCGATAGAGATCGTATTCAACCCCTTCATGTGGAGTTTGTTGTAACTGATGTCTAACCCGTAACGCTGTTCCAGTCTGGTAATGCGTTTATCTGCGATATGGCGCAGTAGGCTTCCCCGGAAGATGAAAATACCTGTTGATAAAAGAAATAGCAGCATGAGACATGCTACTATTACTTTGGTTATTTTTCGTTTTATCATACTCTTTACTTTTCGGGCGCAAAGGTATGGATAAAAATGTAAGTTGCTACTCTTGGAGCCTAAAAACAGTAATCATTTATTTCCTTTCCAGATGGAGAGAACTTTCTTTCGTATCAGGAGGATGTTTAAAGCGGATACCACTAAAAATAAGATACTTCCGGCAAGGATACAGGGCAGAAGAGAGCCTGTTTCCAGTTGTGGAATAAGAGTTTGCAGGACTCCGGTGTAGTAAGATCTTAACCAGACTACACCAATGACGGCGAGTAGCAGTACCAGTAAATTCAGGCCTACGGTCAATACATGATAGGGCAATGCGACTTTAGAAGGACTGTAACCTATTAATAGCAGGTTTTCTAACTTTGCCGTATTCTTCTGAAGCAGCAAGAATACACTTAACATCAGGATATAAAAAGACAAGATACTGATAAATAGTCCTACTCCCGAAACAATGCCTGTGATGAGGCGGAGGAAATAGGTTGTTTTTCCGGCATCCAGATTGTCTCCTTCGGTTTCATAGTTCTTTTGTTGGAAGTAGTCGGTGATGGCTGTATCTGTGGGATTCTTCACTTCCACGATGAGGCGGGAGGGTTGCGCTTCCCGTTCGGGGGCGAAATTCTGATTTGCCCACTCCATAAAAGATTGAGGAACAAGGATGGTATTCAACCGGTTGGAGAAACCAACGATATTTCCTTTGTATTGTTCTACACGTCCGTTGCCACGCATGTTGATATCCATTTGTATCAGTCCCATCACACCTTCCGATAATTTCGGCAAGTTGCGGCTTTGCGCAAAACCAAAGTTGTAAAGGTTCAGATAATTGCGGGGAATGATGATAGGTATGGTTTGTGTACCTTCATCAAAGTGCCACTTGTCCAGGCTGACATCGACAAAAGCATCGGGAACAGATTCAAAAAACATATCCGTAGAAATACGGATACCGGCCTGTTGCATTCCCAACCCTGCCGACACTTTGAAAAGGGTAGGTGTGAAGGCGCCTACGCTGCGTGTAAAAGGTTGTGCTTCCAGCTCCTTGATTTCATCTTTGGAAAAAGTATTGCTTTGTCCGGTAATGCTGCCAAGAGTGCTGATCTTTTTGGTAGCGATGATATAATCCTTCTTCATGAAACTGTCTCCCTGTGTGAAGACGGGAAGAACGTCCTTATAAAATTGCACGCTTAACAGTACAATCAGCATACCGAAGATGTTGGCGAGAAAAAAGCCACTTAATTGTCCGATGCTGATGTGCTGGCGAAGAAGTTTCCAAACAAGCTTGTTCATTGAAATTATATGTTTTTGTTAAATGATAATTTACCAGCGTAGCGCTGGAGCAAGGTTCTCCTTCGGCGTGCAAG